>BNJV01001285.1_pt1 | contig 189951 bp, 200 predicted proteins | sample 8540591 | NCBI WGS metagenome assembly BNJV01 (sample SAMD00202457, study PRJDB9452) | human saliva metagenome | host: Homo sapiens | reverse complement strand
CAGTTACGTATTGCTAAAAGGCAAAGAAGGTGATGAAAGGATTACGCAAGATCTTACACAAGTAATGATTTGTTTAAAAGATTTTATCCAGACCACAAAGAATATATAGAGCTTATTATGGGCGAACTTCAATGTTTTGTGGTAATAGCTTTGTGAACGTATTTAGAGGTAAGGGGTTCAATATGTTAGGGTTTATGCGATGTTTGCGATAAGCTTAAAGTTAGTTACTCATACGGCCCAAAACACACAAATGATAGAGCACATGTTTGTGAAAATTCCTATCTGATAGCTTTGGAGAAACGACGAAGAGGAGCTGAAACAAGTAGCAAAATGCATCTCTGGCTCAAATACTCACTGACTTTTAAACTGCAGGCGATAACAGCTGCTAAGGCAGGCATTTTGGTGAGTGATGTGCTAAGGTATAAAATTGCTCTCATTATTGCAAACAATGCTATTACAGTGTTATTAGGCAGAGGTCTAGTCTTGCAGCAATGCGTCCTTGTAAGAACAATGAGGAGCTTTTGCTGGTCCAATAGGGTTGGCTATAACAGGTCTTTTGGACGTTAGCTGATGTGGCAGAGTCCTGCTTATAGGGAAGTTACTATACCTGCAGCACTCAAGCAGCTTTTGAGGCACATACTTGGATAAATAAACAAAAATACAGAAAATAACTATCAAAAGCTCTCACACTCTCCCTTTGAGAAGCTACTATAGTGCATAAAGTGAGGCAGCAGTTTCTACTTCGCCCGACGTAAGCTCACGTCACCAGTCACTGCAAAGCTCGCTTAATTTCGCTCTAATGATCTCATCAACCGTGCCAAACCAACCGCCATCACCTTTTACAAGCGCCACATATCCGCCAAGAAGCACAGCAAAATCAGGGCGCGGCGTTAGCATGACCGAGTAGCCAAGCTCTTTTAGCCATTTGACGGTGCGTAGGAATTTATACCGGTTGAAAATCAAGCGCGCCTGTTGGCTGCCAACATGATCATCTTTTGGCTGCGCAGCCATCGCACGAGCAATCACACACATCTGCTTTTTGACCGCCACTCATCTGCGTGATGAAGGATCTTCATGATACTCGATCTCAAGCTGTGTACCCGTAGCAATCCTCTCTATCCTCTTTGCTAGGTCTTGCAAAGATACCAAGGTGCCGCGCGTACCCATCGTGATAAACTCAAGTCCAGTGTAGTCATACTCAGTGACTCGCTTTGAGCGACATACGCCATGATCTTAGCGCGCTCTTGTTGCTTAGGCTATCTACGTTTTTGCCATCAAGAAAGATCTCGCCAGAAACTGGCTTTAGCGAGCCGCTTATTAGCCCAAGAGTTGTTGATTTGCCAGCTCCATTTCGACCAAGAATGGTTAAAATTTCCCCAGCGCCTATCTTTAAATTTACATTTTCTAGTTTGCCAGCCCCATTTGGGTAGCTAAAGTTTAAATTTCAACTTCAGCATCACTGCAACCTTTTTATTTCGCCATAAAAACCCAGACGAAAAATACCGTGCCGATAAAGCCAGTAAGTACGCCAGAGGCACTTCGCTCACGCTTATGCTGCGCGCCAGAGTATCGACAACAGCAAAATATTGCACCCATAAATATGCTTGCAGGCATGCTTTTTATGTTATTTGCGCCAACCAGCATGCGCGCTAAGTGAGGCATGAGAAGTCCCACCCAGCGACTATGCCGCTTATGCAGACGCCGCACGCTGTAAGAAGCGTAGCGCAGATGATGATGACAGCGCGCTCGAATGAGACATTTACGCCAAGTCTAGCCGCACTTTCGTCGCCAAGAGAGACAATTTGATGCGCCAGCTCGCGGCGATAAGCAAAATGGCGCAGATGATCATCACTGGGAGCGATGTATTTTAAGTTGTCACTACTCAAGCTTTAGCAAGGCTACCAAGCTGCCAATAAACACGTCCGTAGCTTTGTCTCAGGGTCAGCGACATACTTTTAAAAAGCCGATTACTGAGTCCCATGAGACCGCTCACGATGATACCAGAAAGAACTAGCATAAGCGTGCTCGTGCGCCCCATCATCTCTGGTATGGCTAGCGTGATAGCAACGGCTGCTAGGCCAAAGCCAAAGGCAAAAGCCTGCACCCAAAATAGCGATAGATCAAAGATGATAGCAGTGGCTGCTCCCACGCAAGCGCCCGCTGAAACGCCTAGAAGATCAGGACTAACTAGCTGGTTTTAAAAGACACCTTGATAGGCCGCACCACTCACGCTAAGAGCAGCTCCAACAAGGATGGCTGCGATGATACGCGGGATGCGTAATACTTTTCTATCACGTTTGTGATGTTGCTAGGCTGCGCCATCTCCAAAAACCAAAAGCTGTGAGCTAGCATGCTAAAGACGTCGTTAAAGGTATGTAAAATCTACCAACACCAAGTGCGACAAAGGCGCAAAGAAGCGTTAGTAGAGCTAAAAAGATAACAACTATTGAAAAATTTGCGTTTTTCATATCTTACTTGCTGCTACCGTCTGGATTTAGGCCTTTTAAGATATAGCCGTACTCTGTATCGCTAAGATCGTGATTTAAAAACTCTTTATAAAACTCTTTTGTTTTTACTTTCATATCGACATCTTTAAATAGATCTGGTTGGATAGTCTTTGCTGCCCATAAAATTTGAAGCACGTTTTCAGCGCCATATCTATCCCAGCTAACACACCTTTTGCGTTGCCGTAAATCTTTGCCGTTTTTAACAGCGTTTGAGCCAGAGAATGCAGGGTGCTCTTTTATCTTTTTGATCTGTGCGTCTGTGTCGTTGCCACCAACGATGATGATGTCAGGGTTTGCATTGATGATCTCTTCAGCGCTAACTTCGATCATTGAACCCTCAGTATTGATAGCATTTACGCCGCCACCTAGCTTGATCCAAGTGTTTTTGGATGGTGTTTGTACCATCAATTTTAGCTATGCACCACCAAGAAGGTGAAGTACTTTTTGGGACGTTTAGCGTCAGGGATGTTTTTTGTTCTTGCTGTTACAAACTCAGAGTTGTCGTGGATTTTATTAGCAAGTTTTTCAGCTTTCTTTCTAGCGTCATCAGTGCCTATAACTTCTGCTGTTGCGTAGATGCTTTTCTCCATATCTGGATAGTCTCTAAAGATCACATTTACCGCGCTAAAGCTGTTTTTGATAAGTTCATCTTTGATAGTTTTTGTTAAAAACTATGACAACATCAGGTGCAAGTTTACAAGCTCTTCGATCTGGAAGGTCTTTGCCGTTTAGTGCAGCTGGCTAACTTAAGTCTTGGATAGACGTGCTCAAACCACTTGTTGTTTTGATCAGATCAGTTGTGGCTACAACCTTATCCATACCGCCAAGCGCTAGGATGATCTCGTTGTTTGCATTCCACAGTGCAGCGATCTTCTCAACCTTCTCAGGCACGCTTACTTTTGACGCCTTTCATATCTGTGATGCTTCTTGGCAGAGTCAGCTGCGCGTAGGCTAAGAGCCGCAAAAAGTGAAGCTAAACAAGCCTATTTTAGCCACTTTTGTGCATGAAATTCATTTGCATATTTTTCCTTTTAGTGTGAAATAATGAGAGGGATGATGTTACTGCTATTTACATTAATGTTATGTAAAAATTTGCATGTTCATTGTGAAAAATTGCATATTTTTGTAAATTTCTATAAAACTAATAGGATAAATATTCTCCTTTTTATTGATATATGTCATTAGTCACTATTTTGAAATGAGATAAACTTTCTCCCAATTTCTAAAAAGGAGAATCTGATGCGTGAATACAAAAGATACTGGCTCGCACTTGTTGCTGTGCTGGTAGTTTGCTTTAGTATTTTAGGTTACTATGGCGTTGAGGTTTATAGAAATTCGCCTCCAGTTGTAAATTTACTGACGAAAATGGCAAGGTCGTGATCGATAAAGAGAGTATCTACAAAGGTCAAGAGGCTTGGCAAAGCATAGGCGGTATGCAGGTTGGCTCTGTTTGGGGACACGGGGCATATCAAGCGCCTGATTGGAGTGCGGACTGGCTTCACAAAGAGCTAGTTGCCTTTTTAGAGATCAAAGCTGATGAAATTTATCATCTAAAATACGCTGATCTAAATGACGAGCAAAAAGCAAATTTAAAGGTTTTGCTTAAAAAAGAGTATAGAGAAAAATAGCGTAAAGGACGATAAATTGTGCTAAGCGCTGATAGGCTAAAAGGCAATAAGTCAAGTAGCTAGCGAGTATGCTGCGCTTTTTGGAGATGATCCCTAAGTTTAAACTCTTTAAGAGAAGCTTATGCGATGAAAGAAAATACGCTTCCGTGTGCAAGCGACAGAGCCGATCTAAACAACTTCTTCTTTCTGGTCAGCCTGGGCAACAGCCACAAACAGACCTGTAGCGAGGCAACCTTTACAGAAAACAACTGGCCTCACGAGCCGCTAATCGATAACGTGCCAACAAGCGAAAATATCTTTTTGGTCGATCGCAAGCGTCGTGATACTTCTAGCTGGCGTTGGACTGCTTGTTTGGTTTAGCTCATTTTATGGCAAAAAAGACGATGAAAAGCTTGAGCCAATTGGCGAAGATCCACTTAAAAAGCTAAATTTAACGCCGTCACAAAAGGCACTTAAAAAGTATCTCTTTGTCACATTAGCTCTTTTGCGTTTCAAACTTTTAATAGGTGCTTTTACAGCTCACTACGACAGTCGAAGGACAAGAATTTTATGGCATAAATTGATCAGCCTCACATTCCCTTATTCGCTTGCTAGAACGTGGCATATACAAGCTAGCATATTTTGGATAGCGACTGGATTTTTAGCGGCTGGACTATTTTTAGCTCCGATCATAAATGGCGGCAAGGATCCAAAATTTCAAAAGCTTGGCGTTGATCTGCTCTTTTACGCGCTACTTTATCCTTGTAGTTGGCAGTTTTGCGGGCGAATATCTAGCTATCGCAAACATCATGCCTATAATTTAAGCTTCTGGCTTGGACATCAAGGATACGAATACATCGATCTTGGACGAGTTTGGCAGATCATTTTGTTTGTCGGTCTTGTCATCTGGATGTTGCTTTTACTTCGTGGATTTGCAGGCGGGTTTAAAAACAAAGGTGATAAAAATTTACTAGCTATCTTTGCGATGTCAGCGGTTGCGGTTGGCTTTATTTTACGGAGCAGGGCTATTTTATGGTCAAAGAGTCCATTGCCAGTGATGGAGTACTGGCGCTGGTGGGTCGTGCATCTTTGGGTTGAGGGCTTTTTGAGGTATTTGCGACGGCTTCGCTCGCCTTTGTCTTTGTCTCGCTGGGTCTTGTCTCAAAAAGATTTGCGACATTTCAAACGCTTGCAAGCGCAGTCACCTTTACTGATAGGCGGCATCCCAGGCACATTTCACCATCTATACTTTGCAGGCACCACAACGCCTATAATGGCAGTTGGTGCAAGCTTTTCAGCGCTGAGGTCGTGCCTTTAGTCTTGCTTGGAGCTGAGGCGTATGACACTACAAACTCAGTTTGCTCAAAAGCTGGGCTAAAACGCTTAATGGCCACTTTACTGCTTCATCGCAGTTGCCTTTTTGGAATATGCTGGGCTGCTGGCGTCTTTGGATTTTTGATAAATCCTCCGATTTCACTATATTTTACATCCAAGCGATTAAATACAACACCAGTTCACGGACACGCAGCGCTATTTGGTGTTTATGGATTTTTGGCGCTTGGCTTTTGTCTGGCTCGTGGCTACTTATCTGATCAAGGACAGGTGATGAAAATCTGATGAAAGTTGGCTTTTGGGGCTTAAATGCAGGACTTATGCTAATGATCGTGCTTTCACTACTTCCAATAGGAATCTATCAAGCATTTGCAAGCCTAGATCAAGGCATGTGGTATGCTAGAAGTGCTGAGCTTTACAACAGTCACACTTGCAAAATTTAAGATGGTTAAGGATGCTTGGCGATACGATTTTAATAATCGGCGGCATCTGCTTCTTTGCTCAGCTTTTAAAATTTATGCTTAATAAAAAGGCTAAATTTATGGGGCGCTTTGCCCCTTTATTTAAAGCTATCTTTTTCATAAAATAGTGCAAAGTGTAAAAGGGATAGAAATGATGACATTTTTAAAGAGAATTTGCATTACATTTGTCGTGCTTTTTGCACCTATTTTTGGCGTTTTTGGTTGATTTTTCATTTCCGCACTACGCAAGCGTGCAGATAACTGGCGGCGACGTAAAACGCATGGACAAAAGATGGCATAATAGACGCCAAAAACCCAGCCGACGACCTGTAAGAGATGTCTATTTTATCTACACAAAAGATGCGAAAAACGCTGAAAAAGTTATGGCTTATAGAAACGAAGATACGGCGGGGGTTTTCCATTTTATTTTAAATTTAACTCAGCTGACATCCAAGCCAAGGCTCAAGGCTTTTACAAATAGCGATAAAAACGTCACTATCAAATACTATGGATATAGAATTTCTATGCTAAACGAGTTTAGAAACGCGATCTCAATAAAAGATAGCGGCACAAACACCAGCTGGCCTATCGCCAGCTACGTGCTTTACTTCATCTTTATTTATCTCGCTTGTTATCTGGATAAGAAAGAAAGATAAATAAGATTTTAAACCTAGATAGATCAAAATAGTGCAGAAAATAAATAGGAAAATATTTTAAGAGAAGTGGGCAAAAAGCCCACCGTTTTAGTAAAGACCGAAAGTTCCGTCTGTTCTTTTTGTAGATGACGCGCATTTTTGGCATCGACATCGTTAAATACGTAAAATTGTTTATCGCTTGATTTTAGTTTTATCAAGCGCGCTTCTTCTACCTCAAGGAGGGTTTGTAAACTTTCAGCCCAGGCACGACTCTTCGACACCTTCGATCTTTTTCTTCGCCTATTCTCGAGCGAAATTTTATCATCAGCCTTGCCTTTTACTGTACCTTTCTTATCGTGCTCCTCTTAAAACTTTTGAAGCCTTTTCGATAGTAAGACCGATCGCCGCATAGAGATCTTTTATACTTTTTGGCGAACGACTATCGATGTCTTTATGTGCCATATTTAGAGTAGTCTGCATTAAAGCCCTTTTTACCTTGCTTTCTCGTCTGCTCCCTACTACGCATCTTGCTGAGATGATGTCAAGGTTGTACTTGCCAAGGGTGTCAAAAGCGTCTTGGATGTAGTTTTTGATGGGCTCTGTTGAGCTCAAATTGTTTTCCTACAATGCTTATGTTCATCGCGTAATCTCCTTTATAGAAAGTAAGATGACGTCATAACACGACGAAACTAAAAGCAAATTAAAAGTAAAATCTTTATGTAATTCGAAAGTTTCTGAAGAGTTTCGTTTGTGAAAAATTTATAGGATTTAGTGCTTTTCCCCGGTTTTCTGATGTTTACATGAGACATCAAGCATAACATACCAGTGCCGCCATGCCACTAGTTCCAGGCATAACAGATGGAGGAGTGCATATGCCAATGTTCCAAAATATGTCATCTCTACATCAAAATCAAAACATATCATTAAACTGCTGCTCACTTTATCTAAACATTTATTTGAAAAGTTTGTTCTAAAAATTTCATATATAGCGTATTCTGCTGCTGATTGAGCAATGAGTTGCGCTTGCTCTCTTAGATAAATTCGCTGCTTTGTCTGGCCGATGCTAGCTATGGAAAGAGCAAGAGTACCAATAGATGCTGCAACTACCAAGAAAAATATAGCTGCTAGTAATGTAAAACCTTTTTCATTAGTACACCGCCTTTGATTTGCATATAGTTATCTCTGATTTTTCTGCTTTTACACAAAGTTTAAGTGCTATTACACCATCAGTAAAACAAATCTAGTCACATGCTTAGCTAGTGTCGCACTTTCGGCTGTGATGTCTTTGAGGCGAGGATCCTCCAAGTAATTTTAAAGCTTTCATTTAGCCATGGTCTATAATTGCAGTAAATTTAAGATCAAAACACCATCTTTTTCATCTTGGGTGCTTTGAGTGCAGTGCTAGTGCTATGGCTGTATATGCGAGCTTATACTGCTCTGAGATTTTTTGGGTAGCAAAGTTGCTTGAAATTTCTAGTGTATCGATTGATTTTATACCAACTTTTTGCTATATCTAGTCACTTTTCGTGAAAAGTATCTTGATAACCAAAGCTAGAAGAAACTTTATAAAGTATGCCAGAAAATATCGCTACTAACCCGCTATTTTCGTTATTTGCATCTATACATCTATCATTGCTGGTTATATTGTCATTATCATCGTTATCTTTTTGCAAGTTAGATCTTTTTACACTGTTTTAAAAGCGTCATTACAATTTACTTCTGGGCTTTTTAATCCATTTGCGACTGAACTATTTGCCAAGATCAACGTATCCGCTATATAAGCCTTCTTCTACGATATCATTTCCGCTGCATCAGTCCCTTTATATTCACCTACGCCGTTAAATAGCTCATATGCAGCAGGAATAAACTCCATGTACTCAAAATCATTGCTCAAATCTACCCCACTATCGTTGAGTGCTAGATAGTCCCCATTTTGCTTTCTTTTGCTATGACGCTGTGTTTTATTCTGTGGCTAAGAAGTGAGGAAATCGCTCTAGTGCGATCTCGCTTTGTGTCTCATGTCGTTTACGGTTTTGCTTTGAAAGTAGTTTTGGTATAGATCCATAAGAGTATTAAAGCTCATAAGTGCGATGATACCAGGACCGTTATAACTATTATTAGTCCAAGTAGTGTAAAAGCTTTTTACTTTTTCATTGCCACTCTTTCACGCTTAAAAGTTCCACTCTCGCCCACGTTAAATCGCATATCCACAAAAATACATTTTTGATCTCTTCATTGCCTGAGCCGTGTCTAAAAAGAGAAGTGGTGATCTTTATTTCATTTACATCTTTTTGATTTATTGGGTTTGCATGCGTTTATTATAAATTGTCCGTACCCTTTTACTCAGATTTCATACTTATATTCTACGATAAAATCACGATTTTTACGGTCAGAGGTTGTTGAGTTTATAGTTTTAGTACGGCCATCATAGTAAGATTTTTATAGTCTTAATGGCTAAATTTGCGCTGGTTGTAGCTTCTGGAAGTGTTGAGTTGGCTGGCTTTTTGAGAACATGGAATAGGTGTTGAATGCTGATATGGATAGGCTAGTATCCCTGTGTCCATCGCCTTTTATGCCACTGTCGTTATTTGGATTAGCTCCATTGGGCTCACATATGATAAGAGGGTGAGGTTATCGCTTCTTCCATATAGGGTTGCAGGGATTTTGCACTTCCCGCAACTACTACTTGCGGCGCAAAAAGGCGCTTTTAATATGAGTGACATATATGTTTTTGCGCTCATTACGCCTTCTTGCATCAAGGCTTGCTCGCTTAAACTGAAGTTGTTTTTATAGCTAGCGGCAGGCTCCACACTTACTATGGCTACTACAAGTACTCGATAAGATAAGCTCTATCAGTGAAAAGCCGCTTCTTTTACCACTCAATCCTCCTATTTGTCTTATCAACTACATCTAATTGACTGTGCTATTATTTATCTTGCCTATAAAGCTACCTCATTACTCTTAGTATTATCTAATGTCTTACCAGCCCAGTCACCATTTGGCACTAAGAAATGTAAATTAAAGTTATTCGTTATAGCATTTTCATCAAATTCATTGTAAAGTAGCCACTTTGGTGCTTTCATCTTAGCCACATCAGTAACTGCTGATGGATTGCTTACAAATATTATCTGTTCACCATTATTTATAGCACTTACATTATTTCTTAAAACAGTCATACTATAAGTGTTTGTAAAACTAAAATCATTAAATCCAAGAGCTCCTGCACTATGATTAGGATTAGTACTCCAAAAAGATTGCGGCTGAAATCTTTCCAAAAAGCTCCACTACTATCTTCATATAGATATTTTTGTTACATCCATCACAATATGCACCATAGAAATACCTAGCATTAAATCCACTATAAAGACCTTCCATAAAAATGGAGCATAAACTCTCACCGTAGTAAATAGCTGTTGTTTCATTTGGTGATTTAGTATATCTTTGATATAGTTGAGCTTATCTTCTATACTACTAAAAGCAAAGTCATTACTAGAAACTGTAAAAGGATTTTTAGCATGATTTATCTTTCTTGTAAAGTTGAAATTTACTTCACCCTTTGCTTTGCCATTTACAAATGTTGATATACCTACATAAAATCTATTTTTGAAACACCGTGACCAGTTACTTTTTTAGTGTTTGAGCTGAGGAATTTCAAAGAATAATAGCCTTCATTTGCCTTTGCTAATGTACCAGCATTGCCATTATTATCATAGTAAAATTTTAAAGGGTACTCTATCAAGCTTTTATATCAAAGCTAGTGGCTCTTGCATAGCAGCCATCTTTATAAAGCCTTGCAGCTTGATTATTACCAAGCTTTGCTACTACATCAAATGTAAGTTTTGCCTTTGCACACCTTCGCTATCAAGATATGTCACTCATCATCTTTTTCTATCTTTAGATTACTTATTTGTATCTCTTTGGTTTAAAAAGATAATCTTCAACATCTTCTATTTTTATATTACATCCAACTCTTCTTCAGGATCTTGTGTAGGATCATTACTAGTTGAGCCTCTTACACAGTCATCTTTCTTGAGATGTATGTTTAGGTCAGTTGAAGTGTAGCTTTTATCTAATATATAAAAAGAGGTGTCTCCTATGTCTGAATATGAAAAACCTGATATTACACTTCCGCTTGATGTATGGCGTGAAAGTCGGACCAATTCCATCAGAAAATAGTACACTTAGCTTATTCTCACTTAGCAAAAAGCTAGGATCACAAGTAGCAGTGCTTGCTGGCTTTAGTGCTATCTCTCCATTAGTACCATCTATATTATGAGTATAGCTCTTGCTATATGAGTATCATCTGCTTCATGCAGCAATGGCTATGTTGTTATAAACTACTCCGCCAACAAGAGTGAAAAGATCCAGTTCTTTTTGTGTTACTATCAGTATTCCATAGTCTAAAGTGATGTGGTCTAACCGCAAAGTCATCTAAGTCTTGACATGCTACTTTATTAGTGTTTGATGAAGGATCAAAGTGCGAAATCTAAGTCTAACACTTTTATATGCTTTATCTATTTTAATATTTGGAATCATTCCACTAACTCCATCAAATCTTATATTTTCAGTCAGTAAAACCCTGATCTTTGATCAGTAGCAGGAGCATGCACAGCTAGTAACTACCCTCTACTTTAACATCTACTGGAGTATCAGGTATTCTTTTTATTACCATCTGTCCATAGTTTGTGATATATAGGTTAAAATGGCTTAGTAACTATTTGAGTTAAGAGCCTATTTTTATATTTGTTTTTGGGAAAAGTAGGTGAGCCATCATCTTGTTTTATTGCTTGGGATGAAGTCGTTGGTAGTGATTGTCAGTAGGTTTTAATGTCATAATTGTAATTGTTGCATATAGTAGTATCGTATGGGGCTAGTCCTAGGCAGAATTTGCAACAGTTGCTTCATAGCTACTGCTTGGTTTGTAGTCCGATAACAGCGAAGCTTCAGATGCGGCGCAAGCATAGTTTGGGATTGTTATGAGGCATAGTACCGCCTTTATTTGTAGCTGCATTTTCACCTAGATAAAATGTTAAAAGTATTTCCACCTCAACTGTTGAAGACCAGTGTTGTCGTTATAGTCTTGGTATTCAGACATTTTTAAGAAGATTGCCTACATATTGAGTTTCTGTTTTGGACTATACCAGAGTTTGCATTTGAGTTATATGTTTCGCTTGGATTGATGGTAGCTTTAATGCAAGTTTTCAGCATTTTCATTTTGTTTACATTAGTTACGTGAACAGGCGTTTTTAACTTACAGTGTATTTTGTTTAGTTTAACGCTCTTATTTCTTTTTACCCCTCTAAACATCTTTCTCTCCGGCTGTTTATAGTAAAAAGTTCTTCATAGCATGCACCGGCTATAAACTTCAGCAGAAAAGGCGATCATGCCGATATTTATTCTATCGCCTTCATATGTTCCTCCAGTAGGTCTAGAGCCAGTGGCTTCTAGCCGAAGCTCTACGGTCTTTTTGTTCATTTATTGTAGGTTTGATATATCAGATATATCTAGATCCATTTTGATTGTTGTACTTCTTGCTGGCATCAGCATATTGACCAAATCTAGTAATAGATGAGTTAAAATTGCTTTCTATCTGGATTGAGAGGATCTTTGTATACACTTTTTAAAGCCATTTTTGTTGATGGCTATATTTTCTCCTTCTACTTCAGCTCTACCACCAAAAGCCAAGAAAACTTAGTGTTGATTTTACCGGCCGCTTGTTGGAGTAAAAATTACTAAATGTTAAATCATAGATTTGCTACTATCATCTTGTGTAGCTCCAAATTTAGGGATTTATATTAACCATACCATCATATAAATTTATGGCCTTCGTTTTTGACGCCGTTCGCCTCTCTTCTTTCCAAGATCACAAACTACAACTAGACTCCATCCACCAAACTGAGCTACGCCTAAAGCCGGAGTTCCACTGCCCATCACTATAAAGCACAGATCCATAAGGCCAAGTAAAAGTTTTTGATGATGTTGGTGAAGCAAAATGTAATGTAAAAGAGTCTTTATATAATGTCTCTATGCTTGAAGCTATCTGACCTACATGTGAATTTACTTTTGAGCGATATTAATAAGGCTTGTCTTTACTATCTGAGTTACATCAGCACTTGCTTGATAGACAAAATATAATCCAGCCCTACCACCAGTAGTATGGGAGCCTAATGGAGGAAGGCTATCGCTGGTTATTACATATTCATTTCCGCCAGAAAAAGGAGCTTTAGTCCATTTGACATCATTTACATTGGCGTTTATACTGTGTATCAAGTTATCTGAGTTTTAAATTTACGCTTGAGTAACCAGATATTACATCTGAGTAATTTATCTACTATTGTGTTTAAATTAGTTTCAGTCCATGGTTTATATATACTACCACCCCAATATAGCTCGCTATATACTATATGTTTGCCTTCTGTATCAGTCTGTTCAGGTAGTGCTTTTATCATCAAGAGTACTTTGCACTTGATGAGTTTTGAAATTTTGATGTAGATGAAAAAGGGACAGGTCTTCTTGAACAATCTGCTAATGGAGAGGCAGTGGTTGTTGGATCAAAAGTTGTACCCACCTTGTGTATCTATAGGCTTATGACACTAGCACCGATGACGTCCATATCACCAACAATGCTTTGTAGTTTATTCTATTTCTAAGTTCGTTATTGCCTGTATTGTCATCTTTGTATCCTGTTACGTTTTTCTGTTTGAAGTGGATTTGAATTAGTTATATATAGCATATTTGCTGCTGCAGGGACTTTTTTATACAGTGTAAAAATCCATCTGCATCAGTCCTACTAATATCTAACGGTGCGCATGATCCAAAAATAGATATAAAAGATATAAAAAAAGCAAGCAAAGCGATCTCAAACTACAATCTCCTTAATGTAACTAGTATAATGGCATCTTGCCAAGGACAAGTAAAGGAGAAAGTATATCCCTTTTAGTGCTAAAGCTTTTTCTTACTCTTTTATATGTGACACTCTTTTGGAGAAAATATCAAATAAAATGGTATTTAAAGAGAGAGTTGAGTGTTAGCTACTCGCTACCACTCAATCCTCCTATTTGTCTTATCAACTACATCTAATTGACTGTTGCTATTATTTATCTTGCCTATAAAGCTACCTTCATTACTCTTAGTATTATCTTTTTAATGTCTTACCAGCCCAGTCACCATTTGGCACTAAGAATGAAATTAAAGTTATTCGTTATAGCATTTTTCATCACTCATTGTAAAGTAGCCACTTTGGTGTCATCTTAGCCACATCAGTAACTGCTGATGGATTGCTTACAAATATTATCTGTTCACCATTATTTATAGCACCTACATTATTTCTTAAAACAGTCATACTATAAGTGTTTGTAAAACTAAAATCATTAAATCCAAGAGCTCCTGCACTATGATTAGGATTAGTACTCCAAAAGATTGCGGCTGGGAAATCTTTCCAAAAAGCTCCACTACTATCTTCATATAGATATGTTACATCCATCACAATATGCACCATAGTAATTTTAGCATTAAATCCACTATAAAAGACCTTCATAAAATGGAGCATAAACTCTACCGTAGTAAAATTGTAGCTGTTGTTTCATTTGGTGATTTAGTATATATCTTTGATATAGTTGAGCTATCTTCTATACTACTAAAAAGCAAAGTCATTACTAGAAACTGTAAAAAGGATTTTTAGCATGATTTATCTTTCTTGTAAAGTTGAAATGTACTTCACCCTTTGCTTTTGCCATTTACAAATGTTGATATACCTACATAAAAATCTATTTTTGAAACACTGGACCAGTTACTTTTTGAGTGTTTGAGCTAGGAATTTTCAAAGATATAGCTCTTCATTTGCCTTTGCTAATGTACCAGCATTGCCATTATTATCAGTAAAATTTAAAGGTACTCCATCGCTTTATATCAAAGCTAGTGGCTCTTGCATGACAGCCATCTTTATAAAGCCTTGCAGCTTGATTATTACCAAGCTTGCTACACATCAAAATGCAAGTTTTGCCTTTTTGCACACCTTCGCTATCAAGATATGTCACTCATCATCTTTTTCATCTTTTAGATTACTTATTTGTATCTCTTTTGGTTTAAAAGATAATCTTCAACATCTTCTATTTTTATATTACATCCAACTCTTCTTCAGGATCTGTGTAGGATCATTACTAGTTGAGCCTCTACACAGTCATCTTCTCTTGGAGATGTGTGCTGGTCAGTTGAAGGTAGCTTTATCTATTATATAAAAAGAGGTGTCTCCTATGTCTGAATCATGAAAACCTGATATTACACTTCCGCTTGATGTATGGCGTGAAATTTGACCAATTCCATCAGAAAAATTTACACTTAGCTTATTCTCACTTGCTAAAAAGCTAGGATCACAAGTAGCAGTGCTTGCTGGCTTTAGTGCTATCCCTCCATTAGTACCATCTATATTATGAGTATAGCCTCTTGCTATATGAGTATCATCTGGCTTCATAGCAGCAATGGCTATGTTGTTATAAACTTCTCCGCCAACAAGAGTAAAAGATCCAGTTCTTTTTGTGTTACTATCAGTATTCCATAGTCTAAAGTGATGTGGTCTCAACTGCAAAGTCATCTAAGTCTTGACATGCTACTTTATTAGTGTTTGATGAAGGATCAGTGCGAAATTCTAAGTCTAACACTTTGTATATGCTTTATCTATTTTAATATTTGGAATTACACTTTCACTCACTCCATCAAATCTTATATTTTCAGTCAGTAAAAACTTGATCTCTGATCAGTAGCAGGAGCTGTACAGCTAGTAACTACCTCTACTTTAACATCTACTGGAGTATCAGGTATCTTTTATTACCATCTGGTCCATAGTTTGTGATATATAGGTTAAAATGGCTTAGTAACTATTTGAGTTAAGAGCCTCATTTTTATATTTGTTTTTTAAAAAGTAGGTGAGCCATCATCTTGTTTATTGCTTGGGATGAAGTCGTTAGGGCTTGCCAGTTATGGAACTTCGATATCATAGCTATAATCATTACACTTTCTAATATGCAAGTGTCATAAGTCTCTGTTTATCGCAGAATGTGCAATAGTCGCTTTTATAAGCATTTGGTTTAAAAGTCAGGTAATAATTTCTGTCTCGTATGATGCATAAGCGTAGTTTTGCTTTGTATGGAGTATCTTGCCACCCACATCTGTAGCTGCATTTTCACCTAGATAAAACGTTAAAAGTATTTTCCACTCAACCGTTGAAGACCAGTGTTGTCGTGATAGTGCTGTTGCCCGTGCATTGTTTCGGAATAGTTAGGTATTGTTGTTGAATTAACGATCGTTGTTGAATCTGCATTATATTCTCGGCTAGGATCTATTATAGCTTTTTAGTGCAATTTCTTCAGCGTCTTCGCTGTATCATTAACTACTTGAACAACTGTTTTTAAGATCGTATTTTTAGGCACACTAATATGTGTATTTGCAGCTACAACTGTAAAGCTACTTTCTCCGTGTGCTTTTTATAAACATACTCCATATAACAGACATCTGGTCGGTAGATGCGAGTAGAAAAGCCAGCTAAGATTAAATTTATACGTTCAGAATTTATCGCATTTGTTCTTTTTCTGTCGCAACTGTAAATTTTTATGTCCGCCTCTTGTTGTTTTTGTTTGTCATATTGCTAGATATATCAAATATATCTAGATCAACTTGAGTGTTGAAAAATCTCTACCTGGATTTATAAGCTGTCCAAATTTGTCATAGTAGAGTTAAACTGCTCACCTGTTGGATTATTTGCACTAGTTATACTTTGATAGACGCCATTTTTCTTTATTTGTAGATCTTCGCTTTTTACTTTTTTTACCACCAAAAGAAAACATTGTGAATGAAGCATCTATATTTCCTACTTTTGGTGTATAAATGTTACAAATTTTGTATCTATCGTAGATGCTTTTATGGTACCAGTTGGGTCACCATTTTTTTATCCAGTCAGAGCAAGCTTTTGCAAGACCATCAAATATGCTAATTAGTTTTGGCTCTATATTTTTGCTATGGCTGTTTTATCATCAAAAATCGTAAATAATCACTAAGCTCCAACCGGCATATTGTGGAGCGATAAGTTGTACCCAATATCCATCTTTGCCAGCTACTGGTGAAAAAGAAGTGATCCTTCTACAGGAGGTAAATATTTATATTCGCCGTTAGCATTGTAAAAAGATTATCATCATGTTCGAGAAAATCTTGCTTGATTTTCATTGTAGTGGCTCTTATGTTTCCAGCATAAAATGTTCTATCTTGAGTAGTAGTACCAAGAGTATCATGTACGAGCTTCGTAACATCTGCACTTGCTGAATAGACGTAAGTTATTCCAGCTTTTGCTGGGGTTTTATGGTCTCTATTGCCACCCAAGAAAGCCTCTATTGTCATTGATTTTGGTTGATACTCGCTGAATGAACCAAACCAGTATATATCTTCAGGCTTAGCATCTATTGTAACTACTGGTTTTTCGGTGCTTTAAAATCTATACTGCTATATCCTTTTATGTAGTTTAAAGCACTTGGTATAAAGTCTGGACCGTTCGGAATTTTTCCAGTTTTGATATATAGAGCCACCCTCAATAAAGCCTAGCGTAAATTTATCGCCTTTTTAGATTATTTTGTATAAAACTACCTTTTTCTGTAAAAGTCAAATGTAGAAGATGCTGAATTTTTGCAGAAGCTTAGTTATTTGGATCATAAATAAAATCATTTTTGGCAAAGAGTGTGATCGCTGGCTTCCGAAGCTACCATCATTTAAAAACATTCTAGTGGCGATGGTTGATAATTTGGAGTTAATAGAAGATTTGGCACAAAGTTGTATCCGCCATCTACTGGGACCATAATAGTAGCCCCAATAGTGGCCATATCGCCATCTCTTGTATTTAACTTTCCTTTTATAACTCTTGTTTTTAAGCCGTGTGCCTTGTCATCTATGATTACAATCGTGCGCTATTCCCAGCACTCGAGGGATACATAATCTGAGCGCGAAGATACATGTAACGTGATAGTGATCTCGATGCTAAACCCTGAGAGCAAAAGCTACTAGCATCTACCGTCCGTGTTCATCGTACTTCTCTTATGCAGTGTGTGAATATTTTAGAAGAGCCGTCTTGATACTCTTCAGCGCATCTGACAAAGCAAAGAGTATTGTGCACCACTACTACAATCACAGCAGCTGCGGCAGGAGTGCAACTTAGGTGCACAAAAACTAAATACAAAAACCAAGACAAAATGACAACAATGCCTTAGCATAACTCACCTCCCCAAAGCCATTGAAAAATGGAAACTGATTTCACTCTTTTAACTCACTTTTTGGTATGAAATTCTCATCATCTCAGCTGTCCATATTGTGGATATTTTTGTAACGTCTAAAACCACTGAGACAAGGTCATATTGTCCATATTGCAAAACGATAGGAGCCACGAAATTTCACGGTTGATTTCTCAGGGAAGGGCAACTACGATGATATTGTATATATCCTAAGTTGTGAGCTCTCTCTTAATGTCCATAAGCTCTTCGTAGTAGCTTGGGATGTCAATTCATAACTTTCAACGCGAAAGGATTTATCATTGTAAAAGATGTTTCGTCATCTTTACTAGCTTTAACAAAGTACCCTATCGAGCTCAATCAGTTCCATCGTCTTGATATGCTCAAAGCCTAAAAATAGGGCTTTTAACACTTACTCATACTAACTCCTGTTTTGTAAAAATTGCCTTATTTTAGCATAGTTTTAAAAATTTATACAAAAATAATGCCAAAAATGTAAAATAAGCGAATTTAAAATTTTTAAGAAAAGCATGAAAAATCTTTTCTATTCCTTGTAGCAGTCGCAGCTTTTTAGGGCTTTTTAGTGGTTGTGCTGAAAAATACACCGAACTTTACAATCTAACTCCAGACGAGTGGTACGCCTCAAGTTATCGCTTGATATCAAAGATGGCGACTTGAGTCAGCTGATAAACACTACGTTTCAATGGCTAGCGAGCACGTTGCGAAGCCCGCTTTTTGGAGCAATGTTTACTCATCCTTGCACAAGCTCACGCAAAATGATGAAGAGTATCTCATGGCAAATCACTATCTTGATGAATACATCAAAAGATATGGCGATAACGGCTCAAAAACAGAATCTGGCTCAATATCTAAAGATAAAAGCAATTGACTCATTTACCCAGCCAAACCGCAACCAAAAAGCTAATGGAGGATAGCGTAACTGAGATCGAGAACCCTTTTATATGTATCCAAATACCGGGAGTATAAGCCGCTTATCGAGACTATGCTTTATCAACGGAAGCTCGCTCTTTTTACTCTTAGATATGCAAATAGCAGATCTCATAAGAGAACTGGCCGTGATGTTTCGGCTACTTTACGAGCAAAAAGCTAGAAGAGTCGCCGTTTAAAAACTCAGACCTTATCAAACCCTGACGTGGCATGGTATAGAAAACTGTTTGAATAGGAGAAATTTTGCAAATAAACGAAAAACAAAGGCTTTCCAACTGAGATCCCTATCATCAGTTGAGGACGAGCTATTTTTATATCCATTTGATGATAACGCCGCTGAAGCGACGAAGAGAATGAAAAGCGCTTGAGCTACACACATGAGAAAACACCGATCCTTGTCGTGCCTACAAAGCCCCAGCAAGACGGCGCTAGAGACTTTGATAGCATATATGACGCAGGCGTTATCGGCACGATAATCGTGCCGTGTGCCACCGCCTGATGGCCGTGTGAGGTGCTATCTTCAGGCATCGACAGCGTAAAATTTCAAACAATCAGGTATAAACTCCGCTCCGCGGCATCGTCGATATGCTCCACGTAAAGCGCCCATCGCAGGTCAAAACTGACGCTCTCATCGTGGTTTTAAGAGAAAAAGTAAGAGAACTTTCGCAGTTTAGCCACTTTTTCCCGCCTGATCTTTTAAAAACGATCGAAGAGAGCGCTGAAGCGATCAGAGTTTGCGACCCTAGTTTCAAGCGCGCTTCGCCTAAAACAGATCGCTTATAGCTTTTTGTCGAAGAAAGTACCGAGCAGCGCCTACTAAAGCTCATCGACTACGTCATCGAAGAGATCGAGGCAAACAAGCTTCAAAAAGAAGATCAAAAATAAGGTTCACTCAAAGATCGACAAGACAAACAAAGAGTACTTTTTAAAAGAGCAGCTAAAGCAAATCTCAAGCTGAGCTTGGAGCGGACACCAGCCGTGAAGAGGAGCTTGAGGAGTACCGCAAAAAGCTTGATGCGAAGAAGAGATTTATGGCTGAGGACGCCTATAAAGAGATCAAAAACAAATAGATAAGTCTCTCGCATGCACCCGAGACTCAGCCGACGCAAATACCTTTGCAAAGCTACCTTGACTGGCAGGTACTTGAAAATTTTACTTGAAAACATAGCTAAGAAAAGTCATCTATCGCTGAAGTGAGTAAAGCACCCAAATGCCGACCACTACAGCTTAGAAAAAGCCAAAAGAGCGCATAGAGGAGTATTTTGCTTTGCGTGAGCTTTTTGGAGCTTAGAGGAGTTGGCGAAAAGTAAAATAACGGCGCCATTTTATGCTTTGCAGGCCCTCCGTGTGGGGGTAAAACAAGCCCTTGCAAACTCGATAGCAAAGGCGCTAAAGCGTGAGCTAGTCAGGATCGCTCTTGGCGGACTTGAAGACGTAAACGAGCTAAGAGGCCACCGCCGCACCCGATATTGGCGCCATGCCGTGCTCGCATCGTGCAAGGGCTCATAGAAGCTAAAGCAGATGAATCCAGTGGTTGTCTTTAGATGAGATCGACGAGGTTGGCAGAAGCTACAGAGGCGACCCGGACCGCGGTTTTACTTGAGATTTTTGGACCCAGAGCAAAATAATAATGAGACTACTACCCTACCCAACATCGATCTTAGCAAAATCATCTTCATCGCCACAGCAAATGACGTGGAGTATGATACCAGCTGCACTTCGCGATAGGGATGGAGTTTTATCGAGCTTAGCTCATACACCCCACAAGAGAAATCTGAGATCGCTAAAAATATCTCTTGCCTCAGGAGCTTAAAAAGCACGGCCTAAAAACCAAGCGATGTGAGCATCAGCAAAGAGGCACTTGAGCTAATCATCAGTGACTACACAAGAGAGAGTGGTGTGCGAAATTTACGCCGCAGGATCGCTGACATACTAAGAAAAGTCGCCAAAAAAATATCCTCACCAAAAAAGAATGAAGGCAAGATCAGCGTCACGGCTAGTAATTTAAAAAGAGTTTTTAGAGAAAAAGGTCTCATGAGATCGAGCCAGCGGATAAAAAGATCAGATCGAGCTTGGTAAATGGTCTAGCGTGGACTAGTGTCGGTGGCGACGTGCTACAGATCGAGGCTATCAGGATACAAGGCAAAGGCAATATGCAGATCACCGGTCAGCTAGGGTGACGTGGATGAAAGAGAGCGCTCAGATCGCATTTAGCGTGGTAAAAGTATTAATAGACAACAAAAGCTAAAAAGTGCGCCGATGGCTATCGTACCGAGCTTGATGATGACAAGCACAAGCTAGAAGCCAGCGACGTTTATAGACGCTACGACCTTCACTTACACGTGCCAGAGGGTGCGGTGCCAAAAGATGGTCCAAGTGTTGGTATCACGATGGCGACAGCGATCGCATCAATACTAACTGACACAAAAGTCAAAACACGACATCGCAATGACTGGCGAGATCACACTAACTGGTAGAGTTTTTACCTATCGGAGGACTAAAAGAGAAGCTCATCGTCCGCTCACAAAGCTGGCATCAAAACAGCTCTGATACCTCGCAAAAACTATGATCGCGACCTTGTTGATATCCCAGCCGAAGTAAAAGCTGATATGAAGATCATCGCAGCTGATACGATCGATGATGTGCTAAAAACGCTCTTGTAGCTATATCCCTACCTAGCCCCATTTGTCTCACTTGGGGCTAGGAGCATTTCTTACATTTATAATATGTTTATACTAAAAATCAAAAATTAAGTTTATTTGTTTGTCTTTTTAAGCAAAGTTTATGAAAAATCTTTTTCAAATTCTTATAACTTTACTAACTTACCTTGGTGGACTACTAGAATTAGGTTGCGCTATGTTTAGCGCTAAAATTAGAGCCGTGATATGCACGTTCATGAATTCTAAAAATTTAATGAAAACTTTTGAAGGTCAATTTAATGATAGCTATTTATGCTTTGCTTCGTGCTTTAAAAGCCAATTTAGTTGGCAGACCCTCGCCGCCTGAGTAGCCACCAAGGTCGCCACTGGATAGCACTCTGTGGCATGGGATGATGATAGGCAGTGGGTTTTGGCATTTGCAGAGCCTGCTGCGCGGTAAGCGTTCTTATGACCTGCAGCAAGTGCAAGAGCTGCGTATGTGGTCGTTTCGCCGTATGGTATTGCAAACGTCATACATTTGGCTCTAATTTGGTCGTTTTTACATCAAGTCTAACGCCAATTTTTAAGCTCGCCCTTAAAGTAAGCCTTAGTTCATTTAAACAAAGCTTTTAAACTCATCTTTTACCGCTACTTTTTCAATTTATTCACAAAATTTATCTCACAAATCCCATTTTCGCTAGCAAACGATCTCTAAAAATTCCAATGGGCGATTTTAGGTAGGCTTTTGACACATTTGCTCTTTGAAATTGAAATTTGTGGGCAGTTTTCACTTTAGATTGTTTTGCTTTTTGATAAAATGCAGCAAAATCAGCGATTTTTGGACTAAAAACGAGCAAAATCACAAAGGAAATGGACGAGCTTTTTACCGACTACGAAAAACACGTGAGTGAGCGAGAAAAAGAGGGCGTACCACCGCTTGCACTAAAATGCCAAGCAGACAAGTGCAAATTTGCGAGCTAATGAGACTTGCTGGCGACTCTAGCGGCGATGAAAAGGCGCAAAACGAGCTGTATTTTCTATAATTTGCTCGCAAACCGCGCTAAACCTGGCGTTGATGATGCGGCAAAGATAAAGGCGGAATTTCTTGGCGAAGTGATAGACGGGCTTAAGATAGACGGGCTTGATGCGGTTCGTGCCATTAAAATTTTAGGCAAGATGCTTGGCGGATATAACGTGGAATGGGTGCGAGCGCCAAAACTAGCGATGATGTTATCGCGCAAGCCGCGGCAAATGAGCTAAAAATATCATTTTGGTGCATGAACACTTTGACGAGATCGCAAAGCTAGCAAGTAGCAATAATCGGTAAAAGAGGTGCTTCTTTCTGGGCAAACGCGGAGTGGTTTACGCATAAAAAGCCACTTAGTGAGTGCATAAAGGCAGTGGTTTTTACAGGTGCCCCGCGAGACAAATACTGATGATCTAAGCCCCTGCAAGCGAGGCCTATACAGGGCTGACATACCGCTTCACGCAAAGGCGATGCTGGTTAAAAAGATGCCTGAGGGCTTAGAAGTCCTAAAAGAGCTAAAAAGTCGCGGCAAGAGCGTGGCGTATGTTGGCGACGTGGTCGGCACTCGGCAGCAGCAGAAAGAGTGGTATAAACCCCTATCCAGTGGCACCTGGCGATGAGATAGAGGGCGCTAAACAAAAACCGGTGGCATCGTGATCGGCACGACCATAGCTCCGATATTTTTTAACACCGCCGAAGATCAGCGGCGCACCGCCGATAGTTGCAAACGTAAATGAGCTAGAAATGGGCGATGAGATAGAAATTTTATCCATTTAAAGGTGAATGTACAAGCTCGCAGGCAATGAGCTCGTGGCAAACTTTAAACTAAGCCCAAACACCCTAAGTGACGAGATAAGAGCAGGCTAGGATACCTTTGATGATAGGGTAGGCAAGTCACCAAAAAGGCTAGAGAGGCCTTGGGGCTTGGCGATGAGCAGCACCATAAGCCAGATCAGCCAAAGAGCAGGGCGGTGGCTATACGCTCGCTCAAAAAGATGGTCGGCAAGGCTTGCGGCAAGGCTGGCGTGAGAGCTGGGGCATACGTGGAGCCTGGAAATTTGACCGTTGGCTCCGCAAGATACCACTGCCGGCCGATAGATAGAGATGAGATAAAAAGAGCTTGCTAGCCTTAGTTTTAGGGCGGATTTTGTCTATCAAAGCTTTTTGTCACACGGCTGCTTATCCAAAAGCCAAGTGACCTTGAGATGCAAAAGAGCTTGCCTACATATGCACGCTTCGTGGTGGAGTTAGCTAAAACCGGTGATGGCGTCATCCACTCGTGGCTAAACCGCATGGTCTTGCCTGACACGGTGGGCACTGGCGGCGATAGTCACACGAGATTTCCTATTGGCATCAGCTTTCCAGCAGGAAGCGGCCTAGTTGCGTTTGCAGCGGTGCTTGCAGTATGATGCCGCCAATATGCCAGAGTCAGTTTTGATCAACGTGAAGGCGAGCCAAAAGAGGGCGTGACGCTTCGTGATCTTGTCAATGCGACACCTTATTTTGCTATCAAAAGGCTTTTAAGCGTTGAAAAGAAAGATAAAAAGAACATTTTTGCGGGCAAAATCAGAGATAGAAGGGTTGGAGAGCCTAAAAGTGGAGCAGGCATTTGAGCTAAGTGACGCTTCGGCTGAGCGCTCGGCGGCGGCTTGTGTGGTAAATTTAAGCGAGGCTAGCGTTGCGGAGTACGTTCGCTCAAACATTGTGCTAATTGAAGCCATGATAAAAAGCAGGATATGAGAGCCATGAAACGCTTGCCGAGCGAAAAAGAAAAATGCAAAAATGGCTAGAAAACCCAACTCTTTAAGAGCCGACAAGGACGCAAGTTATGCTGAAACCCTAGAGATTGATTTATCTAAGATAGATGAGCCGATCCTCGCCCGTCCAAACGACCCAGACGACGTGGCGACGCTAAAGTGAAATTTTAGCTGATAGCAAAAGAGCGCACAACATCGACGAGGTCTTTGTGGGTAGCTGTATGACAAATATCGGGCATTACAGGGCGCTTTACTAGAATTTAGAGCGTGAGAGCAAGCTATCACTAGGCTTTGGATAGCACCGCCAACAAAGATGGATACGCTTGAAGATGAGGGCGTTTGCATGAAATTTTTAAAGGTTAAATGCTAGGACAGAGGTGCCGTGCTGCTCGCTTTGCATGGGTAATCAAGCAAGAGTGAACGATAATGCCATTGTTTTTTCGACTCGACTAGAAAGCTCTGACAACAGAATGGGGCATGGGCGCAAAGGTTTATCTCAGGAAGTGCTGAGCTGGCCGCTGCTATGCCGCCACTAGGGCGTTTGCTAACGCGTTAGTGAGTATATATAGTAAGAGATAGCCTTAGTTTAAACAAAGATCAATTTAAATACACAATTTGCTCTAATGAAATAAGCGAGTTTAGTATATAAATTTGTTAGCAATATCGCGAATTTTAAGGAGCTTTGATGAAAAAAGTCTCTTTTTAGCATGTTTCTTTTTGTACCATTTACACGCATTAGAGTGCAGTGACCTTTACTAAAAAGAGAGCTTTAAAACTACTCCAAAATGAGCTTGCTTAGCAGAATGAGGGCTATTTTTATTGCGATGGCTCGCTTTTAAACTGAAGAGATAAAAGAGCTTTTGATGCGAGTGTGGCTGTTAGAAGGCGAGTCTCAAAGGCTGCGTTGGCGAGGGCGTTTATAGAGAAAAATTTAAATAATTTTAGATGGATCTTACTAAAGGCCTCGTTTGCCCTGAAATCTATCAAAAAGAGCTTGCAAAACCAGAAGCAGCGAGGCTCAAAAAGATGCTCAAATGGAGTACTTAGATACTGGGCGAATGAGAGCTTTGTTTTAACTTCTTAAAATATATATCCAGCGAAGCTTATAAAACGCTCAAACCCGCTGGTTAACGTTTATGAGGCTTTTAGGCGTGCTGATAGTGCAAGTGCCGCATACTACGCAACTAGCGTGATAAATGAGTTTTTGCTTTAGTGTGGGCAAGAAGGTAAAGGTAAGAAAACTCTAACTTCTGAGCAAAAGATGATGGCTCAAAAGTTAAGTCAAGACGAGCTTGCAATTTTGCTTTATTCTGTAACTCACCACCGCAGAGCTATACAATTTACTTGATATCGCACTGCTAAAAATGACAAAAGTAGCGATATGATAGAAGAGATCATAAGGCGTGGGGCTGATGTAATTGGGCGATGAGACACCGCTATTTTTTGCCCTAGAAATTTAGAAAATGTGTACTTTTAGCTAAAATAGAGCCGATGTAAATCACAAAAGATATTCTTTTGGAAAAAGTGCGCCTTTTATGCTGTACAGTTTGAGGATGCACCTCTTTTGTGAGCTTTTGCTAAAGAGCGGGGCTACGCAAACGAGAGGCTACATCGATGAGCAGTCTAAGATGAATATGATAACTGAAAGGCATGTGATGCAAGTAGAGGATACGTGCGGCCCAGAGCATGCAAACAGAAGCGTTTTTCACGCATGCAGCAGCTCACGCGACGCCTGAAATTTTAAAGCTTTTGATAGATAACGGTGCCGATATAAACGCGACTGATGATGCGGGATTTAACGCGCTTTGATTATGCGATTAAAGATAAAAACGAAAATATACAATTTCTAGAAGAGCTTGGCTTAAAAGCCAAATTTTAATTAGGAAGAGATATGAAAAAGACAGCTTTTTGTGACAGGTGCAACATCTGGATTTTGGCGAGGCGATCGCTAGAAGACTCTCAAAAGAGCTAAGATAGTCGCTCTTGCAAGGCGCGAAGATAGGCTGCAAAAGCTTGCGCGTAGCTTATGGATGATGCTATCATCGTAGCTGACATACGCGATAAAGAGGCTGTTTTTAAGGCGGTAGAGAGCCTGCCTGATAATTTAGCGATATCGAAGTGCTTGTAACAACGCTGGACTTGCCTTAGGACAAGAAAAAGACGATGGACGCTGAAGGTGGAGGACTTTGAGACGATGATAGACACAAATGCAAGGGTCTTATCTCACTCGACAAAGGCCGTTTTTGCCGCTACTTTACAAGCAAGAAAAAGGGCCATATCTTTAATCTTGGCTCAACAACAGCTGGCTCAGTAGCCATATCCAGTAGCAACGTTTACGGCGCTACAAAAGGCCTTTTGTAAAGCAGTTTAGTCTCACTTTAAGAAACGATCCAGTTGGCACAAATATCAGGGTGACAAACATCGAGCCGTAGTCTTTGTAAGACTGAATTCTAGTGAGGTTAGACTGAGGAGATAAGGCAAAGGCTGATAGTCTTTATGAAAATGACAGATTTTATCACGTCTCGAGGATATCGCGACTATTTTGGTAAACTGTCTCAAATATGCCCGGAAGTGTCAATATAAACAGGGTCGAAGTCATGGCAAACACGCAGACTTGGGCTGGGCTTGCGATAGAAAAATTCTAAGGAGTTCTTGTGAGACAATTTTATTATTACTATTTTTAGTGCCGCGCTTTTTGGTGTTGATCCAGAAGTGGCAAAGAGAAACGCTGAGATGTACGGCGTTTTCACGCTTATAGCCTGCCTGTTGTGGCAATAGCACTGCTTTTCATCACACAGACGTTATTGTCGCTATTTATCGGTGTTTTTAGCGGAACGTTTCACATACAATATCATCACTGAAAACGTCTTTTTATGGGCATCGTAAAAGGCTTTACTGGTATCGTTTCACGCGGGTCGTTGACTCGATGGCTGACAAGACCGACCTCAGGCATCTTAGCTTCAAGTGCTTTGTATAGGCGGTGTGTCGCACTTATCACAAAGATGGGCGGCACAAAAAGCAGGTTCTTTTGGCTTAGCAAAAAGGCAAAAACTGGCGTTTCAGCCTCACCTCAACATGGTTTTATGGGTATCTTTGTATTTTTCTGACGACTACGCAAACGCCCTCAATCGTTGGTCCTATCATGAGGCCACAAGCGATACTTAAAATCAGCCGCGAAAAGCCAGTTTCTCATCATCGACGCCACTGCAGCACCCCGATTGCAGGTATCGCTATCATCTCTACATGGGTCGGACTTGAAGTTTCGCTCATCGAAAGGGCTACGAGCTTATCGGCGAGACAGGCATAAACGCTTATTCTATATTTATCGAGACCATTCCATATAGATTTTTATAACCTCTTTATCTTGTTTTTCATCGTCTGCACGGCCTTGATGCAACGCGAGTATGGTCCTATGCTAGCAGCCGAAAGACGCGCTAGAAGAGGCGAACTTCACTCAGGCAAAACCTCCATTCAAGACCTTGAAGATAAAACTCTTGAGCCAAAGAGGGAGTAAAACAAGCGCTTCCAAAATGCGATAGTGCCACTTCTTGTGCTAGTTATCGGCGCGCATTTACTAGCTTTTTATTTTAGTGGTCTTGCTGCACTTGAGGGCGATACTCTTAAAAATGCACTTGCAAATCCGCTTTCATTTTCAACATTTAAAGATACTTTTGGCGCAGCAGACTCTGCTACATCGCTATTTCAAGCAGCGCTACTTGCGTAGTCAGTAGCTATCACGATGGGCGTTTAGCTGTACTTTTGATGTAAAAGAGGCTATTAGCACGTGGGTAAAGGGCTGGAAAACTATGATCATCACGGTCGTCATCTTGCTTCTTGCTTGGAGCCTTTAGCGCGGTTATCAAAGAGCTTGGCACTTCAAGATATTTGGTTGATTTGCTAAAGCGACCCAACGCTCACTTATCTCTGCCAGTGGCTGTTTTCATCCTTGGCTCATTTATCAGCTTCTCAACAGGCACAAGCTACGGCACGATGGGCATTTTGATGCCTCTTGCTATCCCACCAGCTTATGCAGTGGGTAAAAACTACGGCTTAGATGGCGATGCGATGCACGCTTATATGATCGTAAATATCTCAAGCGTGCTTCACTGGCGCTATCTTTTGGTGATCACTGCTCGCCGATCTCTGATACTACGATACTTCATCAATCGGGCGCAGGATGTAGCCACATCGATCACGTCTCAACGCAGATGATCTACGCACTTTAGTGTTTGTGCGGTTTTGTGTGCTTGTTGGCTACTTGCCCTGTAGCACTTGGTCTTTAGCGTTTGATCGCACTTTGCGGATTTTTAGCGATCTGGGCTTTTGGTTAGATTTATCTGGTAAAAAGTCGAAGAGAAACGGCATACTTTTGGACTACAATACCTAAAAGAGTGCGGATCATGCACTCTTTTACCCCTCTATAGTGAGCACCATTTCATTTTAAAACTGATCTTTATCAAGCGTACTTTTCCACTTTTATGATGGCACTTTGATGTTTTAGCTCAAGCCCAGCACTACCGCACGAGGCTGAGTTTGGCATCTGGCACGATGGCAGCAAGCTGAATATACGATGCACGCAAGCGAGAGGGGCAAAAAGGTCTTTATAGATGAGTGCCCTGAAAGGTTTGCGAGCACCACATCTCATGCCAAGGCTACTTGAGAGCTTGCAGGATGATAGTCACGCACAAAGCTCTTGGAGTGGAGTTTATCGCCTGTAAAAGCGGCACTTTTAGTCACGCTTCTTTATCACAAAAAGCTTGATAGTGAGTTTGAAGCTGGCGATGAAAAACTAGCTAGCAAGCTGATATGATGATCCTAGCCGATCACGTGGCCAAAAGCTTCTTAGCGGTGAGCCAATTTGAGTTGATGAGCTAAATGTTGATGTAACGATTACCACTGGCTCAAGTGAAAATGCCTATCCAGCCAAATAAAGCGGTAATGAGAAGATGATAGCTGGGGGCAAAGAGTGCGTTGAGGGTGGCGCTGACCTACTGGCGCTTACTGCGGACACATGGGACTTTTACTATCCCGCGTTTCTTGCTTAAACTTTAAAACGTCCTTGCACGAAATTTCAAAAAGCTCGATGCAAATGCCCCAAAAACTGCGAGCAATGGGGCAGAAAAATATCGACTTACGCATGGACGCTGATGAGCTGATGACGCATTTGCTGGCGTTAGGAGTTTAATAGGCTAAAAGATATAAGCTAAACGATTCTAACTTCTCTCACGTCCTTGTCGATCCACCCTCGCGCAGGACTAAGTGAAAGCGTCATACCCATTTGTTAGAAATTTCCAAAACATCATCTACATCTCGTGCAACCCAGAGACGTTAAAAGAAAATCTAAATGAGCATTTACTAAAAAGCCATAAAGTGATAAAAATGGTGCTCTTTTGATCAGTTTTGCCAACACTCATCACATCGAGTGCAGCGTGCTACTAGAGGCAAAAGATACCTTAAAAAGGAAAGTTGAAAAATGGTTTCATTAAACAAAATAATCCAAGCAAAGATAACGATCGGTCACTTTGTAAATAAAACTCGCTTTGCGCTAAGTGCGAAACTTAGCGTACTTAGGGCGTAAATGTTCTATCTAAAAGAAGAAAAGATTTACAACGAACTGGAGCTTACAAGATAAGAGGCGCTTACAATAAAATAGCTAGCCTAAGCGAGGAGGAGCGAAAACGTGGCGTCGTGGCTGCAAGCGTTGGCAATCACGCTCAAGGCGTGGCGATAGGTGCAAAAGAATTTGTGTGCATGCTTGCATCGTCCATGCAGAATCAACCCCACTTCTAAAAGGTAGCTGGTACAAAGGATCTTGGCGCTGAAGTGATCTTTGAAAGGTGATAACTTTGATGAGGCGCGGGCGAATTTGTGCAGTAAATTACGCCAAAGAAAAAGATATGACCTTTGTTCATCCATTTAACGATGAGTACGTCCTGGCAGGGCAGGGCACTGTGGGTCTTGAGATCCTTGATGAGATAAGCGACCTTGATATGGTTGTAGTGCCAGTTTGGCGGTGGTGGCTTAGCTAGCGGTGTGGCAAGCTGTATAAAACAAGCAAATCCAAAAAGCAAAGTCGTTTGCGTCGGCGCAAAGGGCGCTCCAGCGATATTTAACAGCTACGGCGCTAAAAAGAGCATAAACTCAAAGTCAGTTCGCACTATAGCTGATGGCATCGCTGTGCGTGATGCGAGCGAGATAACGCTTATCATCGTTGAGTGCGTGGATGAGTTTGTGCAGGTCGATGATGAGATCGCAGCTGCGATTTTATTTTTGCCAGAGACGCAAAAGATCGTGGTTGAGGGAGCTGGCGCAGCTGGCGTGGCAGCACTTATGCATGATAAGATCACGATTTAAAAGGCGCAAAAGATAGTGTGGTGCTGGCGGCGGAAAATATCGATGTGCAGGTGCTTTATCATCATCGAAAAGGGTCTTATCAAGTCTCACCGCAAGACTGACCTTTGCAAATCACACTTGTAGATAAGCAGAGCGCTAATGAGGTCTAACTGACAGCCTTAAATCAGCAAATGCAAACATCGTCAAGATCGACCTACGACCGCTCTCTACTAAGTTTGCACTACGGCGATGCAAGCATCACTATCACGCTTGAGACAAAGGGTCTTGAGCACCAAGAAAAGATCAAAGATACGCTTAACAAAAACGGCTTTTTCTTTCACTCAACTCTTCCTATTTACAAGCTCGCTACCTTTTAAAGTAGCGAGCATTTCTAACTAAAACAATATCTCACTTCAGCACTTGTTGTTGCGTGATCTTACATCCTTTAGCAGCTCCAGTGTAAGAAAGGCCCTAAATTTTACATTTTTATAGACATTTGCTTTTATGCCAAAGGCTAGCTGTGCAGCAAGGTTTTTAACCTCTTTGCCATCTAGTTCTAGATATCCAGCATTTGCGACATTTACGCCGATAGTTGGTTTTGTGTCGCCAACTCAGTCTGTTGTATGCTAGATCAGCTCTAATTTCCATCTGGTGCTACCTAGACTAAATGGTACGCTAGGGTTTAGACCAAGGCTAAAAATGCCTAAATTTTCTAGTTTTTCATCAACATCCATTTTGAAAAATTCCTCACATTTTTGGCTCGTACTATCAGTTTTTCATGCGTAGATAGCTTGCACCCACATATGATTTAGCGAGAAAATTTTCTGTGTTAAAGCTAGTTAGGGCTAAATTGCATAGCACTAAGCGCTTTTCTTTTGCTTTTTATATGATCGTTTGAGTAAAAGCTTGCGATTGTTGCACCATTTTGAGTTTTTGCGCTTAGCATCTGTGTATAGGACGCCAATAAGGCTAGTTTAGTGTTAGCGATCTCGCTTTTGCCGTAGATACCGATGCTTTTTGCCTTTTTGTCTTATAGGCATCATCGCCGTGCTTCTTTTTATCTGTGCTAGCACCAAGAACACCGCCAAGTACAAATGCGTCATTTTAATCGCCGTCAAAATCCAAAAAGCTGTGATCAGAGTTTGCCTTTTATGTCATTACTTTTCATAGCGTCAAACTATGGTATTTGACCATTTCATGCTCATTTGAGTCGCTTGCTCTATGCCGATGGGTCAGATTCGTGGTTGATAATTGCATAGCATGATACTTTCTAGTAAAAATGCATTGTGCTCGAGCCAATTGCCTCATTTGCAAAGGTTTTTAGAGTTTGTTTTATCTCTTTTGGTGTGGTGTAGATGAAGTGTCTATAAAGATCGCTTTCAGATAACTGCTGGCCTGCTTCTAAAATGGTGAAGGAAGTAGCGCTGGCTGGCTTGCTGTGCTTTCTATTAGTTGTGCAACTTTCTTTTGGTTGTCACCAGCTGCGATGCTTGTCATTGTATTTTTGATTTTTAAGAGTAAGCTCTAGCTTGTTGTCGCTATAGTTTTTGCAAGATCAAAAACGCATACTCTTTTGAAAGGGTATCTTCGTAGCCTTTGAAATTTCCAGTTGCAGTAAATGTCTTTGATTTTGTGCTGTCGTTATAGAGTCTTTGCATGACCTCTAAAGCTTGGCTCACTTATGTTTATAAACGAGTTTTTCTCAAAGTTTAGATTCATTTGAAGCGCCGTTTGAGACGATAGCTATCCGCCTGATTTGATAGTGGCTTTACCACGTCATTTGAGCTTTGGTCACTTCTCCTAAAGATAGTTGCAAAGGTAAAATTGATTTCTACTCCTTTGGCACGCTCATTTGTCTCACATTTCTAGTGCGCCGCCATTTTCACTATCCCACGTCGCTTGATTTTTAGAGATTGATTAAGAGCTGTGATCTTGCCGCCTATTATTGTCTTGCCAGTGTACAGGGTTGTCTCCTGCTAGGCTTGTGTGCCTTGACCTCTTTTGTATAAGAGTACCTTCGTAGCCCCTCACTTGCCCTTAGCTCTCTTTGCTCTCTGCGGTACCTATCCTCAAGTTCAGCTTTTTGCTCTGGTGTTAATTTGCTACTTTTCTCAGGGCTCAGCCTTGCGCTCGGTCAAATTTTAGCCTCGCATCATCTTCTGTCTTTCCTAAACTTGATAGCCACATCGCTTATAGTTGTTTGAGTAGATATCATTGCTATTTAATTTAGTATCAAACACGCCTAGAAGCTGACCCGTCCAAACATCGCTTAGAGTAGATCCACCACGCCCCAGCCCCAGCGCTCATCAGGCACCCAAGCGCAGCACTAAAGCCTGAAATTTTCTAGTATCAGCTGGCTCTTTGAAGTCATCATGAACTTGCCTTGCAGTTAGTAGCACCTCTCTCTTATCTGAGCGTTATTCATATATGGGTATCTTTGCATGATGACACCAAGTGCGCCAGTGACGTGTGGAGCTGCCATTGATGTGCCGCCTTTTGTGTCGTAGTCTGCCTTGCCAGTTTTTAGATCAACGACGGTTGAGTATATAGGTTTTGCAGGTGCTGCCACGCTCCACCATTTTGAGTGACCGGGTGTGTTGTAACGCTGCGTATCGCCCTCTAGCTGGCCAGTGACGTTTAGCCCGGTACTTCTCAGCATCAGGTCTAAAAGTAAGGAAGCATCGCTCTTGTATATGACTCTTTCATCCCATCTCTGTTGCCAGCAGTGTAATGGATGACGCCATATCTTGTAGCGACCTCATAGGCTGCATCTAAGAAAATTTTTGCCATTTACCAAATGGATAGTAGCTTTTATATGCAGCATCAAGATCTTTGATATCTAGGTTATTGCCGCCATCATACCCAGTAGCACCTTCGTAGGCTTTATGTAATCTACGGTTTGAACCCCAGCTGTTATTTATCGCTCTAGCTCCACTCTTTGCTAGTCCTTCGTAAGACTTTAAAAAGAAGTTGTAGTCTTGATTTGGACCATATGTCATGCCGTCAGTGCCGCCGGTATTGCCCATTATAAGTCTTGCATCAAATGCTACGCCGTGCATGCCAACGCCATCTCTTGACGCAGCTATCGTGCCAGCTACGTGAGTGCCGTGAGAATCGTTTACTCCAGCTATCCAGTCACCATCTATGCTACATTCCACCTTTTTAAAGTCACCAAAGTCTTTTTATTTTATCTCCGCTGCCTTTTTAAGAAGAGGTGAGTTGCCATACTCGGTATCTGGGTATCTTTGACCATCTTTATAGTAGCTACCAGAAACCTTTAGCGCGCCTACTCACCATCACTAGGTTCTGGATGGCTAAGTAGCACACCAGAGTCCATAACGCCAAGGGTTACGCCTTTGCCAGTTGCTCCAAGAGCATATGCAACAGCTGCGTTCATGCTCACTAAACCCCAGTCGGCTTTGTACTCATCAGCTCTGCCAGCTTTTATCGCCAAATTACCTCTGTTTTTGCTCACTAGCACTTTCAGCTGATTAGCAAGCAAAGAGTGCAGCAAGCAACACTTAAAAAGGATGCACTTTTTGCTTGAAACGGATCTTTTCATATCTCGTCCCTTTTACATAAATTTAAATCAATTCTAGATTCTTAAAATAAATTATTAATTAAAATAATAATAATTTAATGAAAAATCGTGATACACTCATTACGAAAATATACTTTTATTTACGCTAGTTTTACATTTAACGAGATATTTTATAAAGACTTAATCTAAAATTAGTTATTTAAATATAATTTTTATTACTATTCTTAAAACTATTATTTATATATATTTTTAAAGGATTATTATTTTTCATTAAACTTACAGGACTAGATCTCGCAAATTTATTCAAGGGATGAGATATGAAAAAGAGTTTATTAAGCCTTGCGTTGTTTTGCACTTTAGCTTTTTGTGTCGATGATGAGGTGGTTAGCAAGCAAAACGATCAAGTATGGATAGGATCTATGGGCGGATGCAATCTTTGATGTATTTTCACTAAAAGACGACTGACGCGCCAGTAGATAAGCTTTAATAGCCAAAGATGAGGCGCAAAAAGAGCATGTGGCAAAATACTAAAAGATTTACCAAACAAACACAACGTAATGTTTGCAAAGTGTGATGACTACACAGCGCTCATAGATAGCGGCTATGAAGATAGCTTGGAGGGTTTTTAAAAGTATGATCTGCAAACTTTTGGGCAAAATAAAGCCAGAGGATCTAACCTACGTCATCATCACGCACGCTCATCCTGATCACATAGGTGGGCTCATAGATGGGGGCAAAAAGACATTTAAAACGCCAAGCTTTTATAGATGAAAAAGAGTGGGACTACTGGATGAAGGGGCAAAGATGAGAGGACAAAAGAAATTTTATCGCTTTATAAGGATAATAAGAGCTGATCATAAAAAGCCGCTATTTGACGGGGCGCTAAAGATCATGCTATCCCAGCTTACGGCCACACTCCAAGGCACAATATGATAAGCTGAGGGCAGATAACGACAAGATCATCTTTTATAGCTGACCTTCTTCACGTCCTAGCAGTGCAAGAGGTCGAACCAAGCATATCTATCACTTATGATATAGATCCAGCCCAAGCTGCTAAAACGAGAGAAAAGGTGCTTGATGGCTTGGAGGACGAGACTACAAAGATAGTAGGCGCTCACATGCCTTACAATATCCCCATCACCTTGCCAGGTGATAAATTTCTTTTGCTTTACAAATGTAGGATAAAATGCGGGCTTTAAAGGAGAAAAATATGAGCGAATACAGCAGATTTGATATTAGCTATCTTGCTAGCTATTTTGGCATTTGCATTTTTATAGGTCAAACAAGGCGCTAAAAAGGCAAAAAGACGATAGCGAAAAATGTCTCAGTCAGCACTGGAAAATTTCGCAGCTACAGCATCGGCGAGCTATCTGTCTTTCAGGTATATAGCAAAGAGATCGTCACAAAGACAGATCATGCGTTTGGAAATTTCGGCAAAGAGTATCTAAGGTGGCTAGTAAGCGAGAAGAAACTTTCGATGATATTTGAGTTTGAGATAAATTTTCATCTACGATCTAACCAGCCCCTAGACTCGAGATCACGCAGATCGCAAACTCTAGCTATAAGATAAAAATGCCTCCATGTAAGTATAATTTTTCAATTGCCGATATGAAAATTTTACGATGAGAAAAATGGCAAATTATACCATTTTGCTGCTGACTCGCTAAATGGCTTTTTGGTAGCACATTTTACAGAAGAAGATAAAAATAGGCTAATCGAAGAGGCAAGAAACGAAGTTAAAAGATGAGCGTTCGCCTTATCTCGCAGCTTCAAAGCAAAATTCACAAATCAGCTCGCGACACGCTTGAAAGCGATAGCTAAGAGCTTTGGCGCAAACAAGGTTGAGTTTGTCTTTGACGATAAGCGACGAGCAGATCAACGAGCAACTCAATTTAGAAAAATATCGCATAAAAAACAAAAATCTAAAGGAGAAAAATGAGTGTAATTCACAAGAGGTCACACAGCACCGGTAACAACACAGTCTTTCAAACATGGGTTTTAAAGGCGACAAAAAGGCATGTAAAGAGGGCTTTGCTAAGCTAGTGCTTTTGGTCGTACCATTAAATAAAACTGCTAAGGTTAGATTTGGCGCAAATGAAAAATGTAAACTGCGTCCTTGGCGTGGGTCACGATGCTTGGAAAAAGCTTGAAATTTCAAAAGAATTGCCAAAAGAGCTTGTAAATTTAAAGCGATCAAAGGCGATAAACGCATGAAGCTGTTAGCACAAAGGGCGATATCCACATCCACATCCGTGCGCTAAATGCGGCTGACTGGCTTTTGACATGGCGCAAAAATATCAAAGAAGTTTTGTTTAGTCGCAGAGCTTACAGATGAGACTCAAGGCTTTAAGTACCACGACGGCAGGGGCGATCATCGGCTTTGTCGATGGCACTGGAAAAATCCTGATGGTGAAGATAGAGATCTTTTTGCAAAAGTCGGCAAAGAGGATGCTAAATTAAAGGCGGTAGCTACGTTTTTGTCCAAAAATACTTCCACAAAAAATGAAAGAGTGGAACGCCACAAGCGTAAGCGAGCAAAGAAAGGTTATAGGCCGCTCAAAAGAGTATGACATCGAGATGGATGAGAGCGTAAAACCTACAATTCACACTCAGCTGCTGCAAACGTAGGCGACGATAAAAAGGTCGTAGCGCGGCAATATGCCATTTACTGAAGGCAGCAAAACAGGCACTTACTTCATCGCTTATGCTAGCACATTTTCAACGGTTGAGCTTATGCTTAAAAAGATGTTTATCGGCGAGCCAAAAAGGCAACTCAGATAGGCTGCTTGACTTTAGTACGCCTGTAACTGGGGCTTTATATTTTTGCTCCTACGCTTGATATGCTTGGTGACTACGAGGTATACATTAGCTCAGGGCGAAACTTGCCCCTTTAAATTTATAAGGATAAAAGATGCCAGAGTGGTTTATCACGCAGCTCTTTTCGGCTGTTTTTGCTGCGCTTACAGCGATCTTTTGCAAAGCTTGGCGTAAAGGACATCGACAGCGATTTTGCGACATTTATAAGAACGATCGTCGTCATTTTGATGCTTGTTTTGCTTTTTAAGTGTGGCTAAAAATGGCAACCGCTAAAGCTCGCTAAGTCCCAAAAACTGGCTCTTTCTTATACTAAGTGGCATAGCGACTGGGCTTTCATGGCTTAGTATTTTAAAGCTATGCAAGCAGGTAAAAGTCTATCAAGTAGCGCTGGTTGATAATTTAGCGTTGTGCTGGCTATCAGTTTTGGCTGTAATATTTCTTGGTGAGAGGCTAAATTCAAAAAGAAATTTAGCTATTTGCCTTATCGTATCTGGCGTGTTTCTACTCATTTTTAAATGTACTTTCTGCATTATTCTTAAAGTATATTTTTAATTAATCAAAAAGCCTCTAGAATTTGACAATTTCATTTTGAAGGAGAAATATGAAAAATTATTCTATCAGCCATCGTAGCTTGTGCTGCATTTGGTGCAGGTATGAACTACACAGATGTCGTAAAGGGACGTATATGCTGACGCAAACTCAGCTAAGAGCATAGGCAGACTGCTACCAACCAACGCAGTTGAAATTTTGCAAACAAGTGGCGACAGAGCGCAGATCAAAGTAAAGGCTATCAAAAATCCAGCCGTTGGCAACGTAGTTTATTTTGCTGATGGCGCGAGATCATCTCAGTAGCATTTGCAAAAACTGCACCTTTTGGATATCAAAAAGTGATAAAAAGAGGGCAAAAACGGCAAATGGAACGAGGTAGAAACGACAGTTTTCGTTCAAAAGCACGATGGCTTTAGCACTGACGTAAATGCGATGTTTGCAAAAAGCTGATAAGATGTATAAAAGAGCTTGGCGTTTGCCGTGGCGTTGCCCTCAAACTACGCACTTTTAACGCAAAACCAGTGGCCGTCACTTCTAAAAATCAATGATCGGCAGAACTCGCAATGAGAGAAAAAGACGAGTGGTAGTTATCGAGTACCTACAAAAACACTCATCTGATGTAAATTTAGGCAAATAAGGAGAAAAATGAACGAGAACAGACGAGATTTTCTAAAAAGGTGCAACAGCACTTGCAGCTACAACCCTTGCTTTCAGGCGTAACAGCTTCAAATTGTTTGCTGATGAGGGTTAAAAGGGCGTTGTAAAAATGGCGAAACTCACACAGCTGCTCACTGGGGCATGCTAAAGTCACAACTAAAAACAGCATCGTACTGTAAAAGTCAGAGCCTATCCAAAGACAAATTAGTCACAACCCACTTCAACACTACACACCAGATATGATCTATAAAAGTCGTATCAAGCACACAATGGTAAGAAAAGAGCTACTGCAAAACCCATGATAGCCCAAAACCAGAGCTCGCGGCATCGATGAGTGGGTCGAAGTGCCTTTACGAAGAAGCGATCAAGCCTAGTTGCTAAAGAGCTTAAAAACAAGAGCACAGGCTTACAAAAGCGTTTTTGCAGGTAGCTACGGCTGGAAGTCAAGCCGGAAAACGTGCAGTAACTCAATAATTTTACTTCATAGATTTATGAACCTTAGTGGCGGCTTTGTTGGCTCGCTTTAGGCGACTACTCAACAGGCGCTAGTCAGATCATCATGCCTCCACGTTGTAGGTAGTATCGAGGTTTATGAGCAGCAAACCAGCTGGCCAGTCGTGCTAGAAAACTCAAAAGTTGGGAGTCATCTGGGGCGCAAACCCTTGCGACACTTCGTATAAGCTTGGACAGCGACTGATGAACAAGGCTTTAAATACTTTTGAAGAGCTAAAAACAAAAAGATATCAAAGTGATCGTGATCGATCCTATCAGATCTGAAACAGCGCAATACTCGACAAAGCTCAGTGGATCGCTCCAGTGCCAAACACCGACACAGCGATGATGCTAGGCATGATGCACTACCTATAAGAAAGTGGCAAATACGATAAAGATTCTGATCGAAAACTACACTTATGGCTTTGATAAATTCCTCCCATATCTACTTGGCAAGACAGACAACACTCCCTAAGTAATTTAGAGTGGGCGAGCATATTTTAGTGGCATCGACAAAGATACTTTTAAAAGAGCTAGCTGATACATTTGTAAACGCAACCGCACGATGCTAATGAGTGGCTGGGGTATGCAGCGCGCTCACCACGGCGAGCAACCACACTGGGCGATGGTAACGCTAGCTGCGATGATCGGTCAGATAGGCCTACCAGGTGGAGGCTTTGGCTTAAGCTACCACTACTCAAACGGCGGCGCACCAACATGCAAAGGCGCGGTCATCGGCGGCGTAAATAGCGCGAGTGTAGGTACGGGTAACGAAAAAGGCGAGTTTATCGGCACTCGATACGGGTGAGTTTGACAAACACGGTCGCTTCGTCGCAAAAGCAGCCGCAGTAGCAGGCTGCAGGTCAAAGCTGGCTACAAAAGCAACCAACTACGCTTTCCCAGTAGCTCGTATCGCTGATGCGTTGCTTCACCCTGGCAAAGTGATAGATCACGACGGCAAAAAGATCACCTACCCAGACATCGACTTTATCTACTGGGTCGGCGGCAACCCACTAGTGCACTCATCAAGATACTAGTCGCAATTTTAAAAGCGTGGAGAAAGCCAGAGCAACGGTTGTCGTTCACGAAGCTTACTGGACACCGACAGCAAAGATGGCTGATATCGTCTTTTCCAGTCACAACAGAGTATGGAGAGAAACGACATCACGATGACAGGGGACTACTCAAACATGAACATCGTGCCGATGAAGCAAGTCGTTGAAAAACACCGCCAAGCAAAAGATGACTATCACTCTCACTGACCTTTTGCAAGGCTTATGCTGCGACCTAGCCATCGCCTACACAGATAACGGCAAAGACGAGTTTGATTGGATCAAAGAGTACTACGACGCAGCCTACGCTCAAGTAAAAGCGGTCCCTGAGCTTGCAAGCGATATGAAGCCATTTGAAGAGTTTTGGAATGAAAACAAACCAGTCACTTTTGCCTCATCTCAAGATAGTGATAATTGGGTAAGACTCTGGCGATCTAGAGAAGATCCTGTGCTAAACGCTCTTGGAACGCCTAGCGGTCTTATCGAGGATTACTCAGATACGATCGAGAAAATGGGCTATGATGACTGCAAGGCGCACCCAACTTGGTTTGAGCCGATCGAGTGGCTAGGCATGAAAGACAAACCAGCAAAAATACCACGATGATAAGCGCTCACCCAACTGACCGCTTGCACTCACAGCTAAGCTCAAACTTCACTTCGTGAAAGTATGCTATCGCTAACCGCGAGCCAGTGTGGATAAAATGAAAATGACGCAAAAGAGCTTGGCGTAAAAACAGGTGATTTGGTGTGTGTATTTAACGCTCGTGGCGAGGTTTTGGCAGGTGCTCATGTGACTAAAAACATCAAAGAGGGCGTTGTAAACTAGCTGAGGGCGCTTGGTATGACGGCTTGACAGCGGCATCTGCAAAAACGGCTCTGCAAACGTGCTAACCATAGACATCCCAACAAGTAAGCTAGCAACGGCAACATCAGCCACACAGCTCTTGTGAATATCAGAAAAATATCAAGGCGATGAAGCACCAAAAACTTACAGCGTTTTTCTGAGCCAGAAATTTCTCTAAATAATTTCAAAGCAGGGGAGTGATCTCCTGCTTTCATACTTAAAAATTCTAAAGTCAATTTTCTCTATTTACAAAAAGCTTAAATTTATATTTGAAGTCCTATAATTCCGTAAATTTTTATTTCACAAGGAGTGTTGAGATGAGGTACAAGGCAAACTACAACTATTTAAAAGACAAGGTTGTCGAGCTAATTATTCAAAAATCTATACCATATTTCAAAAAACATTATGTCGGTAATTTTACTGATCTAATTTGCAGAAATTTATACAAAAATTAAAAAACAGCAGGAAGGGACAAATTTAAGGGATGAACAGGTTACAGTATAAATTTAAGATATCTTTGATATCTTTTTAGGTTTAGTTTTTAGTAGTTGTAAGTGTATATATTCTAAATGGACTTTTAAACACTAGAAATGCAGCTTCAAAAAGTGTTGAAATGGTTGAGAATATTACTCTACAGGGAGAGTTTATACATGAACTTCAAAAAGGAGCGTGGATATAGTGGAGGATTCATTAGCAAAGCACCAGAGTTCAGCTGAAGTTTTTAAAAGCTCAAAGAGAAAAAGTTGATGCTATTATGCCTAGGCTTATCAACAAAGATGAGGTAATGCAAAAAGTAGTTGATACAAGATCAAAAATAGATGCTGGTGGTGATGCTTCATTGCTTAAGAATTTTAATGAAGTTGTCTGCACTTACACTTATAAATGCAAATGCTCAAAGTGAACAAGCACAACCCGACTAAAAAGATGAATTAACAAGAATTTTGACTATTTCAAAAATAAAAGAGTATTTTGGTATCACAAGAGCTATGATGAATGTAGTGTTTATCAAAAAGCATGAATGAAAAATGCTTATGTAAATCTAGTTTCATATCATGCAATAATCTCTAACTTGATAAATGATTTCGAGAATTTAATCCTAAGTCTTATCCGAAATTTCTAAAGAGAGTGTGTCTTGATACAAAATGAATATAAAAGCTATTAATGACATAATCAGTAGTGCTATTGCAAATAAAAGACGAAACTGCTGCAAAAGATAGATGCAAAAAGCTTGGTTTGGTACCATTACTACATTTATAGATGAATTAGAGATTATGAACTTTATTTGTTAAATAATATGAAAGCCACAGCTATACAAGATAAAGCAGCAGCTGAACAAAGAGCCATATTTGTCGGTATTTTGCTTGGCATTGCTATTTTGATTTTGCTTGTTATATCATTTGTTGTTGGTAAAAATATAATAAGAGGCATTGATCTAACTAAAAATCTCATTAAAAGATTTCTTTTGACTTTTAAATAATAAGACAAATAGTGCGCATCTTTTAAACATTAAAGGTAAAGATGAAAATTTCTCAGATGGCAGCTTTAATAGATGAAAAATATTGAAAAGATTAGAACAGCTAAAGAAAATGAAAAATGCTTTCATCCAAAAAGCCAACACCTTTGTAAATGAGATAAAAGATGGCAACTATGAAGCAAGCCTAGAAGCAGATACTAATAACCCAGCTCTAAATCAACTAAAAAGCACATTTAAAGATCTACAACTTGCTCTTAAAAATGCAATCTCAAGTAATGGCAAAGATGTACTTGATCTACTTAACACTTATAAAAACCAAGACTTTACAAAAAGACTTGATGATGAAGGTAAAATAGCAAGTGGTATAAACTCTCTAGGTATTGAAATCTCTAAAAATGCTAAATGACAACCCAAATAAAGCACAAATACTTGAAGAAAAAGCAAAACTTTTTGTCTGACTCAGTCTCACAAGTAGCTAACTCAGCTAGCATCCAAGCAAATAGCTTACAAGAATCTGCAGCTGCAGTTGAGCAAATGTCTAGCTCAATGAATGCAATAAGTCAAAAAGCAGAAGATGTAACAAGACAATCTGAAGAGATAAAAATATCATCGTAATAATAAGAGATATAGCAGATCAAACAATTTACTTTGCTCTTAATGCTGCTATTGAAGCAGCTAGAGCTGGAGAACACGGTAGAGGATTTGCCGTCGTGGCTGATGAAGTTAGAAAACCAGCTGAGAGAACTCAAAAATCACTTGGTGAGATAGAAGCAAATGCAAATGTACTTGCTCAATCAATAATGAGATGAGTGAGTCTATAAGAGAGCAAACTGATGGAATTAATATGATCAATCAATCAGTTGCTCAAATAGATCACTTAACAAAAGAAAAACGTTGTAATAGCAAATAGAGCCAATGAAGTCACAAGCGATGTTGATAACATGGCAAAAGACAATAGTAAGTGAAGTAAGAAAGAATAAATTTTAATCACTTTTTGAATAGCCAATCCCTCAAGTTTATGCTTGAGGGAGACTTTCAAATTTAATTTATAAAAACAATTAAGATATTTAATAAAATTTCTACTTCATTTACCAAATAAAACATAATTTTTATCCTATTATACGTGTTACTTTTCTACTCAACTATTTAAATAAATTTATAATTTATTTTTAAGATTTACTTGTAAAATACCTATAGATATGTATTGCTTTTAAATTATCATCTCTCCTCTTTTATAAAGGGCTATTTATATAAATTTCTTAAACTAATATGTAATTTTTATATCTTAAGTTTATTGAAATTTTATCTATGTAAATCAGGGGTAAATAAGTTTAATGAGAGTACATATCTCTAAATTTGTTTAAATCTTTTAAGGAGAAAAATGAATCGACGAGATTTCATCAAAAGTGCTGCAGCTAGTGCTGCTTGTGCTAGTGCCGGTATCGCTGTGCCAAGCTCGCTAAGTGCGGCAAAACGAAGCTGAAAAAGGCTGGCGTTGGGATAAGGCTGCCTGTAGATTTTGTGGAACCGGATGTGGCATCATGGTTGCTACAAAAGAGGGCAAGATAGTAGCTGTAAAAAGGCGATCCAGAAGCACCAGTAAACCGCGGTCTAAACTGTATCAAAGGCTACTTTAACGCCAAGATCATGTACGGCGAAGATAGGATCACTCATCCACTTTTTACGTAAATGAAAAAGGGCGATCGGATAAAAAGGGTACCGTAAGGCAGTAGCTGGGAGCAAGCATTTGACGATGGAAGCTCAGTTTAGAAAGACTTATGACGAGCTTGGACCTCACGGCGTTGGCGTGCTTGGCTCTGGTCAATACACAATCCCAGAGGGCTACGCAGCAGTTAAGCTTATGAAAGGCGGCTTTAGAAGCAACAGCATCGATCCAAACGCAAGACACTGTGCATGGCAAGTGCGGTTCTTGGTTTTATGCAAGTTTTTTGGTATCGATGAGCCATCAGGCTGCTTTTGATGACATTGAGCTAACAGATACTGTCATAGCTTGGGGCGCAAATATGGCTGAGATGCACCCGATCCTTTGGGCGCGCGTCAGTGATAGAAAGCTAGCGATCCTGACAAAGTTAAGGGTCGTATCGAAGCACCCTACTCAACCAGAACATCAATCGTAGCCGATATCGAGATCATTTTTGCTCCGTCATCTGACCTTGCTATCTGGAACTACATCGCTCGTGAGATAGTCTATAACCACCCTGAGATGATCGATGAAGAATCGGTTAAAAAAACACTGCGTCTTCACGGCTGGCCCAGCTGATATCGGATATGGTCCTCGCCCAGACATCCATCACATATGCTCCAAGTGAGCTAGACACAGCTGCGACTGAGAAATCAAAAAGTGCTAAGTGAGGCTGAGGGCGTTACACTTTCTTATCTTGGTTTAAAGGCTGGTGATACGCTAGAAAAATAAAAATGCTGCAAAAAGCTGGCGATCACTGGCAAATAACATTTGAAGAGTTCAAAAAGCTCTTGCGCCTTCACACACTTTGACTTTTACAGCTAAGGTAGCAAAAAGGCGATCCTAACGAAGATATCAATGACTCAAGAAAAATTAAAAGCACTTGCTGATCTTTTACATCGAGAAAACCGCAAAGTCGTTAGCTTTCTGGACGATGGGCTTTAACCAACACCAGCGCGGCACATGCGGGTAAATGAGCAAGTTTATATGGTGCATTTCTTACTTGGCAAGCAAGCACTTCCAGGCTCAGGTGCCTTTTCTCTAACTGGCCAACCAAGTGCGTGCGGTACTGCAAGAGAGGTTGGAACATTCGTTCACCGCTTGCCAGCTGACATGGTTGTTGGTAATCCAAAGCACAGAGAGATCACTGAAAAACTTTGGAAACTACCTGCAGGCACACTAAGTGGCACTCCAGGCTCACACTACGTAAAAATGATGCGTGATCTTGAAGATGGCAAGGTCAAATTTATCTGGGTTCAAGTAACTAACCCATGGCAAAACACTGCAAAATGCAAAACCACTGGATCAAAAGCAGCTCGCGAAATGGACAACTTCATCGTCGTAAGTGACCCTTATCCAGGAATTTCTGCAAAAGTAGCTGACCTTATCCTCCCAACTGCGATGATCTACGAAAAATGGGGCGCATACGGTAATGCTGAGAGAAGGACACAGCACTGGAGACAGCAAGTGCTCCCTGTGGGCGAAGCGATGCCTGATATCTGGCAGATGCTTGAGTTTAGTAAGCGCTTTAAACTAAAAGATGTTTGGGGTGAGAAAAAACTAAATGACAAAGTGACACTTCCAAGCGTGCTTGAAGCTGCAAAAGCTATGGGATATAGCGAAGAAGATACGCTATTTGACGTGCTTTTTGCAAATGAAGATGCTAAGAAATTAAGCAAAACGATCCGATCATGGAGAACTATGACAACACAGAAGTCTTTGAGACAGCAGAAAAGTGATCGGCTCAGATGGTAAAGAATTTAAAGGATATGGATTTTTCATCCACAAATATCTTTGGGAAGAGTATAGGAAAAATGCGGTTGGTCACGGTCACGACCTAGCTGACTTTGACACTCACCATAGAGTAAGAGGTCTAAGATGGCCAGTCGTTGATGGCAAAGAGACTCAGTGAGATTTAACACCAATTTGACCCATACGCTAAAAAGCTGCTCCAAATGATAAATTTGCATTCTACGGCAACAAAAACGCAGCTCTTCCAACAGGCGATCTAAAAAGGCGTAAAAATCAAGAAAAAACTCCTCTTGCAAACAAAGTGTAATTTTCTTCCGCCCTTACATGGATCCATGCGAGATGCTAGGCTAAAGATTATCCATTCTGGCTATGTACTGGTCGTGTCCTAGAGCACTGGCATACAGGCACGATGACTATGCGTGTTCCTGAGCTTTATAGAGCCGTCCCAGAGGCACTTTGCTACATGCATGAAGATGACGCTAAAAAACTTGGCGTGCTTCAAAATGAGATCGTTTGGTCGAGTCACGCCGCGGCAAGGTAAAAGCTAGAGTAGATCTAAAAGGTAGAAATAAGCCGCCAGTAGGTCTTGTTTATGTGCCTTTCTTTGACGAAAAACGTATTTATAAATAAAGTCTGCCTTGACGCTACTTGCCCGATCTCAAAAGAGACAGACTATAAAAAGTGCGCGGTTAAAAATTTACAAGGCATAAAAAGTGGCTGATATGGAATTTTCAAGTAGGCGTGAAGCTTTTGGAATTGGAGCTAAAGGCGGCGATCTTAGCTCTTGGCGGAGGCTTTATATGGTCACTTAGTGCCAAAGCCTCACCGCTTGTACTTCTTAGACCGCCCGGTGCGAAAGCGGAGAAGCAGTTTTTGAAAAAGCTGTATTAGATGCGGGCTTTGCGTAGAGGCCTGTCCATTTGATACGCTAAAGCTTGCTACTCTTGAAGATGGTATAAGTGTCGGTACGCCTTATTTTGAGCCTAGAAAAATTCCTTGTCATATGTGCGAGCATATCCCTTGCGTGCCAGCCTGTCCGACTGGGGCGCTGGATGCAAATTTAGTAAGCACAGCTGGCAAAACTCAGACATAAATAAAAAGCCAAAATGGGCGTTGCAGTGGTCGATATGAAAAACTGCGTGGCATACTGGGGCATACAGTGCGACGCTTGTTATAGATCTTGTCCGCTCATAGATAAGGCCTTGTATCTTGAGTATCGCCGCAACGAAAGGACGCAAAAGCATGCGTTTTTACTCCCAGTAGTTGATAGCGATATCTGCACAAGTGATGGCGTGTGCGAGCGAGCCTGTATCACCGAAAAAGCAGCCATTACCAGAGCTAAACCGCGAAGTTGTGCTTGGTAAAGTTGGCGATAACTACGTCAAAGGCTGGGATAAAAAGAAGATGAAAGGCGCGTGGACGATGCCGACAGCAAGATAAAGCTCGACATCAAAAAAGGCGACTGACTATCTAAATGGTGGTGAGCTATGAAATTTTTAATCTTAAGACGAATAACTCAAATTTCCCTATCCTCAGTGCTATTTATCCTAGGGAAAATGTTTATGGAGTTAAGATAATTAGCGGAAATGAAGCTCATCTATGCTTTTTGGACAATTCACTCAAGCGATCCGATTTGCGGTGCTTCAACCTACTAGCAGGCTTTTAGCGTAGGCATAAATGCGACAATCGGCGCTATTATCGTCTTTGCATTTTACGCGCTCGTCGCTTCTAGGGCGTTTTTGCCTCGTGGGTTTGCCCAGTACAATTTACTAACCGACATTGCTTACAAGCTAAGAGAGAATGGCTTTAAGGGTGAGAAAGTACTTTAAACGTAAGTCAGTAAATTTAGGCTACTACTTGCTAGCGCTCACTTATCTTAAGCCTTGCTCTTTCAATGCCAGCGTTTTGAGAGCATTAGCTTTGTTGGTATCATCCAGCGTGGCATCATCTACGGCTCCAGTTAGCGCCATTGGCATCGCCTTGGCATAGTTGCCTTTGATATATTCGTGCTAAAGCGCGGAATTTGCTCACATGTCTGCCCGCTTGGTGCATTTTACACGGTGATATCAAAATTTGCACTCATCAGAGTAAAGCACGACGCAAATGCCTGCACAAAGTGTATGAAGTGCAAGCTCGTCTGCCCAGAGGTGCAAGTGCTAGATATGATCGGCAAAGAGAGCCGCGCGGTTAGCTCAAGCGAGTGCATAAGCTGCGGTAGATGCATCGACGTTTGCGGCGACGGGGCGTTAAATTTTAGTATTAGAAATTTAAGGAGAGAAAAATGAAAATGAAAATAATGGCGCTTGGAGCACTATGCGCTGCTTTTTTAGCGGCATGTGCATTGAATAATCCAAGCATTAGTGATTCGCAAATCGGCCTTAGAAATGTTGATTTGTTAGATGATAAAGACGTTGTTTTAAAAGACATCAACTATCACTAAAAAGAGCCAGCAGGTATGGCAAAGAGATTTGATAGATCTTTTGAAAAATGCACCTCCATTTATCCCACACGACACTGAGGGTTTGGTGCCTATCACAAAAAGATTCAAATATGTGCGTAACCTGCCACATGCCTGAGTTTGCAAAAGATAGCGGAGCAACTCCGATCCCAGCTTCTCACCTTTATGACATCAGAAACAAAAAAGATCTTGCAGGCAAGCTTGATGATGAGAGATATAACTGCACAACTTGCCACGTTGAGCAACAAAAAATGGCGTAACGCAGCTTGTTGGCAACAAATTTAAGCCTGACTTTAGAGATAAAAACGGCTCACATAAGTCAAATTTACTAGACGTTTTAAATGACGGCGTTAAGTAATGCAAAGCAGGCGAGAGCTTTTTAGTGAAAATTTTGGGGGCAAAACCTGCTCCCAAATTTATAGATCCACCATTTTTTAGCGGAGAATTTGACTGCGCAGGATGCGATGCTAGCTGCGTAAGTGCCTGTGAAAAAGAGCTTCTTAGCTTTGAAAATGAAAGAGTTGTTTTTAAAGTTAAAAAGCTAGGCTGTGACTTTTGCGAAGAGTGCGCGAAAGCTTGTCAAAGTAGCGGTCACACGTGCACTAGCTTAAACTCGCCAAAGAGCATAAACGCAAAGGTTAGCATCAACGTCGCTAGCTGCCTAGCGTGGAATGACACGATTTGCTACAACTGCCTTGATGCTTGTAATTTAAAGCAGTTGAGTTTCTTGGTGTTTTTTTCGCCCTATAATCAATCAAAATTGCGTCAGCTGCGGCGAGTGCTTTGATGTTTGTTTTAGAAATTCGCTTGAGATGGAGGCTTTATGAGAGTTTTATTATTTTCTTTTTGCTTGTTAAATTTTATCTTTGCAAATGAGATCACAACGCCCATTAAAGAGATAGAAGCTAGCGCAAATGTGCTTAATACCACGCTGATAAATGGCAAACTTTTTATCGCAACTGATGGTGGCACAGTTGAAATTTACGATCCAAAAGAGTCTCAATTTGATGAGATCATCAAAATGGATGATATAAAAACCTACGTTAGCGACCATGAGAGGCCGTAATTTTAAAATGTCGATGAGCTTAGTGGGCAAGATCCTCATCCTAAGCGAGGGCGACTACGCTACAAAGGTGCTTTATATAAGAGAAAATGGGCAGATGAGAAGCATAAAAATGGCTAATCAAGCGACAAAAAAAGGCTCTATTTTTTTAGATGATGAGCATATAGCACTTGCCTCAATCAGCAATGAAATTTACTTTTTAAAACCTAAAAAGTGGCGAAATTTATGATAGTTTTAGATCTCTATCGCAATGCTCTCAGACATGGAGATAAGCGAAGATAGAGGTACGCTAGCGATCGCTTGCGAGAGTGGCAAGGTCTATTTTTACAACGTTCGCACTAAAAAGATGGACAAAGTACTTAGACATCCACACCGATAACATCTACGACATCGCTTATAAAAATGGCGTCATGATTAGCGGAGGCACCGACAGGATCGCTGGCATCTTCTCAGCTGGGACGCTAAAAAGATAAATACTGGCTTTTTGGTTTATGGCGTGGGGCTTAGTAGCGATGGCAAGATCGCAGCTTATATGAGCGATGAGATGAGCGATGTAAATTTGGTTGATAGCGTCACTTTTAGATAAGATCGCGATGCTAAAAACTGGTCAAAGCACGATAAATAGCATAGTTTTTCATAAGCGACAACGAGGTCGCAACCTCTGCTTATGAGAAGAGATACTATTTTGGAGAGTTAGATGAATAGTTTCAGGCCTCGATAGTCTATACGGATAACAAAATGAGAGCGTAAAAGGCGAGATAAGCAAGCTAAAAAGAGTGCGAGATCATCACTGACGCAGAAGATAGGATCGTGGTGGTCGTTAGCTCAGAGAGCATCGAAGATGAGATCAGAGTTTTTAAGATGATAGAGGGCATTAGCGGCGTGGTGAGCGTTGCGATGGTTTATAGCTACTAGAAGACGCTCAGGAAAATAGAGAGAGGCTTGAAGCAAAACGGCAAGATAAGTGAAATTTTCGACAAGCGATGACGTAAAAGCCGGAAGATATCGCATATGGCGGTAGCGTGCACTATAAGGTGAGGTGAAATTTTAAACTCTTTTGTGCTTTGACAATTTCAACTCAAAATGTTGATAGGTTTCGCATATCGTTTTTAAGTAGTCGGTCACTCTAGCAATTCTTATTTAGAGCGGCTTGTCACGACGTCAAACTGTAATCATATCTCATGCAAATTTTAAACTTCCATTCACCCCTAAGAATTGACTACTCTAAAAATTTGGCTTCATTACAGCTTAGCTCAAATTTTAGAGCCGAAATTACTCGCTCATGAAAATTTTAAAATTTACTCAGATGTCTCTTATAAAAATATTTTTGAGTTTGAAATGAAATTTGTATCTGGTAGATAATTTTGAGTGTCTAATTGAATTTATAGATAAGATATAGAAAGATTAACTGAGTCCAGAATTTAATAAATATACAAACTCTAAACCCAGCCTAAACTAGGGTTGAAAATTTTATGAAGATTTATGAAGTGACTTTGATTAAAGACTTTATTCTTTCTTACTTCACTTACTATTGTCTTTAGCCATATTATCAACATCACTTGTTACTTCATTTGCTCTATTTGCAATTACTACATTTTCTTTTGTTAGATTATCTATTTGAGCAACTGATTGATTTATCATATTTATGCCTTCACTTTTGCTCTTTTTATTGATTCACTCATCTCATTTATTGATTGAGCTAATACATTTGCATTTGCTTCTATCTCACCTAAAGATTTTTGAGTTCTTTCAGCTAGTTTTCTTACTTCATCAGCCACTACTGCAAATCCTCTACCATGTTCTCCAGCTCTTGCTGCTTCAATTGCAGCATTAAGAGCTAGAAGATTTGTTTGATCTGCTATATCTCTAATGATAGTTATGATGTTTTTAATCTCATCACTTTGTCTTATAACATCAGCTGTCTTTTGAGAGATGGCATTCATTGAGCTAGACATTTGCTCAACTGCAGCTGCAGATTCTTGAAGTGAGCTTGCTTGTGTGCTAGCACCTTGTGTAAGCTCTTTCATAGCCAAAGCCAGAGTCGTAGCCTTTTCTTCAAGCATCTTGGCATCATTTAAATTGAGTTTAGCATAGAGCAAATTACTTCACCCATGTTTTGATACTCCAAGTATCATAGCCTTTAGATCAGCCTCTAGCTCTTCATTTATCTCAACCTTTGCTGTAAAGTCGTTTTTAGTATATGAGCTAAGAACATTTGTTATGCCCTTTAAATTTGCTGAGATAGATGTAAAGAATTTATTTAGTAGCTCTTTTAGCTCATTTAGTGATGGGTTGTTTGGAGTTGAGCCTATCTTTGCTCCAAGGTTGCCTTTGATCATTAGATTTGCTACCTTATTTAGCTCATCTATCATAGTGCTATCTTTTTTGATGCCAGCTACGACTTTATCGATGTTTTCATTTATCGCTTTACTCATCTCGCCAATTCATCATTTGATCTTACCTCTAGCTTGCTTGGTGCTTTTGCTTCGTAAGTTACAAATTTAAATAGATCATCAAGCTTAGACTGGATAGTTTTTATAGGGTTAAGAGACTTTTTAAGCAAGAAATAGACAAATGCTGAGAGGATAACTATAAATAGCACTGCTAGGACTAGCTGGATCTTTAGGAGGGCAAAGTATTTGACGTAAATACATCTTTTTGCATAGCCGAGATAGCTAGCCAGCCACGATCATTTAGCTCGATAAAGTCAGCAAATCTCTCTTCGCCCTTTGTGTTTTTATAAGCAATTAGTCCGTTTTCATTAAATCTTTTATTTTGTATCGCTAATTAGACCTATCGGTTAGTTGGACTGTATTTTGCCGACTAGATCTTTGTCAGGGGTGGATGATGATCTTACCATCTTTATCTGCAACAAAAGCATAACTATAATCAGTCTTGCTGATACTCATGATCTCTTCACTGAGACTTGAAATATCAGCATTCATGGCGGCTACACCCTTTATCGCCGATAGGTGCTGAAAATGCTATCATCATGGCATTTGAGCTTGATGATTTATAAGGATCAGAAAAAGTTGCTTTTGCGCCTTTTTGCGATCTTATACCAGTCTCTTGTTCTTGGGTCGTAGCCATTGTCTTTTGGGCATCTCATTCTTACCATTTGAGCGGTACATCGCATCCATCGCTCTCATATCCAACAAAAATTCTCTCTATCTCAGGCGATACGATTAGCTTTGTTGTGCTTAAATTTCATTTATCTGGCTTCTATCCTCTAGCTTTTCTAGCCTTTTGGGCGATGCCATTTTGCAGCATGTGTATTCTCGTCAAAAATGTATTCATAGCGTTTTTACATCTTTTAGAGTTTGACGTTGAGATTGGATGACTAGCTCGATGGTTTTGTTCTGAGCAGTATAGTAACTAGCGGCTGACATAGCCACAAACGAGATACATAGAGCAACTATTAGCATTAGTGCTATTTTATTGGTGATTGACTTCACACGAATTCGCTTTACATATGATTTTATATTGTCTCAATATCGGCTAGTTTAAAAAGAGTGTATAGCTTTTTGAGATATTTTTTTTAGCGAAAAAATGTAATTTTTGATCTAAATTAAGGTCTATCTTTTATTAAAATTTAAAAGATTTTTCTCTGATATTTTTCACTAGTTAATTTTGAGTCTCGCTGTAGAAAATTTTCCCATCTTTATCTAGCAGATAGATAGCAGAGCTGTGAGCGACAGAGTAGCCCATAGCAGAGTTTTTAAGATGCATTTTTGGTATTTTACGCCGTAGTTTTTAGCAACTTTTGGCAGATCGTTCATCTTTAGCCCGTCTGCATCTTTGTGAAAGTACTGCCATTAGGGTTAAGTATTCAGGCGTGTCACGCTCAGGATCAAAGAGTGATGAAAAGTAGCTCAAAGTCGTCTCTTTTTTTAGTTTATTTAGCTCATCGCCCACAAGAGAAAGCGTAGTAGGGCGAACATCAGGGGCAGTAAAGATAACCAAAAATATATCGCTTTTATACTTTGCCGTTATAGTTTTTAAGGCTCACTTCGCCATGCTCTGAAAGCGCCTTAAAATCATACTTGTTTTGGCTTTATAAAAAGCATCACAAGACCAGCACATATTAAGATTATTATTAAGCCCCAAAGTGTCTTTTTCATCATTTGCCCTTACATTTTTAGATCAAGATCGACAAAAATCCAGTATCCTTTCGCCATCAAGCAGCTTAAATCTATACCTCATAAGATCGACCACGCAAGCACTTAGCACGACTTGCGCTATTAGATTATCGCCTCTTTGATCAAGCCTTGCTTTTATCAAACCCATGTTCATGTTTATGCCCTCGATGGCAAGGTTTGGATCTTTTAGCCCCTAAATTGCCATTAATGATCTTAAAGCTAAACGGCCTCATCGCAAAGATCGGTCTTGGCGAGATGTCTATCTTTAGCTTAACGCCATTCATTTCACCTCGCAAGCATCTTTGTTTAGATCGCATTTTAGAGGATCAAGCGATGTATTTACATCAGCAAGTCAGAGCGGATCCTCTTTGCTGACCATAATTTATGACCTATCCAAAAAGCGCCTGCTACGATAAAGATGAGTGAAAAAATGATTAGAATTTTTCATTATTTAAAGTTTTTAGTTACTCCGATATTATCAAGCTTGATGCTCTCGCCGTTGCTAAAACTTTTAGCTCCAAATCAACCTTGTCGCCATCTTTTATGGGTCTATTTAGATCCATAAGCATGATGTGAAGACCGCCGAGTGCTAGCTTTAGTCTCGCCATTTTTGGGATAACGGCGTCTTCAACCTGAACCATAGCCATCATGCCATTTTCCATCTTGTGAGTGTGATTTCAGTGCTTTTGCAAACACTTGAATGAACGCCAACTAGCTTTACATCGGCATTTGAAGCGTTTTTGATATTCATGAAAAATAGCGCTGTTGTTTGTGCCGGGCTTTGTGTCTCTTGCTCTGACATTTTCTAGGCTGATGTCAGCTGCCATTAGTGTAGATGCCGCAAGCAATGCACCAAAAACAAGTTTTTCATATTTTTCCTTTATGGTAAATTAATAATGGTTTTCAGATTATACATATAAAGAAACTAAAATTCCCTTTAAAATTTAAAAATTGAAATTTTTAGGTTATAATTACGCACTCAAATTTTACACTTTTTGGGACACTTCACTTGAAAAAGATACTATTTTTCTTCATCGCGTTAGCGCCTTGTCTTTTGCCCAAAATTACGAAGAGAATTGCTTAAAAATGGCCCATCTGCCGTCATAGAAGCCATTAGAAAGAACATTTTAAGTAAGGACTACTGGCTAAACAAGCTCCAAAAGACAAGGACGTTAGATACGGATATTACGACAACGAGATACTTCTAAGCGTGGTTGATAAGACTGACAAAGAGCTTGAGGTCATCTCTTATAAAGACAGAGTTACAAAAACTCTTTAGCTCAAGCGTCATCGTTGGCAAAAATGGCGACAAACTGCTTGAGGGGCGACCTAAAAACGCCAGTTGGCGTCTATCAGCTCACACGTAGATTTACGCCAAATGACAGATATCTTGGACCTCTTGCCTTTTTCTCTTTCATATCCGAAATTTACTTGATAAACTTGCAAAACGTAATGGCAGCGGCATCTGGATACATGGCTATCCGCTCGATGGTCAAAGGACAGATGAGCTAAAGACAAAAGGGCTGCGTGGCTATGCAAAAATGACATCTTGATGAAAGTGTGACGAAGTTATAGACCACACGCTCGCATTTTATCTACGAGGACAAGCGCCCAGAAGCAAGCGCTGAACGACATAGCAGTGATCATCTCTGGGATTTCTTAACTGGAAGAAGACTTGGAGCGAGAGTGACATCGATAGCTATTTGAAAAGTTTACATGATAAAGATTTTGAGCGATATGACGGCATGAGCTTTAGAAAATGTACAAAAATATGAAACAGAGCGATCTTTTTCTAAAAGAGAAAAACATATCGCTTTTTCAAATTTTTCTCATCACGCCTTATCCAAACCTTAAAAACGACAAGCTCTTTCGTGAGTTTTTATAGAGGATTACGCTGCTGATACGCATGCATTGCAGGTCAAAAAGACCCTTTATGTCAAGCTTTTATGGCGATGAGATGAAAAATTTTTATAGAGGAGTAGAAGTGGAAAAAATCTCAAGAAGTAAAAAGAGAAGATAGAGAAATATTTTAGAGGCGAGAGCTGCATTTTTGCTGAGCTAGACCGTCAAGTGCCAAAGAAAATGGCACTGACGTCTTTGACTTAGCAAGGTCAAAGAGGCTGATCTAAAAAAGGTACGCTAAATTTCTACGCATTTGACTACAACGTAAGAAAGCTCTTGCCTGACGTTTATAAAAGCTTATGATGTGAATTTCAATGTCTGAGATACGCTTAAACAAAAGCAGCTTACATCCACAATCTAACTAAATTGGTGACAAAGCTGGCGGAAAAAGAAACAAAGTGATCGTCGTGCTAAAGATAACGCTTATGGGCACGGTCGCAAGGCTCATAGCTAGCGAGGCTAAGAAATTTGGCATAAAAACTGCGCTGTAAAGAGCGATTTGAAGCAAAATGAGATCGCTGATATCTTTGAAAATATCCTGATCCTCTCGCACATCCCAACAGGCGATGAGAGCGCTACAATTACCTACGCCATAAACGACATAGACGCACTTTTTAAAAGATAAAAGAAAATACAAAAATCAACCTCGCCATCGACACTGGCATGCATAGAAATGGGCTTGATATAAGCGGAAAGCTGATTATGCATTTGAGAGTCAGCTAGAAGAAATTTAGAGCTTCTTGGCGCTTATACGCACTTTCGCGCAAGTGATGAGCTAAATGCTGATTATTTCGTGCAAGAGAAAACTTTTAACGCCGCAAAAGCGAGAAATTTTAGCTCTTTGCGATGAGTTTGAGTATAAAAACCGATCTTTCACTCTCACTAACTCAGCCGCCCTTGAAAGAGCGAAGCGCGGTTGAAAAGATGAGATGGTGCGCGTAGGCATCGCTCAGTACGGATATGCCCAGTTTAATGGCTCTTTAAATTTAAAGCCAGTGCTTTCACTTTGGGCAAAGCGCGTTAGCAGCGGGTTTTAAAAAGTGGTCAAAGCGTGGGATATGGGGCTAGAATTTATAGCAAAGATGATATAAACGTCGCTACTTATGACCTTGGATATGGCGACGGACTGCTAAGATACAATGGGCTAGGCGAGCTAAGACTTGCAAACGGCGAGATGGTACTTGGTAGACTTTCGATGGATAGCTTTTAGCTGCAAAGATAGTGGCGAGAGTGGGTCTGTGTCTTTGAGGACGCAAATGTCTGGGCTAACTTTTTGGCACGATAAACTACGACATCTTGGTCAAACTCTCGCCAAATATCACTAGAAAAATTATATAAAGGTAATATGTGAAAAAGTTTGTTTTATTAGCTCTTGCAAGCCTTGCTTTTTGGTGTGCAAGAGAGTGAGTTTAAAGTCTATGAGCAGATACTAAATCAGCTTGATACAAAAGCAGATCCCAGCCTTTGTCGTCCAAAACTGCAAAAGCCAAATTTACCAAGCAGGGTCGATGAGATGATCACGCTAAAAGATGTAAGCAGCGACAGGCTAAACATACATGGCGAGTTTGTCTTAAATGAGACCAAGACAAAAGAAGCTAAAAGGCTACAACAAGGCTCAAATTACGGCTTTAAAAGGATGAGTTTTATCAAAATGGAAAAGGCACTTTGCAACTCAGGCATGGCAAGAGCTGCGCTAAATCGCGGCATCACGCTAAGTGGTACGCTACGGCTTTGAGGGCAGGCATCTTTTTGATTTGAAGCTGGATAAAGAGTAGTTGCGAGTAGCCATTTTGCGCTGTTTTTGCTCGCTAGCTCTGGCTCTTACGCCAGATATGGCAGCGAAAAATCACGCAACATACTACAGCTCCCATTTATCTGCACGCCAACACTACGCTTAATGATATCTTAAACGTCGGCGACACGCTCATCTACAGATACGCCGTAAAACACGCAAGAAAGCAAGAGATCAAAAGCGAAGAAAGAAAAGAGCTTTTGGATTTATCGAGGCTATAAAAAGAGAGATTAAGAACCGCTTGCAAGGGATAAAGAAATCTTAAATATGCTAAGCATCGGCGTTAGCTTGGATGAAAGTTTCTACTCAGAAAACGGCGAACTAATCTTTGAATACACCATAAAAAGATGAAGATTGCAAAGGAGAGTGCAGTGAGTGAGGGTTAAATTTACCAGTTTTGGGTTGTAAGTGATTAGATTGCTTTGTAAATTTTCAAAATCCTGCTCACTTACCTTAATAAAACACCAAATTAGAGCTGAGATATGAATATTTTGCAAAATTGAAAACTTTCATTCACTCGCAAGAATTGACTACTAAAATTTTGGCTTCGCTTATCGCTTGGCTCAAATTTACAGAGCCAAGATACTCGTTCATAGAGGTACTAAAATTGTCTGATTTTCTATTACAAAAACACATGCAGTGCGAAGCACTGGGCGATGCCTGTGAAACGTGCTGGGGTTTTTACATCAACTACGTCTCGTAACTGCAAGCAGACGGGGGATTTAAAAGGGGATAATGGGGACGGCCTCGTAACTCGAGTCCCCTTGTCTCCCTACACAAATAGTAAAGATTTAATCAAGCAGTCTTTACAAATTATAAATTCCATTCACTCACAGAATTGACTACTAAATTGGTTTCAGCTTAGCTCAAATTTTTAGAGCCGAGTACTCGCTCATGCAAATTACAAATTAAAGACAAAAAGAAGATTAGCCCCAAATTTGCTGAGGGCTAAATCTACATGCCTCTTTTATCTCTTGCTCTAGCCAGCACGAGCTCAGCGATCACATCGCTGGTGCTAGGATGCGTTCTAAAAAGCACACCAGACTACTGGTTAGCGAGCCAAATGGATTTACGATAAACATATGTGCGCTTTGCTCGCTTGCGTTTTGCATAACGTAGGGGTGAGTAGTTTTCAAGCTTTCTTAGCGCGCTGTTAGCCACTCTGGGTGTCAGTTAGATAGGCTGCGCCTTTGTCGGCCTTGTACTCGCGCTCGCCAGAGATCGCCATTTGTATGACCGTGGCAGCTGAGTGGCATCACAACGGCGATGATTAGCATAATTACTGGAGTTGGCGTTTCGCTGTGAGTTTTTGATTTTTGCCCTGCTATGGTGCCTATCTTGGCGAGTGCGACCATTGCGATGGCACCAGCTAGTATGGCGGCGACTGAGCCAGTTAGGATGTCGTAGTGTCTTACGTGACTTAGCTCGTGAGCTAGCACGCCTCGATCTCGTTTTTCATTTAATATTTTTAAAAGCCCCTCGGTTTACTGCGACGGCTGCGTGGCTTGGGTTGCGGCACTGTGGCAAAGGCGTTTGGCACCTCTTCTGGGATGATGTCGATTACGGCATCAGCAAATTCGCCTTTTGTGTGAGGCGAGAGACGATCTCGTAAAGGCCGTGAGCGTTGTTTTTCATCGACTGGGATGGCGTTATATCTAGCACGAGCTTGTCGCTGAAAAAGTGATAAGTTCATGCCAGCTGCCATCAAAAGGCGATCATCATGCCTTGTTCGCCGCCCACATAGCCGCCAACAGCGATAAAAACTAGCATTAAAAGCAACCATTAAAAAGCGGTTTTGAAAATCTCCATTTTTGTCCTTATTCTTTTTATAGCATTTGGCAGGGATCGCCGCGTCGATCTCAAATTCGCAAGCTCGCAAGGAAGCATTTCCTCTCTACCAAAACGGCGATAAGCGCGTCAAATGGGTAGTTTTGCGCAACTTTTGCCAGATCTTTTTGCTAGCGTAATATCGGCAATAATAGTACTGCTCCAGCGGCATTTGCGATGATGGCTTCGTTTATGTCATTTGCGATGATACTAAAGTTTGCTCCAGCTTCTAGCGCTCTTTTATAAAATTTCTATCAAATTTAAAGAGATTTTGTCTGCCGCTTGAAAATTTCATCTTCGCTTTTGCAAAAGAAATAGCGGTTCAAATTGATCAGCTCATCACCCAAAATATTTTCATCTCTCACCCTTTATGCACTCTTTTACAGATGTATTTTTCCGTCCCTCAGCACCATTTTGGTCGATATCGCTAAAAGACACCGCATTTGCTGCACTCTTCGAAGTTGCTGGTGCTTATCTTGTCGCTTTTTCTATTTTTATATGATGTAAATCGCCAGCAAAAATCGCTACAAAAAGCAAATATTTCAACGTATCTCCCCTCGGTTTTTGAGAGTTAAAATATATGTAGTTTCTGTTTTTCATTATACGTTGCGCGTCTATACCTGAAATTTCATCCATGACGCAGACCTTGTAGATGAGAAGGTGAGTATTTTTCATCACCAAAACCCTCTAGAAATTTTTATAAGCTCTTTTTGTCTTGCTAAGCGCCCTTGAGGTGATGAGATCAGCTGAGAGTATCCTGTAAGCTCGATCTTTTTGGCTATGAACTTCTAAATTACGCAAGCCAAGCTCGATCTTAGCATAGCTTAGAAATGATGACTTTTTGGCTATCGGCTCAAAAGTTGCCATAGTGCGCGGCATCGCAAGGGCTAAAAATATCGCTGGAAAGCCAGCCCACTGCCCACATCGACCGCTGTTTTGGCACTGGGTCAAAAATCTCAAGCGGCTTTATGCTATCAAGCACCTGTTCGCTTATATCTTTATAGTTGCTTAAGCTATGAACCTTGTTAAATTGTCAAGGGTGAGCGTAAGCCTTTACTTTTTCGTCAAAAACTGCTTTGGCAAGCAAGCTCATTTTTCATCACAAGATGTGCCCCATTTGCTCTTTTTACTTTCAAGTAGCTTCGTTAAATTTCGTGTTGGCTGATGACGATAGGCACGCGTTTTACGATCTTTACTGAGCTTAGTCCGTGAAGTTTTAAAAGGGTTGTTGTGAGTAAAATTTCACCTCTTTTTATGCCGTAGTGATTTGGGATAAAATCAACCACTTCATGCGTCCTCTCATCCAGCCTTAAAAACCTAGCTGGTGATTGGCTTCTATTGTGTCAAAGCCCTTGTCTTGGAGGCTATAAGCGTTTATCTTGTTTTAAAAGCCCGATATTTCTGCCCTCTCGGCGCGGGTGATGACCATGCCACCATTTTTCTTCGATATATTTTAGGCTAGCTTCAAGCTGGTCGCGGCAGTCACGCACTAGGGCTCCCTATCGCATCGCCAGTTAGACACTCAGAGTGAATTCTAAGATTTACCACTTCGCTCAAAAGGCTCTTTGTAGATCACGAGGTGCTCTTTTGCTCCTTCTTTGAAAGGCTTGAACCTTATAAGTGCCAAATCTTGAGGGTAGATTTGCGGCATTTGAAATTCTATTTTCATTTTAAATTTACTCCAACTGTGCTAAACTAGCTAAAAATCACGCATTTTAACAAAGAAAAAGGCAAAAATATGTTTAAACGTTTTAGAGATTAAGAATAAAACCAGCTTTAAGAGACATGGTAAGAGAGACTAGCCTTAGCGTAAATGACTTCATCTATCCGCTCTTGCTGTAGTCGAGGGCAAAGGCGTTAAAAACGAGATCGCTTCGATGCCGGGGCGTCTATCAAAGTGAGTATCGATGAAATTTTTACAAAAGAGTGCGAAGAGATAATAGAATTGGGCATAAAATCGAGTCATTTTATTTGGCATACCAAGCCTAAAAGATAGCGTTGGTAGCGACGCACTAAGCAGCGACGGCATCATCGCAACTGCGCTTCGTGCCATAAAAGATAAATACAAATTGGTAGTCGTCACCGATCTTTGCTTTTGCGAATACACAGACCACGGCCACTGCGGCATCAATCGACCATGTGCATACACCATCGACAACGATGCAACGCGCGAAAATTTCAGCCAAAGCAAGCTTTTGATACACGCTCAAAATGGCGCCGACATGATCGCGCAAAGCGGCATGATGGATGGCATCATCGCAACGCTACAGAGAAACGCTTGATAGCAATGGCTTTGAGGAATTACCAGTGATGGACTACTCAGCCGATTGCCTCAACACTACGGACCATTTCGTGACGTGGCGCAAAGCGCACCAAGCTTTGGCGATAGAAAGAGCTACCAAATGGACAGCGCAAACCGCTTGGGGCGATCAGCGAGGCTTACAAGACGAGGCGCAAAGAGCGCTGATATCTTGATGGTAAAAGCCAGCGCTTGCCTATCTTGACATCGTTAGAGGCTTAGAAAATTGACACTTTTTGCCCTTTGCAGTCTATAACGTAAGCGGCAGTACGCACTGCTAAAAGCTGGCGCAAAAAGCTGGCATCATCGACTATGAGCGCGTCATGATGGGACGTTAATCGGCTTTAAAAGAGCAGGGGAGCCAGTTGATCATCACCTATCACGCAAAGAAGCGGCTAAAATTTTCAAGGGGGCTAAGATGAGGCACTTTTTGACGCTAAATGACTTTACAAAAGATGAAATCGAGCAGATGATAAATTAGCCACAAGATCAAAAAGAGGCGAAGGCTAGAAAGTTAAGCCATATTTAAAAGATCAAAAAGCTTGCGATGATATTTGAAAAAGCTCGACTAGAACTAGAGTGAGCTTTGATGTAGGCACTGCATGAGCTTGGTGGATATGCGCTATTTTTAAGCAAAATGATATACAAATGGGACGTGGCGAGCCTATCACGTGACACCGCTAGAGTGATAAGTGGGATGTGCGATATGGCTATGCTAGAGGGTCGATAAGCACGAGACGCTAGAAGGGATTGCTAGAATTTTTCAAGCGTGCCGGTGATAAACAGCCTAAGCGATAAATTTCACCAGTGCGGCTCGCGGCGAGACTATCTAACTATGCTTGAATTGGCGCCGGCGAAGGTCGCATACGTGAGCGACGGCAACAACGCGAGCTCACTCGTGGCTCATGCTGGCAAGCGACAAAGCAGCGCCCTTGAGCTAGAGTCGCCACGCCAAAAGGCTACGAAGTGGATGCTGAGAAGTGTACAAAAATGGCCACTGAAAACGCAAAAATTTCAGGTGCGAAGTACACATCACAAATGATATAAAAGAAGCGGTAAATGGTGCCGATGTAGTTACTACGGACACTTGGGTATCGATGGGTCAAGAGGCCGAGAAAGAAAAAGACTAAAAGACTTTGCTGGATACTGCGTGGATGAAAATTACATGAGTTTAGCTAAAAAGATGCGATATTTTTGCACCTAACGCCAGCTTATAGAGCTACGAGGTGAGCGAGGCGGTCTTTGAAAGGCACGCGGATGAGTACTAGCGAGGCGGAAAAATAGACTTCACGCACAAAGAGGGCGTGATGGTCTGAGTTGAACGAGAGAAGAAGATGAGTGAAGAGAAAAATATATATGATGAGATAGATGAGGATCGGTAATAATCTTGGGCTAAGCGAGGCCTGACGGTCTTTGAGATAGTTTCAACGAAAAAAATCCAAACGAGCACATTTTAAATTAAAAAGTGGCTCATGGGACTCAGAAAAGAGCCGTGGTTTTGGCATTGATGAAAATCAAAAATTACACACGGTCATTTCTGTACAATCGCTCTCAGCTTTGATAGAGGCATTAAAAGAGTCACTAAAAGAAGGGTACGACCTAAGGCTTGAAAAGACGATCTGGCAAAAATATCCCGTTGATTTTAGCGATGTTTGGGTGGTTGCGATGGATGAGATCAAAAGATCGCTCACGATAAAAAGAGCAGAGCAGTTTAACATCGACCTTGATAAGCTGGTAAAAATATCAAAAAGAGCATCCGATTGTTGTAGATACTAAAAGAGATGATCAAATGGCAGGAGCCAGGGGCAGATGATTGATTTTTAGTGCATATGTGAAGTATTCAAGGCGGGGGCCAAGATATACGAGCTATCCGACAACACCAGGTTTAGTGACAAATGTAGCTATGAGGGCTTACGTAAAGAGCTTGAAAACCGCGATAAAAAGGCCGCTTTCGCTTTATTTGCACTTGCCATTTTGCAGGAGTGCTTGCTATTTTTGTGGCTGTAACGTCATCTACACGAGCAAAGAGGACCGCAAAGAGATATATAAGATATATAGAAAAGAGCTTGAGGTACTAGCTCGCCACCTAGATACTAAACACTGAGGTCTTGCAGATGCACTTTGGTGGCGGCACCCGACATTTTATAATGCCGCCCAGCAGTGAGATCATCAAACTTATCAAAGGCTAAATTTCAGAAATTCTCAAAAGAGGCTGAGATAAGCTGCAGAGATAGAGCCAGTTTTTGACAAATGAGCAGCTTGATGTGCTCATATCTCACGGCTTTAACCGCATAAGCTATGGCGTGCAAGACTTTGATGAGAAGGTGCAAAAGAAAATTCATAAGATTCAGCCCTATGAGATCACTCAAAAATGCCGTAAAAATGGCTAGAAAGGGTATAAAATCAATAAATATGGATCTAATTTACGGCCTGCCATATCAAAGTCTGGAGAGCTTTAAAAAGACGCTTGAGCTTGCTCTTACGCTTGATCCAGATGAGGCTTGCAGTATTTAACTACGCTCACGTGCCGTGGATAGTCGATGCGTAAAGTGATGAGACAACCCTGCCAAATCAGAAGTGAAGCTTGAAATTACTAAAATTACAGCTGAGTTTTTAACCAAAAATGGCTACAAAATGATAGGAATGGATCACTTTGCAAAAGCCAAATGATGAGCTTTTTGGCGCTTTGGCAAATGGTACTTTGCATAAAGTACTCAAGGATATACGACAAAGGGTGGCGCTGATCTTATCGGCATAGGCATCACAAGTATCGGTGAGTGTAAAAAGACATTATGCGCAAAATCATAAAGATATGGATGAGTATGAAAAAAAGCGATCGATAGTGGAAGAGTTTGCCATATGCAAAGGGATTTATCTAAGTAATGAAGACTTGCTTAGAAAAAATGTGATCATGAGTTTGATGAGTAATTTCGGGCTTAATATCAAGGCAGTCGAGGGATGAATTCATACTCACATTCTTTGAACATTTCAAAAATGAGCTTGAAGAGCTAAAGATTTAAGTGGAATTGTCGATGTTGCGACAGATAAAAATCAGCGTAAATGAGGGCAGGGAACGCTGATAATACGAAAATATTGCAATGTGTTTTGAGTGAGTATCTTAAGAAAATTCCTGAAGATAAGGCGATTTTCTAAGACGATATAAAAATTATTTTTGTCATAAGATATTTAAAATATGTTTAATATTTCTTGGTGTATAATTCGCACTAAAAAGTCGAGGTCAAAGCTTGACAATAAAAAGGTAAAAGGATCTAGTTATGAAAAGATGTTAGCAATTAGTGCTTTGGCCGCAGCAACGTTGCTGTCTGCTCAAAGATGTCACTACGAGTTTTTCTAGCTTCATTCGCTCAAGATGATAGCGCTGCTAGAATCGATAGTGCTGTTAACAAAGTAAACAGCAAAAATATCAGATAACAGACTAACTACTGGCGTTTATGAAGTTGGTGGAAGAAAGTTTTTATATGTTGATACAACTCCAGTTTCTGAAAATGAAGCTAATGAGTTGTTAGCTGAAAGTTCAAAAATGAGTCAGGTTATAAAAGATGCTTTTAATGAGAGCTAAGTCACACAGTAACATGCTCAGTCAACTAAAAATCTAATATAGAGCAAACTATATCAGCAGAGCCTAAAGTAGCAGCTACAGCACAAGCTGATGATAGCGTATTGACTTTGGATCAAGTTGTAAAAAAACTATTTTAAATGAAAACCCAAGCTTAAAAGCTACAGAGTTTAACTACTTACAAGTAGGCAAAAGATCTAAAAATAGCTAAAAAGTGCTTACTATCAACACTTGATGCAGCTGCTGGAGTAGGGATATGAGAGAAAACGTCTTGATGATGGCATCTCAACAAAGAAGAGGCGATGGCAGAGTATCTGGCGCATCTTTAACTGTAGTTGAAAACCTTTATAATGGTGGCGCTGATAAAGAAACAGAATCAACTCTCAAAGCGCAAGACTTGACTCAGCTGCTTACACAGTAGCTCAAGCTGCAGACAGACTAACACTAAGCGCTGCAAATGCTTATCTACAAGTTCTTCAAACAAAGAAGATTCTTGACATTGAAGAAGAAAACGTAAAAAGCCATGAAGAGGTATAGCCAAATCAAAGATAGAGCAAGATCAGGTTACGGCGTAGCTATCTGAAGAGACAAGCTGGATCACGCTATACTTTGGCTCAATCAAACTATATAGCTGCAAAAATAACTATGAAGACGCTTTCTACATTTGAAAAAAACTATATGGAAGAAAAGAGTTGCTGCTAAAAACCTAGTAATGCCTAGAATTTAACCTGCCATTACCAAGCACTAAAGAGGCTGTTTTATGATAAAGCTGTTCTTTTGCAACCCAACACTTCTAGTTCAAAGATCAAAACATCGCTATGGCAGAGTCTGTTGTAAAAGAAAAATGCACCATTCTTACCAAAAACTGAGATCTTGTTGTATCAGGTGCTTATGATCACTCAAATGTCATATGATGATTATGAAGAGCAAACATTTGACGCTCTTTTAAGACTAAACTATAACCTTTACAACAAAGGTAATGATAAATTAGATAAAGAGAAGAGCCACACTTGCTGTTCAACAGAGCAACAAACTATGGATAACCTTGCAAAGAGAGCTTAAAAGAGTCTTTAGAATTCTCATGGCAAAAACTATGTTCTTAACCAAAGAGAAAATGGGATATCTAAATCAACACGTTGAATATGCAAAAAGCTACTCTTGATGCATACCAAGATGAGTTTAGAATCGGTCGCTGCGACCTTATCAACCTACTGATGCAGAAAACGAGTACAACACAGCTTTAAAAAGAGATCGCTACAACTGAAACTGCACTATCTTACGCAAAATATAGATTGCTAGATAACATGCGGTATGGTTTCAGATAGTTTTGAGCCGAGCTTTGCTAAGAGATATATTCAAAGGCGCTTGCAGTATTCAAAACGACTTAAGATAAAATTTAAAAAGTGATGACCATGAGGGTCAAAGCAAATTTACGGACGCTTACTTTAAGCGTCCTTTTTCGATAATGGCATTAAATGCTGTCGGGGTTTTTATAAAACAAACGACGATAGCAAAAGGTGGCTAGAAGATTTATGGAGAAGATGCAAGAAGAAGGGCATCGGCATTAAGTCTTCTAATGACTTCATTGCAAGATGCAACCGAACAAGAGAAATTAATAAAAAGTAAATGATTTTTAACTCTTTTTAGGTGGGTTGATGATATGCAACTTTGGCATAAAAGATTACTGGGCTACCGAGATGAGAATTCGTGAGGGAAAGGCGCGCTGGTGACTGTGAAGCTACGTTATCACAAAGTATTTCACCCTAAAAGCAACTTAGGATTCCAACTCAAAAGTGATACTTCACATACGTTAAAGCCTTAAGATATAACCAAGCACATATGGTTTTTGGCATATTATGATACACCAAAAGTCTATTCCATTAATTTTAGACAATATAAATGGTAAAAATAAAAATCACGCAACTCAAAGAACAGACCTCGTGCCAGTTTATAGTTTCAACGGTGATTCGCTATACTTGGCAAAACAAGAAGGTCTTGGTCGAGGCAATACCCGGTGGAAATAAAAAGCAAAATCCTAAGTGGATGGAACTAATAGATGAGGATAGGAAAAGAGAGATTTATGACTATTTAAACAGATTATGATCGCTGTGATAGCTTTTGGCATCGTGATTTTTATGGCTGTTGGCTACTCAGATTTAAGAGCCTAAATGGATACATCAACGACCAGCTCGGTGAAAACGCAAGGCACACAGCAAACTCACTTGGACTTGCTATAAAGCCGATTGTTGATCCTGAGGATATGTCTTTGGCACAAACGATGATAAATTCTATGTTTGATAGCAGCAGATACAAGCTCATTAAACTTGAAGACGTAGATGGTAAAGGTGCTTATAGAAAAATTCTCAACAAACTATCGTTAAAAGATATCCCTGAGTGGTTTTATAAGATTGCTAAATTTGAAGCACCAGTGGCAACAAAGCGAGATCATGACTGGCTGGGCTAGATTGGCACACTCTATGTTCAAGGTAGCACAGCACTTGCCTCAACGAGCTACTCAAACTCAAAAATATTTTTTTAACTTTCTAGCTTTAATGATCATCATCGCTCTTGTCGTGGCGTTTTTGCTCTTAAGGCGATATTTAGACCAGCTTGTTAAGGTGCAAGATCAAGCTGAAGCGATACTTGATAATAAATTATCATTCAAAAGAGAATTCCATTCACAACTGACCTTAAAAAGATGGTGCTCGCCATGAACTCGATGGTTAGTAAAGTTCAAGACATATTTGAAAGAGAGGCGGCTACGCTTAGCAAGTATCAGGAGCTTTTATATAAAGACTCTATGAGTGGCACTTACAATAGAAGATTTTTCAAACTAAATTGCTTGAGTATCTGGCAGAGTGAAGAGTATTCAAGCGGTGTTGCTTCGCTTGTTAGCTTTAAAGATCTAGCAGGGCTAAAAGGCGTTCTTGGCTTTGAAAAATGGCAAAGTGTCATCATAAAAATAGCCCAAATTTTACAAGAAAAATCAACCGAAAATGACCAAAATGCGATCGTTGCAAGGCTAAATGACAACGACTTTATCTTTGCTTTCTTACGGTAAAACTCATCACCATTTTCTCAGCTTTAGACGATAAGATCATGGCTGAGTTTAAAAACTCTATGCACCATTCTCTATAAACGATAGCGAATGCCCAGTCAATGCAGCTATTGTCAGTACTCTCACCAAGCACTGACATGAGGACACTACTTACATCAGCCTGACGTTACTTTGGCTAGTGCAAGACTGGCTGGCTGCTTTACTTGCAATTGTAATGCAAATCAAAACACCTTAGTCATCAGCAAGAGAAATACAAAGAGCTTATCTTTGACTCTATAAAAGAGGATAAATTCGTGCAGCTCAAAAAGTAGTTGGTTTTGACTCAAGCTTTGAGCAGTACGAGACTTTATCTAAGGCTAGTTGATAGCGAGGGCAAATGGCGTATGGCATCATATTTTTATGCCAATGGTAAAATGAGCTAGAGTGGGTGCGATGCTCGATCTTCATATCCTAAATAGAATCGCTAAAGATTTTGCCTGAAAATATCTTGCCTCAAGGAAGCTTGGCGATAGGTTGGGTAAAGAGATACTAAGCTCGGATGAAATTTCTCAAAAGGCTTAGAGCTACACTTAAGAAAATCGCTCCATTTCAAAATCTACTATATATAGAAATTCAAACAAAGACGATATTAGTATCGAAAGTATAGTTAGACTTACTAAGAAATTAAAAGAACTCGGCTTTGGTTTTGGATTTGACCACTTTGAACTCAGCGCAAAAGGCATTGAAGCTAAAAGAATTTAATCCAGACTACGTAAAGATCCAGTCAAGTGTCTTAATCGACTTTTTAAGTGATAAATCAGGAGCAAACACAAAACAATCACTAGATGTTGTTTTTAAGCTCAAAAGAATATCGATGATTGCGATCGGTGTTGAGAGTGAAAACAAAAGGAGTAAGCTAATTGAGCTTGGCATTATATATAAAAATTTACATAGATAGAAATCAAAAATATTGGATGATAGATGCATAGCGATAAGATAAAGAGACGAACTGCTTCAATGTTTGGTAGAGTCTTTGCAAACTTCACAACAACCCATATAGTGCCGATGGCACGGCTATTGGTCTGCACCGTAAAAGATGGCGAAGAGATCGAGCTTTTCGCTAAAAGAGCTCAGGAAGTCTTGCTTTTCTCGTGCAGCTTCACGTGCTGGCTGCATCGACGCTTGTCAGAAAAGACCTTGATCGATTCACCTTTCAGTTTTTGCCTTGTATCTTGATGTAGAGGCAAAAAACTTGCATCTTGCAATCTTTCAGCGAAGACAAAAGATGGCGAACATCATCACGCCTGGTCTTTCAACTGGCACTGGCACGATGAAACAAAGCAAGCTAAAAGGATGAGTATCTCGGGCTATAACCCACTACCTAAAACGTGGAATTGTCCCAGAAGATACAAGCTCGACAAAGCTTATCGACGCTGGTAATGACCACTGGTTTGGGGCGACTAAAGCGCTCTAAAGATTACTTTGATGTCGTGATAGCAGTTTTTATCATAAACTTATTTGTCCTTGCAAGCCCGCTCTTCCAGCGATGAACGTCTGCGACCGCGTTGTGCCAAATAACGCAGTTGAGACACTTGGGTTCTGAGCGCTTGGCGTAGCGTCGTTTGCTAGCATCGATCTATTTTTCGAAATTTGTCCGTTCATATTTTCTTGAGATCCAGGTAAGAAGAGCGACATCATTATGAGCTCTATCTTGTTTGGGCAGTGAAATGGATGTGAGTAGCAATAAGCCATGAAAGATCGGTTAGTTCATTTTGCTAGCAACGGAAAAGTTGATACAGTTAGAAATTTCTTCTCATCTGCGTCGCTTGCTGCCATTATTGGATCTGCCGTTTGCGTTAATCTTCTTGATAGTTACCTACTTTATAGGAAGCTACCTTGTGCTTGTGCCTATCGTTATCATGATAAGCTATTTTGTGCTACATTTTATAAAGACCACTTCAAAAGTGCGATCAAAGCACGTTTGAAGCTTCAGCTATGAAAAAGTGGGATACGATGAAGTCTTAGCAGCGCGGACCATTAAAACTCTTGGTGCTAGCAGGTCATGTGCAGTGGAACTGGGAAGAGGCGACTGGCGAGACTAGCAAACAAGTATCAAGTCAAAGATCATCACTACTTCAATCACAACTGTGACTTCATTTTTAGTTCAGTTAAACACTATCGCTATCATCAGTTTCTTGGCGTTTATATGATACAAGATACGCACCTTACTATGGGTGGTTTTGATCGCTCGCTGTTATGTGGCTCTCGTGCGATCAGCTCTGTAGGTCAAAGTAACTCGCTGGCTACCGATACGAGCAGACAAAAACAGCTTATCAAAGCCTTAGTAAGATCATGCAGATGCCAGTTGAAAGACCTGAGGGCCAAAGTGATAGATCTTTGAGGGCAAGATAGAGTTTAAAACGTTAGCTTTACATATCAGACTACAAAAGGCTCACTTGATGGGATCGTACTGTCGAGTTCAGCGGGTGAGAAAAGTAGGCATCATCGGTAGAAATGGCTCTGGTAAGACAACCTTACATAATCCTGAGCCTTTATGCACCGACTGAAGGCTCAGTGCTAATTGATGGTATCGACATGAAATCAAATAGAGCCAGCTGATCTTAGAAGAAATATCGGCTACGTGCCACAAGATGTTGTGCTATTTAAAGGAACGGTTAGAAAAATATCGTTCAAAAAGCTCCATATGTCGATGGAGTATGCAGATAATTAAAGCTGCTAAGGTAAGTGGCGTAGATGAGTATGTCAATACTCTACCCTCGGTTTTGATATGCCAGTATTCGAAAGAGGTGAGTGGCATTAGCGGCGGTCGGCGTCAAAAGTATAGCTATGAGCTGGGGCGTTTTGTGATAGTCCTATCATCTTGCTTGACGAGCCTACAGATTCACTAGAACAATACAGTTGAGAGCAAGCTAAAAGCAGATTTAAAGGGTAAATACCGTAGATAAAACTATGATTTTAGTAACTCACGGAACATCGATACTCGATCTTGTTGATAGGCTCATAGTGATGGATAACGGCAAGAATGTACACTAGATGGTCCAAGAGACGAAGTTTAGCTAGACTTAGTGGGAAGTGATTATGCAAGAAGATATAATCAACAAAATGAAAAATTTAAAAGCCAGACGAAAAAGCCAGTCCAAAAAGTGACATAAAGATCAAGAGGCGCTGGAGATCAAATTTTTAAATAGCGTAGATGGCATCAAGTCAAACATCCAAAACAAAAAACTACGATGCTTATGACTTGAGGTATGTCAAAAGCCTCTCGAAACAGTTTTGGCAAAAGCTCCATCAACCTCAAAAGATACTTTTATGCAGTTAGTATAACTGTATTTTAGCTACTTCTCTTTGGAGCTTCGTGGGCGCAGATAGATGAGATAACAAGAGGTAGTGGCAGAGATCATCCCATCAGGCAAAAACCAAGCGATACGAAAACCTTGAGGGTGGTATCGTGGATCAAATTACTAGCAAAAGAGGGTGATGAGGTTAAAAAGATCAGGTACAATCCAGACTTGACAATAAAAACTTTACAAGTAGCTACGGCGAGTCAAAGCTAAGACTTGATGAGCTTCAGGCTAAATTATGAGGAGCGATGCTGAAGCAAATGATAAAGGGATGACTATAACGAAACAAGAGATGCGAACAATACGCAAGGCTATAAGATACGAGATAGCACATAACTCAAACATCGATCACTTAAATGAGCAAATAGGGAATTCTAACAGAGCAGATCCATCAACGCCAAAAGTGAGCTAAATGAGCTTAGAAACAAATTTCTCAAACTCAAAAATAGCTACAACCTTGTTTTTAAAAGAAAAAGCGATCATGGAGCCTATCTTTAAAAAGGTCTTGTTAGTGAGGTCAGTATATCCAGCTTCAAAGACGTGTAAATGACCTAAAAGGGCGAGCTTGACGCATCTGTGCTTGCTGTACCAAGGGTCGAATCAACCATAAAAGAGGCAAAAATAAGATGAAGAGGCAAAGCTGGCATTTTAAAAACAATGCAAAAAGAGCTAAATGAAAGTCTCTGCCGAGATCGCAAGGATAAACGAGTCATCAAATCAGCCTAAGTGATAGGGTTGAAAAGAACTTATGTGAGATCTCCGGTAAATGGTATCGTTAGTAAGATGATGGTGCATACCGTCTCAGGCGTTATCAAGCACGGTGAAAACATAGCTGAGATCGTACCACTAGAAGATAAGCTCATCGCCGAGGTAAAGGTCAAAGCCAGCTGACGTTGCGTTTCTAAGACCTGGACTTGATACGATGGTTAAATTTACGGCGTATGATTTTTGAGTATTTATGGCGGCTAAAAGGCAAAGTAACGCAGATCAGTGCCGATACTGAGACAAATGAGCAGTGAGAGCTACTATCTAGTCAGGATAGAAACTGAGAAAAAACTATCTTGGTAGCGAAAGAGAAGCCGCTTAGGATAAAGAGTTGGTATGATAGTTTCAGCTGATATCATCACTGGTAAAAAAAGACGATACTTGACTATCTGTTAAAACCTATCTTAAAAGCAAAAACAAAACGCTTTAACGGGCGATAATGCAAAAAGTCAGCTAGCTTTGGGCGAAAGTACTGGCGAATATCAAATTTCAAGAGCAAAAAGCTGGCTGATGGATTGTCATTTTAAATGATGGCAAAATATGCGATCTAATCGGAAGAGGTCGTCAAAGTTTCTCTTTAAAGACTGTGAAAAAGCTTTGATGAGATGATAGAATTTAAAAAGAAGAACACATCAGCAGCTGGGCTAAAGATAGAAGATGAGCTAGTAAGCAGCATTAAGATATCAATTAGCGGCTACGATGAAAAGCAGCGATAGCTGGGACTTTGATCTAAATTACTATCTCTTAGCGTGCCATATAGATACGCTATATCAAATGGTTGTTTTTGAGATGAGTATCTTTTTAAAAAGAGAAAAGAAGTGGTTGAGAAATTTTTATCCACTTTTAGTTATAATTGAGGGCAAATAGTGGCAAGGGAACGCTACTTGATCGTTTTCGTAAATGAGTCAAAATGTACGAGCAAACCTATATGTGATATAAGAAATATGGTTATGAATGTGGTTTTTACTCAAAATGGTTCAAAGCAATAATCTTTGGCGGTACTTTTCAGATGACGATGTGAGTACTCACAATAAAAAGGATTTTTACCAAATTAAACGACGAGGTCGATATCGTCGGTATCGATACAAATGCTTTTAAAGATAGCCTTGATGAAAATATTAAAACCATTCACAGAAACTTTCCAAATATAAAATGTCTAATCACTTGCAAACGAACCAAAGAGTAGTGAAGGCAAACATCTGCTGGCTCTTGGTGTTAAAGGATACGCAAACTCACACATGAGAAAGACACACTTTGAAGATGCCTTTGAGACGATTTTTAAATGCGCAAAGTTTGGCTTTATCCAGGATTATCAAGCGATGATCGGAGAACTAACTGGCTCATATATAAATAATGAAAGTGAAACCTTTAGAGAAAAAGTCTGATCTAAGTGAGCTTAGCTCACGCGAAAAGAGATCGCAAACTTAATATATCAAGGTCTAACAAATAACGAAATTTCAGAGCAAGCAGGCATTACTTTAAGGACTGTAAAGGCGCACACTACGTCGATTTACAGCAAGCTAAATGTGAAAGATAGAATAGGTCTTGTGCTTTTGATGAAACAGCTGCATGCGTAAATTCTGCTTCTTTTCTTTTTGTCTCTTCACTTTTTGCAAATAATTTTTGAAATTTCTCCAAAAATATATCTCAGTGCAAAAATCGAAATTGCAAAAATATCCTAAATCACTATACAAATTTTATGATAGAACACGAAAAGCTTTATCAGAAAGCTAGAGCTCATAAATTCATACTTAGGTCTTTGATGCCAAGATATGATGATTTTTTTACAATACAAATGTAGATGTGTGGAGTACTAGGGGCGAGTTTTTAAGGCGAGGTGGCGGAGACTGCGAAGAGTACGCGATATCAAAGCGCGATAGCCTAAAAAGATCTTGGCGTGGATAATCAAAAAAATGCCTTCTAGTAGTTCAGGATACAAAAATATCATATGGTGCTAGCTGTTTGGGAAAAATCACACAAAGAGCCTTTGATACTGGATAATCTAAGCTTTAGAGTTTTGCCACTTTCGAAGCGCTACGACTTAGTGCCGAGTATTGCTTGATGGACAGGAAATATTTTTAAGATAAAAAGATGGCATAAATTTAGAGCACTGTAAATATAAGAATGCAAACTTACGAAATTTGATAAAAAGGAAAAAGAAGAGAAAATTACTGGAAGAATTAATCTTCCAAGTCAATGTCTATTTTTTCAACATTTGTTGTAATATCTTTAGTATTTTTTCAATGTTGTGTTTATTTTTCTCGATTAGTGATCTGTTTTGACCTATAAGGTCTCTATTTTTCTTTGATACCATCACTGTTTTTGCTCGATCATTTTTGCTTAGCGTTGCTATCTTTTTCATAGCGGATCATTAAGAAGTAGATCACATAAATTAGCAGTAAAATTACCGCCAAGGGTAAAAATTGCATATTAAATCCTTTGTAATTTTTCGTAATTATAGAAATTTACTAGCTTTTTATAAAACTATGAAAATATGAGTACATATATGTAAGTATCTTTGTTTTTGTAAAAGAGGCTCAGTCTAGTGGGTGTCTTTTTGAAATTTTTACTCGAGTCTATAGATTTTTGATTGCAAAATAGATAAAATATTTTTCAAAAATCTCCTGACTTTTATTTTATTTTGGGCTATAATTGCCACTTCACAAAAGCAGGTGCTGGTGTAGCTCAGCTGGTAGAGCTACTGCCTTGTAAGCAGTGGGTCGGCGGTTCAAGTCCGTTCACCAGCTCCATTTTGTAACAGTGTTTGACCAGAAAATACCAAAATAACTTAGTAATGTTTAAGGTGAGATACTCAAGCGGCCAACGAGGGCAGACTGTAAATCTGCTGACTATGTCTTCCGTGGTTCGAATCCACGTCTCACCACCATTGTTATGCAGGAGTAGCTCAGTTGGCTAGAGCATCAGCCTTCAAGCTGAGGGTCGCGGGTTCGAGCCCGTTTCCCGCTCCAAAATCGGGAAAAGTAAACTGGGAGCTGTATCTAGATTTTTACTAAACACAGTTATTCCATCTTTATTTTTCATGAATTTTCTAGTTGTTTGTATGTTGATTAAAAATCATCTCAGCCATAGCGTTTTTCGCTCATATGGCTCAGAGGTAGAGCACTTCCTTGGTAAGGAAGAGGTCGCGGGTTCAGAATCCCTCTATGAGCTCCACTGGTTTTATATGATTTTATATTACTATACAATTTGAATTAGATAAAGACACATATCATAACGGAGGAAAAGATGGCTAAAGAAAAAATACTCACGCAACAAGCCACACGTAAACATAGGCACTATCGGTCACGTTGACCATGGTAAAACTACTTTAACAGCTGCAATATCTGCTGTTCTTTCACGCAAAGGTCTTGCTGAGCTAAAAGATTATGATAATATTGATAATGCTCCAGAAGAGAAGAGCGTGAGTATTACAATTGCTACTTCACACATTGAGTATGAGACAGAAAAACGTCACTATGCTCACGTTGACTGCCCGAGCCACGCCGACTATGTAAAAACATGATTACAGGTGCTGCTCAAATGGACGGCGCTATTCTAGTTGTTTCTGCAGCAGACGGCCCAATGCCACAAACAAGAGAGCACATCTTTGCTATCTCGTCAAGTCGGTGTTCCTTATATCGTTGTTTTTCATGAACAAAGCAGATATGGTTGATGACGCTGAGTTGCTTGAACTAGTTGAAATGGAAAGTCGCGAACTACTTAACGAGTACAACTTCCCTGGGTGATGATACTCCAATAGTTTCTGGTTCAGCACTTAAAAGCTCTTGAAGAGGCAAAAGCTGGACAAGATGGCGAATGGTCAGCAAAAATTATGGAACTAATGGATGCGGTTGATAGCTATATCCCAACTCCAGTTCGTGCTACAGACAAAGATCTTCTTATGCCAATCGAAGACGTTTTCTCAATTTCAGGTCGTGGTACAGTTGTAACAGGTAGAATTGAGAAAGGTGTTGTTAAAGTTGGTGACACAATAGAAATCGTTGGTATCAAACTCACACAAACAACAACAGTTACTGGTGTTGAGATGTTTTAGAAAAAGAGATGGATCAAGGTGAAGCTGGCGATAACGTTGGTGTTCTTCTTCGTGGTACTAAAAAAGAAGACGTTGAACGTGGTATGGTTCTTTGCAAACCTAAATCAATTACTCCTCACACAAAATTTGAGGGTGAGGTTTATATTCTAACTAAAGAAGAGGGTGGTCGCCATACTCCTTTCTTTAACAACTATAGACCACAATTCTATGTAAGAACAACTGACGTTACTGGTTCTATTACATTGCCAGAAGGCACAGAGATGGTTATGCCGGGTGATAACGTAAAAATTTCTGTTGAGCTTATCGCTCCAGTTGCACTTGAAGAAGGTACTCGTTTTGCTATCCGTGAAGGGTGGTAGAACTGTTGGTTCAGGTGTTGTTTCAAAAATACTTGGTTAATTTATAAAATTATGCCAAAGGAAACCCTTTGGCTTTCTATAAGGAATATATATGAGAATTAAAAATCGGTTTAAAAATGCTCTGAGTGTGGTGATATCAATTATACTACTACAAAAAAACAGCAAAACCACTACAGATGAGGTTGAGCTCAAAAATATTGCCCAAGATTAAAAAAACATACTGTTCATAAAGAAGTTAAGTTAAAAAGCTAATTAAGAATAAGTAGCTATTAGGGGCAATAGCTCCAACGGTAGAGCGCTGGATTCCAAATCAATGGTTGGGGGTTCGAATCCCTCTTGCCCTGCCACAATTAAGGTTAAGATTATGGAAAAAATTATAAATTATATAAAAGCTATCTAAATTGGAAATAATGAAAGTTATCTTTCCTACTAAAGAACAAATTAGAAATGCTTTTATTGCAGTTTTATCGTGGTCGCTGTTGTTTCACTTTTTAGCTCTTGTTGATGTTATTATGTCCTTTGTTCTTTCTAAAGTTATATAGAGTAAGGAAAAAATAATGTCACATAAATGGTATGCTATACAAACTTATGCTGGTAGCGAAATGGCAGTAAAAGAGGATGAGGAATTTAGTTAGAGATCACGGTATCGAAGATCAACTAAAAAGAGTTATCGTTCCTACAGAAGACGTAATAGAGATAAAAACGGTAAGCAAAAATTAATGAAAGAACTCTTTATCCTGGATATGCTTTTTGCATGTTTAGATCTTGATACAGCTCTTTGGCATAGATTCAATCTTTACCAAAGGTTGGACGTTTTATCGGTGAGGCTAAAAAAGCCTACACCATTGACTGAAAAAAGATATAAATACTATCTTGGAGAAAGTTCAAAAAGAGCGGCACCAAAACCTAAAAATATTTTTTTGAGGATGGTGAAAGCGTTCGCATAACAGAAGGTCCTTTTGCTAACTTTTACGGTATCGTTGAAGAATACGATATGATACATGGTAGCTTAGACTCAATGTTTCTATTTTTCGGTAGAAGTACCCTGTTGATATTTTGTATTCACAAGTTGAGAAGATAATTTAAGGAGCAAGAAATGGCTAAAAAAAGTTATAGGTGAAATAAAATTACAGATTGCCGCAACAAAAAGCAAATCCTAGCCCCTGCCAGTTGGTCCAGCATTAGGACAAAAAGGGCGTTAATATTATGGGAATTTTAGTAAAGCCTTTAATGAAAAAAACAAAAAGATATGGTTGGATTTTAATATCCCGAGTTGTTATTACTAGTTTATGCTGATAAAAAGTTTTACATTTATCACAAAGCAACCACCTACTACGGACCTTATTAAAAAGGCTGCAGGTATAACAAAAGGAACAGATAATCCTTTAAAAATAAAGTAGGTAAATTAACAAAAAAGCTCAAGTTTTTAGAAATTGTTGAGAAAAACTTGTTGATTTAAATACTAAATGATAAAAGAGCAAGCAGCTAAGATTATTGCTGGTTCAGCTCGTTCAATGGGTGTCGAAGTAATAGACTAAAACCTTTACCGTCAGGTTGATTTTCAAAAAGACGGAAGCAATTTATATGCGGAGAAATTTATGGGAAAAAAACTAGTAAGAGATTTCAAGAATTGCTCAAAAAGTAGAGCAAGATAAAATTATAACCTTAGCGAGGCTATCGATACTATTAAAAACTCTAGCTTCTGCTAGAGTCTAATGAGACAGTTGAGATTGCGTTAAAATTAAACGTTGATCCAAGACATGCTGATCAAATGGTTCGTGGTTCAGTTGTTTTACCAGCTGGTACGAGTCAAAGTTGTAAGAGTTGCTGTTATAGCAAAGATGCTAAAAGCTGATGAGGCAAAAAGCTGCTGGTGCTGGACATAGTTGGTGCTGATGATCTAGTTGAGGATATCCAAAAAGGTATAATGAACTTTGATGTTCTTATAGCTACTCCAAATTTAATGGGTCTTGTAGGTAAAGTTGGTAGAATTTTTAGGACCTAAAGGTTTAATGCCAAATCCAAAAACTGGAACAGTTACAATGGATGTTACACAAGCTGTTAATAATGCAAAAAGTGGTACAAAGTAAATTTCCGTGTTGATAAGCAAGGAAATATACATGCAGAGTCTTAGTCAGATTAATTTTACTAAAGAGCAATTAAATGAAAAATATTTCAACATTTATTAAAGCTATTAATAAACATAAACCTGCGACTGCAAAAAGGTAGATATGTAAAAAATGCTTCATTGTCTTTAACAATGAGCCCTTCTGTAACTCTTGATACTCAAGAGTTATGGACTTAAAATAAGGGTGAGACAAATTATATCTTAGATTGGAGATAGCCGAGGCCATTGGGCTTAATTGATTCGACCCGCTCTGCTTGAAATTACCGGTCGGAAAGGAGAAAAAGTGACACGTAACAGAAAAAAACTGAAGTTGTTGCAAAAATTAGAGAGTGAATTAAAAACTGCTGAAAGCTATTGTAGTTTGTGACTATCGTGGTCTTTCAGTTAAAAACTTGAAGTTTTAAGAAATTCTGCAAAAAGAACAAAATGTAAAAGTTCAAGTTATTAAAAATACTCTTGCAAATATTGCTCTTAAAAAATTCTGATAAAGTCGGAATGGAACTCAAAGATACAAATATCTATCTTTGGAGTGAAGATCAATTAGCAGTAACTAAAGTAGCCATAAAATTTGAAGAGTCAAATTCTGATCTTTTCAAAATTAAAACAGCTTATATTGATGGCGAAGTTGCAAGCGTTGATAAAGTTAAAGCTCTATCTAAAATGCCTAGCCGTGATGAGCTTATTGCGATGCTTTTGCAAGTTTGGAATGCGCCAATTCAAAATTTTCACAATTGGTTTGAATGCGCTTAAAGAGAAAAAGAACAATCAGCTTAATTAAATTAAAATAATAATAAGGATTAAAAATGGCAATTACAAAAGAAGACGTATTAGAGTTTATATCTAATCTTTCTGTACTTGAACTTAGCGAACTTGTAAAAGAGTTTGAAGAGAAATTTGGTGTTAGCGCAGCTCCTGTAATGGTAGCTGGTGGTGCAGTTGCTGCTGGTGGTGCAGCTGCTGCTGAAAGAAAAAACAAGATTTAACATCGTTCTTGTTGATTCTGGTGATAAGAAAATCAACGTTATTAAGGTTGTTAGAGCACTTACTGGTCTTGGTCTTAAAGAGGCTAAAGACGCAGTTGAAGGAACTCCATCTGTTCTTAAAAGAAGGCGTTAGTAAAGACGAAGCTGAAGCAGCTAAAAAGAGCTTGAAGAGGCTGGTGCTAAGGTTGAACTTAAATAATTTTTATTATTTAGGCTAATATTTCAAGAGAGGGCAGAGGCTCTCTCTTTTAGATACTAGATGCCTTGTAAAGGCTATACTTTTTCTTTCAAAAATTACCACGAGGGTAGATGCAATGTTAAATAGCTTATACTCAGGAAATCGTCTTAGAGTTGACTTCTCTAATGTCGTTAAAGAGATAGACGTTCGAACCTACTACAACTACAAAAAAAGAGCTTTTGATAATTTTTAAATCTAAATAACAATCAGACAGAAAGCGGTATCGAAAAAGTTTTTAAGTCGATTTTCCCTATACATGATCCGCAAAAATCGTTTGACTTTAGAATATGTTAGCTCAGAGATTGGAAAACCAAAATATACAATCAGAGAGTGCATAGAAAGAGGTCTTACATACTCTGTAAGTTTAAAAAATGAAAATACGCCTTATCGTCCATGAAAAAGATGATAAGACTGGTGATAAAGTTGGCGTTAAAGATATAAAAAGAGCAAAGAAAGTATTCATACGTGAAAATTCCATTGATGACAGATAGGATTTCATTTATTATAAATGGTGTTGAGCGTGTTGTTGTAAATCAACTCCATAGAAGCCACAGCGTTATCTTTAAACAAGAAGAGAGTGCGACTGTTGCAAATAAACTTATCTATACAGCTCAAATAATTCCAGATCGCGGATCTTGGTTGCACTTTGAATATGATACAAAAAGACATTTTTATATGTTAGGATAAATAAGCGCAGAAAAGTGCCTGTAACTATCTTGTTTAGGGGCATTAGGATATAAAAACAAGACATTATTAAGCTATTTTATCCGATACAAAAGTTTGGTTGATAAAAATAATAAATACCTTAACTCTTTTTCAATCCAGAGGATTATCTAGGAAGAGTTGAGTATGATATAAAAATGAAGATGGAGAGGTTCTTCACCAAGCTGGCAAGCGCCTAACAAAGAAAAAGCTGATAAATTAATCGAAGATGGCGTTAAATTTGTCGAGTATCCGATCGAAGCACTTATAGGTGAGATATTTGGCAAACCCTGTGATAAACACGGAAAGCGGCGAGTACTATATGACACACTATCTGCTCTTGATGAGAACAAACTTGCAAAAGGTATTTAGCTGAGCATGAAAGCATCGACATTATAAACAACTCTGCAGCTGGCGTTGACGACGCTATAATAAATCGATTTTATCGCTGATAATGATATGCTTAAAGTTTTAAAACAAACTGAGGGCGTAGATGATGAAAATGACCTTGCTGCGATTAGAATTTACAAGGTTATGAGACCTGGCGAGCCAGTAGTTAAAGAGGCTGCAAAAAGCTTTGTAAATGATATATTGTTTAACCCTGAAAGATATGACCTAACAAAAGTTGGTCGTATGAAGATGAACCACAAACTCTCACTTGATGTGCCAGAGTATGTTACTGTGCTAACTAGCGAAGATATCATCAAAACTGCAAAATATCTTATAAAAAGTTAAAAACGGACAAGGCCACATTGACGACCGCGACCACCTTGGAAACCGCCGCATAAGATCTATCGGTGAGCTACTTGCTAGCGAGCTTCACCTTGGTTTTGTTAAGATGCAAAAAGCTATCCGTGATAAATTTACAAGCCTGAGCAACAATACTGATGAAATCATGCCTTATGATCTTATCAATCCAAAAATGATCACAGCAACAATCATGGAGATTTTTCACGGGCGGTCAGCTAAGCCAGTTTATGGATCAGACAAACCCACTTAGTGAGGTTACACATAAGCGCCGTCTTTCTGCACTTGGCGAGGGTGGCTTGGTAAAAGAGCGTGCTGGATTTGAGGTGCGTGACGTTCACCCAACTCACTACGGCAGAATTTGTCCAGTTGAGACCCCAGAAGGTCAAAATATCGGTCTTATAAACACTCTTTCAACTTATGCAAAAGTAAATGACCTTGGCTTTGTTGAGGCGCCATATAAAAAGGTCGTCGATGGCAAAGTGACTGATGAGATAGTCTATCTAACTGCAACTCAAGAAGAGGGCAATGTTATCGCTCCAGCATCAACTAAGCTTGATGAAAATGGACATATTGTTGAGGATTTGATCGAGGTTAGAAAAGAGGGCGAGATGATGCTTGCTCGTAGAGAAGATGTTACATTGATCGACCTTTGCTCTGGTATGATAGCTGGTGTTGCGGCTTCGCTTATCCCATTCCTAGAGCACGACGACGCTAACCGTGCGCTTATGGGCTCAAACATGCAACGTCAAGCAGTGCCACTACTTCGTTCAACTGCTCCTATCGTTGGAACAGGTATGGAAGAGTGTTATCGCAAGAGATGCTTGGGGAGGTGTAAAAAGCAAAACGTGGAGGCGTGGTTGAAAAGGTTGATAATAAAAACATCTTTATCCTTGGTGAAGATGAAGCTGGTCCATATATCGATCACTACTCTTTGGAGAAAAATTTAAGAACAAACCAAAATACGACATTTTCACAACATCCGATCGTTAAAAAAAGGCGATGAGATCGTTGCTAATCAAATCATAGCTGATGGTCAAGTATGGAAAAAAGGCGAGCTAGCTATCGGTAAAAAAACGCACTAATCGCATTTATGCCTTGGAATGGTTACAACTACGAGGATGCGATCGTTATTAGTGAAAAAATGATACGTGAAGATGCCTTTACAAGCGTTCATATCTATGAAAAAGAGATCGAGGCTCGTGAGCTAAAAGACGGCGTTGAAGAGATAACAAAAGATATACCAAAACGTCAAAGAAGAGGAGCTTATGCACCTTGATGAAAGTGGTATCGTTAAAATCGGTACAGAGATCAAGCTGGCATGATCCTAGTTGGTAAAGTATCTCCAAAAGGCGAAGTTAAAACCAACTCCAGAAGAGAGACTTTTGCGTGCTATCTTTGGTGAAAAAGCAGGCCATGTTGTAAATAAATCGCTCTATGCTTCAGCTTCAATGGAAGGCGTGGTTGTTGATGTTAAAATTTTCACTAAAAAAGGCTATGAAAAAGATAGCAGAACAAACAAGGCTTACGAAGAAGAGAAGACACTTTTAGAAAAAGAGCATCACGATAGACTGCTTATGCTAGACCGCGAAGAGATGCTAAAAGTTACAGCACTTCTTTCTAAAAACCCACTGGCGAGCGATCAAGAGGTAAATAAAAAGAGTATAAAAAGGCTCAAAGATCAACAAGGCTGACTTTGAGAATATCAACAGATTTACTCTAAATGCTATCGTAAAGAGCTTTTCAAAAGATATCCAAAAGAAATATGATGAGCTAAAAATTACTTCCAAAATGAGAAGAAAAAAAGCTTAAAAGAAGAGCACGACGCTAAGATAGAAATTTCTAGAAAAAGATGACATTTTACCAAGCGGCGTTGTAAAAACTTGTAAAAGTCTATATAGCTACAAAAACGCAAACTAAAAAGTTGGCGATAAGATGGCTGGACGTCACGGATAACAAAGGTATCGTTTCAAATATAGTTAGAGAAGTCGATATGCCGTATCTTCCAAGCGGTCAGATCGTTGATATCGTGCTAAACCCACTAGGCGTTCCAAGCCGTATGAACATTGGTCAAATTTTAGAGAGCCACCTTGGTCTTGTTGGTTACCGCTTAGGTGAGCAGATCAATGAAATTTTCGAGACCAAAAAAGGCGAGTGGATAAAAGAGCTAAGAGCTAAGATGATAGAGATCATAGCGTTGCTAAGCTAATGGACGCTAAAAAGCTCTTGGTAAGATGAGTGATGAGAAGCTTCTTGAGTATGCAAAAGATTGGAGCAATGGCGTAAGATTTGCAACTCCGATTTTTGAAGGCGTTAAAGCTGACGAATTTGCAAAACTATTTGAGATGGCAAAGATAGATAGCGACGGTAAAACTGAGCTGTATGACGGACGTACAGGCTCAAAGATAAGAGAGCGCGTTAATGTTGGTTGTATGTATATGCTAAAACTTCACCACTTGGTTGATGAAAAAGTTCACGCAAGAAGTACTGGACCATACAGCCTTGTTACACAACAACCTGTCGGCGGTAAGGCGCTATTTGGTGGTCAAAGGTTTGGTGAGATGGAGGTTTGGGCACTTGAGGCTTATGGTGCTGCTCATACACTAAGAGATGCTAACTGTAAAAATCAGATGATGTTGAGGAAGACTTTCTGCTTACAAAGCTTTAACAAGAGGTGAAAACGTTCCTGAGACTGGTATCCCTGAGACGTTCTTTGTTCTAACAAACGAGCTAAAATCACTAGCTCTTGATGTGGAAGTATATGATGAGGATGAGACAAATGAAACTAACTAATTTAAAAACCAGTTGAGATAAAAAGAAGAGCATAGACCTCGTGATTTTTGAAGCTTTTCCAACTTCGTTTAGCAAGTCCTGAGAAGATAAAAATCTTGGAGTTATGGCGAGGTTAAAAACCAGAAACTATCAACTACCGCACGCTAAAAACCTGAGCGTGACGGCTCTGTTTATGCCAAAGTACTCGGACCGATCCGTGATTACGAGTGTCTTTGTGGTAAATATAAAAAGATGCGCTATAAGGGCATCAAATGCGAAAAGTGCGGCGTTGAAGTAACAACATCTAAAGTTCGTCGCTCTCGCATGGGTCACATAGAGCTTGTAACTCCAGTGGCTCATATCTGGTATGTAAATTTCTTACCAAGCCGTATAGGTGCGCTTCTTGGTATCAAGATGAAAGACCTCGAGCGCGTACTTTACTATGAGGCATACATTGTTGATAATGCTGGCGAGGCTTATTATGACAATGAAAAATTCTAAAAAAAGTTGAAAAATATGACGTTTTAAACGAAGAGCAATATCAAAGCCTAGCTTCAAGATATGAAGAGACTGGCTTTAGTGCTAGAATGGGTGGCGAGGTCATCTATGATATGCTAGCTGAGCTTGACCTAACTCAAATTTTAAATCAGCTACAAGAAGAGATGGAGGCTACAAATTCTGAGGCCAAGAAAAAAACTATCGTAAAAACGTCTAAAAGGTTATCGAGAGCTTTTTAAATTCAGGCAACCGCCCAGAGTGGATGATGATACAATTACCAGTTCTTCCACCTGATCTTAGACCACTTGTTAATCTTGATGGCGGTAAATTTGCTGTTTCGGACGTAAATGATCTATATCGCCGTGTAATAAATAGAAATAGCCGTCTAAAACGCCTACTTGAGCTTGACGCACCTGAGATCATTATCAGAAACGAAAAGAGAATGCTTCAAGAGGCTGTTGATGCGCTATTTGATAATGGCCGTAGAGCAAATGCGGTAAAAGGTGCAAATAAACGCCCACTAAAATCACTAAGTGAGATCATCAAAGGTAAGCAAGGCCGCTTCCGTCAGAATTTGCTAGGTAAGCGTGTTGACTTTCTCTGGACGTTCTGTTATTGTCGTTGGTCCAAAGCTAAAGATGGATCAGTGCGGTCTTCCAAAGAAGATGGCTTTAGAACTATTTAAGCCACATTTGCTTGCTCGCCTTGAAGAAAAAAAGGCTATGCGACAACCGTTAAGCAAGCTAAAAAGATGATAGAAGATAAGACAAATGAGGTTTGGGAGTGCTTAGAAGAGGTCGTTAAAGACTATCCAGTTATGCTAAACCGTGCTCCGACACTTCACAAACTCTCTATCCAGGCGTTTCACCCAGTTCTTGTTGAAGGCAAGGCGATCCAGCTTCACCCATTAGTTTGTGCGGCGTTCAACGCTGACTTTCGACGGCGACCAAATGGCTGTTCACGTGCCACTATCGCAGGAGGCTATCGCTGAGTGTAAGTACGATGCTTAGCTCAATGAACATCTTGCTTCCTGCAAGCGGTAAGGCTATCACAGTCCCTTCACAAGATATGGTTTTAGGAATTTATTACCTAAGCCTAGAGAGAAAGACGAAAAAGGTGCAAATAAAATTTTCTCAAGCGTCGATGAAGTAATGATCGCTGAAGAGGCTAATACTCTTGGCCTTCACGCTAAAATTAAGACAATGGTTGATAATAAGATCATCTTCACAACGGCTGGTCGCTTGATCTTAAGAGCGATACTACCTGATTTTGTCCCTGAAAATATGTGGAATAAGATCATGAAGAAAAAAGATATTGCAAATTTGGTTGATTATGTTTATAGAAATGGCGGCCTTGAAGTAACGGCTGACTTCCTTGATAAGCTTAAAAATTTGAGGCTTTTAGATATGCTACAAAAGCGGGGAATTTCTATCTCTATCGCAGACATCATCGTGCCAGATAGCAAGCAAAAATATATCGACGAAGCTAAGAAAAAGTTCGTGAAAATTCAAAAAGCAATATGGCGCTGGTCTTTTTAACAGATAGTGAGAGATACAATAAGATCATCGATATCTGGACAGATACAAACAATAGCGTTGCAAGCGAGATGATGAAGCTTATCCAAAGTGATAAGGGCGGATTTAACTCAATTTATATGATGGCTGACTCTGGTGCGAGAGGTAGTGCAGCGCAAATTCGCCAGCTAGCTGGTATGCGTGGTCTTATGGCAAAACCAGATGGCTCGATCATCGAAACACCGATCATTTCAAACTTCCGTGAAGGTCTAAACATAATGGAGTACTTCAACTCAACCCACGGAGCTAGAAAGGGTCTTGCAGATACCGCACTAAAAACTGCCAACGCTGGTTACCTAACAAGAAAGCTAATCGACGTTGCTCAAAAACGTTAAAGTCACAATGCACGACTGCGGTACTGCACGAGGTGTTGAGATCACAGATATCACAGAGAGTGGCGAGCTAATAGAGAGCCTTGAAGAGAGAGTATTGGGCCGTGTTTTAGCAGATGATGTGATCGATCCTATAACAAATGAAATTTTATTTAGCGAAGGCACATTGCTTGATGAAGAGAAAGCTAAGGCTATAACAGAAGCTGGCATAAAAATCAGTAAGCATTAGAACACCTATCACGTGCAAGGCGCCAAAAGGCGTTTGCGCAAAATGCTACGGCTTAAATTTGGGTGAGGGCAAACTTGTAAAAAACCGAGGCGAGGCTGTCGGTATCATCTCAGCTCAATCAATTGGTGAGCTGGTACTCAGCTAACGCTAAGAACATTCCACATCGGTGGTACGGCTTCTACTGAGCAGCAAGACCGCCAAGTCATCGCTCAAAAAGAGGGCTTTATTAGATATTACAACCTTAGCACATACGAGAACAACGGCAAAGAAAGATCGTTGCAAACAGAAGAAGTGCAGCTGTGCTACTTGTTGAGCCAAAGATAAAATCAACAATCGATGGTAAAATCGAGATCGAATATGCCCACGAAGATGTAAATATCGTTATCAAAGGCAAAAAGAAGAGATCAAATATACAATCAGAAGAAACGACCTTGCTAAAGCCAAACGAACTAGCTGGCGTTAGCGGCAAAGATCGAAGGTAAGATGTATATCCCTTATGCAAATGGCGATAAGGTAAAAGAGAACGAGAGTATCGTTGAGATAATAAAAAGAGGGCTGGAACGTTCCAAATCGTATCCCATATGCAAGTGAGCTTAAAATTTTCAGACGGCGATCCAGTAACTAGAAAGATCACAGCAGATGCAAATGGTGTGGTTAAATTTTTCATACTAAAAGGTGACTTCCTTGATAGACTAAAAGATATCAAAAAGGGTCACAAAGTAACTGAAAAAGGCTTCTTTGTTGTCGTTTCTGATAAAGATGGACGTGAGGCAGTTCGCCACTACATCCCAAGAAATTCTATCATCCAAGTATCAGATAATGATGCGGTAGAAAGAGCGACAGTGGTCTCACTACCTGAAAAAGATGACAAGCTAATAATCGCTGAGTGGGATCCATACTCAACTCCAACTATCGCAGAAGAGGCTGGTGTGGTTAGCTTTGAAGATGTCGAGCCAGGATATAGTGCGACTGAGCAAGCTGATGAGGGCAACTGGTCAAAGACGTCTTGTTATCAACGAGTATTTGCCAAGTGGCGTAAAACCAGCGATCATCATTGCTACAAAGAGCGGACATTTGATCAAGTATCCGCTTGATCCAAAAACTGCGATCTTTGTTTCAAGTGGCGATGAAGTGGCTCAAGCTGACATTTTTGGCTAAGACTCCAAAAAGCTGTTGCTAAGTCAAAAGATATCACTGGTGGTCTTCCAAGAGTTAGTGAGCTATTTGAAGCAAGACGTCCTAAAAATACAGCTATCGTTGCTGAGATCGACGGCGTTGTTAGATTTGACAAGCCACTTCGCTCAAAAGAGCGCATCATCATCCAAGCAGAAGATGGCACAACAGCTGAGTATTTGATCGAGAAGAGTCGCCAGATCCAAGTAAGAGACGGCGAATTTGTCCATGCTGGTGAGAAACTAACAGACGGACTTATCTCAAGCCACGATATCTTAAGAATTCTTGGCGAAAAGGCACTTCACTACTATTTGATCAGCGAAATTCAGCAAGTTTATCGTCGCCAAGGTGTTGCGATCGCTGACAAGCATATCGAGATCATCGTCTCTCAAATGCTTCGCCAAGTCAAAATCGTCGATAGCGGAAATACAAATTTCATCGTTGGCGACATGGTTTCAAGAAACAAATTTAAAGAAGAGAACGAGCGCATCATGAAAAATGGGTGGCGAGCCAGCTATCGCTGAGCCGATCCTTCTTGGTGTCACAAGAGCGGCTATCGGAAGTGATAGTGTGATCTCTGCTGCGTCATTCCAAGAGACAACTAAGGTCTTAACAGAAGCGTCAATCGCTGCTAAATTTGACTATCTTGAAGATCTAAAAGAGAACGTCATCCTTGGACGTATGATCCCAGTTGGTACTGGTTTTTATAAAGATAAAAAGATAAAGATCAAAAGAAAACTAATATATTAAGCCCCGCATCTGGGGCTTAATCCTCTTATCAAATTTCCCTACTTAAATTTACAAAATTTCAAAATTTACAAGCCATTAATCAATATTAAATAAAATCCCTAACTAAAAATATGTAACGGAGATATTATGAAAAATGTCGATCTTGGACTTTTATTTCTGCGCTTAGGTCTTGAGATTTGCCTTTTTATGCACGGCTTTGGCAAAATTTTACACGGAGTTGGCGGCGTAAAGAGCATTTTTAGTTGATGCTGGACTGCCTAGTTTTCTAGCGTATTTTTGCCTATCTTAGCGAGGTTTTAGCCCCTATAATGATCGCTGTTGGTTTTTACTCAAGGCTTGGCGCGCTCCTAGTTTTTGGCTCTAGTCTTGTCATTTTTGTATTCGTATTTTTGGCTTATCAAATTTACTTGAGCTAACTAATGTAAATGGCTTTAAAGCAGAGCTTATATATCTTTATATCGCTATGTCACTTTGCATCATCTCGACTGGTAGTGGTAAATACGCTATCAAAGCAAGACTGATCTAAATTTAGCACATATCAGATGTGCTAAATTTTCTCACACATTTTATTTAAATTTCTAATTTTTATTTTATTTTTTTATAACAATTTAAGTTTGTAGCCTTTAAATTCAAAAAAATATCTCAAATTTAAAGGACACATGATGAACTCTATAAAAAGAGCCTTCGTTTCTGCTAGCCCTTACGCCTATCTTTGGTTATGATCGTAGGTCTTGCGCTTGGCGTTGGTTATATGAAGCTAAAGGTTGAGCCGATCATTTTGATAGCAGCCCTCGTGGCTGGTGGCATCGCTTGGAGACTAGGATATAGCTGGAGCGAGCTTCAAGAAGGGGTGATAGAGAAAATTTCAAGCTCATTGCCAGCACTTATGATACTTTGGGCAGTCGGTCTGCTTATTGGCTCGTGGGTATTTTCAGGCACCATCCCTATGATCATCTACTACGGCGTAGATCTTATAAGTCCTCAGTATCTAGTCCTAACAGCTTTTGTCATCGCAGCTATCATCTCAACCGTAACTGGCACATCTTGGGGCTCTGCTGGCACAGTCGGTGTCGCCATCATGGGCATAGCTCAAGGTCTTGATGTAAATTTAGCAGCAACTGCTGGTGCGGTAGTCGCAGGAGCATACTTTGGTGATAAGCTCTCCCCGCTCTCAGACACGACAAATCTAGCTCCGATAGCAGCTGGCTCAGAGCTTTATGAGCACATCAGACATATGTTTTTATACGACTATCCCAGCAACTATCGTTGCGATAGCAGCTTATCTATTCTTTGGTAGCGAGGCGGCAAGTAGTGGTGCAAATGTTTCAGAGTCGGTTTTGGCGCTTCAAGGTCAGCTTGATAGTAAATTTCTTTCACTGGAACATCATCTTGCTTTTTGCCTGTGCTTTTTGTCTTGGCTGGCTCGGTGCTAAAGTGGCCAACGATACCTGTCATGATCATAGCTTCGCTATTTTTCAGTGCTTCTTGGTGTTATCGTTCAAGATTTTAGCTTTAAAAATGGCTTTATCTCAGTGATGACTGGCTTTAACGTCACGATGAGCGGCATTAATATGGAGTTTTCAAAAGGATATCACTAAAGCTTTTAAATAGAGGCGGCGTGAGCTCTGTAAATTCAACCACTATCCTAGTCATCTGCGCTATGGGCTTTGCTGGCATCATCTCAAAAACTGGCATGCTTACAAAGGTGCTTCACACCATCATGGCAAGGGTCAAATCAACAGCAGGCGTCATCATCTCGACTATCGGCTCATGCCTAACTGTCGCATTTGTCACAGGTAGCTCATATCTTTCTATCCTCATCCCCGGTGAGATGTTTAAAGGACTTTTATAAAGAGAAAAATTGAGCAGCCAAAAACCTCTCAAGAACACTTGAAGACTCTGGCACCGTGATCGTCCCACTTATCCCTTGGTCAGCAGCAGGCGCATATATGACAGCCACACTTGGAGTGCCAACGGTCGAGTACTTTGCCATGGGCGATACTAAACTACATGGGCGTTGTCTTTGCTATCATTTTTAGCACTTACTGGCATCGGCATAGCTAAGATAAACAAGGACGCCAAATGATACTTATAAAAACGCCAGAAATTTACTCGCCAAAATTTTCTTGGTAAAAAGATATATTTATATGTAATGGAAAGATCGTCTGCATAGCTGAAAAGTAGAGCCAATTTACCAAATGTAAAGGTGATCGACGCTTCATTCACGGCGATACGGGTCTCATCGATAAGCATGTGCATATCACTGGAGGTGGCGGCGAGGGCGGCTTTAAGACTAGAGTGCCTGAGATCATGCTATCAAATTTAATAGAAGCTGGCATAACGACGGCTGTTGGACTACTTGGAACTGACAGCACGACAAGAAGCGTTGAAAATTTAGTCGCAAAAGCGCACGCACTAAACGACGAGGGCATCACATGCTACGCTCACACCGGCGCATACAGCTCTAAAAACGCCAACCATAACTGGCGAGATCGAAAAAGATATTGTCTTTGTTGATCCGATAATCGGCACCAAGCTAGCCATAAGCGACCACCGCTCATCAAGCGTGAGCAAAGATGAGCTCGCTCACATAGTCTCAGCTGGCAGGGTGGCTGGTATGATCAGCTCGAAAGTCAGGTCACACCACGCTTCACATGGGGTGATGGCAAAAAGGGGCTTAAGTTTGATCTATGAAGTGCTAAATGAGTACGACATGCCAATCACGCTATTTCAGCCAACGCACGTAAATAGAAACGAGGAGCTTTTTTTAAACAAAGCTTTAAATTTATAAAAGATGGCGGCTATATCGACTTTACCTGCATGCCGGGACTTACGCCCACTTGAGGCTGTAAAGCGCGTCAAAAAGAGAATTTACCGACAAACAAGATAACCATTAGCTCAGACGGCTTTGGTAGCTACTCTAGCTATGATAGCGACGGAATGTACTAAAAATTGGCATTGCTAGCGTCAAGAGCTTATATGAAGAGTTTATAAATTTTCATAAAAAGATGGCTTTAGTATCGAAGAGGCACTGCCGTATTTTACGACAAACGTGGCAAGAAGTGTGGCCTTTGCAAAATAAAAAAAGGCGAGATAAAAAGAAAATTACGATGCAGATATTTTGCTAATCGATGATAAATTGAGATTAATTTGTCGTTGCAAAGGGTGAAAGTCAAAAAGATGACAGCGGTTTTATAAAAAAAGGAACGTATGAATAAGTCTAACTTATTAACCGTTATTTAAGCTTTTTTTAAATAAAATTAGGTCTTTTTAATAAATTTAGTTGAAAGGAATTATTGTGCCAACCATAAATCAATTGGTCAGAAATGAACGCAAGAAAGTGACTGTTAAGTCAAAAATCTCCAGCGTTAAAAGAGTGCCCTCAAAGAAGAGGAGTTTGCACTAGGGTTTATACTACAACTCCTAAAAACCAAACTCAGCTTTGAGGAAAGTTGCCAAAGTTAGGCTTACAAGCGGTTTTGAAGTCATCAGCTATATCGGCGGTGAAGGTCACAAACCTACAAGAACACAGTATCGTTTTAGTTCGCGGCGGTAGGGTTAAAGACTTACCGGTGTTAAATATCACATCGTTCGTGGTGCACTTGATACTGCTGGTGTTGCAAAAAGAACAGTTTCTCGTTCTAAATATGGTGCAAAACGCCCTAAAGCTGGCGCTGCTGCTCAAAAAAGTAAAAATTAGGTTCGCAGACGTTGCTTAAATTTGCAAACGTTTGAGTAAAATTTCATAAAAATTTGAAGGAAAAAAATCAAAATGAGAAGAAGAAAAAGCTCCTGTAAGGGAAGTTTTACCTGATCCGATTTACGGAAATAAAATAATCACTAAACTTTATTAATTCTCTTATGTATGATGGCAAAAAGCGTCGCTACAGAGATAATGTATGGTGCTATTAAAGCTATCGAAAAGAAAAATGCTGAGGTTAAAGGCATCGACGTTTTTAACGACGCTATCGAAAAATGTAAAACCTATTTTAGAAGTTAAATCACGCCGTGTTGGTGGTGCTACTTATCAGAGTGCCAGTTGAGGTTCGCCCAGCTCGCCAACAAGCTCTTGCTATCCGCTGGCTTATAACTTTTGCTAGAAAAAAAGAAGCGAAAGAACAATGGTTGATAAACTAGCAAAATGAGCTTTTTAGATGCGGCAAATTCAAAAGGTGCATCTTTCAAGAAGAAGGAAGATACTTACAAGATGGCAGAGGCTAATAAAGCATTTGCTCACTACCGCTGGTAAGAAAGAATTAGTATGGCAGAGAGAAAAACGCCTTTACATAAGGTAAGAAATATTGGTATTGCGGCTCACATTGATGCTGGAAAGACAACTACTAGTGAGAGACTATTTCTTCACTGGTATGAGCCATAAGATAGGTGAGGTTCATGATGGCGCTGCTACTATGGACTGGATGGAGCAAGAAAAAGAGCGTGGTATTACTATTACATCAGCTGCAACTACAGCGTTTTGGAAAGGGCTACCAAGTAAACCTAATCGACACTCCGGGACACGTTGACTTTACTATTGAAGTTGAGCGTTCTATGCGTGTTCTTGACGGTGCTGTTGCGGTATTTTGTTCTGTTGGTGGTGTTCAGCCACAGTCTGAAACTGTTTGGAGACAAGCAAATAAATATCACGTACCAAGAATTGTTTTTGTTAATAAAATGGACAGAATTGGTGCAAACTTTTTTAGAGTTGAAGAGCAGATCAGAGAAAGACTAAAAAGCAAATCCAGTACCTATTCAAATTCCTATCGGTGCAGAGGATAACTTTAAAGGTGTGGTTGATCTTGTAAGAATGAAAGCATACGTTTGGAATGACGAGAAAAAAGCCAACTGACTATGTAGAAGAAGAAATTCCCAGCTGAAGTTAAAGATAAAGCTGAAGAATATCGCGCAAAACTAATCGAAGCTGTTTCTGAAACAGACGATAGCTTGATGGAGAAAGTCCTTTGCAGGCGAAGAATTAACTGAAGAAGAGATCAAAAAAGGTATAAAAAGCAGGCTGCTTAAGAATGACTATCACGCCTATGCTTTGCGGAACTGCGTTTAAGAACAAAGGTATCCAACCTCTACTTGATGCTGTTGTTGATTATCTACCAGCTCCAGATGAGATCGCAGCGATAAATGGTGTTTATGAAGATGGCACTGAAGTGACTGTTGAAAGTACAGATGATGGCGAATTGCCGCTCTTGCGTTTAAGATTATGACTGACCCATTTGTTGGACAGCTAACATTTATCCGTGTTTATAGAGGAAGCCTTGAAAGTGGTAGCTATAGCTTACAACACAGTTCAAGACTGCAAAGAGAGAATCGGCCGCTTACTAAAAATGCACTCAAATAAACGTGAAGAGATTACAGAGCTTTTTGCTGGTGAAATCGGTGCTGTTGTTGGCCTAAAAAGTACCCTAACTGGCGATACTCTTGCAAGTGAAAAAGATAAAGTTATCCTTGAGAGAATGGACTTCCAGAGCCAGTTATTAGTGTCGCAGTTGAGCCAAAAACAAAAGCAGATCAAGAAAAAATGGCGATCGCTCTTCAAAAACTAGCTCAAGAAGATCCAAGCTTTAGAGTTAGCACTGATGAAGAGAGCGGACAAACTATCATTAGTGGTATGGGTGAGCTTCACCCTAGAGATCATTGTTGATCGTATGCTTCGTGAATTTAAAGTTGATGCTGAAGTTGGTCAGCCACAAGTTGCATACCGCGAGACTATCCGTAAGGCAGTTGAACAAGAGTATAAGTATGCTAAACAATCAGGTGGTCGTGGTCAATATGGTCACGTATTCTTACGTATCGAGCCACTTCCAGCTGCTAGTGGATTTGAGATTTGTTAACGACATCAAAGGTGGTGTTGTTCCAAAAAGAGTATATCCCAGCTGTTGAAAAAGGTTGTAAAGAAGCGCTTCAAAGCGGTGTTCTTGCTGGATATCCAGTTGAAGATGTTAAAGTTACACTTTTTGATGGTAGCTACCACGAAGTTGACTCATCTGAAATGGCATTTAAAACTTGCTGCTTCATGGCGGCTTTTAAAAGAGGGCGCTAGAAAAGCAGGTGCGGTTATCCTTGAGCCTATGATGAAAGTTGAAGTTGAGACTCCAGAAGAGTATATGGGTGATGTTATCGGCGACCTTAATAAAGCGCCGTAGGCAAGTAAATTCAATGGATGATAGAAATGGTGTAAAAATCATTGCAGCTTATTGTCCACTTGCTCAAATGTTTGGCTACTCAACAGATCTTCGCTCAATGACTCAAGGTCGTGCGACTTACTCTATGGAATTTGATCACTATGAAGAAGTTCCTAAAAACGTAAGTGAAGAGATTATTAAAAAGAGAAATGGCTAATTAGCAAAAATAGAGGCAGAGCGATCTGCCCTTGTAAATTAACTACTTGAGTAGAAATGTTAAACTAACTTGCAATTTGTCCTCATAGCTCAGCTGGATAGAGCGCAGAATTCCTAATTCTGAGGTCGTGAGTTCGAACCTCTGCTGGGGACACCACTCCTGCTTTTAATACCATGCAATAACAATCTTTTATAGAGTGCTTTTAAATCATTTTATATTTAGAATTCTTATTTTTATAAGTAGTTGTAGTTTTGGCATATAAAATAAATTTATTTTTTTAATGAATTATCTGTATGACTCTCACTATCAATAAAATTTATCAACAAAAATTTTATATATTTAATAATCTATGCTAACATTTCAAAGAAATTTATTTAAGGAGAGTAGATGATTTCACTTTTTAGGAGCCGTTTGTTGCATGTTGTCAGCTGATGTTAAAACTGTTAATATAAGTCCAGATGAGATCAAAAAAATATGATCAGATCGTTGATATTAGAACTCCATCTGAATGGCAAGAGACTGGCATCATAGCTGGTGCGAAAGACCATCACTTTTGATCCAAGTAATAAGAGTGCATTTTTAGATGAGCTTTCAAAGCGGTTGATATCAAAAAGCCTATCGCTCTTTGTTTGTAGAAGTGGTAGAAGAAGCACAGCAGCAGCTGCAGCGATAGATAGCACAGATCTTAAGATTATAAATCTAGATGGTGGCATGAGTAGTTTGATCGAGCAAGGCTACAAAACTACACCTTATAAAAATAGACAAATCTCTAAATTCTACATTTGACTACAAGATACATTTATTTTGTAGTCAAAATTTATACTAAATAATAAATTTTATTATTTGATTAACCAGTGATTAACTCTAAGTCAATATAATTTCATCACATTTAAACAATAAAGAAGGAGACAAAATGTCAAAAGTTATTTTACAGTTAAACACAATTCAGGCTGATGCAAATGCACTTTATATCACTCATGATCTTCACTGGAATGTAAAAGGTATTCAATTTTTAGCGTCCACGAGTATACTGAAAAAGCTTATGAGGATATGAGTGAGATTTTTGATGACGCAGCTGAGAGAGCTCTTATGCTTGGCGGCAGACCTATCGTCAAGGCTGAGGAGCTAGCAAAAGTCGCTCACATAAAAACACGAGCCAAAAGAGAGCTACACTCCGACTGAAGTTTTTAGAGATCGTTTTGGCTGATTACAAGCACCTTTTGGGTGAGTTTAAAAAGCTTGATGAGCTTGCAGAGGGCGACACAACAACTCAGATGTACGCACAAGATCAAATAGCCAATTTGAAAAAGCCATCTGGATGCTAAAACGCAACACTTGGTAAATAATCACAGCGGGAGCTCTCCTGCTTTACTCTAAATAAATCCCACCTTTTTGGCGATATAGTTTTTATAAACTTATAGGAGCCAAATATGCAAATCAGTCAAATCGTAAGCTCATACAACACTTCAAGTAAAAGAAAATGTAAAAATCAGAAATTTTCGCTTCATAAAGATGAAAAAGAGGTTTCTAAAAAGCAGCCTGAGATTTCACATGAAGCGCAAAAGAGATATCAAATAGCTACTTTTTGCAGTATCAAAAAGATATTACCAAAATGCTAGTTCAATTTACTAGCTCAAGGTGGTCTAAGCTTTAGTGTGCCTGAAAATTTTATCAGACATTTTAGCTGGACTTGATCTAGCAGGTATCGACTACAACGGCAAAGCTCTAGGAGAGCTAAGTAGCGATGAGGGCGAGCGAGCTAGTTAGTGAAAAATGGCTTTTTGGCATCGCAAATACAGCTGATAGGATAGCCGGTTTTGTGCTAAAATGGCGCAGGTGATGATGTGGAGAAGCTAAAAAGCTGGCAGAGAGGGCGTGGCAAAGGGTTTTGAGGACGCAAAGAAAAGTACTTGGGGCGGAGAGCTTCCTGAAATTTCACAAAAAGACTATCGAAAAGACCCTTGAGACGCTCGATAAAAAGATCGCCGAGCTTGGCGGTAACGTCTTTAAATGTATCAGCCTAATTTTCTTGGGGTCTCTCCCAAGAAATTTATATATTAATGTAAGCACAAAACTCAAATTTTAGTAATCTGCAAATTTTATTTAATCTTAAAAAGCTATACTTTGCTCTTTATATTAAGGAGAAAAGATGAAAGCTAAAGTACTTTTACTTCCTCTAGCAGTAGCCACTATGTTTTTGGGATGTTCATTTTTGATGACAACCCACCAGTCCGCAAGCAACCAAGACAAGCTACTAAAACTACACCTGCAAAAAGCTCCATTAAAGGCTTCATAAAAAGATGTCAGCTATAAAGATTCGAAATACTGCTACGAGATAGTAGCCAGCGATGTGAAAAATCACAAACTAAACAAAAGCAAATTTACTTTGTGCAAACAGATATTATTACGATAAGGGGCGATCTTGTCTATGCGACTTTTTACGCAGATAAGCTCATAGACATAGCTTCTTATAAAAGAGGGGCGGCTCTAGAGGCGCATATAATGGCATAAGAAAACCACAAAATGAAGTAGTCGTTAAAAAGAAAACATAAAAACAAAAATATCGAAGTACCAAAAAGAGGAGAAAATTTCTTTTTAGATTACCGTTGATTTACTGCTAGCATATATAATTTCATCAGCAATCAAAACTAGAACTCCTTTTAAGAGCAAAAGCAACGGCCCCTTTTTCTTTTTATCCCCTTTTTAAAAAGTCTCATTTTGTAAAAAGATAAATTATCAAAAATATACCTCTTTTTGGTCAAAAATCGGTAAAACGATCGGTAACAAAAATGCAAAATTTTATGATTTTTTTAAGCTTCATCTTAGAAATCTATTGATTATAATCGTCGACACAAAAACCTTAAAAAGGAGAAAAAATGAAACTAACAAAAAAATTAGTTTAGCTGCTTTGGTTGCTTTTAGGCGCATTCTCAAGTGTAGCAAGTGCTACTCCACTTGAAGAAGCTATAAAAAACGTAGATCTTTCAGGATTTGCAAGATATAGATATACAAACGACTAAAAAGAACTGGTGAGTATTCTAATACAAAAACAGAGTCTGGCTCATGAAAGCTGGTCATGACTTTTAAAAATGGTGACAATTTTAAAGCTGCTATCGATGATAACTTCTTTGGTGTCATTGGTCTAAGATACAATGCTACTGATAACCTGGAGACAATACTCAAAGTGATCAAGGCAGTAAAAGGATAGGAACAGATAAAACAAATACAACTGGATCCATTTTAGAGTTCACCAATTCTATCTTGGTTATAAGATCGGTGGTACTACTATAACAGCTGGTAAACAAGAGATAGGTTCATACTTTACTGATGATGCTATCGGTACTGGCGTAAAAGTAGTAAATCAAGATATCGAAGGTCTTACTTTAACTGGTTTAGCTTTTGATGCTCTTGAGGGGTAATAGTATAGAGAGCAATGGTGACTTATATGATGCTATTGGCAAAAAAGTAATGGAATAAAATGAATATGACGTTGGTAACCTATATGCAGTAGGTATTGCTGGTTCATATAGCCCAATAGATTTCCAACTATGGTATGCAAGCTTTAACAAACCTAGCTGACCTTCTTGCTGCTGATGTAACTGCAAACTTTGCTATAAATGATGATATTAGCTTAGGGTGGTAGAATCAACTATGTAAATAGTACATGCAGATATAGATGCAAAAAATCATTTGCACCTCTAGCTAAAGAGCATAAATGCATCTAATGGTGTTGCAAACTACAATGATGGTAACTTCTATGCTGGCGAACTTACAGCTTCACTATTTGGTCTTGATGCAAGATTAGGTTATATGGGTTGGAAAGTTCAAGATAAAGGTGTAACATCATTCAGCTTTTGAAGATCAAGGTAGTTTAATAAATGTTGGTGAACTTACACTTGATCCACTATGGGCTGATGGTAAAAGCTAACTTAATATATGCAACAGCTGGATATACATTTGATAAATTACAGTTGGTGCAGACTACATAAAAGGTCATATTAAACATGCTGCAGCTCCCCGACGAAAAATGGCAAAAGAAAAAGTTGAAGAGATCACTCCAAGATTTGCATACGCATATAGCAAAAAGTTAACATTTAGCTCATACTATGCATTCAAAACTTCTAAATTTGCTGATGAGGGCAAAAATAAAGAAGATCAATTTAGATTTGAAGCTAAATACTCATTCTAATTCATAGCTCGTTAATCAACTTATGATATAATCCCGGGTCGGAGCAATCTGATCCGGGATTTTTAAATTTAGAGCAAAATTTCAAGGAAACTCATGAAAAATATCAAAATTTCTTTTTTGGCGTGTTTTTTGGTGGCAAATGCCTTTGCAGCTTCTCAGGTTTATTATATAGAAGCTCGTGGTGAATTTGGTAAAGAGCTTGCCGAAATGGCAAAAAAGCAGGCTAATGACAGAAATGAAAAAGTAAATGTCTATGTTGATGAAGATCCAAGACGTTATAAAGACAATAGAGTTTTAGAATTGGCGTTGATAGAAGAGGTAGATATAGTGTCTCTTTAGGAAAAGAGCTTTATGAGAAACAATGCGCTAGCTGCCATGGCGAAAGCGCAGATAAAAGACCATTTGGCTCAACACCACTCAAAAATATGGATGCTAAAGATATAGAAGATAGCATCATCTCTTATAGAAGCGACTCAAGCTTTGGTGGTAGCGGTAAAAAAACGTGATGCAAAAACCAAGCTAAGATCGTCTCAAATAATGATCTAGGGTGCGATACTAGCTTATCTAAAAAGGTAAAGATGCACTTGCAGATCAAGATACAAACGAAAAATAAACCAGTTTCAACCGAAACAAAAGCAGGGCAGTTATTTAAGATAAATTTCACTTCGGTAGCTTTTGCCACAATATAAATAAAAGGAAGCAGATGTTAAATCCAAAAACATTATTTTTTTAAGTATGGGCTCAGCTATCGTTTTGATGATAATCTTTGCCGTAGCTAGCGGAGCCGCCACAATAATAGAGAGCAAAACCAGCACTGAAGCAGCTTGGTACTATGTTTATGGGGCTGGCTGGTTTGCGCTTATCCAACTACTGCTTGGTATAAAGTTTAGCTTTCAATATCTTTAGATACAACCTAATCGATCCTAAAAACTCCCATCTCTCATCTTTCACTTAGGTTTTATCGTCATCTTAATCGGTGCTGGCATTACAAGATACCTTGGTTTTTGAAGCCGATATGCATATACGTGAAAAACACTGCTTCAAACGTCGTTAGCACAAAGGTTTCGTATATAAATTTAACAGCGCTTAACGACAAAGGCGAAGAGATTAGCTCGGCTATGCCTTTGGGGACTTGCTGATGTAAAGAAGGGCTTTGATCTAAAGCTAAAAACAGCAGATGGCGAGGCTAGTTTAAAAATTAAAAGATTCGTGCCAAATGCAAGTTATAATCGTAAATGATGATAGCGGAAAGCCTGTCGTTGAATTTGTAGTCTCAAACGAGAGCGAAAGCGAAGAGATATTTTTACTTGAAGAAGAAGAGGCAAGGGTTGGAGATATCAGCTTTATCTTTAATGCCAAAACCAGATGAAAAATAAAAATACGTTCTTTTTAGGCTAAATGATGGAAATTTCACAGTTACTTCAAATGCCGATCTTTCGAAATTTCACTATGGCGGATAGCTCTAAAACTGAGCTAAAAGCTGGCAGTGTGAATGAATTTGGCACGGGCAGCTTATATACTATCTCAAATATAAATTTCGCTCCAAGGCTAGTCTCAGCGCACGCTACAAGAAAGCTAGTTAGCTCAAAGGATAGCGAGTTTAATGCGTTGATAGCTGAGCTAAACTACAAAAGGTGAGAGTAAAGAGATGCATGTATTTTACAACCCTAATGGAGCCTTCACGTATCGCCGTGGCTGGACAGAAATTTAACGCTTCATGGGGAGCTCAGCAGATAAAACTCCCATTTAGTCTCTATCTAAAAGACTTTGAGCTAAAAAGATATCCTGGCTCAAATTCTCCTATGAGCTACTCAAGTGAGGTTGTGGTAAAAGACGGCACGAATGATCCGGGGTTTGATTATAGAATTTATATGAACCACGTGCTTGATTATGATGGATATAGATTTTTCCAAAGCTCATACGACACCGACGAGAAAAGGTACGATCCTCTCTGTCAATAAAGACCTGTAAGATACCCGACATATATCGGCTACTTTTTGCTAGGTCTTGGCTTCTTGCTAAATGTCATAAACCCTAACAGCCGCTTTAGAAAGCTAGCAAAAACTAATAGATAATGAATCAACAAAAAGGCGGTAAAAAAAGTAGCTACGCTCATAGCGGTCTTACTTTTTGGGCTTAAATTTTAGCTCGCTAAAGGCTGAGGACTTCTTGCCGCGTATCAGCAAAGAGCATGCAGATAAGCTTACTAGACTCATCGTGCAAAGTCCAGACGGCAGGATGAAGCCATTTGATACGCTTAGTAAAGAGGTTTTAAATAAAATCCATAGAGGCGAGAGCATAGGGTAGTTTAAATTCAAACCAAGCGATGCTTTCTATAATGGTAACGCCTGATTTTTGGCGAAATGAGAAGATCATTGCACTTGGTCAAAGCAAGGAGCTAGAGCTAGGCGTTGATGAGAATGCAAGATACGCAAGCTTTGATGAATTTTTAAAGCGACAAAAGATGGTGGAAGCGAGTATAAACCAACAAAAATTTTGCCGAGATAGCAAACCGCAAACACCTAGTGCTCACGCAATACATTTGACAAAGATGTGATAAAGATCGACGAGAGACTAAATGTATTTTTATATGATATTTATCGGTGAAATTTTCAAAAATTTTTCCCAAAAACAAGATGATCCGTCAAATTCTTGGTATTCGCCAGCTAGCGCGATGATGTACTTCTCGCCAAAAGAGGCTGAGCTAGTCGTTGGCATGATGAGAGTATTTCTCAGCTGTTGATGCAGCCTCAAAGGGATAATGACTGGAGCAAGGCAGATGCGGCACTTGAGAAAGACTCAGCCTATCAGCACAAATACGGTGCCGCAGTCATGCCAAGTGAGAAAAAGATAGATATAGAAATTTTATTTAATACATTTCAAGTATTTGACCGCTTTGACACCGATATATCTTTTGGCTGGACTTGCGCTTTTACTATTTGTTTTTGTAAAAATGCTAGCGCCAAAAGTGCAGATAAATGGCATAGTTAAAGCTGTATATATTATAAATTTACTAGCCTTTTCTTGCGCACACAGCTGGCCTAGGACTTCGCTGGTATATCGCTGAGCACGCCCCTTGGAGTAACGCCTACGAGTCGATGGTCTATATCGCTTGGGCACTTGGTCTATCTGGCATCATCTTTTGCAAAAACGCAGTCCGATCGCACTTGCGCTTACGTCTATATTAGCTGGTGTTACGCTATTTGTTGCGCACCTTAGCTGGATGGATCCGCAAATCACGACGCTTGTGCCGTGCTTCAGAGCTACTGGCTAACTATCCACGTCTCTATCATAACTGCAAGTTATGGATTTTTAGGCCTTTGTGCGTTGCTTGGTGGATTTACTTTGCTGCTTATCATCTTGCAAAACAAGAAAAAAAGCCAAATGCAGAGATCGCACGCAATATCACTGAAGCGACACGTATAAATGAGATGGCGATGATACTGGGTCTAAGCCTGCTTACGCTTGGAAACTTTTTAGGTGGCGTCTGGGCAAATGAGAGCTGGGGTAGATACTGGGGTTGGGATAGCAAGGAGACTTGGGCGCTAGTTTCGATCCTTGTCTATGCGGCGGTGCTTCACATGAGATTTATACCAAAAGCTTAATAATCAATACGCATTTGCTGTTGCATCATTTTTGCCTATTGGTCGATCATAATGACCTATTTTTGGGGAGTAAATTTCTATCTAGCTGGCATGCACTCATACGCAGCTGGAGATCCGCTTCCGGTGCCTGATTTTGTCTGGATAAGCATCGTAGTGATGATAGCGATGAGCGTTCTTGCATTTACGAAACGCTCTCTTTGCACAAGGCTATAGATGCTTCTTAAAGGCTTGATAGTCTTTTTTTGTCTTTTTGCTTATAGTTGCTATTTGCGCGCTAGTCTATCTTTTGCTAAAGAACAAAGATCATCAAGTCTTAGCAAGAGGGCTAGAAGCTGAGGGTGAAGAAGAGATCACGATCGAAAAGCTTGAAGAGCTTGCTAGTGATAAAACTCTAAGCAAAAACGAGCTTTTCGAGCTTATACAAATTTTCGGAGAGAAATTTATAATACCAGCGAAAAAATCAGATCGCTCCAAAAGAAGCTAGCAACTACATACATTTTATAATCCTCATCTGCTCTCACCAAAAATGCTGATGCAAAGCTTATTAGCTTTTTAGACAAAGAGGCTAAAAAGAAAAAAATCCAAGCTATGTTGCAGAGATCGAAGATAGCGAGAGGATAGGCATAGAAAACCGCAAAAATCGTAGAGTAAATTTAGCTCGGTTTTTAAAAATTTAAGCATACAAAGTATCGTCAATAAAACTCAAATTACAAAAGTAAAAAATAGGAGCGTAACTTGGACATCAATGATCTCTATGCTAGTTTGGTCTTTTGCGCCGATAGTGCTAGCTATTTTGTTGATGATCTTTTGCTGGCAGGCGAAATATAAAAAGTCTATCTGAGTAGTTTGATCTAATCGGACTGCATCTCATTTTTCGCTCGTGATATTTCCCATCTTTTATGGCTATATATTGCGCAGTATGTGAGTATTTTGACGTTTCTAATAATGATGGGTTATCTTATATTTTTACACTATGCTTTTTATAATAGCCATTTACGCCGTTTTTGGTTTTTATGTTTGCATTAAATACAATCACGGCTTCTTAAACTGCTTTTTGGGCGCTTCTTTTAAGATTTAATTTCATGACCCCGCTTGTTTATTTGCTGTTTTTGGGTGGAAAAATAGCGATAAAAATGGCAATGAGATAACTCCTGAAAAATGTGAAAATTTAAGCCTTTTTGAAGAGCTAAAATTTTCGCTTTATAATATGATCGACTTTAGAAAAAAATTCATGACAAAGAGAATTTGCGAGGCAGGGATGAGAAAAAATCTAACGACAAAGCTCTCATCTAAAAAGAGGTCTAAAAATAAAAAAAGCAGAGGGCTAATTTAAAAAGAGCCAGCAAGATAGCTAGCTCAGCTTACGGCAAAACTATGCCAAATTTCCATAGCTATGCCATATATCATTGCGCTAATAATGCCAGCGAAAAAAATCCAGCAACCATATCATCGCCCATGACGCCAAGTCCGCCCTTTACGTTGCGGTCGATCCTGCCAATGATCGAAGGCTTTTTGATATCAAGTACTCTAAAAAGCACGAGCGAGAGAACTAGCTGTGAGATCGTTGCTCCGCTAATGGCGATAGCGAGCCAAACGCCAGCAACTTCGTCGATCACGATAAAGCTCTCGTCGTGTGAATTTACCTTTTTCAAAATCATCAATGACGCTGATGCTCACCAAAAATAGCAAAAATGCTAGCTAGCAAAAAGCGTGGTAGATGAGAAAAAATATAATACAAAAATAAGCCACCACAGCCCCAGCCACCGAGCCCCAAGTGCCGGGTGCCTTTGGTAAAAAGTCCAAATCCAAAAAAATGTCAAAAATAGCTTTTTGCATAATCTCCTTAAGTGAGTGATGATGTCTGGTAGAGCTTCATGAGCTCCTCGTAAAAGTCGCGGTCGGTCTTGTTTTCAAGCAGTCCAGAATTCACAAAGAGATCATCGCAGAGCTTTTGTATATCTTTGAAGCGATTTACATAGAGCTTGCTTAAAATGAGCGCTGAAATTTCAGGTCTTACTAGTATGGCTGGTGGCATGATGCCGTTAAATAGCAGCTCTTTGATCACGTCTGGGTGGTATTTTTATCTGGTGGTGCTGTCCGTGCGGGCAGCTTTTGGTGCTAACAGCGTCTTGCACTTGTTGCAATAAACGAGCTCTGGCAGGACGATCACATCTCAATTAGATCGTTTTTGTAGATGTCAAGTATCGTGTGAACTTCGTTGTGGTCAAAAACATGCCGATGCCTGAGTGGTTTTTGTCCGATGACTAGCTTGTTTGCGCCAAGTCTTGAAGCCGCGATGCACTCAAGCGTAGGGGTTGGCGTGCGAGCTAAAAAGGGTCGTGTTTTTCAGCGCAAAGACAAAGACCTTTTTGTCGGCAGATAGTTTTGGTTAAAAAGTCAAGCACCTGCTTTCTGATCTCGTAGTCAATATGCCTCTCTTCGCGCGTTCTTATTAGAAAAACGACCACGAGATCGGCCTTGTCGATAGTCATCCTAACTAGGCGTTCATGCGCGCGGTTAAATGGATCAGCCGTTAAAAAAACAGCCGTTATCTTCTTGGCGCCACTCTCTTTTATCAGCTCATTTAGCGCATCTTTGCTTATCTGTAGCTCTCATCATATAGCTCAAACTCGCCACTTATGCCGTATTTGCCTCAATTTAGCGACATTTCGCTATTTGACTCATTTGCTAAAAATATATTTTTAGCTCGCATGCTCTCGTCAATGAAAAGACCTTTGCCACGTCGATGTGCCCAACGATCTTGCCGTCCATATTTCGGTACTACTTTGGCCAGCATGCAGCTTGCTAGCGATATTTTGATTGACCTCGCCAAATGGAGCAAAGCCAAAAGAGTAGGGCATCGGCTCGCCGTTAAAGTAGCCCTTTTTGCCACCTCTTTGATCTGCTCGTCGTCCATCAGGGCGCTAAATTTGAGAGAATTTTGTTTTGATAAGCTCTAAGGCGCCATAAACTTCGGTGTTTATAGAAAATTTTCACTATTTTTTCTTGCTGACGTCATATTTCTTTCTCTTTTCCCAAAGTGATTTTCTAGAAATTCCCAAGCTTTTTGCTTAGCTCGGTGTCGAGGGAATTTATCTTGATAATTAACGATGATATATTTTATATATTCATCGATCGTGACGATCTCGCCGATGTCAAAGTTTTTATCTCTAACCGATAGTTCAAGCTCCTCAAATGGCGCACTTTGCGCAAAATCGCTAGTTTGTATAGCTACTTTTTCTTCTTGCAAAGCTCCAAAATTTTCTCTTTTTCATCCTCTTTCAGCTCTTCAAGATTTGTGATGTATATTAGCTCGTCGCCACTTTGAGCAAGTGCTTTTTCAAGCTCGCTAAAACAGGCTTTGCCTAAAAACAAAAATGGCGTTTTGTTTGCCTTTACGTAGCTAAAGATAAATTTGTCGCTGTAGCCATTTTTGCTTGATTTTAAAAGAAGTGGAAATGTGATCTTTTTAGCTTCAAAACAAGGTATCTCATAGTCTTTGAGGGCGAAATTTATATAGTTTTTCGTAGTTTTTATCTCGTTTTTAAAGCCTCTAAACTCTTCAAAATGTCTTATCTTTCTAACTAGCTCTTCTATCATAAATGGCTTTTGTATGTAATCCACCGCACCCGCTTGTATCGGTTTTAACACGGTGTCGCTGTTGATGTAGGCGATGAGTAAGATGATGATAGAGCTTTTAAATTTTTCTATGACTGGGTAGAAGTCCTGCCCACAGGGAGTGTGGTGAAAGTAACACTACGTCAGAAATTTCTCAAATTTTAAAGCCTCTTTGACGCTCTTTGCGATCTCGCAGTCATAGCCAAAGTCAGCTAGTTTGCTAGCCATCGAGCCAGCTAGGTAAATTCGTTTTCTACTATTAAATTTTCATATTTGTGTCCAGTTGTAATGGGTAAGGCTAGCACTTGCCATGACTGCGATCCCCTCGCATCTGCCGACAAAGCCAAGCCCCTCAGTCGTCGTAGCCTTTACATTTATGCGGCTTTGGCTTAAATTAGAGCCTGCGCGATGTTTGCCTCCATTTTTTTGATTTTAGCTTTGAGAGTTTTGGCTTTTTGCGCCATTATCGTGATATCAGCGTTTGTTAGCACAAATCCCACGCTTTGCACCCTTTTATAGGCTTCTTGCAATAGATAAATAGAGCTAATATCTTCAAATTTAGCGTCCGTATCAGGAAAGAGCTCGCCTATGTCGCCAAGCCCAGCAGCTCCCAAGATAGCGTCTGTTAGCGCATGAAGTGCCACATCGCCGTCGCTGTGAGCCTTTAGCCCAAACTCATAGTCGATCTTTTCGCCACAAAGCACAAGCGAACGGCCCTTTTCAAACTCATGCACGTCAAAGCCGTTACCAATAAAAACCTCATTTTCTGGTGCTTTTAGGGCAGAAATTTTGGCAAGATCCTCTTTAAAAGTGATCTTTCTAGCCATCTCATCGCCCAATATGTGCCAAACACTTGCGCCTATGGCTCTCATAGCCGAGCTATCATCTGTGTAAATTTCGCCGCTATTAAGAGCCTTTTTAAGAAGTGCTGTGCGTGAGAGCTGCGGTGTTTGGATAAGTTTTACCTTTTCTCTGTCTATTGCATTTTCGCCAAGATAGGCAGTGTCAGCGATCTTTAGCGCAGGCACCACGCAGTCAGCCTGAGCGGCAGCCTCGATGATCTTATGAAAGAGCTCGCTTGATATGCAAGGGCGCGCGATATCGCTAACTAGGACACATTCGCTACTTACTAGCTCAAGTGCGTTTTTTAGGCTATCTTGCCTTGTCTCGCCGCCATCAACAAATTTATAATTTGGAGCAAATTTAGACATATATTTGCACTCTTTACTAACGACGATGATCTCTTTAAATGTGTAAAAGTTACTCAAATTTTTAGTGGCAAATAGCCAAAGTGGGTCGCTGCCGATGCGAAGCCATTGCTTCTTTACTGGTAGCTCAAAACGACTGGAATTTCCTGCTCCTAGCATTATAAGTGAGATATCAAGCAAGGTAGCTCCTTTGAAGATTGTTACGGAATTATACACCTAAAAGCTAAATATTTCTTTTTATAGAAATAAATTAAAGGCTTGCATTTAGTTAGATCAAAAACAAAAAGGACTAAAATGAGCCCTTAAATTTACTAAAAAGGCTAGTCATGACAAAGACGCAGATGTACTATGCTAGGCGAGGTGAGCTCACAAAAGCAGATGAGCTATGTGGCAAAGATCGAGGGAGTGAGCGAGAAAAATTTAGTGATGGATGAGGGTGGCAAAAGGCAGCATCATCATCCCAGCAAATGTAAATCACATACAATTTAAAGCCAATGGGTATAGGCAGAAAGCTAAAGACAAAGGTTAATGCAAATATCGGCAACTCAAGCCTAAGTAGTGACATTTGCGCTGAGCTTAGAAAGCTTGAAATGTGCTTGCAATTTGGCGCTGATACGGTTATGGACCTAAGCACGGATGGCGATTTAGACGCCATTAGAAGTGCTATCATAGAGCATTCAAGCGTGCCAGTTGGTACGGTGCCGATGTATGAATTTTAAAAAAGAGGCAAAAGAGGTTACAAATATCACAAATGAGCTAATTCTAAGCGTGCTAGAGAAGCAAGCAAGGCAAGGGGTTAGTTACTTTACGATACACGCTGGCTTTTTGCGTGAGTTTTTGCCGCTTGTTAAAAAGCGTAAAATGGGCATAGTTAGCCGTGGCGGCAGTTTGAGCGCGAGCTACATGTCAAAGCTAAATAGGCAAAATCCATTTTGTGAAAGTTCTTTTGATCAAATTTTAGAAATTTGCGCTAGATACGACGTCTCGCTCTCGCTTGGCGACGGACTTCGACCGGGATGTCTTTATGATGCAACAGATGAGGCACAGCTTAGCGAGCTAAAAGGTGCTTGGAGAGCTTACACTTCGTGCGTGGCAAAAAGATGTGCAGGTGATGATAGAGGGCCCTGGTCATGTGCCATTAAGTCAAATTGAGTATAATATGAAAATCGAACAAGAGCTTTGCCATGATGCCCCATTTTACGTGCTTGGACCGCTTGTTAGCGATATCGGCGCGGGGGTATGATCATATCACTTCAGCGATAGGTGGTACGATGGCAGCATATCACGGCGCTAGCATGCTTTGCTACGTGACGCAAAAAGAGCACCTTGGCTTGCCAAATGAAAAATGACGTAAGAGAGGGCATCGTAGCTCACAAGATAGCAGCTCATGCCGCAGACGTCGCACTTGGCAAGGCTGGAGCTATCGAAAAAGACCATGCGATGAGTGATGCTAGGGTATGCATTTGACTGGAACAAGCAGTTTGAGCTTAGCTTTGATCCAAAAAAGGCTAGAGAGCTTCACGATGAGAGTTTGCCAGAAGATGCGTTTAAGAGCGCTCATTTTTGTTCGATGTGCGGACCAAAGTACTTGTGCATATAAAATTTTCAAAAGATCTAGAAAAAGGAGAAAAATGTTAAATAAAGAAGAGGTCTTAAATAGACTAAAAAGGTGTCATATATCCGGGATTTGAGAAGGATATAGTTAGCTTTGGCTTTGTGAAAAACATTGAGATCGGCGAGAAAAATCTTAATCGAAGTCGAGATCGTTAGCTCAGAGTCCAGAGGTGGCAAATGAGTTAAAAACGGACATCAAACGTGTCATGGGCTCAAATGAGTACGTGCTAATTTAATCCAGCCAAAGATACCTGAGGAGAAAAAGTAACACTCAAAGTGGCAAAAATATCGCGCCACAAGTTAAAAATTTCGTAATGGTAAGCTCTGGAAAAGGTGGCGTTGGTAAATCAACCACAACGCTAAATTTAGCCATCTCAATGGCAAAACTAGGCAAAAAAGTGGGCATCTTAGATGCTGACATCTACGGACCAAACATCCCAAGAATGCTTTGGCGAAGTAAATACCCAGCCACAAGTCGTTGGCAACAAGCTAAAAGCCGATACTTAGCCATGGCGTGGAGATGATGAGTATGGGCGTTTTGATGGAGGAGGGCATGAGCCTTATCTGGCGTGGCTCGATGATAATGAAAGCGATCGAGCAGCTGCTAAGGGACGTGCTTTGGAGCGAGCTTGATGTCTTATTTCTCGACATGCCTCCAGGAACGGGCGACGCGCAGCTAACTCTAGCTCAAAGCGTGCCAGTAACAGCAGGTGTCTGCGTCACAACGCCACAAGTGGTAGCACTTGATGATAGCAAAGCGTGCGCTTGATATGTTTGAGAAGCTTCACATCCCAATCGCTGGCGTCATCGAAAAATATGAGCGGTTTTATCTGCCCAGATAACGGCAAAGAGTACGACATCTTTGGCAAAGGCACGACTGAAGAGGTGGCAAAGGCTTATAACACTCAGTTTAGCTGAAAATTCCTATCGAGCCAGCTGTTAGAGTGGGCGGCGATAGCGGCAAACCAGTTAGCTTCTATGAGCCAAACTCAGTCACTGCAAAAACGCTACGAGAGCGCAGCTGCAAGGCTTTGGGAGATAATAGAAAAATATAAATAACGGCGGCGGGGCTGATAACTCAGCGATCCAGCCAGTAAATGACGGCAAGAGTGCTTGCTCGAAGTAAATTTACAAAAGATAAAGATTTAGAGCAATATTAATTCGAATTTGGCTACCAAAATTTAGCTTTGCTTGACGCGGAGCTTAAATTACTGGAGTCAAAATGCAATCATTAAAAAGAAAGAATTTAACGGGAGAAAAAGATGAAAGCGATCGTAACCGTAGTCGGAAAAAGATAGAGTTGGCATCGTTGCTGGCGTCTCAGCAAAGCTTAGCGAGCTAGGGCTAAACATAGATGATATCTCACAAACTATTTTTAAGCGACTTTTCACGATGATGGCGGTGGTTTCAAGCGATGAAAATAAGGACTTTACAGCCTTAAGAGCGGAGCTAGATAAGCTTGAGAGAGCCTAAAAGTAAAGATAAATATCCAAAGCTCAGCCATTTTTGATGCTATGCACAAAATTTGAAGGACAAAAAGATGGATATCAAAAAAATGTAACCGAAACTATCTCGATGATCGAGGAGCAAAATTTGACATCAGAACGATCACGATGGGCATTAGTTTGCTTTGATTGCATCGACCCTGACATAGGCAAAGCCTGCGATAATTTACGCAAAAATCACCACTAAAGCCAAAAGACCCAGTTAGGGTGGGCAACGCAAAATTTCTGCCGAACCAGGCATACCAATCGTCAATAAAAAGAGTGAGCGTGACGCCTATCTCGATAATCGGCGCCGCAACGGACGCGAGTGACTACGTGATGATCGCAAAAGACGCTTGATAGGGCGGCTATTGAAGTTGGTATTGATTTTATAGGTGGTTTTTCGGCCTTAGTTCAAAAGGGGCTATCAAAAGGGCGATGAAATTTTGATAAACTCTATCCCGCAAGCGCTCGCACAAACCGCAAAAGTGTGCTCAAGCGTCAATGTCGGCTCAACAAAAAGTGGCATAAATATGAGCGCAGTGCGTGACATGGGACGCATCATAAAAGAGACGGCGGCGGCTTCAGAGATGGGCTGTGCGAAGCTTGTTGTCTTTGCAAACGCAGTTGAAGATAATCCTTTCATGGCAGGTGCATTTCACGGCGTGGGCGAGGCTGATGTGGTGATAAATGTCGGCGTTTCAGGCCCGTGCGTCGTAAAAAGAGCGCTGAAAAGGTGCGTGGTGAGAGCTTTGACGTGGTGGCTGAGACTGTGAAAAAGACGGCATTTAAGATCACTCGTATCGGTCAGTTAGTCGGTCAAATGGCGAGCGAGCGCCTTGGGGTGAGTGGCATCGTTGATCTCCCTTGCTCCAACACCAGCTGTGGGAGACTCGGTGGCTCGTGTGCTTGAGGAGATGGGGCTTGAGGCTGTCGGTACGCATGGCACGACTGCGGCACTAGCTCTGCTAAATGACGCGGTCAAAAAAGGTGGCGTCATGGCGTGCAATCAAGTGGGCGGCTAAAGCGGTGCATTTATCCCAGTCTCAGAGGACGAGGGTATGATAGCTGCGGTGCGCGCTGGGTCATTCATTTAGAAAAGCTTGAAGCGATGACAGCGATATGCTCAGTTGGACTTGATATGATCGCCATACCTGCGGATACGCCAAGCGAGAGTATAGCTGCGATGATCGCTGATGAGGCGGCTATCGGTGTGATAAATCAAAAACAACGGCCGTTCGTATTATACCTTTAGGGCCGTGAGGGCGATATGATCGAGTTTGGCGGTCTTTTAGGAAGAGCGCCCGTGATGAAGATAAATAAAGCCTCAAGTGCTGATTTCATCGCTCGTGGCGGACAAATTTCAGCACCTATCCATAGTTTTAAAAACTAAAAGTTTCTAAAAGGATGGTTATAAAAATGAAAGCAGTTGGACTATTTTTATGATTTTGCTTTTTATCTGGTTGCTCGGGCACTATATCCATTTTATAGCAAAAGAGATGAAGTTTGAAGCAGCAGGTCTTGGTAAAGATGGTATCTATAGATCACATTTTCAATAATGATGAAGACATTCTTATTAAGATGACATCAGCAAAGACAAAAGAGGGCGAAAATACCGAATAATATATACTTTGCACATACCAAGTAATTCTACGCAGATGGATTTTTAACATTGGCGATAAGTTTGTAGCAAAGTATGATTGCTCAAAAATGTATTGCGAGCCAAATGATGATCTAGACAATATAGTCGTAGAGTGGGTTGAGCCTGAAAGAGGAGTGTTTTTAGGCGGTATAATTAAAATTACGACTAATAAAGGCATATTAAATTCATAGGATATGTAAAAATATAAGTTTTTAATAAAGTTTGATAGAGAAAAATTTAACAAGGAGCTAAAATGAAAATTTTTATCACTGCTTACGGCGCTACTTTTTGGAGCGGTATGTGGCTTTGCAAAATGACGGCAAAGTAAGAAGTATCGACATCTACGTCACGCCATACTACTCAGCAAATGCTGGCAAGGTGGAGTATGTTAAGGTCTATGACAAGATAGATGAGCTTTTAAAAAAGTGGCAAAGAAGAGGACTTTAAAAAGGCTGAAAAAGATCGTGCAAGACGCCCCACAAATGGTCTCTCCGATAACTCTTTTTGTCCTTTCAGCTCGCGCTTATGATCTTGGACTTCGCGATGATGCGGTATTTTGGTTTTATGCGGCAAAAACCGCGCGATCTTGCTAAGAGGCGTTATAGACATGGAGGGCGAGAAATTCGCTGATGTGGTGGCTGCGATAGGGGCGTTTATGAAGCTTGTTGGCGACGTGGTCAATCCTTATGCATTTTGCGATATCAAAAAGCAACAAGAGATCGCTGATAAAGCGCTTGAATGGACTAAGAAAAATGCCTATGAAGCGATGTTTTCACCAGAATTTAGCTCACCTCACGAAGATAGAAAAAGCAGCCCTTGCAAAAAGGCATAGAAAAGCTTGAAGCCCGCAATAAAAAGAGAAGGATTATTTTAGATAAAGACAATCTTGCTAACTTTAAAAGCTATGCGCAAGCAAAAATGGCACTGATGAGAAATTTTCTGCTTTCTAAATAGCGAGAAAAACTGAAAGTATTTGCTTTGTAATTTAGCTTTTGCTTTTATGTCAAAATAGCAATTTACAAGCTATTTCTATTTTAGCTCACGATAATTTAGTTTAATACGGCTCTTTTTCGTAAGAGTAGCAAAACCACAAAAATGAGAATAAAAAAATGACTTTTGAATTTGGCGAACTTGAAAAAGTTGCAACAGATGATGGCTTTTTATCTGGTATGGGGAGACGTGGCTAAAAAGCGAATTTTCTGGACGGTAGCGTTTTGTCTCGTTAGCACGGATGGGGCAGAGGCGGATGATGAGACTACTTTACTAGTAGAGCGAATTGCCAGTGATATTGACCGGTACGTAAAAGAGGCGCTTGCCTTTTTAAAAGATGAGCTTAGGCGGGGGCACTTTTGAGCGAGGACGAGCTTAGCTTGCTTGACGTGCCAGTTTGCGAACTGCTATTTAGCTCGCCGCAATGCACCTTTTATGCGGGCGATAAGCAGTGGCTGATGAGATTTGCTGAGGGCGAGCTTGATATCTGCGAGCCTTACGGTATAGGGGTGATATTTGAGGATGAAAAAGCCGCTTTGTTTAGAAAAATTTAGAGCTTAGCAGTGAGTGCTAAACGATTAAGCTTTTCAATTTACGCATTAAAAAGCTAGTTAAGATTTTCAAGCCTTGCAAAAATGATGAGACTTTGTTTTTAGGTATTGGATGCGATCAAGAGGCGCTAGAGTTTTTGAATTATTGACTTTGCTGCTTTAGGTTTTGCGCCCAAAACAGCAAAATTCGATAAGCTATGCGTTGCAGCAGTCGCTGGATCTTTTTCTTTTGTGATCCTAGCTCTTAGGTCGTGGCGGATGATCTCATCGACCAAAACCAGACCATGTGACCCACAAACTCAGAGACATACTCGTACCAAGGAAGTGTCCAAAGTGGCGGAGTGAGGCCAAGAAGCGGCAGTGAGATGCCATGAACTGCGATAGTTGCTAAGATACCAGCCATCACGCCTTGCCACATCGTGATCTTTGGAAAATCTCTCAGCCACGACGCAGTAGCCAACGGCAAAGACTATTGAAAAATATGATGTGCGTTAGCATCACGTAGTTAAAGGCATGCCCTGCAAACTCGTAGATAGCAGCGTTTGGATCGGCGATACCGACATAATCTCTTAAAAAACACATAAGGTGGGTTTAAGAAAATTTTCTCGAGCAGTCGATCGCATCTGCCGCTCTGATGGCACTTTCTGGTCCGCAAGCTGCGTTAAACATATCCATAGGGCTTCTTGGTGGAAGCGGTACTTGCACCCCATTTGACAAAAAGCTGAAACTACGCCAGCGACGAGGCCGATCAACGCAGCTAAGGCAAATTTTGGTTTGGTAGCTAAATCTGACATTTTGTCTCCTTGTAAATTTGGAGGCATTTTATTTCTATTTTCTTTATGATAAGGTTAATCATTATTATAATTTATAAATTTATCAAAAGCTCAAATGCTTTTAAAATCATAAAATTTTTAGCCATTTTTGGCTAGACTAAGAAAGAAAATTTAAAGGAGAATAGATGTCTAAAAGAGTTTAAAGACGCAAACGAATTTGAGGGAATTTTTGAAGAATTTAGAAAAAAAGATGGCTACAAAGATCCAGTTGCTTTTGGCATCGCAAGAGTCGATCGCGGACATAGCGACAAAATTTTGCAAAGCAAGCTTTGCCGTTGTAAATTATAAAGAGAGCTTTTTAAGTGCAGCTGCTTTTTATTTATGCCTTTGCAAAAAGTGCGATGTTGAGGTTGATTTTAGTGCATCCGAGTTCGTGACTGATCTCACGCCAAAGGTAGCAAAAAGGCTAGCAAACTCTTTAGCGTCTTTGAAAAAGATATAAAATCACACAAAAACGTGGAGAATTTACACTCTGTGAAGATGGTATTTGAGGACGATCTTGAGCTAAATGAGAATAAATTAAGCTTGTATTTTTGTTTGATGACGCAAAGCCACTTAGCGTGGAGGCCGTCTATCTCAAGCTCTACTTGATCTCACTTGGCAAGGTCGCACCTAGGGACGATCGTGCTTGATGGAGCCTTTGGAGTGCTACCAAATGTCGCATGGACTAGCCAAAAATATCCCAATCGAGCTTGAGTGGCTAAGAGAAAATGAAATTTCTCTAAAGATGTTTGGCGAGTATCCAGCGATCGTGAGCGTGGATAAATCCCAAGATTTCTAAGTCACATCATCCCAGCTGATAACACGAGATTTTAGACGCTGCCAAAGGTTCGCATGGGCGCTGCTGTGCATCCCGCACAGTCGTCATGCCGGGAGCTGCTTATATCAACTTTAACGCAGGCACGACTGGCGGCGTGATGGTAGAGGGTAGGGTCAGCAGCTCTGTCGTCGTGGGCGAGGGTAGTGACGTAGGTGGTGGAGCTAGCATACTTGGTGTGCTAAGCGGCACTAACGGCAACCCCTAAGCATCGGCAAACACTGCTTGCTCGGCGCAAACTCAGTTACTGGCGTGCCACTTGGTGATAACTGCATCGTGGATGCTGGCATAGCGGTGCTTGAGGGCACAAAGGTCTATATCTCGGCAAGCGAGCGCGAAAAAGCTAGCTAAGCTAAATCCAGAGTTTAAATTTGAAGCTGAATTTACAAAGCCCTTGAGCTGGCGGGCTAAATGGGCTTCATTTTAGACAAAATAGCCAAACAGGTCAGATCACTGCAAGTGCGAGCAAAAGGGCGATCAAGCTAAATGAGGGCACTTCATTAAAAGGAGCTAGCATGAAAGTTGGCATTTTGATGTTTGACAAGATAAATTGTTAAGCTTTGCCAAAATTTATGATTTTTGCATAAATTTGAAGGTTTTAACATCAAAACCTACGCCCTAAAAGCCTGAGATAGTCGATGACTGGCATCAGGCTTCATCCCGAAAAGTTTACGCTGAGAGCCTTTACGGCGTGGATATCTTGGTCGTGCCAGATGGCGTTGGAGCGCTTGGGCTAAGGTATGATGAGATATTTTTAAGCTGGATAAAAAAAGCTCAGCGAGCGCTCAGTAAAGATAGGTTTTGACCTTGGCGTGCTCATACTTGGCGGGCGCTGGGTTTTTAGAAGACAGAGAGGCCTGCATAAGGGCGGATATAAAAACGCGCTGAGCGGCTACTGCGAGGTAAATGACGCTCAGATGTGTGAGAGCAGGGGTGTGATAAGCGTTAGCGAATTTGATGACGAGATCAAAGAGCAGCTCGCAAAAATCCTAAGTAAAGATAAATTTAAGGGCTTTGGCTCTTAAATTTGATAGAAAGTCTATCTTTTTAATGAGCTTATAGCTTGTTTTATGGCGCTATTTACCGCTTCTAAATGCCACTTTATCCACGCTGTGAAGTCAAAGTTTAAAATTGTTTTCAAGCTTTGTTGTCTGCTCTAAAATTTCATAATAATCTTTTTATTTGCATAAATAACGCTGGAGATAGAAAAATGGCTCAATGCTCTTGCCAGCCAAGCAGTAGTGCGCCAAAAGCCCTTGCCATGCGACCATTGCCGTCATTATAGGATGGATGATCACAAACCAAAGGTGCGCTAAGGCACTTTTTACATAGGCGTTTTCGTGATTTTTATTGATGAAAATTTAGTTTCTCATCTCATCCTCTATGCGCTCTGCTGGCAAGGCTTCGTAGTGGATTTGCACATTTTTGAAGGACCTGAGACGACACTCATCTCATCATCTCAAATTGAGCTCTTTTTATCTTGTAAATTTATGCTATGGCTATATTCAAACAAGGCATTGTGTCAGCCATGTAGCCGCTCGAAGTTTATAGGAGCTTTGTTTGAAATTACTTCAAGCATTAGCGAGACTAGATTATCACTGTGTCTAGTCGCATGAGTGTCGGCTAGCCAGTCAAAATTTTCATCTAGTCTCTTTTTACCGATGAGCGAATGCCTTGATCTTTTTAGCCTCTCGTCCTCTACGAGAGATGAGTAAAAGATATCATTCTCTAGGGCATTAATTTGCGCCTTTAAAAGATCGTTTCTGCTTGTCTTGCTTGTTATCTCTTTAAAATTTCGTGATATTGCTCTAGCCTATTTACAAAGGGTGCTTATTATTCTTTTGTCGAAAGAGAAAATTTGGGTAGTTTGGATGTTGTCATATCCACGGGTTTTGCATCAAATTTCTTTAAAGATTACGGCTTTTATGCCTATCTATAAGGTCTTCTATACTCTCTTCTAGCGTCATTGTAGCCACGTCTATATCCACGCTCAAAACCATCATCATAGTCATCGTCGTTGTAGTAGCCGCCGCGGTAACCACGCTGAAATCTATCAAATCTTTCGTACTCATTTTTGATAGTATGGGCGGTAGTTAGGCGGATATGGCGCATAGTTTGGATCAACAGGATAGTAGCCACTCATGCGGCAACTATCCTCATCAAAAATCTTTCAATCCAAAAACGCAAATGTATATCCGTCTATCTTTTTACTAAAGGGGCGTCGTAGTTTCTCGTGTCGCCATAAAGATTTAGCCATTTCTCTTTCGTTTATAAGTTTGCAAAGCCCGATCTCTATCTTTTTTAGTATAGTTAGCAGCTAGACATCGTAAATGTACAAAAACAAAATGGCTATAATTTCATCTTAGTCTCCTATTTTTATATTTCCGCCTTTGCCAAGACCACCTTTTACATTTTGGACTTTATAATCTTTTTAGCGCGACTATAAGTTGGTTCATTGCGTCCATAAAGGCATTTACGATCATCCTGCCCTCTGGTGTCTTTGTGTAGCCACCAAGTCCAGCGCTCACACGAGAAAATGAAGTTTGACCCCATGCCAAAGAGTCAAAAGTTGCTATCGCTGCCGACTGCGCCAGCGATCTGTACGCCTGAGCGGTTGTCTATGAGAAGCAAAGATGTTTTGTGTTTCGCTCTTTGAAAAAGCCTCCGCTTACCTTGCCAGCAACGTTGCCAAAGACAGCGCCTACAAGTCCGCTGATACCGCCAGTATCCTCTTTGCTAAATGTGATCTCTGGCTGCATAGTATAATCAGCCGCTACGACTTGACCTTTGTGAGGTCAGAGCCTTTTCTAGCTCGCCACTAGCTTCAAGTGCGCGCTCTTGCATCATATTGTCCATACTTCTGCCACGCTCGACGATGACGAAGCAGCCAGTTTGCTGAGCTAAGATCCTTAGCACCGGCACTGTTGAGCCAAGCTGATAATCTCTAGTTAGATATGAGTACCATGAGCTACTTTGATCCTCGTAAAAGACAATGTTCCTAGCGTTTGGCTGCAACGCTCGATTTTCGTGTTGGCATTTTTGGCTGTATCTCCTGCTGCGGCACCAGTTACACCGCTATTGCTGCTAGCGCATCCAGCAAATAAACAAAGAGCAGCAATGCTGCTAAAGACCTTAGATGCTAAAAATCTCTTTTCATGAAGATCCTTTTTAAATGTAATTAGAAGTCAAATATTATAAGAAAAATAATATTTTGTGAAAAACTTAAATTTTAAAAAGAAAAATATAAAAAGTAAATTTGAAAAGCGGCCAGCAAGATGCCAGCCACATAAATTATTCGACAGTTACGCTTTTTGCGAGGTTTCTTGGCATATCGACATTGTTGCCAAGTCTAACAGAGAATCTCAAGTGCAAGTAGCTGAAGCACTAGCATCATCTCGAAAAGAAAATCGCTCATATAGTGATCTTGAACGCTTGTTCTTACGTAGTCATCGCTTAGCTCAAACTCAAGTGGGCTTATCGCTAGGATATATGCATCTCTTGCAGCAAGCTCTTCGACGTTGCTTTTTGTCTTTTCATATAGTAAGTTTTGAGGCATTAAAGCGATCGTAAATAGCTTCTCATCTGCAAGTGCGATAGGTCCGTGCTTCATCTCGCCTGATGGATAGCCCTCTGCGTGAAGATATGAAATTTCTTTAAGTTTTAACGCACCTTCAAGTGCTAGTGGATAGAAGATGTCTCTACCGATAAAGAAGAAGCCATGACCGTGCAAATAGTGCTTGCTTAGACGGTGAAGCTTCTCTTGCAAAGAGTTATCTATATTTAAAATTGTGGGATGTGAAGAAGCGTTTTGATCTCGTGATCAAGCTCTTTTTGCTGATAGATCCCTTTGCAGATGCCATTTTGAGCACGAGCATCAAAAGCACGATGATTTGCGTAGCAAAGGCCTTTGTGCTTGCCACACCTTTTCGATGCCAGCGCAGGTTAGAAGCGTATTATCAGCTAGTCTAACGATAGATGAGTTATCGACGTTGCAGAATGCAAGTGTCTTTAGCCCAGCCTCTTTTGCTATCCTAAGTGCCTCAAGAGTGTCAGCTGTCTCGCCACTTTGCGAGATGACGATGAAGAGCGAGTTTTTGTTTAGATAAGGCTTTCTATATCTAAATTCGCTTGCCACTTCAACCTTTGTTCTAACTTTAGCAAGCCTTTCAAAAAGATAGCTTGCAGTTAGTGCTGCATGGTAGCTCGTACCGCACGCACAAAAGCACGACATCATCGATGCCTTTTAGGTATTTCATCGTCTCAAATTTTTCAAGGGTGACTTTGTGGTTTTTAACTCTGCCCATGATGGTTTCAGACACGACTGCGCCTTGCTCGTACATTTCTTTCTCCATAAAAATGTATAACCCTCTTTTTGGGCATAGCTCTTATCTTTTGGCAGTGCGTTAAATGTTATGCTAGCCTTTTTGCCGTGTTTAAAAACAGCTATCTCGTCTAAGCTCACGTAGCCGTAGTTGTTATCATCAAGGTATGCCACTTCGGTTGCGTTGCCGATAAGTGGGGCATCTGATGAGGGCAAAATATAGCTCTTTTTGTCGCTTTTGCCTATCGCCATAGGAGCGGCATCTTTTGCGAAAAATATCTTATCAGGTGCAGTTTTGGTGATAAGCAGCGTCGCATAAGCGCCTCTTAGCTTTGCGATAGTCGCCTCATAAGCCTTAAATGGGTCTTTTTTCTCTTTTAAAATTTCTTCAAAAAGGTGCACGATCACTTCGGTGTCGGTTTGGCTGACAAATTTCACGCCCTTTGCCTCAAGCTCATCTTTAAGCTCTTTGTAGTTTTTCGATGATGCCGTTATGAACGACAAATGAGTGCTCGCCAAGGTGTGGGTGAGCGTTTATCTCGGTTGGTTTGCCTGGGTTGCCCAGCGTGTGTGACCTATCGCCACGCCAAAACCCTCTGATGTAAAGTCCTTTGTCTTTAGGGCTACCAAGCTTGCCGACCGCTTTGAAAAAGTCGATCTTGCCATCACTCATCACAGCCATGCCAGCGCTGTCGTATCCACGATACTCAAGCTCTTTTAGACCGCTTAAAAATGACCTCTTTTTCTCTTTATCTCCGATGTATCCTACGATTCCACACATGTTTTTACTCGCTTATTAATAATTAATATCTCTTCGCCTTTACTCTCAAGTCGCTCGTTTTTCTCGATCAAAAGAGATTTCTCGTTCTATTTTTAACCGTCTGAATTCTAGCACTCGTGACTTGAAAAATGAAGCTATGCCAAAAACACTCATCACATAAGCTCATTAGCCCGCGCTGATCTTTTGCGTTGATGCTAAGTTTGGCGTAATCTTTTTGAGTGATTTAGCTCGAAGTTTATCTCATCTTTGTTAATATTTGGCTTTCAAAGGCTCTCTAAAACCTCGCTATTTAGGGATTTTAGGGCTGAAATTTACAGTATTTTTCAAGCTCATGATTTTTTACATTTTGGTTAAAGTCAAGCCTGATATATAAATTTCTTCTCAAATAGCTCAAATATCTCCATATACGCAAGGTCAAATTTGGGCAAATTCATAGAGCAGAGGCGCTTAATTTGAGGCTTTTGTTTGTATAAATTTGAATGCTTCAGTCTTACTATTGTTTATGAAAATTTTCGCTCGTTTAAGCTATCAGCCACTTTTTGCTTAAATTATGATCTCGCTCGCGCTATATTTTGTAAAGACCAAATTGATGTGATCTTAAAGATTTTTCTCTTGCAGCTTTGGCTCAAGCGCCAAAAACTCGCTATTTCGTTTTTATAGACTGCTCTTTTTTTACCCGCCTTGTCGCTTCATCTAGTAAATTTTTCATCGCTAAATGCGCTAAGAGAAAATTTTCATAAAGCTCTCTTAAAAAGCTTTGCTGTGTAGGCGTTATAAGCTTCTCATTTGTGGCGTTTATCACGCAGTAGCTAAGGATGTAAAGTAGCTTTTAAAACCTGCTTGTCACCAAGCTTTTGAGATAAAGGCAAAGATAACGCGCTGTGAGTAGATGTCCTCTGTTTGAGACGTTGCTCATTAGAGTGTGGTATTTTATCAAGATGACGCCGACGTTGATAGCTTTTTGGCTTACGGGTAGCTTGTTCGCGTAGGCTCTAAAGATGTTTGCGCCGATGTTTGCGTGATCTTTGCCGCCAAGTCCTTTGCCAACGTCATGCATAAGCGTCACGATCTTAAGCATCGTTTTGCCCTCCAAGCAAAAGCTCAGCATAGAGATTTTTATAATTATCTTTTATATTTTTCAAGAATGGACACTTAAGATGCTATGCTCATCAACCATCAAATTCGTGATAGCCGTCATATTCTGCTAGCTGGGAGATGTGCTCCATCGGTTTTATCAAAATTTGTATCATCTGCGCATCGAGTAAGGATTTTTAAAGATGGCGTAGAATTTTCTCTTAAAAATATCTTCTTAAACTCGCTGATAGCGCGCTCTAAGCCATCTTTTGTGATGATGGCTCTCTTGATGTAAAAAGATCGCGCTTATATCACATTTATAATCCACATCTTTTTAGCTCTAAAAGCTCATTTATGAGATCTTCGATGAGCGCTGGCTTTTTGTGAAGTGGCACGTAGATGACGCCATTTATCTCATAAAAAGCCATTTTTAGCCTAGCAAATTTTCTCTGAACGAAGCTTAGCTCGCTTTTGAAAAAAATGGCCTGCAAAGCGAAGCCGCGATAAATCTTGAATAAATGGCTACATTATTCATCGAGCTTAGCATCTTTTGGCTGATGACGCTTTCGTTGTCTTGAAGCTTTTTGGACTTTGTCTGCATGAAAAGTTGTCGTGATCTCGACACTTGAAGCGCTGAAAGTATCGGTGTTTTGAGTAAATTTAAAGCACTTAGCAAGCTTAGTAAAAAAATCCACGTTTAGGGTTAAAAGCTAGCGATCTCTTTTTCATTCATCACTTTAGGGGCTTGTGATCTAACTGAAAACGTCGCTATCAAGGCAGTTTAGTATGCAGTTTAAGTGGTAAATCTCCATCGATCCCACCAAAGCCACTTTTTAAAGTTGGCTCTTGCGTCAAGTAGCTTATGCTAGAAAATGGCAAAAATGTCTTTTAAATGGTAGTTTAAAAGACTTTTTATCAAATCTTTTATCTTTATGATCTCGCTTTTTCACTAGGCGGTAGAGGCTTTTTGAGCCGCAGATGTAGCGAAGTTGCGAGGTTTCGCTTTTCAATTTAAGGTCATCTTTGAGTTTATAAAAATTTCATCCACTTCAGCAATTTTTATCACACTTCATGCCAGAGCTATCTAAACATTTCAGAAAAATCTTTTAAGAAATTTTTATATTATAGCCCTTTAAATTTTTATAAACTAGTAAAATTTCAAGCTCGCTATTTGCGCTAAGCAGCGTTTGAGCAGTATTTTGCCAGTGGCTAGAACGCTAAAAGCAAAGCTGTCATTTTGCGGCACAAACTCATCAAAGAAATCTCGCATAGTTTCATTTAAATAAGATTTTATAAAATCATCATACTCTTTGGCTAGAAAATTTGGAAATTTTCTGCCTTGGTTTTTGAAAATGTTTTTGGCAAATTTGCTTAAAATCAAGAGATTTCTCTTTGATCTTTGAATAATTATCACTATTTTTGGCACTTTTATCAGCTAGCATTTAGTGTTTCCATTGTTAAAAATATCTTGGCAAATGTTACATAATTTTTGCAAAAACAAAGCTTTATTTGCTTTATAATAAAAGCCTTAAGTTCAGCTTTAGGACGATATAAATAATGAATCTATTACAAAAACTAGAAAGTGGCGAGAGATTAAGCAAGCAAGAGGCTTTTTCGCTTTTATGAGCTTGATCTTTTACCTTGGCTAAATTTTGCCGATAAAAAGCGCAGAAAACTGCACGGCAACAAGGTCTTTTTAACGTAAATCGCCACATAAACCCAACAAATATCTGTGCTGACATCTGTACTTTTGCGCATTTTCAGCCCACAGAAAAATCCAAATCCATACCCTAATGAGCCACGAAGAAAATTTTCAAAGATTGTTGATGAGAGCGTGAGCCACGGCGTAAAAGAGATACACATCGTCTCCGCTCACAACGCAACCAGCGGCTGGCAGTGGTATTTAGAGATTTTTAAAAAAGATAAAGGCAGCTCATCCAGAGCTTCACGTAAAAGGCGATGACTGCGGCTGAGATTGATTTTTATCAAGGCATTACGGCTTAAGCTACGATGAGGTGATAGAAAAGATGCTTGAATACGGCGTCGATAGCATGCCGAGGTGGGGCTGAAAGTACGATGAAGAGGTCAGGGCTAAAATTTGCAAAGGTAAGGTAAGTAGCGAAAAACTGGCTAAAGATCCATAAAAATGTGGCACGATAAAGGCAGGCAAAGCAATGCAACAATGCTCTTTGGCCACATAGAAAAGCTCGCGATAACGGGATCGATCACATGCTGAGGATCAGGGGACTTGCAGGATGAAACTGGCGGATTTAATGCATTTATCCCGCTTGTCTATCAAAGAAAAATAACTACTTAAAAGATGTGAAATTTTCTAGGATCAGCTGAAATGTTTACAAGACTATGGCGATATCTCGCTTGGTGCTTGATAACGTCCCACATATAAAGGCACTGGGCTACTTCGACGCTAATTTAGCGATGATCGCTCAGGAATTTGGCGCTGATGATCTTGATGGCACGATAGAAAAAGAGAGTATCCAAAGTGCAGCCGGCGCAAACAGCGCAAATGGCGTTACACTAAAGACATTTTGACGATCTCATAAAAACATCTGGTTTTACGCCGGTTGAGCGTGATAGCTTATATAACGAACTTGCAAATTACTAAAGGAGCTTGGGGTGAGTTTCGACTTAGCACAAAACAAAACGAGTGTGAAGCAGGAATTTGGAGCGGGACTTACGACATTTTTGGCGATGATGTATATCGTGCCGGTAAATGCGATCATTATGAGCAAAACTGGCATGCCTTATGAGGCACTAATCACTGCAACTGCGCTAATTACCATATTTTCTACTGTATTAAATGGTCTTTGGGCGAACACGCCAGTTGCGATGAGCGTTGGCATGGGGCTTAATGCTTATTTTACATTTGGTCTTTGCATCGGTATGAAAGTGCCTTGGCAAACGGCTCTTGGCGTTGTTTTTCTTAAGCGGCGTGATATTTGTTGTCTTATCTTTTACAAATTTCTAGAATGTGGATAATAAGATCCATCCCGCTTGATCTAAGAAGAGCGATAAGCGCTGGCATAGGCACATTTATCAGCTTTGTTGCGTTTTCAGCAAATGGGCTTTTATCGTAAATAACGACGCGAGTTTTGGTTGGCATAGGAAATTTTCAGAGATCCAAACGTGCTTCTTGGCGTTTTTGGGGCTATTTTTGGTTATTTGCTTTTTGGGCGTGGAAGATAAAGGGTGCGTTTATCCTAGCTGTGCTTGCTCACTTCGGTGATAGCTTGGGTACTTGGCATCGCTCCTCATCCAACAGAAATTTCCTCTCAACTCCAGCCTCTATCTCTCCGATATTTTTAGAGCTCGACATAAAAGGTGCCTTTAGCCTAGCTTTACTCCCAGTTATTATCACATTTTTTTGTGACCGATCTTTTTGACTCGATAGGCACGCTAGCTGGCGTTGGGCACAAGGGGCTGGGATATTTGACGAAAACAAAAAAGATGGCGTCGTAAAACTTGAAAAACTCTTGAAGCTGACGCTGTTGCTACTGCAGCTGGCTCGCTTGTAGGTGTGAAAGTACGACCACATCGTTTGTAGAGAGCGCAAGCGGCGTAGAAGAGGGCGGTAGGACTGGTCTAACGGCTGTATTTTGCGGACTTTTGTTTATACTTACACTATTTATGTTGCCACTTTTTAAAAGCGATCCCTCGGCAATGCCATCTATCCGATCCTCGTAATGGTCGGCGTGCTTATGTTTGCTGAGCTTGCTAGCATACATTTTCAAAGATCCAGCCATCGGCGTTGCGACATTTTTCATAGTTGTGCTCATCCCGCTTACTTACTCGATCACAAACGGCCTTGCATTTTGGCTTTATGTCATACGTCATAGTTAAGCTCATAAAGAGAGAATTTAGCGATATAAATTTAGGTGTAGTCGTGCTAGCGCTCATTAGTTTTATCGTATTTTTTAGTGCATTGATAAGGATGAAAGATGATATTTTATAGCTACGATGAATTTGCCGTTGATGCTAAAAAGATGGCAAAACAGATAAAAGATGAGTTTGATCCAGAGGTGATACTAGCTGTGGCAAGAGGGTGGTCTAACGCTTGGCCACCTCGCTAGCTGTCGCGCTTGAAAATGAAAAGTTTATTTACTTTAAATTCTATCCACTACGAGGATACAAACAAGCTTGATACGATACAAATTTACTTAACGTGCCAGATCTTAGCAAATACACTAAAGATTTCTAGCTTGTTGATGATATCATCGATAGCGGCGAGAGCATGGTCGAGATAAAAAGAGAGCTGCTTAAACGCTATCCAAATTTAGATATAAAGATAGCAACTGTATTTTATAAAGAAAAGGCTCTGCTTTTTGCCTGAATTTAAGGTAAAAGAGGCTCATGACTGGGTTGAGTTTTTCTGGGATATACATATTTAAGGGCTAAATTTGTTAGAAAGAGTTAGAGAATTTGCTAGCAGACACATCGCTTTTTAGCGTATTTTTTTGATATGTTTGATTGATTTTGTTTTTACTTTATGCGGCAAATTCTCTTAGTATAAGCTACAACGAGGCTGAGACTGTCTTTCAAAAGCACAGCCTTCTTGGCTACATCTTAAAAACTAAGCGCCCATTTTTTGGGTCAAAATGACCTTCACTGTGCGAGGGCGTGATGATCTTTTTCACATCGCTAAGCGTGGTTTTGATGTATAAGGTGAGTACTTTACATTAAGCTCGAGTTTGACAGGATCATAGCGGTTCTACTTTTTTTGTGCTGCTTCCTGGCACGCTAGCTTCAGCCCCTTATCATAAACAACGCTGGGAATTTGCATCACTCTAGCGCTTTTTATGCATATATCTTTTCATATTAAAAGAAATAATTTATTTAGCATCTTTTTCTGCCTAGCCTTTTTATAGATGGCGATTTTTGATATTTTATGCAGGATTTTTATATTTTGCACTTTTACAAAAGAAAGCCGCCACTTGCTTGGCTCAGTGCCATTTTGTTTTTGCTGACGCTTTACTTTTTGGCTTTTGAAACAAATGGCAGACCAAGTGGGCACTTTTATCGATACCTTTTGGCATATTTGCTGCTGTATTTTCGCCATTTGTCTTTTATCTTTTTTTGTATATACGATTTATAGAATTTGGGGTTAAGGAGAAGAAGGATCTTTTGTGGTTTATTGCCATTTGCTCATTTTGCTTTTGCATGATAGTCTCTGTACGCCAAAGGCTGGAGCTTGAGCAGTTTTTGCCATTTTGCGTGATCGCAACGCCACTTATGGTAAGAGTTTTTCAACTCATATCGCGTGAGGGCTGCCGAAACATCTAGAAAAAGGACACAAAATTTGTACTAGCTTAGTGATGCTCTTTTTGATATTTAACTGGTCAGCGATCATCTTTAATCAAGTTTTTACCCTATTTTTAAAGCGATCCTACAAAAACATCTCACTTATCAAATTTGATGTAGCAAAAGAGCTGGCAGATAAGCTAAAAGAGGCTGGAGTGCAAGATATAGCGACTCGAAGATACAAGGCTTGCTCTTAAGGCTTAAATTTTATGGGATAAAAACAAAAAAAGCTACTCTAAAGAAATTTATTAGCAAGTGCCGATTTAGATGAGAAGTCAAATTTTAGTATAGAAAAATGGGAAAAAGTAGTTTGCAAATTTCAATATCAAGGAACGATAAAACTATGAAAGAGCTTTTACGATGATGAGAGCTTATTTTTGTTATTGTTGTTGTTGGGAATACTTTAGCTGCCATTATGATCCCAAAACTAAATAGAAATGCCTCAAGAGAAGCTGCAAATCAGATCCTAACTCATATAAGATACACCCAGCACCTCGCTATGCAGGATGATAAGTATGATTTCTATTAGCAATCAGTCTAAGCTATGGTTTAAAGATAAGATGGGGGAATAACCTTTTAATGAAACTAGTTTAAAGGAATGTTCTATAGATGAGCTCGGAGTTAAGACATGGAAAGTATAGTGTCTGATAAAAAGGTGCTGTAAATTTAGTGGAAATATAAATTCAGAAAGATGAGGTTGCAAATGATATCTATAAAAGCAGGGAAACTCCTTAGCGGAGCTGGAGTAGTGGAATAGTAACAGAAGCTACTTGCAAAAAAGTGGAATAAAAGAATTAAATTTAGGAAAAAGGGTTTTGGCATAACATCAGTTGATTTTAGGATGGTTGCAGATGGAATGCAAACTATAATTTTTGATGAAATGGGTCGCCCTATGAGAGTTGTAAGCTCACTACTATCTGAGGAGCAAAAGCGTCCTTATGATAGACTTCTTAAAAAGATTGCAGAAATAATAATAACTGATAAACGCGGTAATCAAACGACCATTACTATAGAAAAAGAAAGTGGCTTTGCATCTATAAAAGAAAATAGTTAAATTTGATTAAAATACTGAGCTTTTGATTTTTCAAAAGCTGCTATTTTTAATCTGCATTTAAGCATCCCTCATATATAATTCCAGCTCACGAAACGAGAAACCACCTTTAACTTCAACGTTAATAAAGCCTTTTTTTCTTATCGTTGTTCTTTTAACTTACAATTGTTAAACTATTAGTCAATCTTTGAAATCTAAACAAGTGATCGATTGAGCCAGTCTATTAGTGATTAAATAATAGATTAGACAAACTAATATAAAAAACTAAAAAGTTTTTGATTAAAAACTTTCATAATAAAAATCCTATCTATTAGATAGGTAATTAATATGGAGAGTTTGATCCTGGCTCAGAGTGAACGCTGGCGGCGTGCCTAATACATGCAAGTCGAACGGACAAGTAAGAGCTTGCTCTTATGAGTTAGTGGCGCACGGGTGAGTAATGTATAGCTAATCTGCCCTACACTGAGAGGACAACAGTTGGAAACGACTGCTAATACTCTATACTCCTCTCTAGCATAAGTTAGATAGGGAAAGTTTTTCGGTGTAGGATGAGGCTATATTGTATCAGCTAGTTGGTGAGGTAATGGCTCACCAAGGCTATGACGCATAACTGGTCTGAGAGGATGATCAGTCACACTGGAACTGAGACACGGTCCAGACTCCTACGGGAGGCAGCAGTAGGGAATATTGCTCAATGGGGGAAACCCTGAAGCAGCAACGCCGCGTGGAGGATGACACTTTTCGGAGCGTAAACTCCTTTTGTTAGGGAAGAACAATGACGGTACCTAACGAATAAGCACCGGCTAACTCCGTGCCAGCAGCCGCGGTAATACGGAGGGTGCAAGCGTTACTCGGAATCACTGGGCGTAAAGGACGCGTAGGCGGATTATCAAGTCTCTTGTGAAATCCTATGGCTTAAACCATAGAACTGCTTGGGAAACTGATAATCTAGAGTGAGGGAGAGGCAGATGGAATTGGTGGTGTAGGGGTAAAATCCGTAGAGATCACCAGGAATACCCATTGCGAAGGCGATCTGCTGGAACTCAACTGACGCTAATGCGTGAAAGCGTGGGGAGCAAAACGGGATTAGATACCACAGTAGTCCACGCCCCTAAACGATGTATACTAGTTGTTGCTAAGCTAGTCTTGGCAGTAATGCACCTAACGGATTAAGTATACCGCCCGGGAGTACGGTCGCAAGATTAAAAACTCAAAGGAATAGACGGGGACCCGCACAAGCGGTGGAGCATGTGGTTTAATTCGAAGATACGCGAAGAACCTTACCCGGACTTGATATCTAACAAATCATCTAGAGATAGAAGAGTGTCTGCTTGCAGAAATGTTAAGACAGGTGCTGCACGGCTGTCGTCAGCTCGTGTCGTGAGATGTTGGGTTAAGTCCCGCAACGAGCGCAACCCACGTCATTAGTTGCTAACAGTTCGGCTGAGCACTCTAATGAGACTGCCTTCGTAAGGAGGAGGAAGGTGGACGACGTCAAGTCATCATGGCCCTTATGTCCGGGGCGACACACGTGCTACAATGGCATATACAATGAGAAGCAATATCGCGAGATGGAGCAAAATCTATAAAAATATGTCCCAGTTCGGATTGAGTCTGCAACTCGACTCCATGAAGCCGGAATCGCTAGTAATCGTAGATCAGCCATGCTACGGTGAATACGTTCCTGTCTTGTACTCACCGCCCGTCACACCATGGGAGTTGATTTCACTCGAAGCCGGAATACTAAATTAGTTACCGTCCACAGTGGAATCAGCGACTGGGGTGAAGTCGTAACAAGGTAACCGTAGGAGAACCTGCGGTTGGATCACCTCCTTTCTAGAGTACATATAGATATTCTCTCACAAGATATCTATAAGAAAGATATTCTCAATCATCCTTGTTTAGTTTTGAAAGATTGATAGACCTATAGGGGCCTATAGCTCAGCTGGTTAGAGTGCACCCCTGATAAGGGTGAGGTCACAAGTTCAAGTCTTGTTAGGCCCACCAGAGAACTTTAATTGGGGAATTAGCTCAGCTGGGAGAGCGCCTGCTTTTGCACGCAGGAGGTCAGCGGTTCGATCCCGCTATTCTCCACCATGAAATATAGTTTAACAGCATTAAGTCTAATTAGAGAGCTTAAAATTAAACTTTCTAATTAGACTTTTTGTCTAAATGTTCTTTTAATTAATATTGTTAATAGTCACAAGCAAGTTTTAAAAACACTTTTACAGGACTTTGTTAAAGATTTACATTTCTAATCTCTTTGCATTTAATGCAAAAAGTTTGACGTCACAATCTATTTAGGATTTAAAACTTATCTAAATAGTAGTCAATGCTTTCCGTCTTGAGAGTTAGAATTTAAATGTAGTAACATAAAGTTATCTTTAACAAGGAAGTGATGCGAATTAGAATAATCTAATATAGAAAAGGTAAGCTACAAAGAGCAAGTGGTGGATGCCTTGGCTAGTAGAGGCGATGAAAGACGTGCCAGGCTGCGATAAGTCTCGGGGAGCCGTCAAGGGGCTTTGATCCGGGAATTTCTGAATGGGGCAACCCAACTAATAGAGATATTAGTTACCGTATAACGGAGCGAACGAGGGGAATTGAAACATCTTAGTACCCTCAGGAAAAGAAATCAAAAGAGATTACGCTAGTAGCGGCGAGCGAACGCGTAAGAGGGCAAACCACTAGTTTACTAGTGGGGTTGTAGGACTGCAATATAGACTAAACTTAGCTAATAGAACAACCTGGAAAGGTTAGGCACAGAGGGTGATACCCCCGTATATGAAAGCTTTGTTTTACTTAGCAGTATCCTGAGTAGGGCGGAACACGTGATATTCTGTCTGAAGCTGGGTAGACCACTATCCAACCCTAAATACTACTACTAGACCGATAGTGCACAAGTACCGTGAGGGAAAGGTGAAAAGAACTGAGGTGATCAGAGTGAAATAGAACCTGAAACCATTTGCTTACAATCATTCAGAGCCCTATGATTTATCAGGGTGATGGACTGCCTTTTGCATAATGAGCCTGCGAGTTGTGATGTCTGGCGAGGTTAAGGAAACTCGGAGCCGTAGCGAAAGCGAGTCTTAATAGGGCGTTTAGTCAGACGTTGCAGACCCGAAACGATGTGATCTATCCATGAGCAGGTTGAAACCGGTGTAAGAGCCGGTGGAGGACCGAACCCGCTAGCGTTGAAAAGCTATGGGATGACTTGTGGATAGGGGTGAAAGGCCAATCAAACATCGTGATAGCTGGTTCTTCTCGAAATATATTTAGGTATAGCGTCATGTAGTAACACTAGGGGGTAGAGCACTGAATGGGCTAGGGGCATACACCAATGTACCAAACCCTATCAAACTCCGAATACCTAGTGTGTAATCATGGCAGTCAGGCGGCGAGTGATAAAATCCGTCGTCGAGAGGGGAACAACCCAGACTAACAGCTAAGGTCCCTAAATCTCATTTAAGTGGAAAAACGATGTGGAGTTACTTAAACAACCGGAGGTTGGCTTAGAAGCAGCCATCCTTTAAAAGAAAGCGTAATAGCTCACTGGTCTAGTGATTCTGCGCGGAAAAATATAACGGGGGCTAAAATGAGTACCGAAGCTTTGAGACTTAGTTTTACTAAGTGGTAGGAGAGCGTTGTATTTGCGTTGAAGGTATACTGGTAAGGAGTGCTGGAGCGAATACAGAGTGAGCATGCAGGCATGAGTAGCGATAATTGGGGTGAGAATCCCTCAACGCCGTAAACCCAAGGTTTCCTACGCGATGCTCGTCATCGTAGGGTTAGCCGGGTCCTAAGCAAAGTCCGAAAGGGGTATGCGATGGAAAATTGGTTAATATTCCAATGCCAACTATAATGTGCGATGGAAGGACGCTTAGAGTTAGAGGAGCCAGCGGATGGTAGTGCTGGTCGAAAGGTGCAGGTTGGAGTTCAGGCAAATCCGAACTCCTTTAAGCCGAGGCCTTATAGGTGCGTGAAGTTCTTCGGAATGAATCGTAAATCCTTGATACTGTCGAGCCAAGAAAAGTTTCTAAGTTTAGTTATAGTTGCCCGTACCGTAAACCGACACAGGTGGGTGGGATGAGTATTCTAAGGCGCGTGGAAGAACTCTCTTCAAGGAACTCTGCAAAATAGCACCGTATCTTCGGTATAAGGTGTGCCTAACTTTGTGAAGGATTTACTCCGTAAGCATTGAAGGTTACAACAAAGAGTCCCTCCCGACTGTTTACCAAAAACACAGCACTCTGCTAACTCGTAAGAGGATGTATAGGGTGTGACGCCTGCCCGGTGCTCGAAGGTTAATTGATGACGTTAGCTCTGCGAAGCGTTTGATCGAAGCCCGAGTAAACGGCGGCCGTAACTATAACGGTCCTAAGGTAGCGAAATTCCTTGTCGATTAAATATCGACCTGCATGAATGGCGTAACGAGATGGGAGCTGTCTCGAAGAGGGATCCAGTGAAATTGTAGTGGAGGTGAAAATTCCTCCTACCCGCGGCAAGACGGAAAGACCCCGTGGACCTTTACTACAGCTTGACACTGCTATTGGGATAAAAATGTGCAGGATAGGCGGAGGCTTTTGATCCATAGACGCCAGTTTATGGTGAGCCATTGTTGAGATACCGCTCTTTTTTATTCTGATAGCTAACTAGCTTGAGTTATCCTCAAGTAGGACAATGTCTGGTGGGTAGTTTGACTGGGGCGGTCGCCTCCCAAAATGTAACGGAGGCTTACAAAGGTTGGCTCAGAACGGTTGGAAATCGTTCGTAGAGTATAAAGGCATAAGCCAGCTTAACTGCGAGACATACACGTCAAGCAGAGACGAAAGTCGGTCTTAGTGATCCGGTGGTTCTGTGTGGAAGGGCCATCGCTCAAAGGATAAAAGGTACCCCGGGGATAACAGGCTGATCTCCCCCAAGAGCTCACATCGACGGGGAGGTTTGGCACCCTCGATGTCGGCTCATCGCATCCCCGGGGCTGGAGCAGGTCCCGCGGTATGGCTGTTCGCCATTTAAAGCGGTACGCGAGCTGGGTTCAGAACGTCGTGAGACAGTTCGGTCCCTATCTGCCGTGGGCGCAAGAAGATTGAGGAGAGTTGACCCTAGTACGAGAGGACCGGGTCGAACCAACCACTGGTGTACGAGTTGTCCTGCCAAGGGCACCGCTCGGTAGCTATGTTGGGATGTGATAACTGCTGAAAGCATCTAAGCAGGAAGCCAACTCCAAGATGAATCTTCTTTTAAGAGCTCATATAGACTATGTGTTTGATAGGCTGGGTGTGTAATGGATGAAAGTCCTTTAGCTGACCAGTACTAATAGCTCGTCTGCTTATCTTTTATAAGCATCACTTCCTTGTTAAGGGATAAAAACTTAATAAGATATGTTTTTATAGAACTTTGTTTATGACTTTTAACTTTATCTAGTAGTGTTAAATAAGAGATTTAGATAGTATATCTTTTATTTAACACTGCCCATGACTATACAGACGAGGAAACGCCTTTGCTCCATCTCGAACCAAGAAGCTAAGCTCGTCATGGCTGATGATACTCTCCCTTACTGGGATGTTGGAAAAAGTAGGTCGTTGCGGGCTTTGTTGTTAATCTGCTTAATTCTTATATTATTAATCGAATTTTTGGTTCTATGCTTTTTATTCATTGCATATTAATTTATTTAGGTTTTATTTTTATGCCATTTTTGAAATCTTTAGACTGAATTGAACTTAAGGTTTTTCTAAAAATAAAAAGCATGGCTAAAGTAGAACTATAAAAAGAGTTACGATGATTAAAATTTTTAGATTAAAGCTTCAATGTATATGTCTTTGAGATTGATATAGACTACTAAATTTCTAACAAAGTTTTTATAAATGAGTTGTAAGCTTGAGAACCCAGAAACTTAAGCTACTTGATGCGATAGATACAAGTAGCGATAAAGGTAGGTTTAGTTAAGAAAGTGCTATTAAACAAAGACATAAGCGACGGAGTAAAAGCTAAAAGCAGTCAATAGGCTAACTAAAAATAAAATTAGTCAAGCAACTCAAAAATAGTTATATATCTACTAAAAACTCTAAGAATAATTAAAAAGCCCTATCTTTGGGGCTTGCCCTCTTTTTCAAAAACAAAAATATTCTAACTTTGCCAAAACTGGGTAGATTTGGCACAGCCGTTAATGATAAATTGCCATTAAATTGCATAAAAAGGAGCAAAGAAATGGCAATAACTACAACTGGGTTTCAAGCCCCAGCTACAAAACGTGAAGGCTTAAAGCCCTCAGTCTATGAAAAACATAATTTTAATAGGTGCTGACGAGACGCCTATACTAAAACTTATTGGCACTTCAAGTGTTAAAGGTATGAGCACTCCTCTCTAGCTGATAAGCTTAGAGAGTACTCTAATCAAAAATGTATCCATGTCTTGTAAAAATAAATTTCAACATTGTGACATTATTTCGTCATTATTTGCGCTGTGAATATAAAAGCTCGGCATTTACAATTACGTAGAGAACAGCAAAACGGCTCTGCTGTGTATACTCGTTAGTTTATGCGTTTGTGTCGGTTGTTTGTTAGGTGGTTGGTGACAGATATTTGGGATTGTTTGGATTAAGAGCCTGCGCAAGTGTTATTACTATTTTGCACAATAATCTTTTTGTATACAGCTATATGCGTAAATAACACTAATCGTTTGTCTGTGATTTGCTAGTTATGATGTATTTTAATAAGTCTGAAAGTATTGAATTAGAGAGGTTGCGTTTTGATCTACAAAGGCTATATTTAATATTTTTGCCGAAAGATTGATATAATTGTAAAGTATCGCAGATATTAGATAAGAAAATTTAGCCAAAAAGGCAGTAAAATTAGAGAGCAGTCTAATCAATGGGAGTGTTTTTGGGAAGGGTATTACTAGCGCAACTGTGCGAGGTGTTACCCAGGGGTATGCACGTGCCAAGCGAGCTTGAGGCGCTTTATATGTGGATCGAAGCAAATGGCTTTTATGATGATATTTTTACGGTCGCAGGCGCGGCTATCTATATCCGCAGGACCAGTTACGACAGAGCTGGAGTGATGGTAAGCGTGATGGTGGCACGGAAATCGTCTTTTCACGGATGAGCTAAAAATCGTGATAAAAACGCTAAGGTATTGGTTTTTACGGCAAAGATCGCGAGCTTGCTGCGGAGATCGAGCAGCGACTTTGTGTATTTGCGCGCAGTGGATCGGATGGCTCGATGTGTGCGCTATGGATAAATGATGTGGGCGAGACTAAGATCGTACATATGGGCTCTGGTTCCGGCTCAACGATGACTTGCGTTTTGGCTCATAATGGGCTTGATTTTTCTGCGGCTGATTGCAATAGGATATGATGAAATTTGTTGGGATGAGAATTTCTGGTACGCCACCAAACAGCGATGGTGGTGATTTTATCGTGCATCCAAACGTAGAATTTCAGCAATGGATAAAGGATATGTTTAAAAACGACTATCCCTCAAACAGCGCTTGAACTAGTTATGCCCGCGCATATGGACGACGAGATTCAAATGATGAGTTTTTAATATGGATAAATTGCATCGCAGAGTGAATATTGAAATAAAATTAAGAAAATTTAGCCCAAGATATGTTAAACGGATTTTTCTTATTATCTTTTAATAAAAGCAGGAGATATCGAAAAAAATATAAAAATCGGCCTTTGCGTTTTAGCAAGGTAATAAAAACTATTCTAACTAAATTATAAGTGCAAAATTTTGCTGTATGTAAATTTAACTAGCTCTATTTATCCTACCTTTATAAAATTCTCTTGGTTTTTAAAAAACGGTTTTAGTGCCTCGTAGGCTGCTTGTATCTTTTTAAATTTGAGTGTTATACTCGTTTTTGATGCTTTCGCTTTTTGTTTGAGTGTCTGTCTGGGTGATAAATTTTTAGCAAGGGCTAGGTAGCTATCTCTTACAGTTTCGAAGCTGTCTTTATTTGAGCAGCCTAAAATTTCAAAATTTTTCTTCTAACAATTTGCCAAAGCGCTGAAGCGACTTTTAAATTTGGTCGAGTTTTGGACCTTGTAGTTTCTTTTTGAACTCTTTAAATTTGACTTCATTGTAGTTAAAATTTACTATAAATTTTAGATGCTCACGCCTTGAAATGATCTTTTCAATCAAGCCAAAGTCGCTTTCCTTTTTATCTTTTAGGCTAAATTTATGATTTTTCTCGTCAATTTAGACTCATTGCCTTTGAAATTTTGCAAAAATGTAGCTAGCAAAAGCTCTTGGAGTATTGTTTAGCGTAAAGATCATCTCGTCGTTAAGAAAGTCGATGTCGATGTTGTAGATGTTTGTCAGAGCGTTTCTTTGCACTAAAGATAGTTTTATGGTTTTGTATTTTGCAAAGGTCACGTCAAGTTCGTTGCCCTGTTTTTCATAAAGTTTTTATACATTTTAAAAAGCATTTTCGCTGTGGGATCTCGCTCTCTTCGTAAAAAGAGATGATCTTGTCTTTGTTTGCTAGGGTTTTTGTGAGGTTTTTACTTATCAGTGCGCGAAGCTCGCAAAAAAGAGCGTCGCTATCTGTTAAAATGCTTAAAGATTCTAAAGTTTGGGTTATATTCATGGGTTTCTCCATTCAAAATATCCCTATTTAAAGCAACTAGCGTTCCAAAGTTCAATATTTTTCTGATATTGCTATCTTTTGTATATGCCAAAAACTCATCTCTTTAGCTTTTTGTTCTTTATGTAAGATCGCCTCCTCTTTTTGTGAGAAGCGGCTTCTTTTTGAGTCTTTTTTCGCACGCCTTGCTCTTTTGTAAGCTCTTTTTGATCTCTTTTTAGACTATCGAAAAAAATCGTTCATTTTGCTCCTTTTTTGCTCAAAAGGATTCTACTAAAAAGGTTATAAATTTAAAAATGAATACAATCTCTTTTTTTAAGGAAAGTTTGGTTAATATCACAACTTAATTTTTCATGTGCGCTCGTAGCTCAGCTGGATAGAGCATTTGATTGCGGTTCAAAAGGTCAGAGATTCAGATTCTCTCAGGGCGCACCATCCTTTTCTCTCAAATTTTATTTTCAGACCACTTTTGAGATTAGTTAAACGGTATAAAAACTCTATTTAGATATAGCCCTTCAGCAGGTGCTGGTATGCGAGTTAGAGCAGGACGTCCATTTAGCGAAGCTTTGATGAGCTCGCTGCCGTCTTTTGTTTTAGCGCTTTTTAGTAAATTGCAACCATGAGGCGCACTGACCGCGCAAAAAAGCCATTTGCCTTAAAAACGATGATAGTTTGCTCTTTGTATGCTGTAGCAAAATGCTTTATCAAATTTCTCGCACTGGGCTTTTTGCGTCGCTTCCGGTTTTCATATATGCGCTAAAATCATGCTCGCCGATAAAATTACGCAAAAATTTTCATTTGCTTTTTGATATCAAATTTGGGCAAAAACACCTTGTAGTTTGAGCTAAAAACATCAAATTTACCGTGATCTATCACATATCTATAAGACCCTTTGCGACCGCATCATATCTTGCTTGAAAGCTATCATCCACCAAATTTATGCGTTTTATGTGAATGCTTGGGTGTGCGTGGCGGTTTATAAGATCTTGTAAGCGTCTCAAGTCTTTAAAGTGATCGCCGCAAACGACGCTTGAGCTTTGGTTGTTTGCATGCACGCTTTTATCGGTGCGCGAGCTAGAGACCACTCTTTCAAAAAATGCCAACGTGAGCTAGGGGCGCGCTCTAACTCATCCCTCTACGCCGTTTTCATGCGGCTGGGTCTGCGAGCCTTGAGTTTCGAGCCATCGTAGCTGTAGATTAGCTGAATTTTCATCAGTATCTTCGTGTGATCTTAGCTTTATAAAGCAAGACGCCAGCTAGTAAAAATACGAAAAATATGAGTGGTATCGCAAGCGCTGGCTTTGATGAAAAGAGCATTATGAGCGTAAAATAGCCAAACAAAACGCCAAAAGTGCCAACATAGACCATGCCCTTTTCATATCTATACGTGACGATGCCAAGGCTGATCGCAAAGAGCGTGCTAGCAAGCGGAAAGAGGGCCACTAGGACGTAGGTGCTAAGGTCTTTTCTGCGCTTATCGCTGCTAGCTGCATCCATCCAGTACTCTTTGATGCTGCCAACATCGCTTATCTCCTCGCTTTGGGCAGTTCTTATCTTCATTGATTTGAAGTTGCTTTGGTGATAAATTTCATCTCTGATGTCATACATTTTGCCCTCGTTTAAGGATAGCTCTACGCTTTGGCCCACGTTTATGATCTTTGCGTTTTTGGCGGTTATTAGGCGCTGTGAGTCTTTGACAAAGGGGTTAAACATCACGATATCTTTGTAGGTTGTGCCATTTTTGTCTTCGCTTTCGCTGCCCACATAGACCATCCAGTCGGAGAATTTTTGTCCAAACTGGGTTGGCTTTTTAAAAGTTTAGCTTAGCAACTGTCTTTTTATAGTCGATGAGATTTGCATTTAGCTGGGCGGCTATTGGTATCATGACGATGGCAACTACCAGCAAGGCAGCGCTTAAAAGGGCTGAAAAAGCTAAGAAAAATCTTGCTATTTTATTTGGCGAGCCACCAAGCGTGAAGATAACAATACTTTCATTCTCTTTCGAGAGCCTAAAAAGCGTCATCGCAAGTGAGACGAAAAACGCGATAGGCACGACAAAGAGCAGCACGCGTGGGGCATAAAATGAGTAGAGTTTAAAGAGCTCGCCAAAGCTGATCTCGATGTATGAGGTGATGCGCGCGATCTGGATGAAAAAGACGATCGACATGATCAAAAAAAGCGTACTAAATAGCGATGCGAACGTGCCTAAAAAGTTAAACAAAAGATATTTATTTACTCTACTCATAAATGAACCTTGCAAAATTTTCTATGCGCGTCAAAAGCGTAGGTGACAAGCAGCCCGAGGCTTAAAAATGGCACAAAGGCTAGCTCGTAGCCCTTTTTGCGAACGAGCGCATAGACTGGAAGCGTAAGATGCTGCCAGATAGATCGCCACAAGGGCTAGCTTGGCTGGTAAAATGGCTCCGATGATCGCTGCGATAAATATGTCAGCACTGCCCATGGCTTCTTTTTCATCGCATAGCTCACGACAAATCTCAGCACCCAAAAATATAAATCCAAAGAGGATCACATTTAGATTTGAGCAAAATTTCCTTTTAAAGATAAAAAAAGTAGCAGAGCATAGGGCAAATGCAAAAATAGCGCTGTAAAAGAAGCGCATCTGGCACAGCTTTATACCTTATGTCTATGACGCTAAGGGCTAGTAGCATAATAAAGCAAAGCTCTAAAAATAGCGTATAAAAGCAGGGTTTCTACGCTTAAAGCTTCGCTGCACTCTTTAAAAACAGATCAGAAAAAGCAATCCAGAGGCTAGCTCAACCAGCGGATAGACAAGGCTTATCTTTTTGCTTGCAAAAGGCGCATTTTCCACCTAAAAATAGCCATGAAAAAGCGGAATATTGTGATAAAAATTTAGCTTGTGAGAGCATTTTGGGACAGTGTGAGGCTGGGAAATGTATGCTTTCATTTCGTGGCAAGCGGTAGATTAGCACATTTGAAAATGAACCCACACAGATGCCAAAAACAAAAGCAAAAACGGCAAAAAGATGACTAAAAATATCCATTATCTCACTCAAAACCCCGCCAAATCTTCGCTCTATATCTTTTGAATCTGGCAACGATGCTTGCAAGTTCATCCTTGCCAAAGTCTGGCCAAAGTGTCGGCGTGAAAAACAGCTCCGCATAGCTTGCCCTGCCAGAGCATGAATGTGAAAAGCCTGCTCTCGCCCCCAGTTCTAATGAGAAGATCCACCGGCTCACTCTCGTCAAGTGCCGCATTTAGGCTCGCTTCATTTATCTCACAGCCTTTTAAATTTAGTTTTTTCACAGCTCTTATGATTTCATCTTTTGAGCCGTAGTTTTATCGCTAAATTTAAAAAGCAAATTGTAGTTCTCATGTGTTGCATCTTTAGTGATCTCTATCTCATTTTTTTAGCTCGTCACTAAATGGCGAGATGTCGCCGATCGTGTTAAATTGATCCCATTTTTTTATAAAATCATCACGCTTTAAAAGAAGAAATTTTCTTGCAAATTCATCAAAAATCAACCTCTTTTTGCGGTCTTTTTCCAGTTTTTCGGTGCTAAATGCGTAAAAGGCTTAGTAATTTTCACCCCATTGTCGATGCAAAATCTGCACATATCGCTCACCACATTTGCCCCGGCCTCGTGCCCATTTGTCCGCAAAAATCCACGCTTTTCGCCCAGCGTCCGTTGCCGTCCATGATGATAGCGAGGTGGTTAAGTTTGTTCAATGTCTAGCCTTTTAAAGTCAATTATCTGCTCTTTTACTCCAAAGAGCGCTTACGTTTTGCACCACAACTGCGGCGCTGAATTCGCTTTTTAGCAAGCTTGCGACGTTGCTAAATGGAGTTGCGATCTCATATCAAATTTTCATCTTTACTGTAAAATAAGCGGCGTAGATTGAAAACACAAGAAAAAACCTCATCTCACTTGCCTCTTTTTAAGCTGGAAAATGCCGTTTGTACCGCTATACGCAAATGGTATATGCACGACGTTTTTCTTGTAGAGCAAAAGAGCATTTTTGCTAGCACTCTCATCTCATCTTTTTGTTTTAACTTCGCTTAAGTTTTTAAATAAATAGCTGTAAAGCCACGATAAATTCTCGTTTTTACCAAATTTCTCTATCAATTGGCCCGTCAGACAAAAACGTCCTCATCTAAAATTTTTGGTTTTCGTATAAATATGACGATGTTTTCGCCTTAGCTATGCACCTCGCCCCAGTATCTAGAGCCCACATTTAGCTCTTTTACGCTTTTTGTGTTTAAATTTCTATTTGCGAAATTTAAGATGTATCTGTTAAAGCCGACCTTTTGGCTAACTAAAATGCTAAGCGGCAAGGACGAATTTATCGCCACTAGCGGAGCTTGGCTGTTTTTGCTATCTTTGGACGTGTGAGATTTGCTCTATCATACATTGCTGCTAGCTCCACGATACGCCCTGCGATCTCGTCTTTTGAGGCAAGCGGCAGTAAAATCTCACTATTTTTGTGATGAGTACTCGTTTTGCTCGCTTGCAAAGCCATTTTTCTCGCCCAAAATATTTAGGCAAACTGCATCAAGCCCTTTTTTCTCTAACATCGATCTAGCGCTTTTAAGAGCGTTTTCGTTTGAAATTTCAAGCTTAAAGCCGATCTTTTTACATTTAAGCTCTTTTAAAGCTTTGCAAAAATATCGACATTTCTCTTTAGGGTCTACCTAGGGCTTTCGCCAACGTCCTCTTTTTATCTTGCCATCTATCTTTGTCGGTACAAAATCACTCACCGCAGCGCACATTATAAGTGAAATCTGCGTCCTCGCACTCACTCTTGCAAAGCTCTAAAAAGCTCGCTACTTGAGCTAAATTTAAGGCAGTCAAATGGTTCGCTACTAGTTTCAAAGCTAGCAAGCAGTTTTACCTCCGCACCTGCGTAGTAAAAAGGCTCTAGCCAAGGCTCTGCCATCTTGCCGCTTGAGAAATGTTTGTAATGGCTCTAACATCATCTATCTTTTTCTGTTGTCGCGCCACCTGCGATCACCACTTTTTACCTGCAAAAAGTGGCTTGCTAAAGCTTTTAATGGCAGCTTCAACTATCACTTCAGGACTTGCTAAAGCACCCTTGCCAACGTCGCCGCAAGCTAGAGTTTTAAGCACTGGCTCAACCACTCAAAGCGCCGTTTTTCTTTAAAAATTTCCAAGTGAATTTTAGCGTCGCAAAAATGCTCGATCATGTTGTTATTTGCAGCAGGGGCAACGACCAAAGGCACATGCGAGGCGGCGATTAGCGTTTGCATAAAGACATTGTCGCAGATGCCAGCTGTTAGCTTATTTATCGTATTTACCGAGGCAGGTGCGATGAGGACTAGATCCATTTTAGAGTAGGATATGTGATTTACGCCGTCTTGCCAGTTTTGCGTTTGTGAGCTTAAGTACATGCTCGCTTAGCGCCTCAAAAAGCCGCTTACACTGCAAAACTCAAGCGCTCCGTCGCTTAAAGCTACATAAACATCCGCGCCTTGCTTTTTAAGCAGTGATAAAATTCGAATGCCTTGTAAAAGGCGATACTGCCGCAAACAGCAAGTAAAATTTTCTTATTTTTAACATCGTCTTTGCCGAAAAATTTCTCAAAAAGCCGCTTTTGTTCTCTTGACGACCTCTGCTGATAGCTAGAGCGCCGCTCTCAACGTCTTTTGTGATGGTGCTACCAGCTGCTATGATGACGTTATCAGCGATATTTACAGGGGCGACTAGCTGCGTATCTGAGCCAACAAAGACGTTTTTGCCGATCTTTGTTTTTATATTTTTGCCTTGCCGTCGTAGTTGCGATGTGATCGTGCCACAACCGATATTTGTGCCACTTTCTATCTCGCAGTCGCCAAGATAGCTCAAATGTCCAGCTTTTACGCCGCTAAGAACGCCTTTTTAACCTCGACGAAATTTCCTATGTGTGTGTCAGGATTTCAGAGTGGCCTTATATGAGCTAGTGGGCCCGATGTCTGAGTTTTTGATGATGCTACTTTCTATCACTGATGAGCTTTTTGATTATGCTCTCGAAATAACGCACTCGCCAAGGATACTTACGTTTTTCTTCGAGCACGCACTCGCCTTCAAATCTAGCCCTGCTGTCTGTGAAAATGCTCTCAGGCATGCGCATCAAAACGCCAGCTTTCATCAAATTTTGCTTGATCTCATCTTGCATTATTTTTCAGCGATGCTAGCTGAAATTTATCATTTATGCCCATGAAATTTTGCTCATTAACATTTACTGCAACGCACTTTAAGCCCTTTTCGTTTGCTATTTTTTTATGGCGTCAGTTAGGTAGTACTCTTTTTGTGCGTTTTTGGTTGCTTATGAGCGGTAAATTGCTCTAACGCCTCGCGTTTAAAGCAGTAACAACCAGCATTTACACTCTTTATGGCAAGTTGCGCTTCGCTCGCATCTTTTGCTCGACGATAGCCTCAACTTTGCCGTTTTTATGATAACTCTGCCGTATCCAAAAAGGATTTGCCGCTTCAAATGAGCTCATAACTACGTCTGTTTCGGCATTTGCTAGACGCATAAGATCAGTTGATCTAACAAGTGGCATATCGCCGCAAGTTGACAAGCACCTTTTTCGCCGCTTAATTTACGCCTTTTTATCGCGCCGGCAGTGCACGGGAATGGCTAGATCTTGCTCGAGACTTTTAGTTTGAGGGAGATCCCTTTTTATCTTTTTGCTAATTAACTCTTTTTCGTAGTGAAGCACGACGCTAACGTCATTTGTGATCGCATAGGCTTTGCTTTAAGATGTGAATGATCATTGGCTCGCCACATAGCTCAAATAGGACCTTTGGGCGTTTTGATTTCATCCCGGTACCAAGACCAGCAGCTAGGATTATGATTGAAGTATTATTGTTCATTTTTAAGCCTTTTAACGTTAAATACTTTCAGCAGATTGTAGCAAAAAATGGCAAACATAATTTAACGATTGTTTCAACAAAAAGCTAATAAAATAGCAATTCTTAAGAATTTATAAATAAAGCGAGTTTAAATGGATTTAGGAACCGTCGTCGGCTGGGTTTTGACCCCGGTGCTTTTGTTTGGATCAATGGCGATGAGGCGTTGGTATAGGGACCATACATCGATATCCCTTCTGTGATGATCGTTTTTGGTGGTACTATCGGCGTTATGATGGTTGGCTTCAAGATGGAGACGGCTTAAAGGCGTTGGTAGAATTTTATGGTGTCGCTGTTAAGCCATCAGTTGTTGTAAATTACCTGAGACTATAAAAAAAGTAGTTGATTACTCAACCAAAGCTAGGCGAGATGGCATCTTAGCACTTGAGAGCGAAGTAAATAACGAGATCAAATCAGTTTTTAAAAAAAGGTCTTTCAATGGCGGTCGATGGCAATGGGCCAGATGCGATCAGAGCGCTTTTGAGATCGATATAGATCAAACTAGCACAAGGCATGCAAACAACATCAGAAATTACTCGAGCAAGTCGGTGGTTTTTGCTGGTGCGATGGGTATGATCGGTACGCTTATCGGTCTTGTTGCGATGCTTCTTAACATGTCAGACCCCTAGTGCGATCGGTCCATCTATGGCGGTTGCTTTGCTTACGACACTTTATGGTGCGATGATAGGTAACATCATCGGCTCACCATGTGCAAATATCCTCTCGATCCGCGATGCTGATGAGGCGCTTGAGAAGCAAGTTATTTTTAGAGGGTATCATGGCGATACAAGCAGGATAACCCAAGAACGCTTGAAGCTAAGCTTTTAGCATTTTTACCTCAAAAGATAGAAAAAGTCAGTTTGAATAATGGGTAAATTAATAAAACCAGAAGAGTGCCCAAAGTGTATGCCTGAGTGGCTGGCTGCCTTTGGTGACCTTATGTCGCTCTTTGCTTTTGCTTCTTCGTTTTGCTCCTTTCTATGGCGACGATGGATGCTAAAAAGATGGAGGCTGCTGTTGGCTCACTAGCTGGTGCGCTAAGCGTGCTGAGGGGTGGCGCAAGACCAGATAGTCAGGTAGAAAAGAGACAGACCCTGAAAGCAGACGCACTCCAAAGCCAAAAAGCTCAAAAAGGCGCTCAAAACGAGGTCACTTCGACTGTTAAAAAGATAAATGAGCTACTAACGGCTAGCGGGGCGCCTGAGATCACGATGGAGGAGAGCGAGGATGAGCTTTTATCGTTAGGCTTCCAGCTGCGATGCTCTTTGACAAAGATAGTGCTGAAATTTTCTGGCGAGGATGCGAAGCTCTTTTTAAAGCGAATAGGCATGATCATAGCCAAAATGCCAAATGAGGTAAAAACAGATATCATCGGATACACTGATAATACAAATCCAAGCAAAGACTCTATATACAAAAACAACTGGCAACTCTCTACTGCAAGGGCGCTAAGCGTGCTTGAAGAGCTAGTTAGCGATGGCGTGCCACAAGAGAGGCTTATCACTTCTGGCAGAGCCTCTTTTCGATCCGATCGCTAGCAACAGCACAGACGAGGGCAGAGCTAAAACAATAGAGTAGAAATTCACTTCGTCTCCTCGAGCCAAAAATAAAGAGGCTACTAAGAAAAGTATCCTTGATACGAGGAATTAGTCGTGAAAGCACTGCTTAGTTTAGCGGTTTTGTTTTGTGTAGTTTTTGGCGCTGATCCTGCGCTACCAACTATAGGGTTTAAGCCTCAAATTCACCGCAAAATGCCGAGCAGCTTGTAAATTCATTAAATGTTTTACTAATCCTCACCGCACTAGCACTCGCTCCTTCGCTCATCTTTATGATGACGAGCTTTTTGCGCCTTGTCATTGTATTTTCATTTTTGCGTCAAGCGATGGGCACACAGCAAAGTGCCACCTTCAACGGTGCTTATCTCGCTTGCGATGGTGCTTACATTTTTCATCATGGAGCCAGTTGGTCAAAGAAGCTACGATGAGGGCATAAAAGCCTTATATAGCTGAGCAGATAGGGCTATGAGGAGATGCTTGATAAGAGTTTAAAGCCCTTTAAAAGAATTTATGGTGAAAAACACTAGAGAGAAGGATCTTGCGCTATTTTTAGGATAAGAAAATTGCAAAATCCAGCAAATATCGAGGAGATCCGCTAAGCATCGCGATGTCAGCCTTTATGATAAGCGAGCTAAAGACATCTTTTGAGATAGCATTTTTGCTCTATCTGCCATTTTTGGTTATCGACATGGTTGTAAGCTCCGTTTTGATGGCGATGGGTATGATGATGCTACCTCTGTCATGATCTCGCTGCCATTTAAGCTACTCATCTTCGATGCTAGTTGATGGTTGAGATTGCTAATAGGAAATTTGAGTAAAGAGCTTTCACTGATGAGATTTTATTAGCACTTTTGCCTTTGGCGCTATTTGGATCAAATTGGCGGATAGCAAACAAGGCCCTCAAAACGAAATTTCAAAGATCAAGAGCTTGATCTAAAAAGAGCACTTAAGTGACGAAGCAACATCAAGCGCCTACTTGCCAAGTCTTAGCCTAGAGGGCTCATACGGCAAAAACGCAAAGCACCTTCCCAAGCATAGTCGCTAAAGAGTCAGCTGGCGTGCTGGCAGGATTGATTTTTACTATATGATGGTGGAGCTGAGAGGCTAGGCTAAAGATGAGCCAGCTTTTTAAAAACAAAGCTGCCATACGCAAACGATGAAGCCAAAAACTACCTTGCATTTAAGGGCTGTAACATTTATGCTTTAACGCCTGCGCACTTGAAAAATATAATAGCCGCCAAAAACGCTCAGGCAAATTTCTTAAAAGGCGTTTTTAGACAAGCTTGAAAAGGCAAATAAAGCAGGACTTGCCCCAAAAGATGAGCTAGAAAATGTGCGGGCAAAAATACCACCTAGCAAACAGCACGCAGCTTGAATACAAAAATAAAATGGAGCAAATTTCTAAATGAGATAAATTTGCTATGAGCGAGCAAACCCTCGCCACTTAGTGGGGCAAAAATGGCTGATATTGGCTCAATTTGTATCTTCAAAAACGCCGAGCTTGATAGGCTAAATCAAGATATATCTTTAAGCGAGGCTAAGCTTAGCGAGACAAGAGCTGGCTTTTTGCCTCAAATTTCGCTTTATGACACCTATGGATTTTACAAAAATAACTACGACATCGACCTTGGCAGGTATAGCGCTTACCGCCCATATCTTGATAAATATCTAAAAGAGGATACGCACGGCAATAAATTTGGCGTTAGCTTTAGGTGGAAAAATTTGCGACTTTTTGCCACTAGCAAGATGAGCCAAGCTAGCAAGATCGCGCTTGATGAAGCGAGGCTAAATTTCGAGAGTATAAAAAGCGTGAAAACGATACTAAACTTAAAAATTACAAAAACGAGATCGCAACTCTTGGCTCAAAGATCAACTCTCGCTAAATGAGTATGTAAAAAGCAAGCGATCTTGCGCTTAGAGCGAGCTATGAAAAATATAACTCTGGGCTTTTAGGGTATAGCGACCTGCTTGAAGCACTCTCTCAGAATGTGATGCCATTAGCCTTTTGAAGGGGCGAAAGATGAGCTAGAGATTAAAAAGGCGGAGTATTTTTGAGAGTGGGGAGAGTATTTTAGAGAGGATTAGGGATTGAAAAAGCTGATAATTTTAATGATATTTTGTATCTTTTCATTTGCAGCAGAAAAAGGTACTGCTGATTTTGAAGTCTATGCTAAAGTAAAGCTCAAAGCTTGCATTTGAGAGCAGCGGCAAGGTAGATAAAATTACTGTAGATGTCTCAAGCCATGTTAAAAAGGGCGAGGCACTTGCCTAGCCTTGATCAAACAAGCCTTGAGATCGCTCTAAAAAGGCAAAAACGACCTAGCGCTTGCCAAAAATGCCAAAAGCATTTGCTAAAAAGCACCTTTAATAAATTAGCTAAAGTAAAGGACGTCACCTCAAAGCAAAGAAATTTGATGAGGTAAAATATACATTTGATGAGGCAACTCTTAGAGTGCAAAGCGCTGAGATCGCCATTTTAAACGCAGATGATCATCTTAAAAAGGCCGTTTTAAAAAGCTCCTTTTGATGGCGTCATAGCTAGTGAAAAATGTCGAGCTTGGCGAGAGCGCTTCGCCACTTCAGCCAGCCTTTGTCTTAAACTCCGAAGAGGTTAAAATTTACATAGCGATCGATGAAAAATATGCACATTGGTAAAAGTTGGCGATACGTTTAAATTTAAGCTTTGACGCGACAAGCGAAGAAAAAGAGGTAAAAAATCGCGCTAATTTACCCAGAAATTAAGCGAGAGACCCTGAATGTACGCCGAAGCTTACGATGGGGCTAAAGCCGGGGCATGTTTGGTCAAGGAAAAGTGATAATCGGCGAAAATAAATGATAAAAACAGCCATCAACCGCCCCATAACTACGCTTATGATATTCTTAAGCCTCGTTGTCTTTGGCATCTACTCGCTAAAGACGATGAATGTAAATTTATACCCGCAAGTAAATATCCCAATCGTTAAGATCACGACCTACGCAAACGGCGATATGAACTACATCAAGACAAAGATCACGCAAAAGATCGAGGATGAGGTCTCAAGCATCGAGGGGATAAAAAGCTTTTACTCAACCAGCTTTGACAACCTAAGCGTGGTAAGCATCGAATTTGAGCTAAACAAAGACCTAGAGAGCGCTACAAACGACGTCCGCGACAAGATGCAAAAAGCAAGGTTAAACGCAAACTACGAGATAGAAAAGCTAAATGGCCTCTCTTCAGCCGTCTTTTAGCCTCTTTATCACAAGGCTTGATGGCAACGAAACTAAGCTCATGCTAAGAGATCGATGATGTGGCAAAGCCATTTTTGGAGCGCATTAGCGGCGTTTCAAAGGTTAAAACAAAATGGCTTTTTAGAGCCAGCGGTTGGATTACACTTGATAGGTTTAAGCTTGATAAAAATGCTCTGTAGCGCAAAACGAAGTAGCAAGTGATAAAGGTTGAGTTTAAAAGCACCTCTTGGCAAGATAGAAAATGAAAAATCCAAATGGCGATCAAGTCAAATCTCAGCGCCAAAAGTATAGATGAGATAAGAAATTTAACGATCAAACAAGGAGTCTTTTTAAAAGATATCGTAGTGTTGATCTCGCTTACAAAGACGCAAACGAAGCAGCGATAATGGATAAAAAGTGGCGTCTTGCTTGGTCTTGAGCTAGCTCCAGATGCAAATGCTCTAACAGTGATCGCCCCTAGCAAAATCAAAGCTAGATCAGTTTAAAAAGCCTGCTTGGCAGCGAATACGACGTAAAAATAGCTTATGATAAGGCGAAGTGATACAAAAGACATCGATCAAACCGCCTTTGATATGATCCTTGGCGTCTTGCTAACCATCGTGATCGTCTATCTGTTTTTAAGAAATTTCTCGATCACCATCATCTCAGTCGTAGCGATACCAACTAGCATCGTAGTGACATTTTTCATCATAAATGCCCTAGGCTACGACATAAACCGCTTAAGCCTAATAGCGCTCACACTTGGTATCAGGATTTTCATCGATGATGCGATAGTTGTCACTGAAAAATATCGCTAGCAAAGCTAAAAGATGAGCCAAATGCCCTAAAGCAAGCTTTGCGAGGCATAAAAAGAGATAGACATTTAGCGTCTTTGCGATCCTCGCTCGTTCTACTTTGCGTCTTTGTGCCTATTGCCTTTATGAGCGGCATCGTTGGCAAATACTTTAACTCCTTTGCGATGAGCGTAGCAGCTGGCATCGTCATCTCGTTTTTTGTGAGTATCTTTCTCGTGCCGACACTTAGTGCTAGGTTTGTAAATGCCAAAGAAAAGCGGCTTTTTCTAAAGAGTGAGCCCTTTTTGAGGCGCTTGAAAAATGGCTATGAGAAGCTTTTAACTTTAGCGCTTAAAGTAAGCTCATATTTTTGGCCATAACGATTGTGGTCGTTGTTTTGCTCGTTTGGGCTGGCTAAACTGTAGGCGGTGACTTCATGCCAAGCGAGGATAACTCGGAGTTTAACATCTATTTTTAAGCTTGATCCCTCACTTAGCCTGCAAGCTAGCAAAGAGAGGCTAAAAGATAGAAATTTCACTCATAAACGCCGATCCTCAGGTAGCTTACGCCTACTTCATCCCTGGCTACACAGACGCCAAGCAGCCTTATCTTGTAAAAGCTTACGTTAGACTAAAGGAGCTAAAAGATAGAGCTAATCACGAGCGGCAAAACGCCATCATGCAGAGGTTTCGTGACAAGCTAAAAAGTGATGATATGAGCGTCATTGTAGCTGATTTGCCAGTGGTTGAAGGCGGCGATGTGCAGCCAGTAAAAGCTTACTATCACCTCTGAAAATGGCAAAGAGTTAGAAACGAAATTATGCCAAAAGATCAGCAAAATGCTAAAAGAGATAAATGACGCAACAGATGTAAATTCGCCCGAAGAAGACCTGCTAAAAACGCGTGCAATTTTCTATCGATGAAGATAAGGCTAAGAGGCTAAAGTTTAGACAAAGCCAGCGTTGCAAGTGCCGTTTATAGCGCGTTTAGCCAGAACGAGGTCTCTGTTTTTGAAAAACGAAAATGGCAAAGAGTATGAGCTTTACATGCGCCTTGATGATAATTTAGAAGCGATACAAATGATATCTTAAAAGACCAAGATGAAGCAATGAGGGGCTTTTTGTCACACTTGGCGATGTGGCGACGATTAGTTTTGAGCAAAAGCCAGCTAGTATTTCAAGGTTTAATAGAGCCGATGAGATCAAATTTCTAGCAAATACCAAAAATAACGCTCCGCTAAATAGCGTGGCAAATGAAATTTCAAAGAAGCTTGATGAAATTTTGCCAGCAAATTTCAAGTATAAATTTCTTGGATTTGTGGAGCTGATGGATGATACAAACGCTTCGTTTATCTTTACAGTAAGCGCTAGTGCGGTGCTTATTTACATGGTGCTAGCTGCACTTTATGAGAGCTTTTTGCTGCCATTTCTCATCATGCTTGCCATGCCGCTTGCCTTTTGTGGCGTCGTGATCGGACTTTTTATAAGCGGCAATCCATTTAGTCTATTTGTCATGGTAGGGCGTCATCTTGCTCTTTGGGTATGGTCGGTAAAAACGCCATTTTGGTGGTTGATTTTGCAAACCACTTTGCAAATAGTGGCATAGAGGCAAACGAAGCTGTGAAAATGGCTGCTAAGAAGCGACTAAAGGCCGTTTTGATGACCACCTTTGCGATGATATTTGCCATGCTGCCTCTTGCACTTAGCAGGGGTGCTGGCTATGAGAGTCAACTCGCCTATGGCTATAAGCATCATCTTTGGGCTCATTAGCTCGACTTTGTTAAAGCTTGCTTGTCGTGCCAGTGCTTTTTGCATGGGTTTATAATCTTGATCAAATTTGTATAAGAAATACTTTATGAAAGGGAGAATTTGAAGAAGATTTTGGCGGTTTTGCTCTTTGCTTTGCCCCTTTGGGCTGAAATTTACTAGAGATCATCGCTCTGGCGCAAAGTGCGAAGCTTGAGAGCTTGAAAGAATTTAATAAAAATGAATATATAAATAAAAACAAGAGCAACAAGCTAATTTATCCCTTGATGGCAGATATACCTTTGTGCCTGATGAGCTAAAGGGCGGATATATGACAAAGGCTGGGTCGATCACGGCAAAGGTCGAGTATCTCATCTTTGACGGCGGTGCTGAGCGAGGCTTCGGATAAGATTTTTAGACCACAAGGGCGTGGAGAAAAACCTACAAAGATGAAGAGCTGATGAATTTAACCGCTTTTTCAGGTCGCAAGGTCTATTTTAATGCTGTTGCGCTAAATCACTTATAATTAGAGACAAAATTTGTTGATAGCTTTTGCTAAGGCTGCGGCTGAAAATGAATTTCTGGTTTGAGTATGGCGAGATAGATAAGAGCAGTTTGATGCGATACCATTCGTTAAATAAAAGAGCCGAGCTAGACGAGCTTGGGCTTAAGCTAGCCGAGCTAAACTCAAGGATAATTTACTCTCAAACGGCGAGATCGGCTTTGTGGCTGGCTCAAAGATAGTGATGCCTGATTTTAGCAAAGATGATCTAAGCGCTAAGCTTGGGGCGATGGAGCAAGAAAAATATATAAAAGAGCAAGAAAATGAGAAGCAAAAGATAATTTGTCTAAAATTTACTTAAAAGATACGCAAAGTGTGAATAATAACAGCTTTAAAAAGGCGAGAGGACGACTTCGCAGATGGTTGATGCGTATGCTGATGCAAACAAGCCTAGGGGTGGAGTTTGAGTGGAAGCTGCCAGATAGCCTAAGCCTTAGCAAGCAAAAGCCAAACTAAGCGCATAGAGGAGCAAAAGGCTGCACTTGATCTAAGTGATGAAGAAAGCAGGGATAATAGCTAGGCTAAAGGATCTAAGAGGGCGTGATAGAGGGCTTAAGTGCTAGGCTAAATTTAGACTCGCTAAAACAAGATAACCTTGATAGAGACTTTAATGACCTGCTAAATGGCTATCTTAGCGGCAAGGTAAAATTTGTGAGCAGTTTTTGTTTGTGAGTGAGAAAAATTTTCAGCGACAGAGCAAACTTCATTTTAAATGGCGATTTGCTCGAGCTAAACAAGCTTGAATACTGAATGCGCAAGAAATATAAATGAGGGTGGTGATAGAATGAATAAACTGATCTTTGTGACCATTTTGTGGGCATTTAGCTTTAGCTTGATAGGAGATTTTTAGCTGGCAAGGTCGATAGCTATTTGGCTGTTTTTGTGCGTGTGACGCTTGCAAGCTTGGTCTTTTTGCCATTTACGAGGGTCTCGAGGCGTTAGTCCAAAGCTAGCCCTTGGCATAATGGGGCATAGGAGCGGTGCAAATAGGGGCTAATGTATCTTTGCTACTACAACTCGTTTTTGTATCTAAGTGTGCCAGAAGTCGCGCTTTTTACCATTTTTACGCCGTTTTATGTCACGCTCACATCGATGCGTTTAGCTTTCAGTAGGCCGCTTTTATCTCTTTGGCGTTGGCGTTGCGGTCTTTGCGCGCTTATCATCAAGTATGGCGCGATAAACGAAGGGCGATAAAGGGCTTTTTGCTGGTGCAAGGGCAAACATCTGCTTTGGAGCAGGGCAGAGTGCATATAAGGCGCTTTTGGAGAGATATGACGTGGATCAAAAAGGTCTTTGGGCTACTTTCACTTTGGAGCGTTTTTGTAGCAGTGATCGCACTTGTAACACTTGGCAATCCAGCCATTCACGTTGATCTAACGCAAACTTTGGTACTTTTGTGGCTTGGAGCGGTTGCCAGTGGGCTGGGATATTTTATGTGGAACAAAGGCGCTTGCGAGGTCGATAGCGGCGTGCTTGCCATCATGAATAACGCCCTCATACCAGCTGCTATCATCGTAAATTAGTCTTTTTGGCAAAAGGATGCTAATCTAACAAGGCTCATTTTGGGCGCTGTGATAATGTATATCTCGCTACTAATTCACAATAGAGTGATGAATTTACGGTGTAAAGGCCGCGTGAGGTTAAATTTAGGGTTACGTTTGAGCTATTTAAGCGCCTTGCATCTTTACAAGCTGGGCGTTTAGTTGCATTATCTGAGCAAAGATAGCCCCTTTTTGCTCTGGAGAGAAGCGACCAGCTCTTTTGCGTATGGATTTTTGCTAGCACTGCTTTGCTTTATCGCAGCTTCAATCTCTTTTAGCTGTTTTTGCAGTTTTTCTAACTGCTTTTTTATGACATCGGCGCTACTCTCGCTCTCATTATTTGTTTCGCTAACTAAATTGGAAGCGTCATGCAAGATAGCGCTTTTTGTCGTTTTGTGAATTTTGCTCTTTGATTTTGCTTCATCAGCCTTCATTGCGCTGTTTGAAGAGCTATTTTTGTTTAAATTATAAAGATTTGAGTTTATCTGCATCGCCTCGCCTTTAAATTTAAAAAGCATATCGGCAAAGTAAATAAAACTTTGGCTACGAAAGAAAATAGCAAAAAGAGCAAAAATGATGCCACGCCAAAGAGCGGTGGCAAAAATGCTGTTGGCTCAAATTTAACGCATAAAAAGCGTGATGGCGTTATAGAGTAAAAAGACAAATGTGCTTATGTGAAGGTTGTTTGAGCTTAGTCTAAAGGCTAGCATCTTGTTTAGAATATTCATCAAAAATACCGCCATATCCAAAGAGGTGAAGTAAAAACTTAGTGGATAAAAATATGCCAAATAGGTAGTTGATAGCTAGCACGCTAAGCTGCAAGAGGCTAATGAGCGGAAAAAGTAAAGCACCGCAACCTCCATAGCAAAAAGACATATAAATTAAAAGTAGTGAGTTTGCTAGCAGGCTAAATTGGGCGCAAAGTATAAAAGATAGACGTAAATATAAAAGACGCTCAAGGCATGAAAAGTAAAAGCCAACGTTAAAAAAGAAGCTGCGGAAATAGGGGCGACGCTAAATAAAATAACGCCAAAGAGCGTGTAGAAATGTAAGATCTTTATCTTTTTACATATCATGTAAAAAGCCAGCCACGCTCATCAAAAATGCCCGCAAAAAGCTTGCTATAAAGCCGATCATGTAAAAAGTAAAAAGCAAAGCACCAAAAAGATGACGATAGTAAAGTCAAAAATGTATGAGCGGTAAGGCATATATCTTGCGTAGATGGGCTTAAAAACGAGCCTTTAAAATAAAAAGCAAACCGCGCTTATGACGCCAAGGTGATAGCCGCTGATGGCGATGAGTGCGCCACGCCCCAGTTTGAGACGTCATCTCTTAGCTCGCCAAAGACATTTGTGCCAAGAAAGAGCGCTGAGAAAAGCTGCGAGATACAGCGTCTTCGTGCTGCGCGGAGATAGAATGTTATGGCTCTTTGCCTTAGGCTATCATCTTTTTGATAACGGCTCTATCGTAGCTTAGCATGTAAAATGTGCCAGAAAGATAGTCTTTGAAACTAACGTCTATTGGCTGAACGCTAAGCGCCACGACGTCATAAAGGCTGATCTCATCTTTTTAGAAGCGGTTGTGTAAAAGCTAAATTTGAAGTGTCGATCCTTATGATTTGGCGCTTTTTGCCGTTTTTCTCTTTGGTGAAGTACGCTTACTTTTGCCAACGATGTCTTGCTCGCCAAGCTCCATAAAATGCGTTATATTCATGAAAATTGAGTGCTAAATTTGAGACAAAAAGCAAAATGCAAAGCAGGATAAAAATAAAATATACGCCTGCTTTTTGGCAAATTACTCTTTAAAATTCAGTTGATTGCACCGGTGTGGTGGCGATATCGCAAAAAGCGTGAGTACTGCTTTTTGAAAGAGCACGTCGATAGATCCGACCTCGCCGTTTCTGTTTTTGCCAACAATGATCTCAGCGTTTTTCTTGAAGCTTGTTAAAAACATGCTCGCTCTTATACTCTTTTGCCCTCGGCTGCTGCCTTGCTCTTTTTCTCGTTCTCCTCTTGCTCCAGATAGACTTCGTGCCTATAGACAAAAAGGATGATGTCGGCGTCTTGCTCGATCGCGCCTGACTCTCTTAGGTCACTTAGCATAGGGGCGCTTGTTCGCACGTGCTTCAAGGCCGCGAGTTTTAGCTGCGAAAGTGCGATGATAGGCATATCCAGCTCGCGCGCTAAAGCTTTTAAGCCACGAGAAATTTTCAGCTATTTGTATGTGGCGATCGGCGTAGTTGTTTGTGCTCATCATAAGTCCGATGTAGTCGATGACACAAAGCGAAATTCAGGGTGAGCTGACTTTAGCTTGCGAAGCTGCGTCCTTACTTGGTGGATATTTACGTAGCCGCTATCGTGCACAAAGAGTTTGGCGTGCGAGAAAGTCGCTGCATGCGTGGCTAAAGTGGGCGAGCTTCGTCGTCCGTGGTCGCTGTCATTATCTCTTGAAGTGGGATCGAGGTCTTGTCTGCTAGCATCCTCATCATGATCTGCTCTGCTGGCATCTCAAGCGAGAAAAAGACGACGCCAGCGCCACTTTTTAAAACGTGCCCCATAGGGTAGACAAAGCGTCGTTTTACCCATGCTGGCGTGCTGCGATGATGATAAGGTCGCCATTTTTAAAAGCCTTTATCATCTCATTTAGCTTTTTAAAGCCGGTGTTTAGTCCGATGATATCACGCTCGTTTAGGGCAGCTTGCTTTTTGCATGTGCACTATCAAGCTTTTATGATATCTTCGCTATCTCTGATGCTGCCAGTGCCGCTGCCATCGACAAGAGAGTAAAACTCCTGACTTAACTCATCGACCATATCACGGCTAGCTTTGTCTTCATTTACCTTGCTTGGGATGTCGTGGGCGATCTTTACTAGGCTTCGTTTGATCGACTTCTCTTTTAGCTCGTTTGCATATCTTTGGATGTCGATGATCGAGTTTGTGGCCAAAATGCTCGCCATGACGTTGTCATCGTAGTTTTCGCCAAGCTTGTTTTTGATAAATGTCGATGCGATAGGCACGTCGCCGTTTAGACAATCAACCATCGCTTTGTAAATGGTGCGTGAGCCTTTGGTAAAAGTCCCCAGCCTTGATCGTATCAGATATTCCGCCCAAAGCGTCGTTGTTTGCGATGATTGAGCTTAATATGGCCTCGCTCCATATCAAGGTCGTAAAGGTTGCTAAATTCTATCTCGTTAAGTCTCTCTTTTGCCACTGCTTTATCCTCTGCTCTTTATCTCGTCGTCGATCTCTTGTAAGAATCTATCCACAAGCTCGCTCTCAGGCAGCCTTGCGACCACTTCGCCGTGGCGCATTATCATGCCATTACCTTTACCAAATGCTATGGCGACATCTGCACCTTTTGCCTCGCCGATAGCATTTACCACGCAGCCCATCACTGAGACATTTAGCGGCTCTTTTTATGTTTTTAGTCCTTTCTTCTACGAGTTTTACCGCTGCCATTAAATCAGCTTGCAAACGCCCACAAGTTGGGCATGAGATGATGTTTAGCCCCTCTTTTGGCGGCCGCTATCTTTTTAAGATCGCCTTTGCGACTTTTGATCTCCTCTTCAAGCTCGCCCGTGATGCTAACTCTCATCGTATCGCCGATGCCCTCAAGCAACAGTCCGCCAAGTGCGATCGCTGATTTTGTGGTAGCGTGAAAAGTGGTACCTGCCTCTGTTACACCTAGGTGAAATGGATAGTTTGTCTTTGGACGAAGCGCTCTATATGCTTGCATGGGTACGCTCGACGTCGCTTGATTTAAGCGAAATTTTAATGTCTCGTAAAGTCAAAAATCCTCAAGAAGCTTGATATTGTATAAGGCACTCTCCACCATCGCCTCAACCGTGCGGCCGTAGCGGTCCTCAAACTGCTTTTTCAAGCGAGCGAGTGTCACGCCTATGCGGATAGGTACCATGCTGCTTGCAGGCATCAACGACTGCTTTTATATTTTAGCAGAGCCTATGTTGCCGGGGTTTATGCGGATAGCATCGACCACCCGCTAACGATGAGCGCGTAGGTGTGGTTAAAAATGTATGTCTGCAACGACTGGGATGGGTGAGCCAGCGACGATTTGCTTTAGCGCGCTGGCGTCCTCTTTGTCAAAAACTGCGCAGCGCACGATGTCACAGCCTGCAAAAATATAGCCTTTGTATCTGCTCTAGCGTGCCTTTTACGTCCTTTTGTCTTTGAAAATGTCATCGACTGCATCGGAGATCGTGCGTCACCGCCTATTAAAAACATCGCGAATTTTTATCTGTTTTGTCGGGTATCGTTGCAGAATACGCTCTAAATTCTTAAATACCAAATTGTAGTAAAAATTGTGTTTTTAATTTTATGAAAAATACTATATTCAAAAGAATTAATTTTGTAATATTATTTTAATAATATTTTTAGCAAATAATTTTACGACCATTATAGTCAAGGTGTTCACACACATAGTTTTTGATCTATGAAATTTTCACGGGCACACCATGCGATAGATCTAATACCGTAATATTATGATCAATAAAAACTGTTTTTATTATTTTTACATTGTTTTCAACAGAGCTTTTAAAATCATCTCCAACAATTACTTTTCCGTGATCGATATTTATTGGCGTGGATATAAAATACCAACTTGATACTGTGGCTTTTTGCATAATTAATCATTTCGTTAATATATTTGAACATCTCGTGATTTCTATCTAATTTATACATGTAGAAGGATTTGTATTTTAAAGAAAGTTTGTCTTTAAACTCTTCTTTTTGTAATAAAATTATCATAGCAATAAAAATCTTCATCAATTTTTATTTTTGGATATTGTTTATAGTTCCTAAATTATTATTATCTCTTATAATATTTAGAGAATTATATTTTTCTTTAGTATAAATAAAATAATCATAAATAGCTTGATATACGGCCCTTAAATCCAATGCCAGCATTGAGTATATAATCCTTTGCGCAATAAATCTGTATTGGTTAAAATAAAACCACTCTTCGGAAAAAGGAGCGTAAATTTATAGGTACTACAACAGTCGTATTTTTGGAATAATTTTATGTAATCTTTATATATAATATTGGTGAATAGGCTGAACTATTTTAAATTATTACATGCAGTCCCATTTCTCTTAATATATCATCCACACCAATTGGATTTTCACATTTCGAGTGTGATTTCATTACGCATATCTGAAAAATAAATAATGTCATTACTGTTGAGTGTTAAAAAGCTTTAAATTGTGATATGGCATAATTTTATGCAAAATATTATTGGTAAAATAAAAAAATAGATGTTGTTAAAAACAATAAGCCATTTTGCAAAGCATTTTTATTCCTTAAAAATTAAAAATATAAGGAATTCAGATATATTGTTTAATGAAAAATAGAGTACGTAAAAACAATAGAACAAAAATATAGCGGTTTTAGTTTCAATTTTAACTGTTTCCGTACTCTATACTATTTTTAAATACCAAAACCAAAAATAAAACCAAATAAAATAAATAAAAATGTATTTTTATCTCCAACTTTGTCTATAGATCCGCCAAAGTCAACCTCAAAGGTTTTAAAAAGTACTTGCTTCTAAAAACTTGGGAAAGCAATACCACTTAACCCAAACATCCCTTTTAAAAACTTTTTAAAGCATCGTCCCAATCTTTTGCCTCTAATACCCAAGTAATATTTATGAAGTTAAACATGTTATGAACCAAGCCGTACTTTATTCATCTTAAAAGCCAAGTTCGTTCCAATTCTCTGTGAATAACCAAGGCAACGCCATGCAAAAATCCCCAAAAGACAAATGTCCAGCCAGCCCCGTGCCATATACCGCCTATTATAAAGGTTGCCATTAATTTACGTATGTTCGTAGCCTACCTTTGCGGTTACCACCTAGCGGGATATAGATATAGTCTCTAAAAACCTGCTTAGTGTTATAGTACATCTGCGCCAAAAGTCTTGAATGTTTAAGGCTTTATAGGGTGAGTTAAAGTTTATTGGAAGCTTGATATTAAAAAGAAGCGCTGCACCGATAGCCATATCGCAGTATCCGCTAAAGTCAAAGTAGAGCTGAGAATGTATAGCTTAGGCTAGTCGCCCATGCTTCAAATAAATTTAAGACAGCCGCCTTGTCAAAACCATTTGTTGCCCAAACAGCAAAAACTATCAGCGATAACTACCTTTTTAAAAAGCCCTATCGAAAATATAAATAGACCAAGTGCTATATTTTTATAGTTGATTACTCTATTTTAAATGGTCAAACTGTGGCATCATCTCTTTGTGATGAACGATCGGACCAGCGATTAGTTGCGGAAAAAGGTAACAAATAAGCAGTAGTTTAAAAATCATACTGCTTCGTACCCCCTCGTAGCACTATCGACCAAATAGGCTATTTGCTGAAAAGTAAAAATGATATCGCAAGGGCAATAACAAATTTAAATGAGGTATATGAGTGTTAAAGATAAAATTTACATTGCTTATGAAAAATCTGAATATTTAAAGTATCCAAGTATCATTAAATCGCCACAATGCCTAGTATAAGAATAAATGTAGAAATTTTACTATTCTCTTTATTTAGCTCCACCCCAAAGCAGTAGTTAAACACCATGGAGCCTAAGATGAGTGGCAGATATATAACATTCCACCAGCTGTAAAAATAGAGATGATAAAACTAAAAAGCCCTTTGCTACTTCTGTGAGGCGCTTTTTGTTTAGGTAAAAAGTATATAAAAATGTAAATGGCAAGAATAAAAATATAAATTCGTAAGAGTTAAAAAGCATTGATGTATCCGTTAAATTTTTGGTGAGATTATAATCAACATTGGCTAATCACTAGCTAAATTCACCGGATCTATATCAATATCGCTAAGTTCGCTTTTTGCAGAGGTTTGCGGCTTTTAAAAAGCATGGTGTGCGAGTTTGAGCGAAGCTGAAAATTCATATCTACCCTACCCACAAGATACTCAGCCTCGGCACTTGCCGTATCCAACAATCTCTAGCTCATCGCCTTTTAGTGGCTCTAGCCTTTGCACAAATTCGTTCATTGCGCCCTTTGCCATGCTCTCATCTTTATGCGAAACGACCACGCGAAGCAGCCTCGTAAATGGCGGATACAGCCCCTCTCGGTAGCTGATCTCTCCTTTAAAAACGCATCGTAGTCGCTGATATAGCTCTCAAAAACTCCCTTTGTTTGCTTTTGGACGATGACCCTGCCAGCTCCGTTTCGCCAGCTCTGCCAGCTACTTGCATGGCAAGGCAAGTGTCCGCTCTCTAGCTCTAAAATCAGGAAAATTTAAAAAGCTCATCAAAGCCCATTATGACGGCTAACTCGACGTTGTGATAGTCATGCCCCTTGCTTAGCATCTGCGTGCCAAGCAGGATGTCGATTTTGCCATCGTTAAATCTCTTCAAGGCCTTTACGAGCTTATTTTGCGTCGTGATCTCATCTCTATCACCTGAAGGATCCTAGCGTTTGCAAACTCAGCTTGCATCCTCTCAAGAAGCTCACTCGTGCCGATCTTTTTAGCCTCTATCATCTCGCTACCGCACTGGTGGCAAGTCTTTGGCACGGCCATTTTGTGCTCGCAGTATTGGCACTTTGAGCACGTTTTTGCTTTTTATAGTAGCTCATGCCGATGTTACAAAATGGACACTTCACCGTCTCACCGCAGTTTTTGCAGACAAGATACTTGAATGGCTCCCTTGTTGGCAGGCAGATGACGGCTTGTTTTTGTTTTCGAGCGTTTTTGCATGATCTGCTCTTTTACTTTCGCTTATGCCAGTCTCGCTCTCGTCAACATATAGCTCTTTTGCGACGCAAAATATGTCCCTTTTAGGCGAAAAAGATTCTTGCTTGTAAAAGCTAGTGAGGCTTGGCGTGGCACTACCTAGAACTACTTGCAGGTCACATTTGCTAGTTAAAAAGAGTGCGAGATCCCTTGCGTTGTAGTGGGGCTTTGAACCCCAGTATTTTTGTAGCTATCGTCGTGCTCTTCGTCGATGATGATGAGTTTTTAGCCTCTCAAGTGGCAAAAATAGGGCAGATCTAGCTCCAGCTCATAGCCTCAGCCTTGCCGCTTTTTGATGTCCTTTAAAATGCTCTTTTTCTTTGGTGTGATCTTAGAGTGCCACATCAGCCACAGCCTCGCCAAAGAAGCCTTCTAAGCGCTTTTTGCATCTGCGGTGTTAGTGAAATTTCAGGCATTAAAAATAGCGCTTGGCCGCCTGCGTTTATATTCTCTAATTTTAGCGATGTAAATTTCACTTTTGCCACTTCCTGTGTCGCCAAAGATGAGCGAGCTTTTTCGCTCGTTTATAAATCTAGCGCTTCAAGCTGCTTTTGGGCTTCGATTTGGCGATTTAAAGTCGGTTTCGCCACTATACCTCATCATCAGTAGGCTTTGTGGCTCAAATAAATGTATAGCAACGCCAAGCTCGCATGTGTAGTAGTAGAGCGATAAATGGCTAATGTTGCTTGGATATCGTTTAGCTTAATGGGTGAAATTTCATCAATAAAGCTTGTTTTAAAGCTTGGCTCGCCCACTTCACGCAGGATAAAGCCAGTTAGACTTTTACCCCTAAGCTTTGCAGTGACGGCGCAAAATGGCGCAATATCTAGCTCGCTTTTATATGTGAGCGCAGCTAAATTAACCCCGCTAAATACGACCTTGTAGTATCTCATCACTCAAGGGCGCTGCAAAGTCCGTCGCTGCTTTGGCAGTCAAATTCGCCAGTGGTTTTTGTTATAAGTGAATTGCTGTTTGTCCGTCTAGTTTGAAGGTATAAGTTGTTGCTCCAGTTTTGTGCCAGCCGTTTTTGTGCCGCTATCAGCGATATTTACGCTTATTACTTTGTTGAAAAGTTTATTTCCATCATCAAGTGTCTCTGGATATGCTGGAGTGCCTTTTAGGACGCTATCGTTGTATTTTAGTGAGATGCCGCTTTTTATGGCAGCGATTTGCGTTTTTGCATTTGCGACTATGGCGTCGCTTCTAGTAAAGAAAAGCTTTGGTATAGCAATAGCGCTCAAGACGCCAAGTATGACGATAACAAATATAATTTCTATTAGGGTAAAAGCTCTTTTTCATTTATTTTCCGGTTTTAGTATCTCTTCTATCTCTTTGTGACGTCCTTTACGACGCGCAAATGTGTGTAGCTCTCGTAGCTCTTTTCGACAAAGGCGTTTATAAGCTCGCGAGGCTCTATAACTCTTTTTCCCCCATACTTCGCCAGTCACGCTCAAAAACTTCAGCAAAATCATCATCAAAGCGTTATCGTGTAGTCGCGAGATGATACGGTGAGCGTGATCTGTTTTCATCTTTTATGCCAAAAATGCCTAGCTTATCTACCAAGGACAGCTTCGATCTTTTTCATTACATCATCAGCTTCGCTATTTTTCTTATCAAGATCCTCTCTAGGCGCATGATCTGGTTGGTTTTTGCCTCATTTTTGTGCTTTTAATGTTACGATCTCATTACGTAGCTCTTCATTTACTCTGCAAACTTCATCGTATTTTGTGATGAGGGTCATTTACTTTATCGCTTAGTGTGGTTAAGATCGCATTATCTTCAAACATAAAGGTTCCTTTAAAATAATAATTAATGCCGTATTCTAACACGCAGAGGCTAAATTCTTTTTAAAATTACTCATTTGACAAAGCACTATCTTTGCTATGTAATCTGCCCACCATGAAAGGTAGTTAATGAGTAAATTGAAATTTCATCTAAATTTAGCCCAAGCAGTGACCAAGCAAGAGCGATAAAAGAGATAGTAAAAAGTATAAAATCAGGCAATAAATACCAAACTCTTCTAGGCGTGACAGGGTCTGGTAAGACCTTTACCATGGCAAATGTCATACGCGAGCTAAATATGCCAACGCTCATCATGACACACAACAAATCCTTAGCCGCGCAACTTTACAGCGAGTTTAAAGGCTTTTTCTCAAAAAATCATGTCGAGTACTTCATAAGCTACACGACTACTACCAGCCAGAGGCCTACATCCCAAGAAGCGACCTATATATAGAAAAAGGATAGCTCGGTAAATGAGGAGCTTGAGCGCCTGCGCCTCTCTGCGACGGCTAGTTTGCTAAGCTTTGATGACGTCATCTGTGTCGCCTCAGTCTCTGCAAACTACGGCCTTGGTAATCCAAGCGAGTATAAGGGGATGGTGGCATATCTTAGCGTGGGTGAGAAGATAAGCCAAAGAAAGCTTTTGGAGCAGCTTGTGGATATGGGCTATAAGCGCAATGACAACTACTTTTGACGAGGGGGATTTTTCGCTAAATGGCGATGTGGTGGATATTTATCCAGCTTACTATAACGACGAAGCCCCTAAGGATCGAGTTCTTTTGGTGATGAGATCGATGCGATGTATCATTTTTGACGTGCTTGATAACAAGAGACTCAAAGACATCTCTGATTCTACGCTTTATGCTACCAGTCAGTTCATCGTGGGCGCTGATAGGCTAAAGATCGCTGCGAAAGAGATCGAAGAGGAGCTAGATTTTCGTTTAAAAGAGTTTAACGAGCAGGGCAAGCTAGTCGAGGCGCAGAGGCTAAAGCAAAGGGTGGAGTTTGACCTGAGATGATGGCAAGCACGGTGTGTGTAAAGGCATCGAAAACTACGCGCCACCTAACCGGACAAAAGCCCGGAGGACGCCGTACTCGATGTTTGACTACTTTGAGATAAGTGGTAAAGACTATCTGGTTATCGTCGATGAGAGCCACGTGAGTTTGCCGCAGTTTAGGGGTATGTATGCGGGCGATAGGAGCCGTAAAGAGGTGCTTGTGGAGTATGGATTTCGTTTGCCATCAGCGCTGATAACGAGCCGCCGATTTGATGAATTTATAAGCAAAAAGGCGAAATTTTCTCTTTGTTTCAGCCACGCCAAACGAGTATGAGCTTGGTATCAGCCGGGGACACGTCTATGAGCAGATTTTTGCGTCCTACTGGGCTACTTGATCCACTCATTGAGATAAAAAGATAGTGACAATCAAGTCGAGGCGCTATTTGACGAGGCAAAAGGCGGTCATCGCTAGAGGTGAGCGCGTGCTAGTTACGGTACTAACTAAAAAGATGGCTGAGGAGCTAAGCCGCTACTACATCGAGCTTGGCATAAAGGTCAAGTATATGCACTCAGATATCGACGCGATCGAGCGAAATGAGATCATTAGAGGGCTTAGAAGTGGCGGATGTGACATGCTAATAGGCATACATTTACTCCCGTGAGGGCTTGACCTGCCTGAAGTGAGCCTGATAGCGATAATGGATGCCGATAAAGAGGGCTTTTTGCGCTCGACAACGAGCCTTATACAGACGATGGGGCGCGCAGCTAGAAATGTAAATGGCAAGGTGCTAATGTTTGCCAAAAAGATCACGCACTCGATGAAAGAGGCGATCGATACGACGACAGCTAGGCGTATCTCAAGATGAGTACAACAAAGCTCACGGCATCGCACCGCACTCTGCCAGCAGAAATATCGAAGAGAGCTTGCATGTCGAGGATGATGGGTGAATGAGAAGCGCGTGTAATTTAGAGAAAATGCCAGCCAGCGAGCGAGCCGCGATCGTAAAAGAGCTAAGAAAACAGATGCGCCAGCGGCTGCGCAGCTGGAGTTTGAGAAGGCGGCGGCACTACGTGATGAGATAGCAAAGATGAGAAAACTATAAAAAGACAAGCCCTTTTTTTGTTTTATACTGCGTTGGATATCGCTTCAAACTTCGGTCACGTATCATATATACGCTCCCTCGTTTTTGCTCATCCGCCTTGTCTGAAACAAAAGTTTTCTTGTCTTGATGTCTTAAATTATTTGTTTTATCTTCGGTCGAGAAATTTCTTCGTTTTCTGCAGTACTGCGAGTTTGCGAAGCAAAACATTTAAAAATCATCGCAGATACTTTGCTTTTATATTTGGTTGTCAATAAAATTTACTGATTATCTAAATCTACTACAAAAATACCGCAGCCTAAGCACCATGGCACCGCTCTTTTAGTCTTTAATTGCTTTGCCTTTATGGAGGATCAAGTACTATTCTCTTTGACAAGTTTTGTCTCATTTCAGTTCGTATCACATTTCATCTACCAAGCAATTTAAAAGCCCAAAAAATAAGTACAAAATCAGCTCAAGGGGCGAGAATTTAACGTGTCTCTTTAGCTTTGCGCCAAAGTTGGGCGTGGCAAAGGATCTGGTCTGTGCTCAGGGGCACTGCCATCTGGTGCCATTTTGGGCAAAAGAGCTTGAGAAAGCCGCAGCATTTGAGGCATCAAAAGAGGTGGCGAGATCGCTTACAGCATCAGTGATTATGGCAAGGCTATTCTGTGCGCTGTTAGCAAGCTATTTTTATACGTTATATCTTGCTAACTGGCTTTAAAAAGTAGCTAGAAACCGCGCAGATGAGCGATACTGCGGCGATAAAGTAAAACGAGTGCGTTAGGCTAAAAGATGTCAGCGATCTTGCCGATGACCGTTGCGAATATACCGCCGATTGTGATGCTAAGTCCAAGCGTTACGCCAGAAGCTAGAGCCGATTTGATTTGGCAGATAAAGCTGTGCAAGGGCGATTGAAGGGCTAAAAAGCAGGCTGATGCAGGCACTCACGCACATGGAGGCCGCGAGAAATAGCGCGTAGCTGTCGATAAAGAGCATTAGCACGACTAGCGGCGCGGCGATGCTTAGGCTTATTTTGATGAGCCTAACTAAAGCCGTATCTATCGGCTGAGTGCTCCGCCAAATAGCGTAGAGATCGCACCTGCAGCAAAAAACATGCCAGTTTACATTTGCAGCCTCTTTGCTAAGACCAAGAAATTTACGATGAGGTAGATGCTAAAAAATGCTGCAAAGCCAAAAAGCGACGATCGAGCGTGAAAATATACACAGACAAAGCCTTAAAAACGCGCCCAGATCGTCTTTAGGGCGCTTGTTTTTGTGAAATTGCTTTTTATGATTGCCTTCTAGCGCTTTTTATAATTTGCCTTTTTAAAGGTATAAAAGTGTTAGCAAAATCTGAGGGATTATAAAGACTAGCGTCCCTTTTAGGCCAAATACTTCCCACAAAAACGGCGACTAAAAATGGGTCCAACTGCAAAGCCCGCGTTGCCACCAAATGAAAAATATACTTATGCTTTTGGCTCTATTTTTGGCATTTGAGGCGTAGTTTACGATCCTTGCGGCGCTTGGGTGAAAGAGCGCGGCGCCGATACCGCTTATCATCACGCAGAGTAAAAATGAGGTAGTAGTTTGTGACAAAGCCAGTGAGGCTCATGCCCCCGCCCGCAAGCAGCAGCCCAAGCGGATGACGATAGGAAGCTCCCTTTTGTCGCTTAGGCGGCCGATCAGCGGTTGGATGAGCGAGCTTGCTAAATTTGTGGCGGTCACGAGCGAGGCGGCTGTGGCGTAGTCGTAGTGGTAGCTCGCGATAAAAATGGCAGCATCGCACCAAGGGCACTTTGGTTTATGTCGCTACAAAAGTGCCCAAGCCCCCATTAGATACTTTATTACCGCCTTTTTCATCTAAAATAGCCTCTTTAAAAAGCCCCTTTAAATTTTGCTTTTTCGCCGCTTGCGTCATCATCTTTGCCCAGCTTTTTGTCTAAAAATCTACCTATCTCTTTTTGACCTTATTTTTCGAGATATTGCGATCTGACGTCGTATTTTTAGCTTGTCTGTCGTGCCTGAAATTTGCACGTTTAGATCGGTCTTTTCTAGCCTGCAAAACAAGCGGCGCGTTAAGCATTTTTGTGGCGGTATTGTAAGTGCCGCTCTGCAACCTTTATATCGCTCTTTGGTGAGCTTTCAAATTTACGTTAAAGATGACGTTGTCACCCTTTATATCGCCGTAAATCTTTGCCGTCTTTGTACATTCTTTTGTGATGTCCTTACCAGTGAAGGTTTTATATTGTTTGTGAGATTTGTGCTGGCTAGGTGACCCTCTTTTAGTAAGATGTCACATTACTGAGCCTTTGCTTCGTCTCGTAGTCAAATTTAGCATCGCCGTTGCCATCATATAGATGATCTAGCCCCAAAGTCTGCGTTAGCCCTTTGACCTCAAAGTTTTTAGCACCGCATCAAGCGCGCCACCTTTGTAGTTTGCCTCTAACTTTGCCCTCAAATAGATCATCGAAGTGGCTTTCACGCTTAGATCATCCACTTTGCCATCTGCTGTTACGAGGGCTGCAATTTACCGTGAAGCTCGCGACCAGTTAAAAACGCAAGCTTTATTTGAGCTCCGAAACTACCGCTTGAAGCTTTAAGTTTAACGTGCTTTTGCCACGTCAAAGCTACCATCTATGCCCTTTATATCAGCTAGCGAGCTAAGAAAGTCGCCACTAAATTTCGCCATTTCGCCTTTATAGTCTAGGCTCAAATTTGAGCTACATTCTCGTTTTCTGGGGAATTTTTATCAAGCATTTTTGCTAAGCGCTGCGGCGTTAACGTGCCATCATTTAAAGCGATCGTTGCGGTGACGCTTGGGCTTTTACTAAAGATATTTTGCCCCTTTGCTTGAGATTTGCCTTAGCGTTTTGCCAGCCTGTCGTTGCCACTAAGTGCTAAGATCTCTCCCTAACTGCGCCTCTTTTAGGCTAAGATCAAGATTTTCATTTTTATGGTGACGTTTAGCTTGCCAGCAAAGGCATCGCCGCCTCAGTTTAGCTCATCTATCTTGCTTGCTTTAACCTTCACATCACCCGCAAGCGCCATCTTTGAGCCCACCTCAAAGCCACTAACCGCTTTAAATTTCTCGGGGTCGCTAATGAGCAGGGCACGATTGCTAAAATTTGGCTGTTTTTAGGTCAAAAACGCCCTTTACATCCTTTAGCTCGCCAAGGTTGCTAAGCACGTTTGCGTCCGAAAATTTACAAAGCTCACCTTTTGCTGTGGCGCCGCCTTTTTAGCTCAAAATCTCGCCGCATTTTTAAGCTTTGCAAGACCATTATTTATAATACCGTTTTTATCTCAAATTTAGCCTCGCCCGCAAGCTTTTTTTAGCTCACCAGCCGCTAAAATTTGCATTTAAATTTATCTGCCCGTCTGCATAGCTAGGCTGCAAAGGCAAGTGCTAGAAGCTCTTTTTAGCTTTATGTTAGCCGCATTTAGGGCTAGGTTTTTCACTATCAAAATTTGCATTTATCTTTGCCGCCAAGGCCGTTTATCTCAGCTTTTAGGTTTTTTAAGGCATTTTTCTTGCATCGTAATTTTCGCCGTTTGCATCCACTGCGCCACTTAGCTGCTCGCCTAAGAGCTTGCCAAAAAGCGCAAGATCAGGCACATTTAGCGAAAAGTCGCTCTTTACATCTTTACTAGCTAGATCATAAGTTGTCTCATTTGCTTTTTAAAGTAGCTTCTGGTGCGATGATAAGGCTCTTTGCGCTCACTTTTTCATTTTGACCAAAGTTTAGCATTTACACCGCCTTTAAAACTTATATCTTTTTGCTAAAATTTAGCCCAAAATTCATTTTTAAAGGCCTTTTTGTTTATCGCTGCATCGCTTGCTAAATATTGAGCGTTTATGATGGGCTCATTTTTCTCATCAACCCCTTGCATGTTTGCTCGTTAGATCAAGCTTGCCGCTAGCTAAATTGGCTTTTTAGCAAGGGCAGAGATCTCAGAAAGTTCGATGTTCTAGCGTCAAGATTTAGCGCTTTTGGTGAGGTAGTCTTTTTAATTTGCGTTTTAAGTTTATATTTGAGCCAAGCGCCGTGCCAGTCTGCCACTACCTTAAAAATCACTAAATTTACCAGCCACGTTTGCTTTAAGCGCGACGTCCTTTTTAGTCCAAGCTCGCTAGCCTTTGCCTTGTCGGCGTCTATATCTATATTTAAATTCATACTTTTGAGCAAGCAAGGAGGCTCGCCATTTGCCTTTAAATTTATGGCGTTCATCACGGTCGCTTCTAAATTTAGCGTGCTAAATCCTAGACTAAAGTCTTTAAATTGAGATCAACGCCGCGAGCAAGTGCCTCTTTTTCGATCTTGCCAGCGATAAATTACTCCCAAATGGGCTAAAATAAAAAGGCCAAAAATGCAAACCACTATGAGCACAAGCGCGCCAACTATAAAGCTACTTTTTCATAGAAATCCTTTTATATTAGTTTTATATATCACGAAAACTTTAGTCAAATAGACTAAAGTTTTTAATAAAACTCACTATAAATTATTGACTTTTTCAGAAAAATGCTAGGATTTCATCACTCAAAAAATAAAGAGTGCTAAAAAGACAATTAAAACTAAAAGGATGAACAATGAACTTTCAACCATTAGGCAAGCGTGTCCTAGTCGAACGCGTAGAAGAGACAAAGACGACAGCTTCGGGCATAATTATACCTGATAACGCAAAAGAAAAAAACGCTTTAAGCGGCGAGGTAAAAGCAGTTGGCGCGCTGAAGCTGAGGGCGTAAAAGTTGGCGAAAAAGTAGTATTTGCTAAATACGCTGGCACTGAGGTGAGTTAGATGATAAGACATATCTTGTTTTAAACATCGACGACATTTTTAGGTGTGATTAAATAATTTAAAAAGGAAAGACAATGGCAAAAAGATTTTTACTCTGATGATGCAAGAAATCGCCTATATGAGGGCGTAAAAAAACTAAATGATGCTGTAAAAAGTGACAATGGGACCAAGAGGCAGAAATGTCCTTATCCAAAAAGAGCTTTGGCGCTCCAAACATCACAAAAGACGGCGTTAGCGTGGCTAAAGAGTTGAGCTAAAAGATACTATCGAAAAAACATGGGTTGCAAGTCTAGTTAGAGAAGTAGCAAAGCAAAACAAACGACCAAGCAGGGCGACGGCACTACAACAGCGACTGTGCTGGCTCACGCGATATTTAAAGAGGGTCTTAGAAACGTAACTGCTGGCGCAAATCCTATCGAAGTAAAACGCGGTATGGATAAAGAAGTAGCAGCTCTTATAGATGCACTAAAAAATATCTCTAAAAAAGTTTCTGGCTCAAAGGGAGATCGCTCAGATCGCTACTATCTCTGCAAACTCAGACGAGAGTATCGGTAAACTTATCGCTGATGCGATGGAGAAAGTCGGCAAAGACGGCGTCATAACAGTAGAAGAGGCAAAGTCTATCCAAGATGAGCTAAGCGTAGTTGAGGGTATGCAGTTTGACCGCGGATATCTAAGCCCATACTTCATCACAAACCCTGAAAAGATGCAAGTTGAGCTAAGCAATCCATTTATATTACTATTTGACAAGAAGATCACAATGTTAAAAGACCTGCTCCCAGTGCTTGAGCAGAGTACAAAGAGTGGCAAACCACTTCTAATCATCGCTGAAGATATCGAGGGCGAGGCACTTGCAACGCTTGTTGTAAAATAAACTTCGTGGCGTGCTAAACATCTCAGCTGTTAAAGCTCCCGGTTTTTGGCGACAGAAGAAAAAGCAATGCTTGAAGATATCGCTATCTTAACAGGGTGGCGAAGTTATCAGCGAAGAGCTAGGCAGAACACTGAGAGTGCCACTATAAACGACCTTGGACAAGCTTCAAGCGTAGTTATCGACAAAGATAACACAACTATCGTAAATGGTGCAGGCGAGAAGTCAGCGATCGACGCTAGAATCACTCAAATAAAAAGCTCAAATCGCAGAGACTACGAAAGCGACTGACAAAGAAAAACTTCAAGAGCGCCTTGCAAAACTAAGCGGCGGCGTGGCGGTTATCAAAGTAGGTGCTGCGACTGAGACTGAGATGAAAGAGAAAAAGACCGCGTAGATGACGCTCTAAGCGCTACTCGTGCAGCTGTTGAAGAGGGCATCGTAGTAGGTGGCGGTTCAGCTCTTATCCTCGCTTCCAAAAGAGTGTAAATTTAGATTTACAAGGTGACGAGGCAATCGGTGCTGAGATCGTTAGAAGAGCGCTTCGTGCTCCACTTCGCCAATCGCTGAGAACGCTGGCTTTGACGCTGGCGTAGTAACGACAGTTGAGACAAGCAAAGATGCAGTTTTCGGCTTTAACGCTGCAACTGGCGAATATGTAAATATGTTTGAAGCTGGCATCATCGATCCAGTAAAGTTGAGAGAGTTTGCTCTACAAAACGCTGTTAGCGTGGCTAGCTTGCTACTAACGACTGAAGCAACTATCAGCGAGATAAAAGAAGAAAAAGCAATGCCTGCAATGCCTGACATGGGCGGAATGGGTGGCATGGGCGGCATGATGTAGAGCCCTTTTCGAGCTAGAGCCTCTTTCTAGCTCGAGATTTGTATTCAAATTTAACCTCACTCAATTATAAAATTATTTACTCCTTTTTAATTTATTCTTGTATCATTTTTGCATTCTTTTTAGGGAGAATTTACAATGAAATATGATGAAATTTCTAGAGAATACGACATCCATGGCATTTTTGAAAAAGACTTGACAGAGGACAGCGTCAAGGCTATAGGGCTTGCTTTGGGTGAAAAATTTCAACGATTGGCGTAAAAACTTTAAGCGTTGGTTTTGACGCGCAAGGCTAGTGCTAACACACTTTTTAGGTATCTGCTAAGCGGTCTAAAACAAGTGCTGGTGGCTTTTAGAATTATAACATCGGCTTGCTTCCAACTCACAGTGGCTACTTTAGCGTTTATGCTGATTATTTTGACGCAAATATCATGATCACGGGCTCTCACAACTCAAAAGATTATAATGGCTTTAAGATTACCATTAAAAAGATAGTTTCTTTGGCAAAGATCTGCAATTTGCTAAAAAGATATGTGAATGAGATAATCGCCTCCATTTGAGATCAGCAGACGATGAGAGCTGTGAAAGAGTTTAATATCTTAGAAAAATATGTCGAGTTTTTGTAAAAAGACTAGTGAGCTTAAAAATTTCAAAAAGCCTTGTCATCGACTGCGCAAATGGCGCTGTTGGCGTGAAACTTGGTGCCTATCGTCAAAGGCACTTGGACTAAATACAAAATTACTATATGAAGATCCAGATGGAAATTTCCAAATCACCACCCAGACCCAAGCGAAAAAAGAATTTAAAAGAGATATTTTCGCTCATCGAGGAAGAAAAAGATTTGACCTTGGATTTGGCTTTGACGAGAGATGGTGATAGGATCGCCGTGATAACTCCAAAAAGAGATATAAAAGGCGATGAGCTAGCATATCTTTATGCGCTAAATATGAAAACATCCAAAAAGTACTTGGCAGGTAAAAATGCTCACAAAATATGTATGATGAAATCGCCAAGATCGTGAAGTTTTTCATGGGTAAAGACTGGACACAGCAACATCAAAAATGATGAAAAGAGCTAAACGTAGATCTTGCGGCTGAAGTGAGTGGTCATATCTTCTTTAAAGAGCGATACTTTGGCTTTGACGATGCGCTTTATGCGATGATGAGAGTGCTTGAGCTAGTTCATAAAGGTTTTTGATCTTGACGGCGAGCTTGATAAGATGCCGCTTGTCTTTAGTACCGATGAGATCAAGATAAAGACGACTGACGAGGCTACGATTTAAGATAGTAGCCAAGCTAAAAGGTGCGTGAAAAACGAGGGTTGCGACCTGCCAAAAGATAAAAATATCATCGACATTGATGGCATAAAGAATCTCAGTTTGAAAATGGCTGGGCACTGGTGCGTGCGTCAAATACAACGCCAGTTATCGTTACTAGATTTGAGGGCAAAAAGGCAAGGGGATTTCTTGCAGAGATTGAGCAAAAAGTAACAAGGTACTAAAAGAGCTTGATGTAGCCAATAAAGCATTTTTGTTAAGTTTACTCCAAAATGCTTTTTCTATCTGATTTAAACATCCAACTTATCTGGCTTTTGCTGGTTTTCTTTTCGAGCAGTTCCGCATACATGCGCGCACAACAATTCTCCAATCAAATTCCATCCTCGATCTTTCTCGAATACATGCATTAACGTCTTTGAGCCATTATAAGGATAACGTAGTTCTGGGTCTGCAAGAAGTCTAGTTCGATGTCGGCGTTCTCTTTAAAACAGTTCATTATTACAAATGTCACCTATCAGTTTACCGTTAAAATATACAAGGTATCCACCCATCATGGATTTTTATGACAATATCGCCAATTCCAGAAAATCTATCGCGAACATATTCATTAAAATTCAACTTTCACTACTGATCACTCACTTTGAATTTAGAGTTTGCCGCCTTCGACGACTAGAGATTCAGGATTTACGCTGTCGCCATAGATCGGTTTTAGTGTTGCGTCATAGTCTTTGTGGAAGATACTGTTTTCCAAGCTCGATGATCTCGTTGTTTAGCCACTCAGTAAGGCTTTGTTGCCTTTTTGACAGCTGGAGCTATCACTCCACATCGCTAAGCGCCTCAACGCCTACGACAAAAGCCGAGTCTCTTTGCCTGGGCAAAAAGTAGGGCGTTATCATGCGCTAGAGCCGCACCCTTTTATCAACCAAAGCTGCAAAAGTTTCGGTGTTTTTGATCATACTTTAAAGCTTGATATCAGGATAATTTTTGTCATGCGTCTGCGGTTGTGCCTTTATTGACGATTAAAAATACTTATCTTTTAGCTCATCAACGCTCTTTATCACAGCGCCCTCTGCGCTAACGATGCCAAGGCGGAGACCTTCATATATGGAAGCGCAAAATCAACAACTTGCGCGCGCTCAGGCGTCTTTGTGAAATTTGCAAGCGTGATATCGACCTTGTCAGCTGTGAGCACTTCGACCCTGCCAGCAGCCCTCTACTAGCTCAAATTGACCTTGCTCTCATCGCCAAGCAAGTCTTTTGCGATGCGTTTTGCAAAGTAGATGTCATAGCCTGGCTTTTGCCGTCTTTATCGACGTAGCCAAATGGCGGTTTGTCACTGAAAACGCCTATCCTTACATATCCACGCTCTTTGATCTTTGCGATCGTGTCAGCTTGGTTTGAAGCGGCTGCTTTGTCCGCACCTTTGTCATCACCACAACCCGTTAGAAAGACGGTAGCGACTAATGCTAATAAGAAAAATTGTAAATTTTTCTCACTCTTTCTCCTTTGAAAGAATTAGTAAATAAGAGCGACCAAATCTCGCTCTAAACGCATTTTGAAAAACGGCAAATTATCTCTTTATTTTTCCTAAAACGAGAATACATTTGAAAACTTCTTTTGCTCGCTCGCTCTTTGGATTAGTAAAAACTCTTCTGGCTCGCTGATCCTCCACGATCGCTCCAGCGTCCATAAATACGATCTTATTTGCAACCGCCTCTTGCAAAGCCTCATCTCGTGGTGACTATTAGCATCGTCATACCGTCTTTGGCTAGGTAGTATCACATCAAGCACTTCTCTAACGATCTCTGGATCAAGTGCAGCGCGTCAACCTCGTCAAATAGCATGATCTCAGGGTTTAAGCAAAGGCTTCTAACGATAGCTATGCGCTGCTTTTTGACCGCCGCTTAGCTCCTTTGGATAGGCAATTTCTTTCATCAAGTAGCCCAACCTTGCTTAGCCACATGTCAGCCGTTTTTCAGCCTCGGCTCTATCTTTTGCACCTTCAAAAAGGCCCAAGAAGGACGTTGTCTATGACGTTCATGTGATCAAAGAGCTCGTAGCTTTTGAAGAGACCATGCCGACCTTTTTGGCTGGATCCTTTGCCACTCTTTCATTTAGCATCTATCACTTCGCCGTCTATGACGATCTCGCCGCTTGCTATGCTTTCAAGGCCGTTTATGCACCTAAGTGTTGTCTGCCACAGCCTGATGGTCCAAGAAGCACGACCACTTCGCCACTTTTACCTCTAATTTATATCTTTTAAAGCGTGAAGCTCATAAATTTGTTTATAAGTTCTAAGATATTTTCGCTCATTTTAGCTCCATTTTTCTTTCTAGTTTTTCGATAGTTTTGAGACTGATAGCAGATCGCAAAATATAAAAAGAATATGAGCGTGCATATCCAAAAATGGCGCCATAGGATTGTAAACACATTTCGCTCGATGATCTGCTGACCGACTTTATTACCTCTACGACACCGATTAGCACGACGATAGAGGGTCGTTTTTATCATACGGCTTAGTAAACTATAGCCCGTGCACCAGCCTTCTAGTAGCAAGCGGGATGATGACGAAACGTAGAATTGCTAGAGTCCCAAGCAGGCGGCTGATTCAAACTGGTGCTTTGGTATCGAGGTGATAGCGCCCGTACGATATCCATCATCTCAAAAACGCAAAGGCTAAAGACGATGAGCGAGGCGGTAAATGCCGAGATATGGATATCGAGCCTTGCTAACGCCAAAGTAAATAAAAATAGCCAGACGATCTGAGGCATGATGCGCACGATCTCGAGGCGTACTAAAACAAAATAGATAATTATTTTTCACGCCATCAAAACGCCAGTATGAGACCGCCGATGACGGAGATGATGATCGAGATAAATGAAATGCTCAGGCTTACTACGAGACCTTCAGCAGTCTTAGTACTGCGTCAAATAATATACTAACCCTTGCATTTCACCCTTTTTCGACGTAGCTAAGCGCCAGCGAGACTGGCAAGATGATGACAAGGTAGCTATTAACCAGCATAAAAAGCGCCTCATCTGTCTTGTAGTAAAAGTCCGATGAGATCCTTTGCGGACATAGACCAGATCAGCAAGGGCACGATACTAACGATGCTTGTCTCTTTGGTAAAAATATGACGTTTGCGCTGATGCTTGAAGTGCCACGCTAAAGGGCTTGTGGCAAGATGACATATCTTAGGAGTTGGTTTTGCTAGGGCGCGATACTCGCACCTGCTTCTATCTGCGACCTCTCACCGCCTCAAAGCCAAGTCTAAAGCTCTCCGCTCATGTAGCTACCGCCAAGAAAGATAAGTCCGCATGACCGCACTGTAGCCACTCATCGGACACTCCAAGCTTTGGCAAGCCGTAGTAAAAAGAAGAGCTGGATACAGCGGCGTGTTTCTCTGAGCTCGACGTAAACAATCAACGAGCTTTGAGAGAAAGTGACAGCTTGTACTCGCAGCCATGCAAAAATGCCTATCAAAATAGAAAAGACGAGTCCCAAAAGGCGATTCATGGCGGTGAGAATCCCAGCCTTTACAAAAATGGGATAAAACCCTGCTCAATAAACTCAAAATCCATAAACTTTAATCCAATCTGAAAAATGGAGTTATTTTGTCCGCATAATCATACACGAAACACTAGATATGATCACGCTTTAAATGAGCTTACAAAAGGATAGGTGATCGATCTTTTTCAGATCATCGGCTTTTGAGGATGATTTGCATCGTGATGCTACTTACTATCAGATCGGCCGCCTAAACAGCCGCGATCTCAGCCTACCACAGATAATAATGAAGCAGGTGCGGTGCTGCTTATAATCTCGCTTTTGTGCATTTTGAACCTCGGCTCATTTTGATAGAAGGTCTTGGATAATCACTACGATATATGGAATTTATAAAATCTTACAAGGAGAGAGCGTGAGAGCGCAAAGCAGTGGGAGGAGCAGGAGCTTTTGTTTTTATCGCTGCCACATAGTAAGAGCGACTGGGAGCCTTATTTTAGAGTATGTTTACGGCGGGCTATGAGGGAGCTTGTAGCTGCTGTTACGCCCTTTGAAAAGGTGGTGCTCATCTGCCCTGATGAGGCATTTTACTAGGGCTTAAGAGATTTAAAATGTAGAGTTTGTTAAACTGAGACTGACGAGATAGCTTGGATCAGAGACTACGGCATGACTCGACGTCTTTGTGCTGAAGACGGCATAAAGAGGCTGCTGACTCTGGATCTAATCGCTCGAGCGGGTAATTCGAAAGACTCAAAAGATGATGCGATAAATTTAGAGCCAGCTGTAATCGGATAGAGCAAAGCGGAGCCAGTTGATACGATACTAGAGGGCGGAAAGCGCCGACGTTTAACGAGATAGTACGTGCTTTTTAACCACCTCAAAATGCCTGCAATAAATGAAAATAGAAATTCTCTGCTTAGCAAAGAGCAGATAGAAGAGCTTAGGTATCGGATGGCCGTAGCGCATTATCTGGGCTTCGAAAATGGCTTTTATACAGAGGCGATGACTGCAGATGAGTCGCACTCGACACTTTAGCGCGCTTTATCACGCCCGATACTATCGCTACGCATCTAATGATGACGAAAGTCATGAGCACTTTGATGAGCCAGAGATGGAGGATGAGCTTACCCGGCTTTGACAAACGCTTTGCTCTGCCACTCACCAAAACCCTAAGATATGATGGCAAAGGCTCGCTGCACCTATGCAAACTTTATCTTTGATAAATGGCGTCGCATTGGCCAGCATCATAATGACGAAAACGATGAAAAGAGCTGGTACTATTTATCAGCCCGTGCACCGCCAGATAGAAAGATCATCAGTGTAAAGTGTTCGCTAGTTTTTGTCCGTCAAAATGCTCGCCCACTGCTCAAGCCAAAATAGATACAAAAGGGCTTAGCCTTGTCAAGTCCGTTTGATTATGATGCTTTAACAGCATAAGTAAGCAGGAGTGCACGCAGAGCTGAGTAATGAGGCTGTTATCGCAGCTGGAGCTGCGCCTTTTGCTGACACTTTGTGGAAGTGGCAGTGCTGTAGTGGCTCAGCCGCGTGCTTTGGCTCGGCGATTTGACCCAATGCTTGATTTTTACCGTTTTCGCTTTACCATTTATTTTGCGCTTAGAAAGTCAAGCAAGTGCTTGATGAGAAAGGTAACTGGCTATACAAAGCGCCAGAGGCGTTAGCAGGCGCTATTTGAGTGCGTCATCATCGTGCTGGCTGCTGGATATATATTTTGTGAGAGCGTTAAGAATGAAAGGATTTGCGAATAGGTAGAGATAGATCTTGGCTTTAAGCCTTGGGGTGATGGCTCGGTCACAGTGACGCTATGTTTGGCGCGAGCTTTAAAGCCAAATTTTCAGCGGCAACCTTATCGCAGCAGGCGCGTTTACTGCACAGATCGACCTTTAGTGACCTTGCAGTCATCGTCATCGCTACTTTATCGCCACTCGGTGGCGGATCGACGATGATGGAGTCGACCTTTGGTATTGTGATAAGCGGCTACATCGCTCAAAGCGCGATGCGTCTTGGCAAAGACGCCTTGGCGTCTTGCTAGATCACAGCAGCAGTCCTGAAAGATACAGCTGAGATCATCAAGACGATAAAGGCAAAGCAGAGGAGTTTCAGACTCACCACTACAAAACACAAGACAGTACGCAACACCATATAACGCTACATTTGAGCTTTTGACAAAGATATGTCGCTACGACGCGCACGAGGTGGCTAGAACTCGCTTTGAAGCCGGGAGATAAGAGAGGTATAGCTACCGTGGCAGATATCACGCCATTTAGACCCAGCTACAACGACAAAGATAGCGATAGGATGATGGCAGCACCACTTTCAACAAGAATGAGCGACGCAGAGCTGACATCGCAAAGGCAGCTTTGAGCGTCGCCGAAGGCAGGTGGCGCTGATCTGGTTGTCTGCCAAGAGCTGCACGGACGCAGTACTTTTGCCAAAGCGAGGGATACCATTCTTTGATCACGCAAACGACTGGCAAGAGGACGTCGTTTTGGGGGCAGGGTGGCAAAAAGAAAATGGCGTGGTTTTAGTCGCTTCGCTATCTGAAAGAGCTGACGGACTTTATCCGAACACCGCCTTTTTGTCTCTCGAGGCGTGACGGCGGTGTGGCTGGCAACACAGAAAAATGCACATTAACCCGATGACCACGGATTTTACGAGAATTTTACTTCACGCGGGCGACATTGGCATTTGAGCCAGTTGAGACTCAGCCTTTAGTAGCTTGGCGTTTTGGCCTGTTGGGACTCAGTGGTATCCAGCAGCAGCAAGGCTAATGGCGCTAAAAGCGAAAATGCTCATCTGTCCAACGGCTATAGGCTGGTTTGAGGGCGATAGCGAGTGATGATCCGAGACAGCGGAAGCGTGGGTAGCAGTGCAAAGAGGTCACTGGCGTGGCAAATGATCCGCAGTAAGTCGCAGACGTCGTGGGCACGAGATGATAGCGGCGTGATGGATGGACAAATTTACGGGAAATAGCTTTGTGTTTTGGGCCACAAGGCGAGCAGCTTTTTCCGCGCAAATAGCACAGATGAGCTTTGCAAGATCGTTGAAATAGATATGAAAAGAAGCGAAAGAAGTGCGAAGATCGCACATTTTAAGAGATCGCAGGATCGATGCCTACATGCAAATATTATCACAAAGAGATTTATCAGATTAAATTTAGAGCTAATGAATTTCTGGCACGTAGAAATTCGTCTCGTAAAGAAATATAAAATTCTTATTCTTAAGAAAAATATTTTTAAGCCTTGATTGTGGTAGAATAGTTGCAACTTTACCAAAATGGCATAAAATATCATATCAAAAAGATACAAAGCCAATTTATATGAACAGTCAGGCTCTTACTTTTGAAAGGATTTTGGATGAAAACTACTTCTTTGGCACTTTGCTGGATTGCTTTTGGCAACAACACTTTCAGCAAACCAGACCGACCAGTATCGGCACTGGTGGCATGAGCGGTACATTACCATCCGATGAGGTGGAGCGGATCTCGCCGCTTGGCAACATCTCTGGACATGTAAAATGCCCTGTTCAATCAGCTGGCGCTCCGTGCTATAATGTAAATAACGTCCCAGAGCTCATACATATGGCTTTGTTCAGCGGTGTCGTATAGGGCAGATACACGGCACTGGCAAAATTGACGGAGCAAAAGATGGTACGTCTACGCCCAGTAGTTGCGATCTATCCAGAGCTTCTTGCATTTGTAGTAGCAAAGACGCGGTCTCAGCTCAAGCGATCTCTCTTCATTTGCTGGTATACAACGTCGGAAACGGACATGTGCAGCGGCAATGAAGGAGCACACTTGAGGTCTTGTGCCACAAGGCTTTGGACGTTTCAAAACTAGGATACCGCGGCGTTTTAACGGTTGGCGAATGCCCACACGCACTAAAAGATAAAAAGATAGACGGATATAGCTTTGCCGTTGGTCACCCAACTGCAAACATCACTGATAGCTGCGGACATCTTTGCCCTATTGATATCCTGTCTAAACATCGAAGGCAGCGAGATCGATAATCTTCTTGAAAGAAAACCATACTTTGCAAAAAGTGTGTGATCCCTAGAGGCTCTTATGACGGCGTCGATCACGATGTAACACTATCGGCGGTCAAAAGCTGTTTTAGTGACTAGCAAAGATACAAAAGATGAGGCTGTAAGCTGTGATAAAAGCTATCTTGAGACAACTTTGATGAGTATAAAACTCTTCACCCAGCGCCGCCAAAATCAGTTAAAAGAGGATCTTTGTTCAAGGTCTTTCAACCCGCTCACAACTCAGGGCTGCATTTTAAAGATGCATTAAACAATCCATTCCGGGGCTTTGCCCTAGATAAAACTAAATATAAATTTCTTCATTATATTTAAATTTAAAAGGAGAAAGATGAACGAAGTTAATGACAACAGAAGAACAATTTGTCGAGGTAAAGACAAGGATAAATAGCAATATTTGACTATTTCATCGCGTTGCGTGTTTCTCTTGGTCGGTTTTCAGCTTTATACAGCATGTTTCCCACTAAATACTGTTTTCACGCTCTATTCACTAACTTTTGGTTGGGCTTGTATTTTGCTCTATCAGTCGCACTTCGCCAAAAAGGCTCACTCAGGTTTGCCGTTTTACGACCCTAGTTTTGCGTGGTAGGCGTTGTTGCCGTGCTTTATCAGCAGTCTCTTCCCGAGCTAGCTGATGCGACCAGGGGACTACATCATAGTGTCGTCATATCGTTTTGGTCATTGTCTTGCTTGAGGCTGGCAGGCTGTGTCATGGGGATGGCGCCTATCATTTATATCATTTTGATGCTGATACTTTGGCGCCCATAGCGCGAACATCATCGCTCACCAAGGCTAGCTTTGAAAAAAATCGCAGGTCATATGTTTTAACGACTGAGGGGCGTTTTTGGCGTGCCCTATCGGCGTTAGCGTTAGTTTATCTACCTTTTTGTTCTTTTGGTTCATTATTTGAGGCGAGCAGGCGCTGGTTAGTACTTTACTCATTAGCCTTCTCACTTCTTGGCAAAATATAGAGGTGGCCCAGCTAAGGCTTCAGTCATCGCAAGTGGCTGCGGGCATGGTTTCAGGTAGCTCAACAGCAAACGTCGCTAACCGTTGCGTTTATACCGCTTGTGAAAAGCGGTCTTTCACGCACAAAAGCTGGTGCTATCGAAGTTGCTGCTGGTGTAAATGGACGCTCATGCCCACCTATCATGGGGTGCGCTGCTTTATCATCGCTTCAGGTTTTGGGCGTGACAAATGTTATACGGTGGCGGCGGTTATGCAGCATTTAGCGATTGTCTCGGCGCTATGATGCATCTAGAGCGTCAGGCTTGGACTAAAGGGCATAAATCAGGCAATTGCACTCAAGATTTAAACTACGTTTGAGTGGCCTTCACTTATATAACGCCCTATTTTGATCCTGCTTTATGCGCTTTTAATCACGCAAAGTCAGTCATGGCTGCAGCGTTTTAATGCGATAGGATTTTTATTTTTGATAATGATCTTTCAGAGCCAACTAAAAAGCTAGCAGTGGCGAGAGGGCTAAAGCGACGTGCTTCTTTGGCTGAGGATGATATTTTGGGCGATGGTCGGCAGCTGCAAAGGCATGACTACAATAGCCATCGCAACCGCTTGCTTGGCATCATCATGTGGGCTCTATCTCGCCTAACTGGCCTTGGTCAGGTGCTCTCTGATCTAGTCGAGCTTTTGGCGGCGATAACATCCTGGTGATCCTGGTTTAGCAGCTCTTATGTCGCTTATCCTCGGTATGGGTCTTCCAACGACAGCAAACTACATCGTCGTATCAAGCCTTGTTGCGCCAGTTATCTTGATTTTTAGCGCATAAAATAAAGCTTTTTGATCCCTGCCATTGCCGTGCATCTTTTTGTATTTTGACTTTGGAATTTTAGCTGATGACACGCCACCAGTTGGCATCGCAGCCTACGCAGCAGCGGGCATCGCTAAAAGCAAATCCAATAACCGTTGGCGTGCAAGGGTTTCTTTTACGATCTAAGAACGGCGATCTTGCCAGTTGCCTTTTTCTTTAACAACAAACTTATGCTAATTGATAGCATAAACACGAGCGATCCGCTTGATTCAAAGGATAGTCTGGATGAGCAATCCACTGATTTGTTTGCTCGTCTTTGGCATGGCGGTTTCGTAGGCATGTTTGCCTTTTTCAAGCGCTTCAAAAGCTATCTACGTCACAAAGCTTAGGATTTGGGAGGGCGCTACTTATCCCAGTCGTGCCTCTAGCTCTTGTGCCAAACATCTGCGTGAAAGTGGACTAATGCCAAACGAATACACAGCCTACATCGTGGCAGCAGCTCTTTATGGCTTTGTCTTTATGACCCAGTGGGGCATAAAGATAAAACCGCTTGATCAAATAAGAGCGATTTAACATTGGGCAGAAACTCTCTTGCCTAAACTTTTAGATTATTTATTTCTAGTGATTTTGTAAAAAGTGAGAATTTAGGCTCAAGCCTAAAGATCAAGAGTTGTTTGAGCGTTTTAGATCGCCCGCAAACTCATGAAAGACATCTTATCACTTAGTTTGCAGCCTTTTTCTACAAGAAGGTGTAAGCCTCTTCAAATTTGCCAGCTTCTATTAGTATCAGGCCTATCATGCCGCAAGAGTAGCCGTCGTTTTGCTCGCAAGCTTTGTTAAAAAGCTCTCTTGCCTTTTGTGGATCGTTATCTGAGATAAATTCCACCAGCTGCTGAGCAACCCTCTTTTTCGCCACCTTGGCAAGCTTTGTTGTAAAACTCTAATAACTTTGTTGCTATCTGGCACGTCGGTTTTGCCCTAGGCTGATAGATCGCACCTGCTTTTGCACATGATCTTGCGTCATTTGCTGCACAACCTAGCTAAATTGAACAAAGCCTCAGTAGGTGAGTCAGCATAAGCTTTCAAGCCATCTTCAAAGTCGCCTGCTAGGCGCAAGCTGCAAAGCGAGATAAAAATCATTTTTCATAAAATTTTCCCTTTTGTAAAGTAATGTGCAATTTTAACATATTAAGTACACTTACTTGATGAAAAATAATTATGATTTTAAAATTTGCTCTTGCTCTTTGTATTCAGGCATGATGGTTCTATAAATTTTATAAAAAGCTGCTTTGATGATGCGGATAGAGCAGATGGGTAAGCTCGTGAAGCGACATATCCGCACGGCTGAGAGCGGTTTTCGATGAGCATGAAGCTTAAGTTTATATAGCCTTTTTGTGGTTGCAGCTCCCCAGCGAGTTTTGCTATTTCGTATGACTATGCGACTAACTGGCTTTATTGATATGAGGGCTGATAGTAGCTTACAGCTCAAAAATAGCTCTTTTGCTCTTACTTTTTAAAAGCGCTCAAAGCGCCTTCAGATTGGCGTCATATAAATGGGTATCTTCAAAAATGGCACTTTACGCTCTCATCATTTGATCTTATAAATTGTCAAGAAAATTTCATCTCATCATCTTTTTGTGAAATTTAAAGAGCTTTTTGTAAGCATTTTCAAGCTAATTTCTGTGCGTCTCAAAAGCTAAGAGCCATCTTTTGCGTGCTGTAAAATGGCTAGAAAGCGTGATCTTAGCATCTTGCCAACTCTTAATCGCATAACCTGTACATTTGTTTACGTACTAAAACGCTTAAAGCCATAAAAAGTCTAAATTGGCTCTTTTGCCTCAAACTAGGCGTTTTCTTGCCACTTTTGTCTCCAGCGCCATGTGTTTGCGAGGCCTCTTAGCACTCATCAGCGCAAAATCTGTCAAACGCCAATGATACCCCCAGCCAAGGTGTATGCCTAAGAAATATCCAACAGCAGCAGCCCCCATAAAGAATAAATGATCGTTGGCAGAGACTTTCGCGTCGCCACTTGCACGAAGGGGCATTTACGATGACGATGTTAAAGGTTCTGCCAGCTTCTAGCACGATCGAGTGTAAGAGTGGTAGCATTATCTTGCGCAAGCCATCATCATTGTGTGCGTCCATGATCTTATACTTTTAAAGGCGTAGGCGATCAAAACGACGACGAGCGTGATGAAAATTCAAGCCACAAGGCTTTAAAGGTTCTTGCGTAGCCTCGTTAAACTCGCTAGCTCCCACTAAATGCCCCACGATGACCTCGTTTGCCACGCTGATACTAGCTCCACAAAGCAAGATCGGGAAGAGTGATCTGAAAAGTAGATAGATCTGCACGCTAGAGTTGCCTCGCCCATGCTCGCGATAAAGCAAAAGCGACCATGTATTGCGCCATCAGGTCGATACTCGCCAGCGCTTGGTAGACTGAGGTATCTTTAAATTCTAAACGGCACGACAAGCGGTTTGCTAAGATAGATTCTAACTTTTGCCACGCGTATGAGCATGTGAAAGTGGGACAAAAAGGCCCTGTGGTCACACACAAATGTCGAGATAGCAACACCTTGCAGGCCTACATTGGCAGATCAAAACCAGCCCAGAGCGATGGCGTTACAAAGATGGTGATGATGTTCATCAAAACCGAAGTTAAGCATCACAACAGTTGCTAGATTATGAGACGCGAAGCACCGCAGCTACACCATGCCGATGCCATCAAATAACAATGCAAAAGCCAAGGATGTCGAAGGTATGAGAGCTATCGTTTTATGGGAATCACTTAGCACGTTTAGTAAATTAAGATGTTGTACCAAAGACGTAGAATGATGATGGCTGAAAGATGCCAAAAGACCGTATTTGACGTGATGCTTGCGTGTATGACGTTTGAGGCTAGCTCGTTTTGCTTTGCTCAAGTGCTTGTGCGACGACGACTGAGCAGCCCATGCTTAAAAAGTTAAAAATGGTCATAAAAGATCCATCACTTGATTGCCCGCACCCATGGCGCCAACTGATGCACACTCACTTTTTGTCACCATGTAGGTGTTTTATGATGGAGTGTTATAAAGTGCACATATCTAAAAATATAGGGACGACCAGTTTTCATAGAAAGGTTCTCAAATTATCCTACATTGGGGCGATTATAGCCAAATTAGGTTTTAGCTCCCTTTTGATATAATCCAAGAGCTAGGTGAGAGAAAAATGGCATTAATCGACCCTAATAGACGTAAGTAAAATTAGCGCAAATGAGGTATTTTCAAACGAGTGTAAGATCTTAGCGTAAATGAAAATGAAAAGATAGCTATCATCGGCAAAAACGGCAGTGGCGAAACGCACTTATAGAAGATCATCTCTGGCGAGGTGGCGGCAGATAGCGGTAGACGTATAGTGCAAAAATCTAATAAGCGTCGGATGCTAGCACGAAATCCGTTACGCGCCACATTTAGCGTGAGAGATGCGCTAAATAACGAGCTAAAAGAGATATTTAACGCGATAGCGACTATGAAAAAGTGGCGTCTTGCTAGCAAATGAGCCTGAAAACAAAAGAGGTACACAAAAGAGCAAGAGGCTTTTAAAATTTATAGAGGCAAAGGATGGCGCTGGAATATCGAACGCACAAGATCGAGGCAGATTGCAAGGGTGGCTAAAGAGTATGCAAAGCAGGCCCATTTGCTCTCGCTTAGTGGTGGCGAGATCGGGCGCGTGGCACTGTCAGGCGCTCTCGCACTGTAGCCAGATGTGCTGCTGCTTGATGAGCCTACAAACCACCTTGACGTATATGCTGGTCCATTCTTGAAGATATGCAAAAGCTCAAATCAAAGCATAGTTTTATTAGCACGACGGGTATTTTATCGATGCGCGCTGGCTGCTAGGTGCGTTGAGGTCGAGGATGCAAGCTTAGGGCCCTCGAGGGGCGGATAGCCGCAAACTATCCTAACCAAAAGAGAGAACACAGCAAGTCTTGCAAAAAGTCGCATGAGACGCTGCTCAAAAGCAACTAAGGAAGGCCGAAGAAGGTGGCTAAGGCGCGGCGTAAAAGCTGAGGCTAAAAGCCGAAACGAGGGCGAAAAGAGCGGTGCTCGCCATGCGCGGGGAAAGCCAAGAAAACCGGGTGTGATAAGGCGCGTGAGGCTGAAGCTTGAGCGTGCGGTAAAAATCTCAGCAAACGCAGAGCCAAAACCGCATGCTGCAGAGTTTAAAAATTTAAGCAAAAAGTATGAGACGGCAAGGTGCTTTTGAAAGCGACTCCCGGCCTGCAAAAGTCTTGCAGGGCGAGAGGATCGCATTGGTAGCCAGGGCGTAACGGCGAGTGGCAAAAGCACGCTGCTTAGACTTTGCTGGGGCTTGAAAAAGCCAGAAAGCGGTGGCGAGATAAAAGCGAAGGTGAGCATCAGCTACTTTGATCAAGCTAGAAATGTCCTTGATGATGACAAAACCTTATAGAGACCATTTTGCCCAAATGGTTGGCAGTCGATGCGTGCTGGTTCGTGGGCGAAGGCATGTGCATGTTTATGGCTATCTTAGTACCTCTTTCCAAAAGGAATTTTGCAGATAAAAAGATGAGGCGTTTTACCAAGTGGCGGCGAGGAAAAACCGCGTGGCTGCGATGCTGTGCACACCGGCGATGTGCTGCGGTGCTTGACGAGGCCGACAGACGACCTTGATATCGCAACATCAACATCTTAGAAGACTACGCACCAAAGTTTTGAAGGGGCTATCTTGCTAGTTGGCCACGATAGATATTTTAATCGATAAAGATGGCAAATATAAAGCTCTGGGCGTTTGAGGACAAAGATAAATAGTCTTGCACGGGGAGTATAGCGTCTGTTGGAGCTTGAAGACGAGATGAAGGAAGCGATACTGACGAAAGAGCTAACAGATAGCCAAAAATGAGCCAAAGCAAAAAGAGCAAAACCGGCGCAAGCTAAACTGCCAAACAGACGCACGTTACAGCATATCCAGATAAAATTTCCAGCCCTTGAAGCAAAGAGTGGCTGAGCTAAACGAGAGTTAAGTGATCCAAGGGTATCAAGAGGCGGGACTTACTAAGCTTTATGAAGAGCTAAGAAAAGGCAAAAGCTGAGCTAGAGCCTAGAAAATGAGTATTTTGAAGTGCTTGGGATCGCCGAGGAGCTAGAGTAGCGAGAGATCGGTGGGATAAGCGCGCTAAATACGAGAGTTGTTAGCAAAGGGTAGCCACAAGCATAGAGCGCTTTTGATGGGTAGAGAGATTTAGCGGTGTTTTCACCAGAGATAGATATGAAGTAGGCGATCTCGTCCGGATAAAATATAAAAAGGTTGGGTTTTAAATAAGATAGAGACAATTAGGCTAATCGCGACAAATAGAAATTCGGACTTATATATGAAAGGTTGATTTATTTTTACTTATGATTGTGTATTTTCTCTCTCTTTTGTGTATTGATGGTGATTTATTATGGGGTTTTAAAAGATTTTACTGAGCCTAGTATTGGAGCTATTTTTGGCCGTATATGCTGTTTGGCTACTAAATACAGCAGTTAGAGATAGTATATTATAGGTTTTGATATTTAGATATTTTATATTTGGATAGAACTTTAGTAAATGTAAGAAGGTTTTGCCATGATAAGGTCGCTAAATTTGTTTTGAAACGAAGGCTAAAATGCTACATCCACTAATCTCAGTAATAATCGCCATTGTTGTGATATGCTACCTACTGTCTTTGGGTTAGTTTTCACAACTAGATGACGACATTGGCGATAGTAGAGAGCTAAATAATAGCTGCACGTCAAAGGCGACAAAGGTCTGTCTTGCCTTGGTGCCAAGTGAAATGTGAGTGAATTGAGCTAATAGGCGTGAGGGCTAGTACGGTAGATACATTGTACGAGGGCAAATACGACAACAGGAAACGTTGGCGCGCTGGCGATAAGGCGGTGTGTGTGCGGCAATCTCGTGGTGAAGCGGGCTGAGTCCAAATGGCGTTAGGGCGCTTGGCAGTGGCTGCATGGCGGTGGCAGTGTAACATATGCGACAGCGGCGGGCAGACAAACCTCAGAAATATCCCGCACTTAAAAGAGTTTTGGGACATCCTCTCACACGAAAATGTTTAAAACCCCAAGCGCAAACCCATATCATCGGTGAGGCGGGTTGATATACGCAAATTAGCAGCGATCTTGGGCTTTGGCTGCGCAAGTGACGGCGTGAAGGTCTATCATGAGGGCAAGAGCTAGAGGGGCGCAAATGCCGGCCAAATGCGCCCCGTAGAGCAGGCATCTGGCGAGAAGAGCATACGCTGCGACTGATGGGGAAAATGTCTGTGCTGACAACACAAAGCTAGGATCAGAATTGGCCCGCAAATGCGTGATATCGGCGAGATATGGCGCATTCACTATCTTTATGAGGCCGATTCTGGAATGGTCTGTGCAAACGACCATGGATTGACCCAAATGTGCCCCATACGAGGCCACTTTTTAACCTAAAAGATGAGCACTCCTATCACGCTCTTTTTCGCGGTAAAGACGGTATCTATCTTTTCAGGGAGCGAAAGTGGCGGTGAGCCCTAGCAGCATAGATGAGGGCGAGTTTAGCGAGACGACGGAGATGATCCATTTAAAAAGGCGAGATAACGCCGCTATATATGGCTGACAGTAGTTGATAAGTGATGGCAGAGACATATTTTTACCATGGTGGCTGTACAACACACACAGACCACAGCCCTAAGCTCCGCCACACTTGCGTCGTTAGACTTGATACAAAAGAGCAGTGGCGAAAGATCAGCACTGTTAGAAACAGATGTGTCTGCAGGCGGTCTATGCAAACGGCGACTGAACACCTATTATTTTGATAACGTCGGCTACGGCTGGCGTTTTAACAGCAACATTTATGATGCAGCGACCTTGGCGTGGTTGAAATCCTCACTCGTCCTTATGACTCAAATGTTGAGTTTAAAACTTGATGGAATAGTAAAAATGGTGAGATCAGGCGCTATGGTGCCAGCTGAGGGCGGTGGTGATCGATGCGATAAGCGACTTTGATGATTACTCACAAAAATATGCCTACACTGGATATTTTAGCCATTGCATTTATAATGTCGGTGGTTGGCGCTGTTTTAAAAATAAAAATCAGCGGAGGCTTAAAAGAGGGTGGATGATTATAGATAATGGATTACTGTGAGATTTATTGTATATGAGTTATCTTGACGCTATCTTTTATGTTTTGGCGATGCTTTATCTATGGCATGAGGGCGAGTATCAAAAGCTTTGCAAACATTGATAATAGCAGGTTTTACCGCTCGCCTGAGATGGTAGGTACACGTTGAGCCTGGGCGGTGGCAAGTATGGGCTAAAGGCGTCGATGAGGAGGCTGGTTTGGGGTCTTAAAGCTAAAACACGCACACGACTACTCAAACGTGGCGGCGATAAAAATCATGTCTATTGCGCTAGAAGGTACACTTTTGCACGGTCTTGATCCAAAAAGCACCAAAGTGCTTGGCAGTGGCTACATAAGTGATGGCAAGATAAGCTAGTATTGCGCCACTAGAAGCGAAAGAGGCGGGATTTGTGGGTGGCGCCATTATGAAAAACCTTGCTCACACCTTTGATAAAAGCTACGATGATAGCCCTTATTTTCTGAGGGACAAAAGGGTTGAAAGCACAAGTGAGACCCTATCTTTGACGCTGGCTTTTGCAAGAGACGGTGGCACGCTTTACTACAAGGGCGAAAAGCGTGACGCAGAATCTAGTGAGCTAAGATACATCACGACGAAGAAAGCAGCGCTGCTGGCGGATATTACACAGATGGCAAAAGCTTGTTTATGGGCTTTTATGAGGCTTGATGCAAGCCGGAGATAGGCACGCGCCGGATATGCTGCGATGCTAAAGCACGATATAGAATATCTTTTGAGCCAGTGGGGCGGTGTTTGCAAATGAGCACTCGGTAGCGCTCAAAATATGCCTTATAGCGCCATTTGCCATAGCGCGGATAACGTGCATTCGTTTTTGGCCTCTTTTTGCCAGCAAAGATGAGATTGCTTTTGGGATGGCAGCAAAAACGAGCAAGCTAAAATTTTCAGACTACCAGCTAAAAGGCGAGGCCTAAAAAGGCTCTATGCTGACGTTTTGTAGATGATGGCTCAGCATATGCAGCGAGACGAGTGGCAACGCTCAACACGGCAGGCATGAAGTGGCGCAAACCGTCTCTTCTACTCAATTTTGACTAAGCAGCTCTTGGCGTGAGATAGGGCTAGTAAAAGATTAGCGCAGTATGGCGCGGTCTATGCAAAGCGGCGATAAGACTATTTTTAGCAGTATACAAAGCCATTTTGATGGCGTGAGACGCCGCGATTTATGAGGTGGACGAATCTGAGCGTCGCCGAAAGCACAGCAAGGCCGTCTAGAGGCTTAGCGCAAAAGATATCGGCGATATGATAAGCGCGGCGAAGACTGGTCAGAGGCAAGCGGCGAAAGGTCCACAGGTCGAGGATAGAGTTTGACTCATAAAAGATCATCTTATATATATCACATTTGGTGTCGGCACTAAAATCATGGTGTAACAACTCTTGCAAAACCAAAGAGGTGAAAGAGACTTGGAATCATTCAAAGTGTTTTGGTGGCTGTGAGCTTAAATTCATAAATTAAAGATAAATTGACCTGTTTACTCTTTTATTGTTTGCAAGGTTATAAAGATCATTTTTTAACGTGGTTACCAGTGTTGTGTGTGCGCCTGTGCGCGCGCGCCTGCCTTAGTGTGTGTGTGCCCC
>BNJV01002048.1_pt1 | contig 190714 bp, 287 predicted proteins | sample 8540591 | NCBI WGS metagenome assembly BNJV01 (sample SAMD00202457, study PRJDB9452) | human saliva metagenome | host: Homo sapiens | reverse complement strand
GCTGCTGATTGAAGCAAAGGCACACCTGAGGGTGTGTCTTTTTATGTATGGCTTTCCTATCCTCCCAGGAGACCTGGTGAGTAGGGCAAGTTAAAGGTAATAAGAATTAAGCGACGACAGATTCACTACATCGCTTATTTCATCATTTTTTTAATCATATTTTTCAGTTAATTGAGATTAAATAATTAATAGAAGGTTTAATTATAAATTTTAATAATTACTATTTATTACATATTCTATTCATGCATAGAATTATCACTTTTTTTATATAGATCCCCTATCTAGACTAGTAAATACGTGGTTTATAGCTATCTTTCTGATATTTAATAATATACCAAAATGTACCAAAAATTACTCGTTTTGATTATATTTCATATCACTTTCACTATGTTTTTCACGAACTATCTATATACTAGCTATAGTTGATTGAGATCAACTAAGGAAATGGAGGTCTACTACTAATAACTTTTACCTGTCCCTTTTTACAAATAATACAAACAACACAAAAACAATACAACACATAAAACAACACTTAAATACACAACAATACTCTCCTGTGTATAAACAAAAACAATACATATACAAAAACTCTCTAATTATATATACCATCTCCCGTATATATAAAGGTAAAAGTTAAGTAGACATAAGAGCCCTTGAAAGAGGGCTCTTTTCCTCTAATATTTCTTATTATTTATTGATTAATAAGCCTATATTTCTTGACATAGTATGTAATATTTGTTAAACTAATCAAGTATCAAGCAAAAGCTTGATGAACATAGGGGTATAGCTCAATTGGTAGAGTAGCGGTCTCCAAAAACCGTTGGTTGTGGGTTCAAGTCCTACTGCCCCTGCCAAATTTTTGGATGGCGGTCTTCGGACCGCATGTCCATAAAATTACTCAAAAAAATATTAAAAAAATGCTTGCGTAGCCGCAATCATTATGTTAATATAAGTGAGTACCTTGTACATGACTCAGTAGCTCAGCTGGATAGAGCGTTTGACTACGAATCAAAAGGCCAGGGGTTCGAATCCCTTCTGGGTCACCAAATCGTTTAAAAGCGAGACTTTCAAGAGTTTTTATTATGGAACTCTGAAAGTTCGTTTTCTAATTAAAAACTATTTCAATGTGATCTTCATATATGGTCACATGATGAACAAAAGCCTCTATAATCTAGCACGCCCGCGTAGGGTGCTAGGATTTTTCTTTACCATTTTTGTAAAGAAACGGATATGATCTTCAGTAAGTTCTACAGGGATAATAGTATTTTCGAGGGTTCGTTTTTATCTCAATCTGGTCTTTTAATTCTTGTTCGGTAGCCTCAATTCTGTGTTTTAATACATCAGAAATGAATCCATTTGCAATAGCTGTCATATAATTGTCTAATGATTTTTCAAATCACGAATATGGGCGTCAATTATATCAATTTGTGCAACAGTTTCGCTTTTGAAGATTTTTACCTGAGCTGGCAGCATATTTAGCTATTTTATTAACCACATTAGGTTTATTTAGTATCGCAAGGGTTTGGCTTATGACAATATCATCAAGGGCGTCTCGTCTAATATTTTGAGCCTGACAGGCATTTTTGCGACGCCTATTGCTGCATACGTAATAATAATGCAGGGCGCCTGTTTTAGATGTACCTGTTGAGCCTACATAATTGCCCCCACATCGTCCACATTTTAGCTTTCCGCATAGTTGATATAGCTCACTTCGATTGCCTTTCTTTTTAGCACGTAAATTTCGTTTATGCTGTGCTTTTTCAAATATACTCTTATCTATGATAGGGGTATAGCATTTTCTATGCGTTCTGCTCCCCAGAATAGACTCCTATATATTTTTCATTGCTAATAATGGCCTTAATGCTGTTTGTATTGAATGGCTTGCCTTTATGGGTTAGATGTCCGTTTGCATTCATATAAGATGCCATTTCGCTAAGTGTATGACGCTGCAAATACATATCAAATAATTTACGTACAACATTGGCTTCATGTTTATTAATTTCTAGCTGCCTATTATTAGATAATTTGTATCCATAGGGGACAACAGTGCCTACCCATTTACCCTGTAATACGTTGTCAGTCATTCCCCGCATTACTTTTTGCGATAATTCTGCTGAATAGTATTCGGCCATACCTTCTAATACGGATTCAAGAATGATACCACTAGGATCATCTTTAATATTTTCTTTAACGGATATAACTCGTATACCATTTTTCCGTAGCTTTGCCTTATATATAGCGCTATCATATCGGTTCCGACTGAATCTATCTAATTGATATACCAGCACATAATTAAAGGCTTGCTTATTACTATCTAGGATCATTTGGCGGAATTCGGGCCTATCATCCGTTTTAGCACTCAAAGCACGGTCTATGTATGTATTTGTTATTGTGATCCCTTCACGTTCTGCATAGGCCATGCATTCTCTTATTTGACCGTCTATAGATTCATCACGTTGTTTGTCCGAGGAATATCGGGCATAAATAACACCTATCTGAGTAGTTTTCGCTCATATGTTTCAGCTCCTTATGACAAATAAAAAAGATAAGGCCTTGAACGTATAAGAACAAGACCTTATCTTTTTGCTGTTAAACTCGCTTATAATAATTTTAGTTTGAGGGCTTAACCTCTTTGTTCTTATATTATAGATTTTTATATCAACAAATCTTGTTTTTCTGGCTTCTTTAAGTCCATATAAATCTCCCTTTTATATGCTCCACTTGTGCCCACATTTTAAGCATACACCTTTTCGTTTATTCTTATTGTGAAATCCGGCTATTAATCCAACCCCACCTGTTAATAGACCGCCAACAAGTGCTTTTCCACCACTAAATCCTTGCTTGTCAATTTCGATTTGTGTTGAATGGCATTTTCAGGCACCGTATTTGTCCGTCATCAACGTTAATATTTATAGATAGGGGCTGGCCGCTTTGATATGCCATAACAATACTTTTTAATGATGGATCATTAAACATTTGGGTCGCTGCATTTGAGGATTTTAGCATGCCCGCTCCTGTAATTTTTCTTAATCTCGTCAGCTGTTTTCTATCGTGGCGGTAAATCCTGACTTTTCGAATAATCTAGTATCTAGCGCCACCTGTACTGCATTGAATGTTACCCCGTTAACCTCTTTTGGATACTCCGGCATAGATGGCATCTCATTTGCTGGTTGTACATCCGGCAATGGAGTAGGTGGGGGATTACCCGTTACAGGTGTCCCACAATTAGAACAAAAATTTTACATTATCATCTAGTTTAGAACCACAATTTGAACAATACATAAATATTTCCCCTTTATTAACGATGATGTCTTAATGATTCTATATGATTGACCTTATGCGGCGAATCATGATCTGCAAAATTAATATGGCTCAGTTCATGCAAATAAGTTTTTTGATTTTCTGCATGCGATAATTTTGCATTTAGTATTACTGTATAGGTATCATCTTCGTTTTTCCTAACATATCCCCACGCAGCCAGTCGGTAAATTTACTAGCTTAACTATAATCACTCGTAATCGTCCCCCCGCTCCCTTTGTAATAACGACTTCGTGATATTTATAATACTTTCCATCTCGCTTTTTGATAGGCTCCGTTTTGCGTCTAATAATAATCGCAAATCGGGGTCATTTTTTATTTCCTCCGCTAATTCTGCTACTTCTGGATCATAATAATACCCATCATCCGTAGTAGGGTGTTCACCAGTTAGAAGATATTCGATGAGATACATTAAAAATAGATGCTATCTGTTGAAGCATATCAGCTCCCGGTCTTCGTTTGTCAGATTCCCACATTGATATCGTAGGAACAGCAACATTTAGCATTTTGGCTAATTCAAGCCCCGTATAATGTTTTAATTTCCTTAATTGTTTTTATTCTCGCTCCTAAAGTTTTTCATTTTTGTTACACCTCTATGTCTTGATGTTAGCAAAATGTAAAGAAAAAGTAAAATAACCAAACGTAAAATTTAAAAAACATTTTATTTTGCAACTTTACAAAATGTGAAGTATAATCAACTCATGAAGTTAACCAAATGTGAATAAAAAGAAATGAGGTGATAAAGTGAAACAGACAAAAGTTGATTGAGTTACGAAATCAATTTGGGCTCACTCAACAAGATATTGTAAAGGTGTTAGGGATTTCAGAGGGGGCCTATTCTCAGAAAGAAACTGGAAAGCGAGGATTTAATCAAAAAGAAATGAGTTTAATATTCACCATATTTAAAAGCGCATGATCCGCATTTGAATATGCAAGATATTTTTTGATTTAGAAGTTAGCTAAATGTAAAGTTATAAGGAGCCATTTATGAATTATAAAAGCAGGTTGGGACTTTAAACCCATGGACGAGATGCAATATAAACATTGTGATTTTTCCACCGATGGATTGCATCAAGGATTATTACAAACGTACAGGGCTGATTGTTGTTACTCACTGGGCTTATACCAAAAGCGAATTTGAAAAATCGTTACAAAGATAGAAAAAGGTAATCGTAGATATTAAAGCAGGAATTTACGATTACAACTACCCTACAAAGAGGTCAAAGCAAGAGACTCTTGAACGCAATCAAGAATACTTGCATCGACTATACACTATTAAATTTAAACTCGATTTATAAGGAGGTGAATATTATGTCGTTAATCGATTTAGGCATGAACATTGCGCTATTTGCAGCATTGGTAGCTAGCATATTGTCATTATTTGGTATGTAAGGGGTGCAAAATGTCGAATTTAAAAGAAATGTTCGAAGATGTCAGATGCTTTATCAATGCTTGGCGATTTACCACTCGGAACGTTGGATCAAATGAGTGATATTAGAGATACGCTCAAAGCATTTGGCAAAAATGATGTTCAAATTATTATTACTGCTACAAATATTGATGTAAAACCAATCAATGCAGGTGGTGATTTTGAATGAGTTGGGATGTAAGACCGTGGCTGGTTGAAGATATGATTGATTTTTTTAGCCAGCCCGGGATGCTAGAAGAATTTGAAGAATGGAGGGAAGAATATCATGCAAATGGTGGACAGAACAGAAGCATTGAAATGGCGACATTACCGAATTACACAATATCGACGTCGCGAGATCCGAGAGGCGGAATATGATGGCCCCTCAGCTTGCTGACATAGTTGAAGGCTTTATATTTGGTACGTTGTTTATGTTGCTAGTATGGGGCATTGCATATTGGTGGGTAACCGGGGAGGCGTTAATTCGATGGTGAAACGTTGTTATCACTGTGGGTGTAAGCTTACCCCAAATATAACCTATAGCCTTTACAATACAGCCATTAGCAAAGTGGTTACTGTATGTAAAGACTGCCACTCCTCTCATTTACGAATGAGAGCTAAGCAAAGAAAAAGGGCTGCACTTGCTGGAACAAGCACAACCCTAGGTAAATAATAACCCTAATCACATTATATCATAAGAAAAATTTTTAATAGGAGTAATATCATGAACCAATTTACAATCGAATTCAAAAATCCAAAAGATTTAGCAAAAATTAGCGAGTACAACGAATTAATGAATAAATCTGTTATAGAGCTGAGCCTAAAAAGGCTGCACCAGCAGCTAGTGCTTCCCCTAAAAGTAGTAACACCACATTGTGATGTATCTACATTAGGGACCAAAGGACGCCTACCCAGGGCAAGCCTGTGGAGGTTAAGGAATCTACTGCAGAAGAGGTAACCGTCATTAAATCTGCTGAAAAAATAACAAATGATGCAGGACCTAAAGAAAATCCCGTAGTGGAGCAAAAACAAACAGAAGCTAAGGAACCCGCTCAGGATGCAACCGATGATGATAAAGCCGCAAAAACAGGTCTTAATTGATAAGGCAAAAAGAATGGTTATTAGCAGACCAAGCAAATCGATTAACACCATATATGGCATTAATGGGCAAACATAAAGTACCGGGCAATAAAATTACAGTTGATAATTTAACAAAAGAATTAGCAGCTGAACTAATTACATTAATTGGTTAATTGTTGTTTAAGAAGGAGTATATACATGAACAATAAGAGCAATTACACACGAGTTGTGGAAATATTAAAGGCTGATAATAAAACATTGGAACGGGCGATGCAGTTATCGCCTGAGGATGCTAATGAGTTTCAAGAGGCCCTAGATTACAATAATGCGGTTATTAAAGCATCACAATCTATTATTAAGGCTATTGATATAGTTAGTGAAGCCGATAAAAAGGCTGCAGCTAATGATAAGCAGGCCAGTGGAAAGAAGCGAGCTGCAGAGTTAAAAGAGAAGGCGAATAGCAAGCCTAATGATTCTACGCCAGCACCTGAGCCAGCTAAAGCAGAGTAAATAATGATATTGATATTAACGAGTTATTTGGTTGATGCTATGGAAATATTGTATTCGTTTGAAATTCCAAAATTACATGATAGTGTAGTTCGCTATCAGGGATGGCAAGCGCCCAAAACTGTAATCTATCATGCTGATTGTGATGCCTCATTCTCTGCTATATGGCCTGAATATTACCATCCGGGCAATGGGTACTGTACACGAGCACACTATTATGTATGTCCTTTCTGTGGGCATCGTTCCAATCCTTCTCGTGAACATGTAGGGCTTATTATTAATGAATCTGATGCAATTCCTATTGATATTAGATTCTCTATTGTTTCTTGTAAAGATTGGGTTGATCTTCAAATGCAAGGACATCAGGTTGTATTGATGGGCGACCAGCTCATCAAACAGCCTAAGGCGCTTTTATCAAACAATCAGGTTTGATTTTAAAAGTTTGAGGGTTCTTTTTATTGACGATGTAAAAGGTGAAAAGAAAGTCAAGATTTATGATTTAGAGCATATTTCAGGCACTACAAATAATCTATATGAATATGTTGGCATGCTGCATCAATGTAGAACTAGATCTGCAGCGATTAACTATGCTACGCAATTTAGAATGTTGTTTAAAGTACTTCGTTTAGAATTTGAAAAACGAATGTCAAATATTGCCCGATATCGGGTTAAGGATGTATATCAAGCAACAGGAGTATCTAATGAGCATGGGTATGGCGCCGGAATGATTTTCAATATGGCATGGCGAATGGCATTCCCTGATGGTCCTGCTTTAACAAAAACCATTGTCTTTTTCAACTTTTGGGAATGGAGCAGAGCAGGTAATAAAGCCATTAACGCTGATGTTATTAATTTAGGCCGTCGTTATCATTCGTTCTATGATGCCTTAATCAGGGGACATAATATAACAGATTTAAAGCCGTTTATGCGTCGCTGGTTACATAAAAATCCGGGTTCAATCACAGCTTTTAAAGGGATTGTCATGTTGAGTGATGATATAAATGAGCAGCGATTATTGTTAGATGTACTCAGCCGAAAGCAACATGTCTTACTCAGAATATTTGATGATGCCCAAAGCGTTAGTATTCTTGAAACGGTTTAGAAAAGGAATATAAAAATCAGCTTATCCCGTTTTTAAGTAATCATTTTGAATGGGACATCATAACTATGTATTCACAGTTAGAAGCTGAAAACAAAGCATCATTCTGGGAAACACATCCCAAATTAAGGGATGTGACATGATGAGCTGGTTAATATTCTAAATAAACAACGTTTTGAATATGTGGAGTTGCTAAAGGCTGATGGATTAGCCGAAAAGTCAAACGGATTAGAATTCGTTATCCCTGAAACTGGGGGCGGATTTAGTGAACATTGGCGTTGCGCTTAAAAACTGTGTCAGATCTTACACGAATAAGATTCAGCAGGGGCAATGCATTATTGTGGGTGTTAAAAAAGCCAATAAATTTGTAGCTTGCTTAGAATTAAAACCACTACAAGGCAATGGGGCATTGCTGGTGCAAAGCAAAATTATATGCTAATAAATCAGTACATACTAATAAAACTATCAATAATAAGGTTCTTTTCATGGGCGTATCGCCATAGAATTGCACCTAATACTTCGGATATTGATGTTAAATTGTTTGAAAAAGCAGAAGGGAGCTTAATTATATGGCTCACAAAAAGGTGTTTGATGCTAATAAAAGCCACTCGTGAGGAATGGTTAGAGTTTCGTAAGAGTGGTATAGGTGGCTCAGATATGGCCGCTATTTTAGGTCTAAGTAAATATAGATCCGCACTTGATGTGTGGATGGATAAGAACTGGTCGGACAAAAGCCATCTGAGGAAGATGGAAAACCGATTTACATATTGGGGTACGAAGCTTGAAAGCATTGTTGCAGACAAATTCGCTATTCGTACTGGGTATAGTGTCAGAAATAATAATTTCACACTACAATCCGTTGAATATCCGTTTTTATTAGCGAATATTGATCGGGAAATTGTAGGAATTGATGCGGGGCTGGAGTGCAAAACAGCCTCCGCATTTAAAAGTGGATGAATGGCAAGGGGACAGCGTCCCCGATGCCTAATATATTCAGTGTCAGCACTATATGGCTGTCACTGGTAAAAAGAGTTGGTGGATTGCTGCATTAGTTGGTGGCAATGATTATTACTATAAAGAAATCCCTCGTAACGATAACGTTATAGAGGCAATTATTGAAGCGGCGCAAGAGTTCTGGTCTTTTGTATTAACTGACACTATGCCAGCTGTTGATGGATCTGATTCATGCCAAGAGGCATTGCGACAACTATATTCCAGCACTCAGCCTGAATCAGTTCAATTAGAAGATACCGCTGATATTTATGCTGAAGAGTATTTAAAGGCTAAGGCCGATAAAAAAAGGACGCTGAGGAACGGGCTAAAGAGGCTCAAAAATAATCTATGCCAGCTATTAGCCAATAATGAAGTAGGCTATACCCAAAAATCATAAAATCACATGGAAATACAAAAAAGGCTATTGATGGATTTGATAAAAAAAGGGCTGGCAGCAGATTATCCCGACATTTTCAGCAAATATGTAATTAAAAATGATCCAGTCCGGAATCAATTCAGTTGTAAATAATGGAGGCTATATTAGTATGACGGCAGAATGGCTTAAATCATTACTTGAAAAAGTCGATGATGATTATGAAATTAAAAATTTTTAGATTTTCGCAGTGAATTAGAGCTAGATATTAGCAATGTGCGAATTGATCTTGATAATAAAGTAATCGTATTTGAGGAGGATATTAAAATAATGGCGACAACTAAAGATGTAACACTAAAAAAACAAGTAAATTAACACCTGCAAAGCAGGATAATTCTCTTAAAGGTATGTTGTCAAACGACAATATTAAAAAAACCGATTCAACGAAATTCTTGGTAAAAATTCGGCAGCTTTTATTTCCTCATTATTGGCGGTTGCTAATAATAACGAATTGTTGATGAAGTCCGACCCAGCTACTATTATTGGGGCTGGTGCCACGGCGGCTGCAATGAACCTACCTGTAAATCAGAATTTTGGGTTTGCTTATATCATTCCGTTTCACAATGGAAAGACTAACCGTTATGAAGCTCAATTTCAGTTGGGCTACAAAGGCTATATACAACTCGCTATGAGAACTGGGCAATATAAGGCTATTAATGCAGTGCCTGTATACGAAGGCGAAGTGAAGTGTGTTAATCGTTTTACAGGCGAATATGAATTCGGTGAACGCACCGGAGATGAAATTATTGGGTACATGGCCTATTTTAAGCTCATTAATGGGTTTGAAAAGTTTTTTTATATGAATATTGAGGAAATGCAGGCTCACGCCAAAAAGTACTCTAGAAATTATAAGGGAGGTACAGACCGCTGGGGATTGACTGACTTCCATACGATGGCGGTTAAGACTGTACTCAAACGATTGTTAAGCAAATACGGTATCTTGTCCATTGAAATGCAAGGATCTAATGCGTTAGCTACTGCATTAGAAAATGACGGCGGCGTTATTACGATTGACAGTGAAGGTCATACAGTTACTGACTTTGATGGCGAAACATTAGATGCGGCTGGAGATACTTTTATGGTCGGCAATGATATTGTTGATGCGGATACAGGGGAAGTAATTGATGATAATAACATCAATGAAATGTTTGATAAATAAGGGGGATATATGTTTTTACGGAGTGATGTATTTCACCGCTTATTACATAATAAGCAAATGACGTTACTGGATTTTATGAAAGAGGCGCATTGTTCGCCTCTAACACTTGTGAAGGCGTTGAGCGGTAAAGATGTGGTTCAATCTTCAACTCGATTTCGATGGGCACAGGCTTTGGGATGCTCGGTTATGGATATTTTGTTACTAGATGGAAGTAGAGGGATGATGTTATGGCTAAGTTGACAAACTATTTTAGCTACGATGTAAGCGCATTAAGTGACCCTAAAATCATGATTATGATTTCGCTACATGGCATGGTGTCCTATGCGTGGTGGTGGATTTTAATTGAACGCTTGGCTGTTGAGGAAGATTGCAAACTTCCTTATAACAAATTCACCTTTGCTGGATTGGCAGTAACATTTCAAATTTCTGACAATTTAGAGTTTTGGAAGCAAAATGAAGCAAATGCTTCAAGCAACGAAAGCAAACGAAGCACCCTTGAAGCAAACAGATTTGGCTCGTTTTTCATTGATTCTTTGATTGAAGATTGCAATTTGCTTCAAACTGATGGCGAATATTTTTGGTCTCCATCTCTTTTAAAAAGGAGACAATTACGAGAAGAAAAATATAGAAAAATTTCTGAGAAACGCAGAGAGGCTGGGCGTCTTGGTGGTTTAGCTAGTGGTGAAAGCCGAGGGAGAAAAAAGGCAACTATTAAGCAAAACGAAGCAAATGCTTCAAAGCAACGAAGCAAACGAAGCCAAAGGAAAGAAAGGAAATAAAGATATTATATTCTATTCTACTGGTGAGCACGATGAAGTGAAGCAAAACGAAGCAAATGCTTCAGATGATATTGACATCAATGATCTGTTTGAAAAGTCTGATGCTAAATTAAATAATTCTCAATCTAAGGTTTATAAAGTTTATATGAGTGAGATAGGAGAAATTAGTTCGATTACCAAAGAGCGTATTGATGATTTAGTTATTGACTTTGGGGCTAATGAGGTAGTTAATGCCATCTCTATTGCTAGCGAACGAGGTAAAGGCAGTATAGGGTATATAACAGCTATTCTTAACAATAAGGTTAAAGAGGAGGTGATAAAGAGAAATGGAAGCAATGGACGTAACGGAGGCAATAGAACAGCTAAGGCAAAAAATAGCGACAAAATCGACTGGTCCAAAGAAACAGGAGAATGGCTATGAGTTCTATACTCCGCATTATCCACCACCTGTTGTAGTTGAGTGTCAGAAAGATCTATCACAGTATGGCATAAAAGGTCGATATTTAGATATGACATTCTCTAAATTGAAGCAGCTAGGAGCACCGCCTGAAGATAAGGATGCATATAACTGTGCTTTGAAATATGCCGTTCATTTTAAATGAGCATATCAAAAGTGGAAAGGGCTTGATTATGATGGGGCCGGTTGGAACTGGTAAAACATCATTAGCTATCAGTATATTACGACGAGCGATTGAGCAAGGATACAATGGCTACCTTATTTCAATGATGAGCTTACTCGACACATTGCTCGTATTGAGTAAGGGACCAGCTGAACACTATCTAAAATTTGAAAAATCGCATTCGTAATTGTCCTTTACTTGTACTAGATGATTTCGGGGCCGAATACGATAATAAATGGGTTTCAAGTAAGGTAGATTCAATCATCTCTGATCGAGTTGAACGTGGAAAAGCGACTATTATCACTACGAATTTATCTGTTCAACAAATTAAAAAGTGCTATGATAGCCGCATTTATGACCGATTGAAAGAAACGTCATTTATTCTATCGTTTAAAGGTAAGTCTAAACAGGGATCCGTTAAATATTTCACAAAATTTAAGGAGAAATAGAATGAAATCAAATGCCAAGATTGAGATTGAAGTTTTTGATAATGGATGCATTAAAGTTGGAATGGAAGGACAATTCACTGATTTAACAATCGGATTTTTGTGCAGGAGTTGCACAGGTAGTTCAATTAGCATCGAAGAATGCTAATAAAAACACCGGAAGAACTGTTAAATATTGTTACTGCTGAGATGCGTAATGCATTAGGGTAGTGTATTAAGTGAAAAAGGAAAGGTTACGCATTAAGAATGAATAAAGCTTGTAATTTATGGCCGACCAGCAACAAAAAGAATAGTTCATGAGTTGTATACGCTGGGAAATATCCTCGTGTCTTACCATCAAAAGCCTTTGAGGAATATCAAGCATTAGCGCTTAAACAGTTGCAATTCTATCGTAAACGAGCGTACCATTCTGGTCCTGTGTCCTTACGGTGCCGCTATTACATGCCTAACTGGGCACATTGGCCTGACTTGGTCGGCCTGCTACAAGCTACATCAGATATTCTGACTGAAGCTGGCATTATTGACGACGATATGTGGGTTGCAAATTATGATGGATCCGAAATAGTTGGAATCGATAAAGCAAATAGCAGGGTCGAGATTGAATTTATACCAGTAAAGGAGGGAACGATATTATATGAGTTGCGAGACAGGAGGAATACAAAAAGAGCCAAACGATAGCTTTTTCTTTACTGAGGAGCAAGTTAAAGCCCTTAAAGATTTTTAGAGGCAAAAAGCCTGATGTCGATGAAGCTGTTAAAAGCCCAAAAACATTATAAGTTGCCGGGATTAAATATTGAAAGCATTGATGTATTACGTGCTGCATTAACTCCTGAGGAGTTTAAAGGGTTTTGTAAAGGTAATGCTTTAAAATATTTGATTCGGGCCGGTAAAAAAGATGATGAATTACAAGACCTAAAGAAAGCTGGTGTATATATTGGGTGGTGTATTGATGCTCAGAGTACTAGCAAATCAAAAATAGGTCGGATGAATGGTATACACCTGAGAATGTTGTTCGACAAATGCTGGACTTATTTCCTCCGCCTAAAGGGGGTACAATCCTTTGCCCATTTGATACTGCAGACAGCAATTTTGTAAAAGTACTACAAGAAAATTGTGATAACAAAGTAGTCTATGGTGTTCGAGATTTCATGACTAGGGATTATCAATTCGACTATTTAATCACTAATCCGCCATTTAGCTATAAGGACAGGATAATTGAACGTTGCATTAATACTGGCAAGCCCTGTGTCTTATTGCTCCCACTTGATACACTGGGGGGGCACAAACGGCATAAATTGTACACTGGGACAAATATAAGTGTTTATGTGCCAAGTAAAAGGATCAAATTCATTAATCAATATGGAGACGGAGAAAGGGCTCCGGCACATCATAGTATTTTTATGATGCTTAACGCTAAGGCGACGGATATAAGGTATGAATTTCAAGAGGATTGTATGAAGTCTGTTAATAAATAGGAGAAAATTATGACAATAGAAGACTTAATAGCATCATTAGAGGAGTGTGATCCTGATGAACAATGCTATATCAGAATTAATGGTGTTTTTATGAAATTGATGATGTGTATGGCGTTGCTGATGCGAATTATTATGTAATAGACGCTTATGAGGAGTGATAAAATGCTAGTCAGAAGATAAAAATAAATGGTGTTGGGTTGATGACTACGGAAATGCAGGCGAACCACAAGATACAATACAAAAGACCATTGATGATCTTATGGAGTGGGAGCCTGATTTAAAAGAAATATGGCTCACAGATGAGGTTGAACGAGTTGTGAGAATTGGACATCCTAATTATTATGTTCCGGAGATTGATGCCGAACGAGTGATTGAGGATATTTGCGATTATGATGTTGAGGATGAAATTGCCGAATGGTCCGAGCCTTATATGCGGAAATTGAGGAGGGCAAAAAAGAGAACATGTTGAAGAGTTGGAAGATGAATTGACCAAGGTCTATCGAAAATGGGAAAAAGGCACAGATATGAGAACACTGGCTATGTAGTACTCGAAACCAAAGAATACAAGGTAGACGCTAACGGTATTCTTATGGAGTAGGAGGTCAAATAATGATTACAGATGAACAGGGTAGAATGTGGATGTTTAAAAAACTATATGATGCTGGTTGGCGGTATTGTGTAATGGATCATTTCAATGATTTGTATTTAACAAATGAAAAACCATCCATGTATGATGATGTAGACGAAATCAGAGTAGGTAGTTGTAAAAAAAGGCAATGAGTGCATCAGCTTTTAAAAAATATATTACCTGAATTAAAAACCTAACGAGTGCATAAGCATTGCAGAAGAATTAGGGTATTGTTGACTGGTCTAAAAGTACCAGTTGATACACCCTGTTCGTGTATGGAATAACGAATCAACGACAAAAAGAAAAAGACATTTTGCAGGATATGAAAATGGGTATGTGTTAACGTGGTCTCATGGTGGGACTTCATGAGTAGCCCAAAAACATTGCGTAAGTGAATGGGATCATGCTGAGTTGGTGGAGCTATGAAAAGAGCAATATATATAGTGTTGGTTAAGCTACTAAAATTATTAGATAGCCGATACAACATATCTGATGAGATGATTATTGCAGGTGCTGTATCGGTATTGGATGAAACACAAAATATGCTTGAATATGAAGCTAAATTACAATTACAGTTCTTGGATGATTTGCAAAAAGAAACTGCAGAAGACTTTACTCCGATTAGAGGGTTTTTAACAGGGTTTCATAACAGATCCATTAATTGGTGTAAAAAGCAGCGTAATTCATTAGCTACACAAAGCAAATTATAGGGTTGTGGGGGTGTTAGAATTGGAACAGGTGCAAGTGATAACTGATATTGATGCGGTTGTCAAATTAGCCACTGAAACGGCTATAGAAATTTATGAACAGCGGATTGAAAAGGATCACGCTAAAAAGCGAGAGCAGGCAAGGAAAAATACAAAAAAAGCTATTAGCTGGGTATAATGAGCTAAAAAGAACATTGTGAAAATGCAATAGCAGATATTGAAAGCAGTGTTCCGACGGATCTGCAGTTGCTTTTAACTGAGCTATTTAACCGCAGAGGAGTATTGCGTGTTGAATCTATTCTCGCTAGTAAGCGACGTACAGAATTGATATTAGAGCATGTCGATAACATGCTTGATGTGTATCGAAAGCAATGTAATTATCGCAATCAACCGTACTTTAAATCGCTAGTGTATTTTTTTACATTGATAAGCTAGATGTCGATGCTGTAGCTGACAAATTGAATGTTGAAAAGCGGACAGTATATCGCTATTTAGAACAGGCGGAGAACGACATGGCATTATTAATATGGGGAATTCAAGCAGTTTGATTGTATACAATCTAAACTTGACAAATTGTCACAAAACTGTCATTTACATGTCATTATGGGTGTTTTATAATGATAGTGTCGATAAATTGTAAGTGGCTCCTAATGACGAAATCGACACGACTATATACACCTTCTTGCATACTAGTTTTGTAAAGAGGACACCGAATCAGGTGTCCTTTTTCATGCCTAAATTTACATGGTAGAGTACCCAAGAGGTCAAAGGGAGCTGCCTTGAAAGCAGATAGACGTGTAATGCGTGCGTGGGTTCGAATCCTACCTCTACCGCCATATATTAAAATTATAGAAAGGAATCATCATGAATATTGTTGAAATGCAACTATCAGAATTAAAAGCCATATGATAATAATCCTAGGCATAATGATGTAGCGGTGCAACCGGTAGCCAATTCAATCAGAGAATTTGGGTTTAAAGTACCTATCGTAGTTGATGCAGAAAATGTGATTATTGCAGGTCATACCCGATATAGAGCAGCTCAACAGTTAGGATTGGATACAGTTCCTTGTATTGTGGCCGATGATTTATCTCCGCAACAGGTGAAAAGCATTTAAATTAGCCGATAACAAAGTATCTGAATTCGCCATGTGGGATCCTGATGCTATGATGGAGGAATTGCAAGGAATCCTTGAAATTGATATGTCGGAATTCGGGTTTTTGGATGACACAGAGGCCCTTGATGAGGGTTGATGATACCTATACTACTGATATTAATATTCCTCAATATGAGCCATCAGGCGAAGTAGTACCGCTAGAAAGCTGTATTGATGATTTAAAAACAGAAGCTTTGTTAATGGAGATTGAAGATAGCAATCTGAGTGATACGGAAAAAGACTTTCTCAGGAAAGCAGCTCAGCGACACAATCAATTTAATTACAAGCGAATTGCTGAATATTATGCAAACGCTAGTGCTGAAATGCAGGATCTTATGGAACGGTCAGCATTAGTTATTATTGATTATGATGATGCCATTAAAAATGGGTATGTGCAGTTATCTAGTAGCCTTGAAGAGATTTTTAGGTGATGAAAATGATGGACAATAATTTTTGCAGTATTTATTTTGAGTCATGGTCGAGCTGGTAATGTTAAAACATATCAAACTTTAATCAATCAAGGGTATACAGGCAAGATATACATCATAATTGATGATGAGGATGATATGCGAAACTCTTACATCGATAAGTACGGTGAAGATATTGTACGTGTGTTTAGTAAAAAAGATGCTGCAGTACTTGTAGATACTGCTGATCTTGAACCGGAATTAAAAAGGCGTTATCTATGCTCGAAAATTATTGCCATACTATTGCCGAAGAAATGGGACTTATCCATTTTTAGTGTTGGATGATGATTATAATCTTTTTGCTCATCGATATGAGTGCAATGGCAAACTATTGTCATGTACAACAAAAACGACTGGATGACATTTTTATGGCTATGGTAAAGTTCTTAGATCAAACAGGTGCAATTACAGTAGCATTGGCACAAGGTGGCGATTATATTGGTGGTGTAGATAATGGGAACTTCAAAAAGAGAATTACTGCAAAAGCTATGAATAGTTTTTCTGTCGAACGGATAGGCCTTTTCAAATTTTATGGACGTATTAATGAAGATACAACTATGTATGTTCGATATGGTGAAACTGGGCATTTAATATTCACGACGATGGATTTTATGTTAAATCAAGGTCAGACACAAAAAGAATAAAAGGCGGCTTTAACGGAAATATACCCTCGATAGCGGTACTTATGTTAAGTCGTTCTATTCTGTTATGTATTCGCCCTCATGTGTTAAAGTTGCTGCAATGGGTGATAAGCATATGAGGATGCATCACCGTGTAAATTGGGATTGCTGCACACCTAAAAATTCTCAATGAGAGGTGGAAAAATCGAAAGGGGTTAAGAGATGGCAAGAACTGGTAGACCGAAAAAGTCATTAAGCAGGAACAGTTTGAAGCTATGTGTCAGATACAGGCGACACAGGACGAAATATTGCTTGTGCTCGGTGTTTCTGATAAGACGCTCAATGCATGGTGCAAGCGGACATATGGAAAGACTTTCTCCGACATTTTTGCAGAAAAGAAAGTGCGGGAAAGATAAGTTTACGACGTAAGCAATGGAAACTCGCTGATAGAATCTGCAGCAATGGCAATATTTCTTGGCAAGCAGTTCTTGGGACAAAAAGGACCAAACTGAAATGGAACTTAAAAGCTCAGGTCAATAACCCTTTTGATGGTGTATCTACTGACGATATTAAAGAAGTTGATAGGCCATGACTAAAACAAGATAAAATCATAGTTCAAGCAAAAAGAGAACTCGCACGACGTGAGTTCTTTTATTAGTGCCATCTGCTAGAAGGTGATTTTTACAGGACAGACCGCCAATATTTAGTAGAGCTATGTAATGCCTTGCAAGAGTTCTATGAAAGTGATATTTACAATGTGCTATCGTAAATCTCCTCCTCGTCACGGTAAAAAGCCGCACCGCTCAGAACTTGGTTAAATGGGCATTCGGGAAGAATCATAAAGAAAAGATTATGACTGGCTCATACAATGCTACATTGTCAAAGTCGTTTGCAAAGGGTGTGCGTGATTCTATTAAGGAAATCAAGGCAGACGATAATATTACCGTATTTTCAGACGTGTTTTGTGGTGTAGAGATTAAAGAGGGTGACGGTGCTGCACATATGTGGTCGTTAAAAGATGGCTATAATAGCTATTTAGCAACCTCGCCCGATGGTTCCTCTACTGGTTTTGGTGCTTCGCTTTTTAATCATTGATGACATCATTAAAAATGCTGAGGAAGCACATAATGAAAACGTTAAAGAAGCTCACTGGAGCTGGTTCACCAACACCATGCTTTCCCGTTTGAGGAAGGCGGAAAAAATAATCATCATTATGACTCGGTGGGCAAGTGATGATTTAGCTGGTCGAGCTATTGAACATTTTGCTGATGATCCCAAATTCAAGCCTAAAGTTATCATGATGAAAGCAGTGCAGGATGATGGCACTATGCTATGTGATGATGTGTTATCAAAAGATAGTTACCTTTCTAAAGTCAGAGCAATGGGCGAAGATATTGCATCAGCTAACTATCAGCAAGAGCCTATTGATGTTAAAGGTCGTCATATACATACTTTTAGTACTTACAAGGATATCCCAAGAGATGATAAAGGGATATCCTTTATTTTTCTGCAGTCAAGGCATATGTTGACTCTGCTGATACTGGCGAAGATTGGCTATGTGCTATTGTGTACGGCGTTTATAACGATAATGCTTATATATTGGACATTCTTTTTACTGATGCGCCTATGGAGGTTACCGAAAGGAAAACCGCAGAATTATTGCATCGTAACGGAGTAAATGTTGGTGACATTGAATCTAATAACGGTGGCCGTGGATTTGCTCGTAATGTTAAGCGAATTCTTAAAGATGAATATCCCGGCAATCGTACTAAGATTGTCACTTTCCATCAAAGCAAAAAATAAAGAGGCTAGAATATTATCTAACTCTACACAAGTTATGGATCATGTACTATATCCTGAAAACTTTAAAGAACTATGGCCGGAATACTATTCGGCCATGTACAAAATATCAGCGTAAGGGCAAAAATGCTCATGATGATGCACCGGATGCAACAACGGGTGTTGTTGAGCGGTTAAATGCTCCAGTTATTAAGTCCATTAATTCCGATATTTATTAGGGAGGTTAATCTATTCATGTATATTAGTAGCGAACAGAAATATGCATACAAGCTTTTACATGATGCATATTATGGTTCCGGGCTGTTCTCGTTAGGGCGAGGATTAAAACAGCATCCAAGAGAGAGCCTAGATAATTATAATTTTTCGGAAAGCATTGTCTAGCTATTCCAATCATATTGCCCCTATTATTAATGCTAATGTTGACCCAATTTTTAATGATGAGATTAGACGTGAGTACAATTCTACGGCAAAAAATTTGATGTCTTTTTAAAAAATGTTGATAGATTAGGGACATCATTACAAGAATATATCCAACAGCAAGCTATAATAGCAAAGTTGTATGGAGTAGTTTATGTTATCGTCAATAACGAGTCCGAATTTGGTGCGAGTGTTGCCGATAATGTGAAAGATAGACGGCTTCCTTACTTGCTATCTGTTGAGCCTGCTGATGTAACAGGTTGGAAATTGGATAATGAGGGGCGTATTATTCGTTTTGAATATAAAGAGTCAATTATTGATGATAATGGTGGGACAAAGATTATTTATCACGAGTGGACTGATACCGATTGGAAAATTCGAGATAAAGGAAAAGGCGTTATTGCAGAGGGCGAGCATAATCTCGGTCGTGTGCCTGTAGTCCAATGGTTTTGGTCGTAGCACTAAAAAAACTACAGTATTACCTCATCCAGAGTTTTTACTCATTGGCGCAAAAGAACTATCGCTTATATCATTTAGATAGCTTATTGACACAAATACTTAATTCTCAGACATTCTCTACTTTAACAATGCCCTCAGATGAAAAGTGTTGAGGATCCAACTCTTGGGGTTAATAATGTATTGTTGTATCCATCTGAGTCTAGCCATCCACCAGCATATATTGCTCCGGATAAGGGACCAGCTGAGATTATCATGAAAGAAAAAGACTCTGAAATTAAAGAGATGTACCGCATCGGTGGCGTTGATTCTGTAGTAGGGGTTCAGCAAGAAAAAGTCCGGCGTAGCAAAGCAATGGGCGTTTAAACGAACCAATCAAAGACTGGCAAATTTTGCAGTACAATGTGAGAATGCGGAAAAAGCAATTATTGAACTATATGAATTGTGGACAAATGAGCATTTATCCTATAAATGTGAGTATCCAAGAGACTTTGATATTAATGATGTAGCTGATGTATTATCGCAGGGGCAACAGGCATTAGATCTTGGCTTTAAATCTAAAACATATTATACGGAAGTTGTTAAAAGAGTTCTCGATGGATATATGCCAAACATCGATGACGAGGTTTATGACGATATCATTAAAGAAATTGAGGATTCAACACAACAAGATGTTCTTGATGTCACATATTCAAACAGTAGTGAGGGCGATGATGTAGATGAATAAGACTACAGAACAAACTATTCAGGATACCATAGATAAGTTTGAAAATGAAATTCGACGACTATTAGAAGCTGGTTATGCCCCACAAACTGCAGTACGAAAAGCGTATAATAAATACCCCGTTATGGATGCCATGCGGGGTATTTTAATATCTGAATTAATTCGTGAATGTGTCAAAGGATATGGGGTTGATATTGGTGTAACCGGTAATGCAATTAAAAGTGCTATTATAAAGGGTATGCCATATGATCTAAAAACGATTTCTAAGGCTATGCAAGATGCATGGGCACCTGATGGCTTAAACTTATCTGAACGGCTACATAATGCGTCTAGTCGTGTCAAAAACGATGTTGCAGCAGTAATATACGATGCAATGAAGAAAGGGCAGGATACATTAGCTACAGCAAAGGCTATATTCGATGGCTATGGTGGTAATTCTGTCATTTCAAAAGCTGAATTACCTGATTTTTTGGAGAAGCTTCGTAAGTTGTCTATTCCATTGCCTAATGATGAAGCTGGGAAAGATATGCTTAAATATCAGCTTCGTAAAGTCCGCCGATTAGTTGAGCAAGAAACCACTCCGGGACTTAGAGCGGCATATAGTGAGTTGATTGATGCTGTTGAAAAGAGCAATACAGCAACTTTAAATCATGCCATATGTTGCGACTCAGGAAAAAGGCCCGTTATCATGCTGAACGTATCGCCAGAACTGAAAGGGCTCGTGCGTATGCAGAGGGTGAAATTGCAAGGCATATGGATGATCCTGATGTAGTTGCATTTCAATGGAAATTGAGCACACGACATCCTGTGGTTGATATATGTGATGTATATGCAAATGCTGATTTGTATGGACTTGGAAAAGGTATTTACCCTAAAGATAAATTTCCTCATTTACCTGCATCCACATTGCATATGTCGTATTAAGCCAATTATAGAAGGTATGATTGATACTGCATCAGCCAAGCCAAATATAGAAGCTGGAGGGCTAGCGTATTTGAAGTCATTACCAAAGCGGGAACAAGAGCGCATTTTGGGTGTAAATGGCCGCAATTTAGTAATGAATGGGCATGCATCATGGACTGAGGAGGCTAGGGGATGGGACGGTGCTGTATTTAAAAGCAGGCTGCCTGTTATTGAGTCATTGAAAAATTATATTAAGAATGGGAAAATTAATATTGAGGATCTTTCAAAGCGTCGGGAGTTTGAAACAATAGATGACGTTAGACATCGTGTTATTGATTATATTAACTCACCATACTTTAATAGTAGCTATGTGATGCGGCAAAGCATGCATATAAAAGGTGGTAAGCTTTACGATAAAACACAAAATAAAAGCTATTATAACCACGAAATCCCTCATACTGATGTTATAAAGGCCATACAGAAAGGCGTTTATAGTGGTATTAGGTTTACTCGAAAGGGTGATTGGAATCATAAAATAATGGTTGATATATCCCCTTATATTGGGTATGATGTAAATGCAAGGAGAGGAACAAAGCAGAAAAACTAGCCTTGCAACTGTACATGTATCAGGAAAGGGTATTCATATAGTGCCGAAGGAAGTGAACGGAAATGACAGAAGAACAACTTTATAAACGCTATAATGAGATTCGTTCAGAAGATGTAGAAGTCAGATTCGTTGACGGTGACACCATGACTGGTAAATTAGATTCGTTTACATCAGGTGTGAATAATGAGCCTGATGAAGCATCAATATATGTTGACGAATATGAGTTGTATGCCAGTGAAATCGCAGAAATACGAGAAATTTAAAACTTAATTTAACCAATCAAGCACTTGCTTATGCAGGTGCTTTTTATTTGCCTTTTTAGTATCGCAGGCGAAAAGAACGAGACCGCAGTCGTGTGTGTGGCACACGAAAAATAAAAGCGAAGTGGGAAAGGTATATTTTACAGGAGGTCATACCAAATGACAAAAGAGGAATTAATCAAGTTAGGATTAACAGAAGAGCAGGCAGAGGCGGTGACTAAGGATTATGGGGGAGAATTATGTGTCCAAAAAGTCAATTTAACGCCAAAAATGATGAGGCAAAAAACGGCTAAGGCGGCAAAAGAAGCCTCCGAACGTTTGCTTGCTGAGGCGCAAGGCAAGTTAGAAAAAAATTAACTCCACAGGGATTAAGGATGATGCCGGCATCGTTGCCATGCAAGAACGGATTAAAAACCTTAGAAGATTCCGTAGAAGCCGAACGTAAAAGCCCGTGAAGATGCTGATGCACAACGTATCCAATCCGAAATAGCTGCAGCAGTTGTAGATTCTTTAACAAAGCGAAATGCTATGGATCCAAAAAGAATTTTCCAAATTGATTGTTAGCAAAATTAAGGTCAATGAAGATGGCACTTATGGATATGTTAAATCTGACGGGACCAGCGGAACTGTTGATGATTGCGTTGATGAATGGCTTAAAGGGAAAGACTATGCGATTAAAGATAGTCAAAAACGTGGAAGCGGTTCAGGAAACGGTGGCGCTGGTAATGGTGGGGAAGGCAACAAGCCTGCTGGATTAAAAAGGGGCTGTAGCGGCAGCTATTGAAGCCCAACAATGTGAATAATTTATTTAATGGAGGTATTTAACTAATGGCAATTACATTAGCAGAAACAAAACTTAACGTACAAGACGATTTGCAAATGGGGATTATTGATGAGTTCCGCAAATCGTCCTTTTTATTTGATAACTTAACTTTCGACGATTGTGTATCTCCTACCGGTGGTGGTGGCACGTTAACATATGGCTACACTCGCTTACTCACTCAACCTACAGCAGATTTCCGTGATATTAATTCGGAATATACTCACAATCTGTTACTCGTAAACGTTATACCGTTGATTTGAAAGTATTCGGTGGTTCCTTTGATATCGACCGTGTAATCGCTAAGATGGGCGGTATTGTTGATGAAACTACCTTGCAAATTGAGCAAAAGGTAAAAGCTGCAGCTGCATTATTCAATGATACGGTTATCAATGGGGACTCAGGCGTTAATTCTAAAGCGTTTGATGGCTTGGATAAAGCACTTTTAGGCTCCTCTACTGAATACACACCAACAGCAGCAATCGATTTATCTGATAGCGCTGCTATTGATACAAATTACAAAGCATTTCTTGATCAACTTGATGAGTTCCTTTTAGCCTTGGATGGCACACCATCTGCAATTATGGGTAATACCAAATTGATTGCTAAAATTCGTGCAGTTGCTCGTCGGTCTGCGATGTACTCTACTAAATTAAACGAATTCGGACAACAAGTTGAATACTATGGCGTAACTCCATTGGTTGACCTTGGCGCAAAAAGCTGGTTCCAATGATCCCTGTAATTGGCATTAACGGTCAGGGCGAAACATCATTGTATGTTGCTCGTCTTGGCATCGATGGATTTCATGGTGTTTCTTTGGCTGGCGATAATGTAGTTAATTTGTGGTTGCCTGACTTCACCAACGCTGGTGCAGTTAAAAAGGCGAGGTCGAAATGGTTGCCGCTGTTGCATTAAAAGCATCTAAGGCAGCAGGCGTATTCCGTAAAAATTAAGGTTAAATAAGGAGGTCAATTATGCCGATTATTAAATCTCCAGTACCTGATTATACAGGTCAAACAGGTTCAGTTGTATTTGTGAATGGGGAAGGCTTCACCGAAGATGCCAACCACATTGAATGGTTTAAAGAGCACGGCTATGAAGTTGTGGAAGATAAACCTGTAAAGGAACCTAAAAATACAACCCCAAAGGCTGATAAAGGCCCTAAGGATACAAATCCTGAGGATAAAGATCCTGAGGACAAAGAGCCAAAGGATGAGGGCCCTAAGGATACAAATCCTGAGGATAAAGATCCTGAGGACAAAGAGCCAAAGGATGAGGGCCCTAAGGATACAAATCCTGAGGATAAAACCTCAGGTAAGGGTTCCGGTAAAAAATAATTGCTATGAATAGCCGGGCTATATTTGAAAAACGTATTCGTCAGGCTGTAAAAGCAAGCACTATAGATGTGAGAGAAACTGCGCAAGAACAGCATAGATTTACCTCTCGAACAGGTAATCTTGAAAAAGGCGATTGATTATCAAATTTCTAATAGTGGCATGCAAGGGTCGTATTTCTTGGATATTGATGTTGCGAAATATGGCCTCTTTGTTCATGAGGGAACTCCAGCTCATGTGATTAATCCACGATTCAAAAAGGTATTAAGATTTGTCCCTCGCGGTGGAAATGGATTCGTGTTTACTCGGAGGGTATTTCATCCGGGAACGGCACCTGATCCATTCTTATATGATGCGTTGGAAAATAATATACCAAACATTATTAATATATTTTCACAATATACAGGCCATGCCTTGGACGATGTGGCTCGTGGGTTAGTTAAAGACGAATATTCAATAACATTTAATATGTAAGGGTTTTAAATATGCTATACAAATTTGAGGATATGGCGGAGCTATTTAATGATGAGTTACTAGGTGATGAAGTAACCGCCAATACTGTCGGAAAGGCAGAACAGTGGTTATATGCATTTGGTAATCGTCTAGGTGTAAAGCCGGATAAGATTATTCGTAGTTTTACAACCGATGAATTAGTACTTGCTTATATCTATCGTGAAGTATGCGTAAATAAAGCATTTGCATTGCCGGGTTCTTACAGCAATAACGGCTCAACAGACGACTTTTATTCTAAAAAATTAGAATATTATGAATCTCGTATCAAGCAATTAGAATCTCGTATCACGCCTGAACAGTTAACCGGCAACCCTACTGAATATAAGGGATATCGTTCTGTTGAAATATTTAGGGGGTGACATATGCAATGGTATGAATTAATGCAGCGCATACAAGACGTATTTAATGGCACTAATTTAGGTATTGATACTCGGCTAGGGCTTACAATGCCACAGCATGCTGGAGTAACAGCCAATGGTGTTGTTATGATTGGTCGGGGGCAAGAGCAAAAAGATGATGATGTGCATTTAAAAGTTACGTTGTATCTTGAAGCTTGGACTAAAACCGGCACAAATGAATTCGATAAAGGTTATCCACAATTAGTTGATCTCGAAAAATAAGGTTGACGCTATATTATTAGCGTTCCGTAAAGCGTGTGGAGAGCTTAATGAAGATGTATGCGTATTAGATTGTGGATTTCAAATCGTTGATCTCCATGTCGTAAATAAAGTAGGCGACCATGATAGTATACGCCCATTATTGGGAACACAGTACACTATTGAGGCTCGCCTTTTGATTTGAATGAAAGAGAGGATATATTAATGCCAGAACTAGCAAAAAAATTTAACTGCGTTAAAGCAAAGCAAAAATCTCTTGTCGCTATGGGTAAAAAATATATTGATCTCACATCAATGTTGGCACTGATGAAACTACCGGTGCAAAATGGGAATTGTTAGGGCGGTCAAAGAACAGGCGACTTGAATTTAAAAAGCGGACTCTATTGATGCTTCTCATAAAAGGTACAGGCGGTTGGAAAAACTACATTACCGGGCATGAAAGAATGGTCCACCGAAGTTGAATCAATTTTGATGCTTAATGATGAAACTTTAAAAGTCGTATATCAGGCGTTCTTGAATGATGAACGCATTCATATTAAATATGAATATCCTGATAAATCATATGTTACAGGCTTGGGCATCCATTACGGATAACTCTACGACTGGTGCACACGATGATGGCTACTCGTAAAAATTACCCTTAACGGTGATGGTCCATTGTCTGAATTAAAAACCGTTTAATTTATAATCTCAGGAGGCTTTTATAATGAAACGAATCCCATGTGAATACTTTGGCGAAGGTGAAAAATCTATTTTAATATTAGGGTATTTTACAGCTAGAAGCTGTATTAAAGAAGCCTATTGGTCGTGATTCTTGCAGAAGGCTTAGGCATGACGGAAGTATTGGTTGCCTTTTGAAATTGGGCTTGCGCACTACAAACGACGTTCCTCGGTATTCTATCAAGAAAAAAATTCAGGAAATGATGAACAATACTGACTTCAATTTCAATGAATTGATGATTACTGTACAAAAGCACTCATCGCCAGTGGCGTTATGGGTAAAAAGATTTATTATCAGGAGTTCCCTGAGGAAGCCACTGAGGAAGATAATGCAAACATTGAAGCTGAGGAGGCTTTAAACGAAAAATCAATAGAGGGGCTGATGCCCCCTCTTTTTTTGAGTGGTATCGATTCAATGAAAAAGAATGCATATGGAGTACTGCAATTAAAACCTTGGGAATATAAGCGATTATCGGTTATGGAGTTTTTATAAGCTATTAGAGGGCTATGAGGCTAGGGCAAGGCGAGAGCATAGTATTCAGGCATTCTCGTTATTAGCTAATATGCAAATTGCTAAAGGCAAAAAATTACCGTAGAGGATCTTATGAAACATATTTTATCCACCTACGGAACTTGACAGAATGAAAGAAGAAATAGAATTCAAAACGTGAATGGATTGAATCGGGAGGGGTGAAAATCGAATAATGGCAGATAAACAAATTAATGTCAAAAATTAATGGCACTTCTACTGGAGCTGTTCAGGCTATTGATAGAGTCGGTCAAAAAGCTGATGAGGTTCTTGGCAAAAAAAGCTTGCGGAATTAGGCGAGAAAAATGTCAAAAGGCCTATCTATTGCGGGGCGGCTGTAGGGTATAACAGCAGTTGCAACCGCTACGAAAGAGGCTGTAAAGGCCGGGGCTGAACTAAGCGATAAATATGCACTAATAAAAGCCCGCATCAATATGATTAATGATGGTACACAGTCCACTGCTGAAATTATGGACAAGGTATATGCAGCTGCGGAGCGTACTCGTGATCATATCTTGATATGGCGGGCGCTGTTGGTAGGCTGGGAATTTTAGCAAAGATGCGTTCTCTTCAAATGATGAAACTATTGCTTTCGTTGAACAGATGAATAAACAGTTTAAGATTGGTGGGGCATCGATTCAAGAACAAACTTCCGCTATGTATCAGCTTACACAAGCAATGGCAGCTGGTAAGTTACAAGGGGACGAATTTAGGTCTATTATGGAAAAATGCTCCATTATTAGCACAAGCTATTTCACAAGAAATGGGCTTGCCTATGGGGCCAGCTAAAAGAAATGTCCTCACAAGGCTTAATTACAGCAGAAGTTATTAAAAATGCAATGTTTAATAGTGCCAATGAAACAAACGCTAAATTCGCTGAACTTCCTATGACTTTTGCAGAAGTAGGAAATGCGATTCAAAACCAAGCAATACAAGCATTTCAGCCAGTATTGGAAAGTTTGACGCAGATGACAGCAAATAGTGGTTTTTAAAGAGGCATTAGATAATATCGGGGTAGTATTTCAAGGCTTGGCCGCTGTTGCTCGTGTTGCTATTAGTGGTATATCAGGAGCATTTAGTGCCGGAGTTATTGCTGCAAGGCTATTAGGGCAAACGGTACAGTCTATTGGATCTGTATTAACAGCCATTGGACCGCCAGCTATAGCTACATTTGCTGGAATAACAACATATATGATTGCTTCTCGCATTGCTGCGGCTGCATTTACTAGCACAATAACCGTACAAGGAGCTGCAATCGCCACTATAAATGCAGTTACAAAAGCTTGGGCGGCTACAACAGGTACAGTAAGGGCTGTATTTTTGGGAATAAGGACAGCTATTGCAACAGCTACAGCGGTTATGGGGGCGTATAGGGCCGGCATATTGATTCTTAATGCTGCACAAGCTGCACATGCTGTTGGAGCTTTTAGCGTCTGCAGGAGCAACGGCTGTATTTAATGCTGTATTAGCAGCCAATCCGATTGGTTTAGTTGTTGCAGTTTTAGCTGTATTAGTTGCGGCACTTGCTTCAAGTGAAATTGCCACTAATGGCTTTGGCGCTACTATGAAAAGCATTTGGATGGGAATCGTCCATACAGTTACATGGGGCTATTAATGGTATTCTCAGCATGATTAATGCGCTCATACGTGGCATTAATGCTGTTTCAGGTAAAATAGCGTCTGTATTTAATACGTCAGCAAGTAAAATTGATGAATTAAATTTAATTGATGCACAGGCAGCTGAAGATTTTGGCAATAATACTGCAGATTTATTCGGAAGTATTGGTGATAGCCTAAGCCCTTCAACTGGTGGTGAAGTAGATTTCGGAAATGCCGGCGGTGATTATGGAACTGGTGGCAAAAAGGGAAAAAGGGCAAAGGTTCTGGCAGTCACAAGGATGCTGAAAAGAAGCAAAACGATTACATCGTCAAATACTTGAATCGTGGACAGAGATGTTTCGGTACTCGGGCTCAATTAGCTGAGCAATGGCGAGATAAGGAGCTCGAAGAGCTAGAGAAATCTAAAGCAAATAATATCCACTATGAAGAGGATAAGCAAAAAAATCATGGAAATGTATGCCCGCAAGCGTGAGGATGCGATGCATGAAGAGGCTAAACGATTGCGTGAATTACAAAACTCTATCCGTGATATGAATGTTGCGTTTAAGTTCAATACTGCTGACCGTGATTCAACTGGGGCACTATCACCACTAACTAAGTTAGCTAAAAGATCAAGGTGATGCGGTTAATTCGATTAAAGACAAATATCAGGAATTATCTGATAAATTTGCCGAGATGACGGAACGTGATAGAGCTGCATACATTAAGATGTTGCAAGATACTAATACGCCGTATGAATTAGAGGGCAATCGTCTTACATTTAAAAGAGCGTGAAAATGCTGAATTAATGGCGATGAATGAAAAACTTTGAAAATCAAAGACTTGACCTAATCCGCACAAGTGCTGAAGAAGAGTGGGGCAATAAAGAAGCAATGCGTACACAAAATTTTGAAGCACTACAGCAGGCTTTGACTGATGAATATGTAGCGACTCAGCAAAATTATGAGTTACGAAAAACAGCTTCGAAGAGTATCAACAAGCGGTTATGGATAGTCATTTTAATAGTCAGCAAATGTTCTTTGATATGGCGAATGCAGGCATTGATAGTATGCAAGAGGGTATATCCAAATTGATACAGGGCACGCAAAGTTTAGAAAAAGCGTTTCAAAAATATTGGGAATGCTATTTTAAAAACGATTGCGTGATACTGTTGCCAAATGGATTGCGGCTCAACTACAACAGATGATCTCGGTAAGATGATGGCTAGCCAAACGGCTGCAGCGAATAATGCGGCATTACAGGCGCAGTTACCGTTAGCAACTCAACTAGCACAACAAATGGCAATGGCTACATGGGGAGCTAGTGCTACAGCTGGTATGGCTGCATGGAGTGCTGCATCAGCTACAGGGGCTGCGATGAGTTCTGTTGCATCACTGACCGGACGACTTGGCAATATTGGTGGAGGTTTTTGACATTGGAAGTGGTCCGCAGAAACTCGTACCAAATTTGAAGTTGGCAAGTGGTGGCCTAGCATATGGACGTACCTTTGCAGAGATTGGTGAAGGCAATTATCCTGAAGCGGTCGTTCCATTATCTGAACAGGTATTTGGACAAATTGGCGAAGGCATTTCAAAGGCTGGGGGTGGTGGTGATGTGCATGTGCATGTCAATGCTATGGATGCCCAGTCATTTATGGGGTGGCTTGAATCGTCAGGCGGTCAAAACTATACGCCAATTTTTTGGTAGATAATAATCGTGAATTTACATCAACAGCGGGGACGTGGTAATTATGGCAGAGTTAAAAATTCCCTAACATCAATACGTTTGCATGGGATTCAAGCAAAATGCAGCATTGGGATGTAAAACTAAGCGGAGTGGATCCGGTAGATTACGTACAATGACTACTCAACAACTGCCGCAATATACTATTTCCGCATCGTTTGCAGTATTGAATCAAGAACAGTACGAAACGATGATGGGTTTTTATGCCACTGTAAAAGGTGGCTTAACCCCGTTTTTATGGCTTGACCCTGAGGACCATACGCAAAAAGGCATTCGACTTGGTACTGGAGCCGAGAATGAATGGCAAGCCGTTCGTAAATTTGGTGATTATATTGAACCTGTTGCATACGTTGAAAATGTTAAGCTCATATGCTGACGGTCAAGAAGTTAGATGCACCACCGATAAAGGTGTAATACGTCTAGCAAGTGGACAGACTGTATCTCCTACAGCAATTATTACGGCTGACTATACATATTATTGGAAGGTCGTATTTAGTGGCGACTTTACAGCCGACTTGAAGTATAGAAATGTTTATAAATCTAAACCGTTTAAATTAGTTACAGCATGGTGAGGTGATAAAGCATGAAACACGTTGATGAAATTCTTAATAGTCATCTCAATACAAACAAATCGTTTGTTAGCTGTGATCTATATGAGCTGCAATTAGTAAGCGGAATCTCGTATTATTGGGCTGATACTGATGCCAATGTATCATATGGCGGTAAGTTATATCGAGGCGACGGGCCTATTATTACTCGAACCAAATAAAAACACGCTCCGAAGTGGCTGTAGATAAATTAACTGTCAATATTTCTTGTAATAAGGATGACAAAATTGGTGGAGTTCCGATTATGGCTGTGGCTCATAATGGTGGATTTGATGGCGCTACTCTATCCCTAAAGCGAGCTTTTTTTGATGAGAAGAATCATATTATTGGTGTTGTTTCTTTTGTTTACTGGAGAAGTTAATGTCAAACAGGGTGGTGGACTTACATTACAGCTTGATGTTAAATCTGTTGTGCAAAGGCTCAATACTGAGTTTCCGAGCAAGCGATATTATCCACAATGCCCGTATAGCATTTATAGTTCTGAGTGTGGCGTAGATATTAAACAGTATCGGAAACGCATAAAAAGTTGTATCAGTTCCAGCTACAAATACTATTACGATTGACTCTTCATTTAGTAATGGCTATTACAATGCTGGAGGTATTGAGTGGATAAATGGCCCTCTTGCAGGACAATCTACTCAAATTATGGATAGTCAGAACGGACGTATTCGGTATATGACCCCTGCCGATGCACAGCCACAAGTTGGTAATGAGGCCTATATATATCCGGGGTGTGCAAAAACACCTGAGGAATGTCGTTCAAAATTCAATAATTTTAATCGGAACAGAGCGACTCCGTATGTTCCGTTAAAGGAGAGTATTCGATGAATATTATCAAACCACAGCGAGCAAATAGCGATAAGGCAAATATAAATGAAAGCACAGGTCAAAAATCGCAAATGCTGCAATCAGGTGGCTTGGCACTCCTTATCAAAAATAATGCAATGGTAATAGGTGTAGGCGTTGATTGTGCGTATTTGTTAGTGGCTGCAGTTGTTGAATCCGGGCTTATGCCAAAAGATAGGTTGAATATTGAGGATTACTCGAATGAGTGGCATTTGCATCATTCAGAAGAAAAATATCTCAAATATGTTGAACAAGTAGCCGATAAGGTAGATCTTGAAAACGACATACTTGAAATTGGCGACTTTTTGCTGTATCAATTTGGTCGTTGCATCAGTCATGGTGCAATATATATTGGCAATGGGCTAGTTATTCATGCCTTTGTTGATTACGGCGTAATATTCTCAAAGCTAGAAGATGTAATATTCAATGATAGTCGCGGCCGAAGCCGATTGCGTGCCGTTTATCGATTCCGAGAGGAGGTGACACCATAATATGGGTTTTTGGCGTAGTCATAACTCAACAACAACAGCTGAGCGCATCAATGAATTTCAAATTAATAGTGCTTCGTATGGTGAAGTAGTTCCTGAAGTATTGGGAACTACTCGACAATCCGGGAATGTAATTTATTATGACGACTTCACCGCCCATGAACATAAGTCTACTCAACGGACTGGCAAAGGTGGTGGCTCGAAACACACTAATATTACATATACCTATTCGGTAGCATGTGCTATTGGTTTGTGTGAAGGCCCTATATCCGGCATTGGGAAAGTGTGGATAGATAAAGAAATATATACATATCCACAAAGTGAAATTCAGCTTACTCTATTTGATGGTAGGCTAGGGCAACAACCTTGGCCGTATGTAGTCAGCAAGCATCCTGAAAAAGCATTGCCATATAGTGGGCTTGCATATATAGCTGGTGTTGTAGATCTTGGAGAGCGTGGGAGTTTGCCAAACTATAATTTCGAGGTCAAAGGTAAATTATTAGACACCGGGGATGGAATTGATGTGAATCCCTGCAGATTACATTGTGCATATCTTAAAAAGGGGTAGGCATTGATGCGTCTAAAAATTGATGGGTTAGATAATTATAGACGGTATTGCAGGGCGGCGGATATATTGATTTCTACACCCCCAAATGAAGGTGCAAAGAAAGCACAAGCCATAATTAATGAAATCGCAGAAATTACAAATGCGATTTTATTTTGGTCTAATGACCGTTTAAAAATCGTACCTCTTGCAGATGAGTCAATCCGTGACTGGGATCCGCATTTACAGGTTCAGTATGATTTGACTGCAGATGATTTAATTCCGGGAAGCGATGGGCAGCTAGTAATTTATAAGCGAAAAAGACACCTCTGAATGTTACAATCAAGCAACTGTTGAATTTTTAAATCGTGCTAATAACTACGAGAAAGAAACAGTGTCATTCGAGGTTGTGGCTGATGTACAAAAAAATGGGATGCGTCCAGCATCCACTAAGCAAGCTCATTATTTGTATACGAAAGCAAGGGCGCAGTATTATGCCGAACAATTGGCAATGAAACGATTATATAGTCGTAATCAGTATACATTCCATTTATCATGGGAATTTTGCAGACTGGAACCCGGTGATATAGTGACCTTAACAGATGACATCTGTCAGTTAAATAAGCAAATTGTCATTATAACGGCTGTATCAGAAGCTGCAGACGGGCAGCTTGAAATTACTGCAGAGGGGAAACCACCCGGCACATATGCTCCAGCTAAATATAACGTCCATGAGAATGAACGACCTTTCATTGATTATAATATCCCGGCTCCGTCTGTTAATGACGTAGCAATATTTCGGACAGTTGGAGACGTTGGAGGAAATCAAGTATTCTTGGGCGTTAATGCTCCGGATAATTGGGGTGGTTGTTCTGTTTGGCTGTCCGACGATAATCAACGTTATCGCCAAATTGGAGAAATAACTCAACAGGCTCGTATGGGGCGTATGAAATATGGATTTAGCGCAACTAATGATTTTTGCAATATAGTTCTTAATCGAGGTGTGTTGCAGAATGGTACTCATATAGATGCTGAGCGTGGCAATACGCTGTGCTGGGTAGGGGTGAGGCGTTGAGCTATGAAACAGTGGAAATGCATACGGATAATTGGTATACGTTGAAAGGCCTTGTGCGTGGACAATATGGCACAAAGGCGATTTCACATAATGCTGATGAACGATTTATTCGTGTGGATGAAGCTATATTCAGAGCACCATATCGTCCTGAAGATGTGGGGAAAAAGATATACCTTAAATTTTCATCTCGCAATATGTTTGGTACTAATGAGCAAGGCCTTGATGAAGTGCAAGCCTATGAATATACGATTATTCCTTACTATATCCCTGAGGTCAATGAATTAGCTTTATATACAAAAGTATTACAAAATTGGGGACGGGGTGCTTTCATATGATGTAGTTGCTACATTTACTGCTCCAGATTTAAACACGTTTGATACTGCTGAAGCATGGTATCGCGAAGGGGCTGGAGAGTGGAAATATGGAGGCAATGGCAACGGGCAAATCGTTATTAGTGGGTGTGAACTAGGCCATACATATGAGGTTAAAGTTAAGGTCAAAAGATTCTCATGGCAACTATTCACAGGGACTTACTAAAAGTATTCTCGTGCAAATGAAAAGTGATGTACCAAATACCCCGCAAGGTTTTTCAGTAACATTTGGATCTGTAGCACAATTTAATTGGTTGGAAGTCCGCAATGCAGACATTGATTATTATGAGTTGCGAACAAATCTTAATCCGGGACAATCCGATGGATTAATTGGACGTAGTAATAATACGACATATGCTGGGATGCTAACCGAGCGACAAGGAAAAAAGTATATTTGTATGCTCACAATCCATCTAAAGGATATGGAGCACCCGCAAATGTCGAATATAACGTTCCTGTTCCTAAAGCACCTACAACATTTATTGCTAGAGCTGGCTTTGTAGTGTAGGGGTACTTTCACAAATGCGATTCCAGCTAATTGTAAAGGGATGAATGTATATATTAATGAAACCGTGTATTTTTCAGCTACAAATGCAGTTACATTTCCATTGAATGTCGGTATATATCGAGTGCGGGTTGCCTTTTGTTGATATTTTTGGTGAGGGTGCTAAAACGGCAGAGCAGCCAGTAGCGATTTTAGAAAAGATTCCGAAAGAATTGCTTGATACTGAAAAGCCTTGGGCTGGATAAAATGGATAAAGCTATTGAATCCATGAAAAATGATGTATCAGCAGTTAAAAAGGTATCTGATGGCTTTGAATCCCGACTCACGGATTTAGCCAATGGGACTACTAAATCAATAAGCGATTTAAATAAACATGTTGAAAGTCGATTTACACAGCTGTCTGATGGATTTGATGCACGTATTACGGAAGCATTGGGCGAAATCGATGGTGATAAATTAATCGCACGCATCAATTTGAGTAAATCAGGCACACGTATTGATGGGAAACTATTCCATGTAACAAGTAAAACTGTATTTGATGCCAATGTAATTGCTAAAGGTATGATTCAAGCCAATGCAGTTACTGCGGAAAATATCGATACTCCATCACTATCTGCTATTTGTGCAACTATCGGAACATTACGAACTCGAACAACTGGGGCTCGCGTAGAGATTCAGGACAATTTAATCTCGGCTTATGATGAAGAAAATAATGTTAGAGTCAAGCTCGGGTGCTGGTAAAGGAGTATAAATAATGACACCTCATATCATAATATATGATAAAAATGGCAATATCATATTAAATCTAAAAGAACGTTTGACACGCATTGAAGGGCGTCAATATGTAAGTGCGGTGCCTAACGTTAAGAATACGATACGCGTTGAGGGACTGCAGTCCGGACAAAAGGTCTGGGCTGCAGCTATGGGGCAGTACCTAGTGGCAGAAGTTAAAAGATAATGTTATTACATGGTACTTTTTCCGTAACTCGTGAAACAAATTTATCTAATGGGCGGATTAACGGCTTTCAATATGAGGGGTGGGTTGTTTATGGAGTTTATTAATGTTAAAAACGAAGCTGGCACAACTATTATTAATGATAGTTATGATAATTTAGTTTATCTTAGCTACTGAAACAAAAAGGAGGCTGTACTGTGGACTGGAAGCAATAGAGCAGTGTCAGTTGATGTATTAATTCCTACGCAACTTAAAACGTATACTCCATTAATGGTGCCAACTATGCTATATCAATACGGAAATGGTGGTTCAAACGCTATTCGTATAACGTATATTACTCAGCCAAATTATCATGGTGAGGCTCCACTTATTGCAATATCTCGTTCCACAGGGATATGAATTCAAAGCACAATGGATATGTCGCAAAAAAGAGGGACTCATAGCCCTTATTGTTGATGTTGTTAAGGGTGGAGCAATAATTACACAAGAAATGATTAATGAGGTAAAAAATGGCATTAAGTTTTATTGTTTTGGATATTTTCGAGGACGTTGCAGCCAATGCGAATACACTCGCATCAGATTCGTTGATAAGGCAGGAAGTAGCAAACCCAATATAGCTTTGCAAGTTTTAGGAAAGCACAAATTCTTCAAAACAAGCTGGAAAGATGAATACAATATCAAAAATGATGTGATCTATGATAGTCGTATTCGATATTTAAGGGTAATCGACCAATATCATCAAGATTGGTACAGTACATTGTCTAAGTATTCTCCTAACGAGCATACTAAAATGACTGTGCCATCTAAGTCATATGATTGTGATATTGCTGTAATTCCTATGTCTGTAGTTGATGCTGCGGTATGGGGCCCTAATCTTACGAAAGGCGATAATCAATCACATACTGGTAGTGTATGGCAAACTATTCTATTTTACAGGTAAAACGAAGTATTGAAATAAAAATCATATCAAAAAAATTTATTGGGATACTGTAACGCCATATCCTATGGGGTGTGCCGGACAGACAGCTACTCAATATATGGTTGTTGATGTTACTGGGTATGATAAAGCATCAGGGATGCCATTTAATTAAAGAGGTGATCTATGAACACAATAAAAAATGTATCTGAAACGATACATATAGGTTCTGATTTTAGACGTGCTTATATAGTGCATGGGGATGTTGATTTAACAACTGCTACAGCAATTTGCAAAGTGCGTTCTCTAACAGGCAAATTGTTGGCAACAGCTGAATGCCATATTAGTGAGGATACAATTATTGTAACTATTAGAGGAGAAGATACGTTAAAGATCTCAGACTCTATAAAAAAGGTCAATATGATGTATTTATTGTTGGTAAAAGATTATTCATATAAGTTAGTCATGGGCGATATTGAGTTCATCCATGATATCAGTTTACATTAAAGGAGAGCAAAAATGGCTATAAAAGGAAGTGTGAGAGCACCATATATAATTGAAGTTCATGTTCCTGAGACAATTAACGTGAATGTAAATATACCCGGATTACAGGGGAAACCGGGCGAGGGAATATATGACTTTGTCAAACGACATGGCTTTACAGGTACTGAGGAAGATTTTTATAATTCCCTTTAAACCTCAACAGCCTGATTTAGCTAGAATCGTGGCGGATCTAAAAAGCAAAAAAATATTCTTGTTAATAGTGGCATGCTTGATGCGGTGTTATCTGCTATTGTTCATGCGTTGGCTGAACAGCCTTATACGCCACTTACATATAATGAACTAAGAAAAGGGGATACGGAAATTCGAGTATCTGGGCAAGATGGCTTTAAAGTTCGAGTGCGCGGTGAGGCAGAATCCGTTGAAATCCAATCCGGGAGTGCAACTATTAAAATTCAGCCTTATGGCACGGATGATATTTATCTTGAATATCTTAACTTAATTGAGCACGTCGTTAATACTGTTAAAATCAAAGGTCTTGTTGAATTTAATCCAGAAACGGCTACAGAGATTTTGCCTAAACAATTCTATGGCCGTAGCGATTTGGAAGGCGAACTTACATGCCCGAACGTTGTTAAAGTTGGCGCATTGGCATTCGTCGGAACCGACCACAATATTATTAATTTGCCAAAGGCCACTGATATTGACAGGGATGCTTTCGCTAACAGTTCTCTTGCCGTAATCAATATCCCCGCATTTGTATGGGCAGATGATAACCTTGATTTAAAATCTTATGACCTTATTAGGTTAATAAAATGACTGTTAGCGAGGAATCTCGCCCACCACGAAATGTCATGATGCAGAAAATTTCATTAGAGGTCTACAATCCAGATCACAGCAAAAATGGAACCTTTATAGTGAAAAGTGGGAACAGGCATAATTCAATAATAGGGGAGAGTTGAATGAATACATTATTAGTATCTATTACTGATTTTATTCAGTTAGCTTGGGAGCGGCTCACTGATGGATTTGCAATTAAAACTGTAATGGCTATATTTGCTACTATTGGCATATGGCTTTTAGGATTAAAGCATGTTCAGGTGTTGGGAATTTTTATTTGTTTAGTGTTCATTGATTTGCTTACAAAGTGGGTGGCGATTGCATATCAGATGTTGTTAGATATGGGGGCGAGTCCGGAAAATATCAGAATGACTGATAAATACTGGGCCATTCCTGCTGCATTTGGGAAAGGGCTCATATCATCTAAGCATATGCGTAAGCCGTTTGGGGATAAAGTACTATCCTATGTATTGCTTACGTCAGCAGCATGGTGCTTTGATTATATGGCACAGCCCTATACGTTCGCCGTAACCCTTGTATGGACTTATTTAGGTGGTACAGAATTAACCTCTATATTGGAAAATATGCGGGATGGAGGCAATCCACTTGCGAGCAAATTATTGGATATAGTTAATGAAAAGCTTGATTCTATTTTAAAAAGAAAATAATTTTTGTAGGCACTGGCACATATGCTGGTGCCTATTTTTATTAAAGGAGGAAATGGATATGAAAAATTGGTACTTATTTTGATGATTATGAGTTCTCTTGTAGTTGTCATAGACATGCTCAGGACGGCCAAGGCCATAATGTGTTGGACCACATTATAGACAAACGTCTGGTGGATCTATTAGACGCAATTCGTGAGCGTATTGGTCAACCTATCACAATCAATAGCGGTTATCGCTGTCCAGAGCATAATGAAGAAGTTGGTGGGGTGTCTAACTCCCAGCACGTTGAAGGCACTGCCGCAGATATCACATATGATGGGGTTGATGTAGACTATCTAGCCCAAGTAGCTGAGGAGTGTGGTAATGAGCTAGGTATTGAGGGCGGCATTGGCCGATACTACCGCCAGGACTTTGTACATGTTGATGTGCGGGGATATGCTGCACGTTGGGATGATTTATAATCGGAGGTTGAAATGAATGAAACATCAATCATTACTAAAATTAGAAATTTGTTTCAAAAGCCTATTGTTCGTGATATTTGTATTGTTGTTTTCATTGGTGTTTTCTTGTACAGTTTTTGCAGAACAGCCGAGTATGTCTCACACAAACTGGTTTGGACGAACCAACCATAACCGTGCCATTGACGCAGTGGAACAAGGTAAAAAAATCAAACGAGTCAAGCATTGAGCTTAATAGACGCATCCAATCTGAAATTGACCGAAGCACAATCCTTAACCATGAGGCAGAGCGACGAATTGAACAGATTGAAGTCTATCAACGAGAAGCAAGCGAACGAATTGATGAAAGCAAAAGCAAGACTCGATAAAGCAAAAACGACTACTTGAATCAAACCAACAAATATTTAGAGATTGCGAACAAGGAAATTCAGCAATCAAAGAGAACGGAGGCTCGACTCCATAGGCAACGGGATATATGGGCCGTTGTTGCTGGTGCAGCTACTTTAGGGGCCATAGTGGCTGCAGCTAAATAATACTATTATATATATAAAGCCTGTTAGAATATTTTTTGATGTTCTAACAGGCTTTTATGCCCTAAATAATATTATGCTTTCAATTTTTGTCAGATAAATAAAAATTCTAGGCTAATTGGATATTTTGAACGTCTAATAATACATACAAAGTTCGTATTTAGCTTAAAACGGTTCACCAAATTAAAGCATCACAGTAATGTGGTGCTTTTTATTTTGCTTTATATATAAAGGACCCTACATATTTATGTAGGGTCCTTTTATGAGCTAATAATCTTTATTTAATAAACTAAGTTTTATTATTTTGCATGTGGCTGGTCTGATTCAGCTACTAACGTTAACGACGATTTCTTGATCCGAAGAAATCTGATTCATAATGATAGGGGATTGGCTGTTCGATGGCTTCAGCTATACTTTTTTAATTTGTCGCATTGCAACAGGATAAGGTGTCATTCCATCACTTTGAAATAATTCTTCCAATTGGGTGATTTCTGCTTGACTTAGATTCGATTTATTTGCGAATTCTTCAACTGTCATATTATGTTGTTCGCGATAGCTTTTTAATGATTTCACCGATATACATAATCGCCTCCACTTGAATTATATTAATACATTTTTTTATTTTTATGTGAAAGTTCGATAAAAACTCAAGTTAGATTGAAATGATACTTCATATTATTGATACATAATGGTTTTTATATTATAAAGATGAACATATAATGATACTGATATATATGGAAATGAAAAAGAGGTTTGCTATGAAGACGAATAGAAAAACAACTTTTAATTGTTTATATATGTTTAGCATTAGGGGCTTGGAGTGCTAGCGCTGGCATCAGCTTTAGTCAATCAAATAGAGATACGAATCAAACACGTCGAGATAATACGACAATACAGCATAAGTCTGAAAAAACTGTTGACGATTCTGCCCAAGGTAGTCCTGTTATTGCATCGTATTACAAAGATGGCAAAAAAAAGAAGAAAAAGAGCACTGCTGCTGATGAGACTAAGCTTTCAGAGAAACAAAAAGCAACTAAAGAATTGAATGAACATTCTTGGGTAGAAGAAGCGGGAAAACATCCGTTACCGTATGTGGTTGTGGAAGGGAAAGCGGTCAGTGAAGAAGAGTTAGCCCACTGGTGGAAGGTTTTTAATGATCCCGTATTGGATCAATTAATTGATTTGACCCTCAAAAATAATCGGCAGTTAGAGGTAGCTCGCTCTCGAGTTAGACAAGGGCGGTTACAGTTGGGTATTGCTGAAGCACAGCGATTACCTTGGCTAGATGCTTCCGGTTCATGGTCGGCTAATAGAGGTCAGGGTGAATGGGATTCAGACCGAGAAGCGATAAAGAATTTACCTATATCTGATAAGATGACGAGAAATGTAGAAACCGGTAAATTGGGAATTGATGCGCGATGGGAAATTGATATATTCGGAAGACAAAAAGCAAAATCACGTGCTGCATCGAATTCGTTACAAGCATCACAGGCGGATTTATATTCCACCTGGGTATCTTTGAGCGCGGAAACCGCATTACAGTATATGTCGTTAAGAATTTTACAGGAGCAATTGCGCATAACAGAAGATGATGTGAAGCGTCAACAGGAAGCGTTGGAACTGATTAAGATAAATAATCAGTCTGGTATTATTAATGAATTACCTGTGCAACAGGCTACATATGCATTATCTCAGACTCAAGCGGAGATTCCTTCATTAAAGAAAAATATAGCTTCCACAATGGCTGCTCTTTCTATATTGACAGGAACAGTTCCAGGCGAGATTGACGGGTTATTGATGGAAAATACTTCATTACCTACAGTGAATCCACACATGTTTATCGGCATACCGGCGGAAGCTTTACGACAACGGCCTGATATTCAGGCGGCGGAACGACGTATTGCGGCGCAACAACAGAAAACCAAGGCTGCAAAGGCTGATCTTAAACCTAGATTTTCACTAAATGGCAGTATAGGCTTGGAGTCGTTTTCATCGGGAGGTCTTATTTCGGCTATCGGTAAAATGATAGGAATAGGACCATCTATCACTATGCCTATTTTCAATGCCGGTGCTATTCGTAAGAATATAAAAGTACAAACGGAAAAGGAACAGGAATACTTGGCACTTTACGAAGAGACTGTTTTGAAAGCTGTAGGAGAGGTCCGAAATGCGGTAACGGATGCATCTCAGGATCATATTAAGTCTGAGGAATTGAAATCTGCTGTAGAATCTGCACAGCAAGCGGAATCTTTGGCGCAAACCAATTTGACTCCGGTCTTAGCGATTACTTAAGTGTTCTTGATGCACGAAGAAATGTATTGTCTGCAAGGCGGCAATATATCATGAGTCGGGGGCAAGAGTTTGCTGATACCGTTCGTTTATTCAAATCCTTAGGCGGTGGCTGGGAAGCCATGGACATGGATCAGGAGGCAGAGGCGGACTCGCATGCTAAGAAATAGTGTGAGAAACGGGGAATGATTATGAAAGAGAAACTTGATGTCCTTAAACGTTGGATGGCGAATAATAGAAAAAAGTGCGTAGGTATAATGATTGCTTTTCTGATAATTTTGGGTGGCGTAGGATATTATGCTTATAATCAATACGAAGCGTACATGGCCTCTCATCATATCGTGTTGCAAGGCAATGTGAAATCTGCGTGAAGTGAATGTTGCATTTCGGGGAAGTGATCGGATTGCCAACCTGTTAGTGGATGAAGGTGCGGTCGTGAGCCAAGGGCAGATTTTGGGGTATTTACATTCTGATGAATTAAATCTTGCTGTACAGCAGGCTAAGGCTAGCATTGCAGCACAGGAAGCTATAGTGGCCAAGTTGCAGGCCGGCAGTAGACCAGAAGAAATCGGTCAAGCATCGGCAAGAGTTACATCTGCAGAAGCTGCGTTAGCTCAATCGAAACAAGAAGCAGAGAAGTTACAAAAATCATATAATGCTTCAAATGGTAAGGCCGTCAGTCGACAGTCTGTAGATGATATACAGGCGAAGGTGAAAGTATCGGAAGCCAAATTAAATGAGGCTCAGCAAGCATACAATTTAGCTGTCGCAGGGCCAAGACAGGAAGATATAGCACAGGCCCAAGCACAATTGGATTCGATGAAAAGTGAATTGGCTCGTCAGGAGTTCTTGTTAAACCAAACTGTATTAACGGCTCCTATAGACGGTGTTATAACGGCCCGATTATTACAGGTCGGTGATATGGCTTCACCGAGTACACCTGTATTTCAAGTTGGCTGAGAATACTAAAAAGTGGGTTCGTGTATATGTGAACGAACGAGATTTAGGGAAAATTTATAATGGTATGGCAGCAAATGTAACAACGGATACATATAAGAACGAACCGATTCACGGAACAATCGGATATATATCCTCCGTAGCGGAATTTACACCTAAATCGGTAGAAACGGAAGATGTGCGTACTACCCTTGTGTATGAAGTGCGGGTATATGTGGATGACCCGAATAATCGTCTCTCGTTTAGGAATGCCTGCCACTGTTTCCATTGATATATAGAGGTGTGCAGTGAATGATGTATATGCAATCGAAGGGTCACAATTATATAAAGAATTCCCCATTGTTGGAGCTGATCCTATAATAGCATTGGACCATTTGGATTTTAAAATTCGGAAAGGCTGTTTAACTGCGTTGGTCGGGCCAGATGGGGCGGGGAAAAACGACTTTGATTCGTTTGATAGCTGGTTTATTGGATGCCACGGCTGGTTCTTTAGAGGTCCTCGGAATGGATGTGAAAGCACATTCACAGGCAGTTCAAGATAGACTCAGTTATATGCCTCAGAAATTTGGGCTTTATGAGGAATTATCCGTCAGTGAAAACATGAATCTCTATGCAGATTTACACGGTATTCCTTTGCATGTGAGAACGGAGCGGTTTGAAGAATTACTACATATGACAGGGCTAGCCAAATTTACTAAGCGTCAAGCCGGTAAATTGTCAGGTGGTATGAAGCAAAAGCTTAGCCTAGCTTGTACATTGGTGCGTTCTCCGGAGCTTTTATTGCTCGATGAGCCTACCGTAGGGGTCGATCCATTTTCAAGGCGGGAGTTATGGGAAATCTTAGAGTCGTTAGTACGTACAGATGGAATCAGCGTACTTGTTAGCACTGCATACTTAGATGAGGCGGAGCGTTGTAAAGATGTTTTCGTCCTCAATAAGGGGCGCTTTTTAGCAACCGGGACACCGTATGAGTTGACTCAAATGTCTGAGGAACGATGCTTTCAGGTAAAGATTCCGAAGTCGTTGAGCATGAGAAATGTACAGGCCGCATTGATGGATGACAGGAAATGCGTGGCGGATGCAGTTCCGGAGGCCGGTGCCGTGAGGTACATAAAAACAAAAGAAATGCTTTCGATTCCTTGGCTTAATGAGTACGGTATGGAGGAACAACCAGTTCAGAGCCGTTTGGAAGATACCTTTATGATGTTGTTAAAAGAGGATGAAATTGCCTCAAAACAAGGGGCTGAGCCTTTAGATAGTATCGATATGGATTTGAATGAAAGTGTGATAGAGAAAGAACGAAAACGTTTGTTGTCCCCAAATGAAATGGTTGAGCGTCCAGTAGAAATTTCCGTATCTCATTTGGTGAGGACATTCGGTGATTTTACGGCGGTAGCTAATACATCATTTACGGTGCAGCGCGGAGAAGTATTCGGATTGCTTGGACCAAACGGAGCAGGCAAGACGACGACATTTCGTATGTTGTGTGGATTATTACCTGTAACGAGCGGGGATTTACGCGTAGCCGGTGTTGATGTCGTTAAATCTCGTACGGCAGCAAGAAGCAATTTTGGATATGTAGCGCAAAAGTTTTCTTTGTACGGCAATCTGTCCGTTATGGAAAATCTAGAATTTTTTGCTGGTGTGTACAGTTTCACGGACAGTCAAAGAAAGGATGATCGAATAGAAGCTGTTATCAAGGAGTTTCGTCTAAATGATGTGCGAGATATGATAGCCGGTGATTTGCCTGGTGGTTATAAACAGCGCTTGTCCATGGCGGCTGCCTTAATGCATGAGCCTAAAATTCTTTTCTTGGATGAGCCCACAAGTGGTATTGATCCTCTTACAAGGCGTAATTTCTGGCGACAGATTACTTCTTTATCAAAGCGAGGAACAACGATTATTATTACGACTCATTTTATGGATGAATCGGAATATTGTGACCGTATTATGATTCAGGATGCAGGAAAACTCGTTGTACTGGGAACACCTGATGAAGTTAGACGGATTGCCGGCGATGAGAATTGTACTATGGATGAAGCGTTTATCTCCGTCATACTAAAAAAACGGGAACAGGAGGATGACGTATGAACGGATTTATAAGACGGTTTTCCTCATTGGTATACAAGGAGACCTTACAAGTATTGCGCGACCCTAGCACTATTTTGTTGGGTGTTGTGCTACCTATACTACTTATTATCCTCATCGGCTCAGGGGTTACTTTGGATGTTAAACACGTGCCGATAGCAGTGGTTATGGAACGGCAAGATTCTATGACCCAGAGTGTGTATGACTCCTTATACGGCTCTGAGTACTTTCAACTTATAGCGGTTCGCGATAGAAAAACGGCGGAACTATTGATGGAAAAACGAAAGGTAGATGCCATATTGGTGATTCCACAGGACTTTTCTGCTCAAGTTATGCGTGGACAAGGGAAAGTGCAGGGGATTTACTATGGTGTCGATACTTCGGTAGCGATGAGCATAGAAAGTTATGTAAACTCAGCTATTAACTTATGGGCCGTTAAGAATATTCCGTTTATGCTACGTGGTGGATATATAACAATGAACCCTCGCATGTGGTTTAATGAAGCAAATACAAGTACCTGGTTTTTGATTCCTGGGCTCATCATGATTATCATGACGATTGTATCCGTTTTTCTTACGGCTGTCGTTATGGCTAGAGAATGGGAACGTGGTACTTTTGAGTCTTTATTCGTTACACCAGTTAAGCCTATTGAAATTATTTTGGCTAAGGTAGTGCCTTATTATGTATTGGCCATGTTGGGGCTGTTGTTTTGCCTCGGTGTTTCGTATTTCTTTTATGAAGTACCTATGCGTGGTTCCTTATGGATCATCTGCATCGTGTCCACATTGTATTTGATTGTTTCCTTAAATATGGGACTACTTATATCTGCGTTTACGAAGAAACAGTTCTTAGCTTGTCAAATGGCGTTACTTACCAGTTTTTTACCGGCGTTGATATTGACGGGGTTTTTATTTGATCCACATTCACAACCTGTGGTGATTCAATATATTTCACGGCTTTTACCTCCTACATATTTTTTAGAATTACTGAAATCATTGTTCCTAGGTGGAAATAACTGGTATTTGATTATTAAAAATAGTGCCGTATTATCGGGGTTTGCTATTTGCTTTACAATATTGACAATTTATATTACGCGGAAGAAGGTGGAATAATGAATTGGCGACTGTATTGGAATCAAATTGTCTCCATCATATGGAAAGAGCTATTAGCCACCTTTAAAGATCCGAAAACTCGTATAATCTTACTGTTACCGGTTATTATTCAAGGGTTCCTCTTCGGTTACGCCGCAACTTATAATCTCAACAAGGTTCCCTATGTATTGATTGATGAAAGTCATACGCAGACCGCAGCTGCATTAGAATCGACTATTAATTCATCCGGTGTTTTTGAACTGTATCAATCTGCGAACTCTCCGGATATAATCGCACCACTAATAGACTCCAACAAGGTTATTATGGCGGTTATCATACCTCAGGATTTTGAAGAAAATTTAAAGCATAAACAACCTACATCTATTACTGTTATTGTAAATGGAACGAATACAATGACTTCAGGTCTTGCAGCAGCCTATATGGGGCAAATCATTTCTCAATTCAATCAGACTTGGTTAGGTGTTGAGCATAAGGGAATCACGATTGAATCTCGTACCTGGTACAATGAAAATCAGCAGTCTTCCTGGACTTTCTTGACAGGTCTCGTTATATTGATCAGTATGACACAAGTTATCATGTTGGGGGGCTTATCTGTGGCGAGAGAACGAGAGCAGGGGACCTTTGATCAATTATTGGTGACGCCCGTATCATCTATGCAAATTTTGATTGCAAAGTCTATACCACCCATGATAATAGGACTGTTTCAAAGTACTGTATTGTTATTAATAGCCATGTTTTGGTTTAAAGTTCCATTTCGGGGCAACATATTTCTTGTGTATGCCGTGTTGTTTACATTTATAAGTAGTAGTATTGGATTGGGGTTATCTATTTCGGCTATTGCAAAAAATATGCAGCAAGTTCTCGTATATGTTTTTGTCTTTCTTTTTCCACTAGCATTATTGTCCGGATTAATCACACCTGTACATAACATGCCGAAAATATTGCAATATCTTACATATGGAAATCCTATGCGGTTTTCTGTTGATGCAATGCGCAGGATTTATTTAGAAGGTGCAGGATTGACGGATATTTGGTTTAATTTTATTCCTATGATTATCCTAATCATTATAAGCATGTCCATAGCAGGATGGCTATTTAGAAATCGCGTTGGATAAAGCTAATGATTAGATTATTAAACTTTTTATATTTTGTTATAACAATACGGCAGACCTATATAGCATTTTTTTATTAATAAATATGCTACTGCCGTATTGACTAAATGAATGTAGACTGTTAGAATAAAGGCATAGAAAAATATCATATTTGGGAATAGGTGCTGAAAAGCATAATAGAGAAGCCGGTTAAAGTCCGGCACGGTCCCGCCACTGTATGGTCGAGCGAGTCTAAATTAAGTCACTGGGAAACTGGGAAGGCTAGATGAGCGATGACGCCGAGTCAGGAGAACTGCCTATTCAACATTCACCATTTGACCTACGAGAGATAGGGAGGAGAAGTTAATAGCTCCTTTTTACGTATTCGTAAAAAGGATTTTTTAGTTCTATTGGATCTAAATTGCATTATAGTTGATTTAGATTTTTAGTTCTATACGACCTAAATGTCGTGCTATGGTCATGGTGGATTACCTTTTTGGTATTACCAGCATGACATATGTTATGACTGTTAATATATTTTATGGTAAATGTAGGGCATGCATTTATTCATCATCATCCTAAAAAAGAGGCTGACCCAGGGTTCTAGTAGTTCGGATTCTGGGTCAGTCTCTTTTTATTTTGCAAATATTAGTTGTCGGTAAGACCTTTTAGATAGAGGTCTGTAGCGTTAAGCTTTTAGATGAAGTGTAAATAGATATAGAATCGTAGAATAATTAAGAGTTTTTAGATTTAGAATTTGCTTTGGGTTTACATAAATCGTAAGGTGTAATTAGATAGTTGTTTTTCTTGGAATCTATTTTTTTAGATGTATGAATTTTTAAGTCATTTATAAAAAAATGATTGACGATGAATTCTATACATGATATTATTATTTCAGTTGAGACGCGGGAGTGGCGGAATTGGCAGACGCACCAGACTTAGGGATCTGGCGCCTTACGGCGTGGGGGTTCAAGTCCCTTCTCCCGCACCAACTTTATTGCACCTTTAGAGGTGTATTTTTGCCTAAAAATTAAGTAGTTAATATGGATATTTATATCGATAAACACTTGTAATTTAATAGTAGGGATAGGGTACAGAATTAACTACTACATTATATGTTATAATAAATGAGTTAGAACTATTTAATTAATACAATCATAGTAATACTATATGGTGCAGTATGAATAATACATTAACAAAACTGCTTTCACAGAACCCATCCTTTGTGGATGGGCTAAACGCATTTCAGCGTAAGGGAAAGTCAGTCATATATGGTCTTAGTGGATCTCAAAAAAGTTTCCTCTTAAGCCAATCTTTTTCTGCAGGTCTTAAAAAGCCTGTAGTCATCGTAGTCCATGATAAGGATCATAAGGAGATGTGGGAGCGAGATTTAGCTTTCTTTTGGCCTAATGTGCCAGTCCAATCATTTCCTATAACAGATCATGTAGACTTTACAACTGTAGCACGTAGTCTTGAAAACTCAAGGTGCACAAATGCGAGCATTAGCATTATTAGCATGGCAAGAGCCGGCAGTAGTCATTGCCAATGCTGAAGAGGTTACACAATATGTTGTATCCCCTCATTATTTAAAGGGGCAATCGTTGCATTTTGCTTTGAATGATGCAATTGAACGTGATGTAGCTCTTGAACAGCTCGTAACAATTGGATATGAACGCGTAGACCAGGTGGAACAACGTGGTCATTTTGCTGTGCGCGGAGATATTTTGGATATTTATCCTGTAAATAGTGATCATCCGATTCGTATTGAATTCTTTTGGAGATGAGATTGATACATTGCGTTTCTTCTCTGTTGAGAATCAACGTTCTATTGAACAAATCGAATCCTATACGGTGACGCCTTTCTTTCTTGGTCAAAAGTGATGCGGACAGTACTTTATTATCTTATGTGAAAGATGGGCACTTTGATTTATGACGAGCCAGGTCGTATTCAAGAGGCGTTAAAGAAATTCTTAAAAGAAGATCCTACACATCGGAAAAATCATTGTGATTGGAATGAACTACAACGCACTGTAGATGCTACGAATCAAGTGGCTTTCACATTTATGCAACAACGTTCTATTGGACTTGCAGGATTTAATCCTATTGGCATTCAAGGGAAGACGATGACGAGCTTTGAGCGTCAAATTCCCCTATTAACAGATGAAATTAAACAATGGCATCGTTTAAATCATCAAGTGGTACTAGTATTAAATAATCAGCAACGACGAGAAGGTATTGAGCGCGCCCTTGAAGGGGAGAATATTGCATTTATTCATAGTGATACATGGATAGCAAAGCCGAACACCGTCGTTATTTTAAAGGGGTTATTAACAGATGGTTTTGAATTGCCCAATAGCCATCTCGTAGTTGTCGTAGAAGGTAATATTTACGGACAGCAAAAGCGCAAGCTTCGTAATAAGCCTAAAAAGGGCCAAGAAATCAATTATTTTACAGATTTAACGCCTGGTGACTATGTAGTACATAATATGCATGGTATCGGCAAGTATATTGGTCTTAAAACAATTGAGACGGAAGGCATTCACCGCGATTATATTGAGATTGCTTATGCTGGAACGGACAAACTGTTCTTACCAGCTAATAATTTAGATCAACTGCAAAAATATATTGGCAACGAAGGTGATGTGCCACGTATTAATAAGATGGGTGGTCGTGACTGGAGCAAGGTTGTTACAAAGGCAAAAAAATCTATTGATGATTTAGCAGATAAACTCGTTGAGATATATGCACAACGAGAAATCACAGAAGGTTTTGCATTCTTGCCAGATCAACCATGGCAGCAAGAGTTTGAAGATGCATTCCCCTATGAGGAAACGGAAGACCAATTACAGGCTACCGCAGAGATTAAAGAATCCATGGAAAGACCTGTTCCTATGGATCGCTTGCTCGCTGGTGATGTAGGATTTTGGTAAAACGGAAGTGGCTATGCGCGCCATTTTCAAGGCTGTTATGAGCGGAAAACAAGTAGCAGTACTTGTACCAACTACGGTTTTAGCACAGCAACATTTCCAAACTTTTTTGAATCGCTTTGCTCCATTTGGGGTGAAAGTAGATGTGCTTAATCGATTCCGAACTACATCAGAGAAAAAACAAATTCTTAAAGGTGTAGAGGATGGATCTATTGATATTCTCATTGGAACTCATTCATTACTTAACAAAAAGGTGGTATTCAAAGACCTAGGAATGCTTGTTGTAGATGAGGAGCAACGTTTTGGGGTAGCACAAAAAGAAAAGTGGAAAGAGTGGGCTAGCAATATCGATGTACTCACTTTGAGTGCTACACCGATTCCGCGGACTTTACATATGTCCCTCGTTGGGGTTCGAGAAATGTCTGTTATCAATACTCCGCCAGAGGAGCGTTTGCCTGTTCAAACCTATGTGGTGGAATATGATATGAATCTCATCGCAGATGCCATCAAACGAGAACTAGCTCGTGGTGGACAGGTTTATTTCGTATATAACCGTGTCGCATCCATTAATCACATGGGAGAACTATTAGAATCCGCATTGCCTGGCTTGCGTTATGCGGTTGCTCATGGACAGATGACAGGCCGTCAAATTGAGGAGATTATGACCGATTTTCTATGAAGGTCATTATGATGTACTCTTGTCCACGAGTATCATTGAAACTGGCTTAGATATTCCTAATGCCAATACTATCATCATTTATGATGCAGACCGTTTAGGTTTATCTCAGCTATACCAAATGCGAGGCCGTGTAGGACGCTCTCGTAGACGTGCTTATGCATACTTTATGTATCGGCCAGATAAAATACTTTCAGAGGCAGCTGAAAAGCGTTTGAAAAAGCCATAGAGGAGTTCACCGAGCTCGGCGCAGGATTTAAGTTAGCCATGAGAGATTTAGAGATTCGCGGTGCCGGTAATCTATTAGGCTCACAGCAACATGGTAATATCGCATCCGTGGGCTTTGGTATGTACGTGAGCATGTTAGAAGAGGCGATTGCAAAGGCTCAAAAATAAAGAAGTTGAGCGAGATGTATCCATTGATCCAGCTATCGACTTAGAGGTAGATGCGTTTATTGACGATGCGTATATCAAAGATAGTGCTCGTAAGATTTCTGTATACCAACGATTGTTACATATTAAATCTAAAGAGCAACTCGACGATATGACGGATGAGCTCATTGATCGTTTCGGTACACCAACCGATCCAGTAGACCGTTTGTTGCGCATTGCTCAAATTAAGGAGCAAGCGCGCCTACTGGGTATTAAGAGTATCGTCCGTAGAGATAAGCAGCTCACCATCCATTGGTATGACGATTCTAAAATGGCCGATTGGGACATGGGGGCTGTACGAGAAGATTTATGGAAAAAAATGAAGTTTATGGACACCAAGCCAGCCACATTATATGTGAATCTTAATGGCATGAAAGGTTCTGTTTTGACCATTACGGAAGCGGTGATAAAGGCTCTTAGCCACAAGTCACCGACTAAGGAGGGCCTATGAATCGATTTTTAAAAGGAGCCATGATTTTAACCTTAGCCGGTATTATCGTGAAGGTCATCGGTGCGTTTAGTAAGGTTCTTATTGCACGGATTTTAGGTGGTGAAGGAATTGGGCTATATATGATGGCCTATCCAATCTATCAAATTATTGTTAGTATTTCTGCGGCAGGTATTCCTGTAGCCATATCTATTATGATTGCAGAGAAACTTGCTAATGATGATATGCGAGGCGTACAACAAGTATTTTCCGTATCTTTGAGGGTACTCGCTATATTAGGGCTGGTATTTAGTTTGGCCTTATATGGTAGTGCGCAATGGCTCGTAGACAATCAAATCATCACCGATCCACGTGCTTTAATTGCTATTCAGTTATTATCTCCAGCCATTTTTGTAGTGACCATCCTGAGCTGTTTTAGAGGGTATTTCCAAGGTTTCCAGTATATGGTGCCTACTGGTACGAGTCAAGTATTTGAACAAATCTTTCGCGTGTCTTCTATGGTAGGTTTGGCATACTACTTCATTGATCGTGGACTCCATTTGGCGGCAGGTGGTGCGACCTTTGCTACATTCCCAGGCGTATTGGCAGGGTTACTGGTATTAATTTATTTTTACTACCGACAACGTAATGTTCGAGAGAAGATGCTTTCACAACAGAATCCTAATGCTATTTGTGAAAGTAATGGCACCGTAGTTAAACGCTTGTTTAGCCTTGCTATACCTGTTTCTATGGCGAATATTATGCTTCCCATGGTATCACTCATTGATACATTTATCGTCCCAAAACGATTGATGGATATTGGATACTATCTCAATGAAGCAACCACACAATTTGGCTATTTAACGGGTATGGCAACATCTCTGATTGGGTTGCCAATTATTCTAACTACGTCCTTAGCCGCTAGTCTTGTACCAGCCGTATCTGAGGCCCATACTCAAGGTGATGTACATCGCATCGTGAAACGAGCGGAAACGGCGATTAAAATTGCTAATATGTTTACGATTCCAGCCTGTATTGGTCTCTGTGTACTAGCTACGCCAATATCGCAATTAATATATGCAACACCCCACGCAGGGCCTGTTATTGCTGTTATTAGCTTGAGTATTGTGTTCCTCGGTTGGCAGCAGGTTACTGCAGGTGTTTTACAAGGGTTTAGGAAGGACAGTAATTCCTATGGTGTCGATTTTTATCGGCTTATTAGTGAAGACATTCTTAGATTATGAATTGACAGGCAGTGTTGAGTTGGGCATTAATGGTGCGGCTTGGGCGACGAATTTAAACTTTGCTATTGCAGCGCTTATTAATTATATTTTTGTAAAAAGATATGTAGGTTCGGTACTGAATACATTAGAGTTATTAAAAATAATAGTATCTGCCATGGCCATGGGCGGTGCTACACAAGTCATCTATGTGAGCACTGTTGATTTATTAGGCAATGGTGGCGCTGTGGCTGCAGCAATTGTAGTGGCTATTTTTGTATATGGTTTATCGTTATGGCTTACTAAAGCTGTCGTAAAAGATGATATATACCATTTCCCAATCATAGGCAAGCGCTTACAAGCTCGACGCAATAGGGAGGAAGCAAAGCTATATGAAGAACAATATTGATATTCAACCTTTAGTCGATGTAGTGAAAACTTTGCGTGCACCAAATGGCTGTCCTTGGGATCAAAAGCAAACGCATGAATCTTTACGTCGCTATTTTATAGAGGAAACTTACGAAGTGGTAGATGCCATTGATAATAAAGATATGCCAAATCTTCGTGAAGAGTTAGGTGATGTATTATTGCAAGTTGTCTTTCACAGTCAATTGGCAGAGGAGGCTGGTCATTTTACACTTCAAGACGTAATTAATGATGTCGCTGAAAAAAATGATTCGTCGTCATCCTCGTGTTTTTTTAGCCCAGAAAATGATGAAAAAAATCATACACTTGGGATGAATTAAAGGCACAAGAAAAAGAAAAAAATATTCAAAAATTCTGTATTGGATGGTGTATCGAAAAAGTTTACCTGCTTTAATGGCGGCTTATAAAGCTCCAAGAAAAAGGCTGCAAAGCTAGGATTTGACTGGGATGAGCTTGATCCTGTTTGGGCTAAAGTTTCCGAAGAAATGGGGGAATTTAAGGAGGCTATTGACCAAAATGATAGAGAAAATATGGAAAAAGAAGCAGGAGATGTGCTTTTTTCCTTGATTAATCTATTCAGATGGTATAAAATAAGCGGTGAAAATGCACTAAATCGCACAAACACAAAGTTCCGACAGCGTTTTTTACATGTAGAAGCTTGTGTTAACCAAAGCGATCGCTCATGGGAAGACTTTTCATTAGCTGAGCTCGATGCTTTTTGGGAGGAGGCTAAAGTGCAGGAAAAGTAACCTAGAGGTTTATACACTTCTAAGGTATTGTAATTTTAAGGAGGTTCTGTCATGAACAAAACAGAATTAATCGCAAGTGTTGCACAAAAAACTGAATTAACTAAAAAAGATGCTGAAAAAGCAGTAAAAGCTGTATTTGACACAGTAGCTCAAGAATTGGCAGCTGGTGGCAAAGTACAAGTTATCGGCTTCGGTACTTTCGAAGTTCGTGAACGCGCAGCTCGTGAAGGCCGTAACCCACAAAACGGTAAAACTATCACAATTGCAGCATCCAAATCCCCTGCATTCAAAGCTGGTAAAGGTTTGAAAGAACAAGTTAACGCTGCAAAAGCTAAAAAACGCAAAAAATAATCCATATTGGATGTGAAAGAGACCTTTCGAGGTCTCTTTTTTTTATCTATTTATGGTATAATGCACAGAGAAAGGGTGCATTATGAATAACGAAACATCAAGGAAGGTTCTCATCGTGTCTGCCTCAATCGGCACTGGACATATGCAAGCCGCAAGAGCCATAGAAGAATATTGGAAAGAAAAAGAGCCACAAGCATCAATTACCCATGTTGATTTTCTTGATACAGAAACTATGTCTGTAGAGCATTTAATTAAGGGTACCTATATCAAGATGATTGACGTATTCCCCATGCTCTATGATATGATTTATCGCGTATCGAAAGGGGAAAAACGAGGTACCATTATGCAAACCGCATTGTCGTACCTACTTAAAAGCCGCATGCTTAAACTAGTACAACAAGAAGAGCCAGATGTAATGGTCTTTACACATCCATTTCCTTGTGGGGCGGCATCGATTTTAAAACGTCAAGGTCATATAGATGTGCCACTAGTGGCTATTATGACAGATTTTAGTAGTCATCAGTTTTGGCTCTATCCACAGATTGATGTTTACTATGTTGCAACAGAATCTATGGTACCTGAAATGGTAGCTTCAGGTATCGATGAATCTCGTATTCATGTATCTGGCATTCCAGTGCGGCGATCTTTTTTTCGTGATGCTATTGAAGAGTATAGCTTAGAGGAACCTGTGAAAGTTCTTGTTATGGGTGGTGGCCTGGGTTTAGGCTCTCTTGAGACGGCTTTAAAACATCTAGATGAAGTAAATGGTATTGGTGAAATTACCGTTGTAGCTGGACAAAATACGTCTCTTTACGAATCGTTAGTTGTCCTTAGTGAATCTATGAAGACGAAGACCACCGTATATGGTTATACTACCAATATTTCTGAGCTCATGAAATCATCGTCTTTGCTCGTCACAAAACCTGGTGCATTGACCTGTATGGAGGCTGTTACAATCGGATTGCCAATGGTATTCTTTAATGCTATCCCAGGGCAGGAAGAGGCAAATGCAGAATTGTTAGAGCAACGGGGATGTGCTCGTTGGGCTCGCGATATTCACAACTTAGAAGATGTGGTAACTGCACTGTTAATTAATTCTCCGCGACTTCAACAAATGTCTGAACGTGCTCGCGAATGGCATGTGGATGGGGCTGCTGATATCGTAAATAGTCTCATTGAAATTTTAGATGCTAGTGCACAAGATGAGCTTGTGAAAGCTCAAGAGGCAATTAGCTAACCAATATAGAAAAAGCGATGACCTAAAGGGCCATCGCTTTTTTCTATTGATACTGTTCAATATGTTCTTTTCGAAGTTTTTGTAATGTAACTAAGAAAGCATTCGTACTTTCTGCACTATCCAATAGATCTTTTAATTGGTAAGAGTCATCAAGGGTAACACTCCATTGGAAGGAGTCGTTATCGTCGTACACATTGAATACGACTGGTGTCTCTAAGTCCTCTGGCATATAGCCGTCATCATCGGACACAGTTGCATACGTGCCATCCTCTAAGAGCTCAGTAAATAATGTGTCATACCCATCAATGTCGATAAGTTCAAAGTTGATACTTTCATAAAAGTCTAAAACCATATCCGTCGCCATGTGGACCTCCTCATGAATATATATGTTACGTTTATTCTACTGAGGGCGTCTGTTACTGTCAATGGTAATGTGTAGTATAATAAATAACAGAATCACAAAATAGGAGCGGAATATGAACGTTATTAGTTTACAAAATATAGAGAAATCATATGGTACAAGGCTGCTGTTTAAAGAAGTGAGTATGACTTTTACCACGGAAAAACGATTAGGTCTTGTGGGCATCAATGGAACGGGTAAGTCTACATTTCTAAAAATATTAGCAGGACAAATGGAAGCTGATAAAGGCACCATTGAGCGTAATGGTAAGGCTAGCATTTATTACTTAGCGCAGACACCTGATTTTGATGCGGAAGCTACTTTGCTTGAGGCCGTTCTTGATGGAAATCATCCTCGGTTGCAAATGGTAAAAGCTTTTGAACGTATTAGTCGTGAGTATCGCCAAATGCAAGAGTCTGGTAAAGACGATGCTAAATATCTCGCAACTATATGAATGCATTGGAGCAAATGGATCAACAAGACGGGTGGCAGGTAGAGCAAGAGGCGCGCATTATTTTATCTAAATTGGGCTTTCCTGATGTGGAGCAAAAGGTAGCTATGTTATCAGGAGGGCAAAAGCGTCGTCTTGCATTGGGGCAAGCATTGCTATATCCATGTGATCTTTTATTACTAGATGAGCCGACTAACCATTTGGATGAAGATAGTATTGATTGGCTAGAGTCGTATTTGAGTGTACGTCAAGGAGGATTATTAATCAGTACCCATGATAGATATTTTCCTCGATTCCGTATGTAATGGTATTTTAGAGCTATCAAATCGTCATATGTATCAATACGATGGCAATTATGAAGAATTTATCGCCTTGAAAGCTGATCGAGAGGCTCGTGAAGCTGCTACGGAAGAAAAACGACGTCAATTTTTAAAACGGGAAATCGAATGGGTACGTCGTGGTGCTCTGGCAAGAACTACAAAACAAAAGGCTCGTCTTGACCGTTACGAAAAATTAAAGAATATGGAGAAAACCCGTCGTCCGGATCAAATGGATCCTATTGCGCTGAAGACACGTTTAGGAAAAACCATCTTTGATATTGAGCATTTAGAGTTTTATTTTGATGAACGTCCTATGATTAAGGACTTTACCTATCACGTGGTACGCCATGATCGTATCGGTATAGTAGGCCCTAATGGTGTTGGTAAGTCTACCTTTATGAATATCCTTGATGGCACCTACGAAGCGACGAGAGGCACTATTGGTAAAGGTGAGACCGTTCGCATTGCTCATTTTAAACAAGAGCTACCTGAATTTGATGAAGATATGCGCGTTCTCGATTATATTCGTGAGGACCACTCTTATATGGTACTCGGTGATGGATCTACATTGAGCGCAGGACAAATCCTTGAGCGATTCCTTTTTACCCCAGAATTACATGGTGTACCGATTCGAAAACTCTCTGGCGGGGAACGTCGTCGTTTATACCTCTTAAAATTGTTGATGAGCGCCCCTAACGTATTATTGCTGGACGAACCGACGAATGATCTTGATATTCCAACATTGGAGGTATTAGAGGATTTCCTTGACTCCTTTAGTGGCGTCATCATCACCGTTTGCCACGATCGGTACTTCCTAGACCGCGTAGTGGATAAACTGTTTGTCTTTACCGGCGATGGGCATATTGAAATCGTTCATGGCTCGTATTCTGACTACAAAGATGCTCTTGATGAAAGTAGTGGCAGCAAGCGCCCATTCTATATGCCAAATGATAATATACCGGCTAATTCCAAAGCGGTACGAGCTGTAGAAGGTGGAGAGGCTGATAGCGATGACTCTGTTGATAATCAATCTAATAGGGTAGATACCCTTGGAAATGATAATGTTGTTGCTGGTGATAAAACAGATACTTTCAAAGAAATACCAAAGAAGGGTCTCAATAAAGCAGAAGAAGCGGAGTATGCCAAAATTATGGATGAATTGCCTAAGCTAGAACATTTAGTGAAGGGCCTCGATGTTATGATAAGCCAAGTGGCTACTGATTATGAAAAAATGCAGTCACTGATGGAGGAACGAGAAGAAACACAGACTCAAATAGATGCTGCTCACTGAACGGTGGATGGAATTAGAGGAACGCCTATAATTCCTTTTATCATGCTATTTTTTAATATCTGTTATGCAAAGGAATTACGTGTAAGTTTATTGATAAAACTCACAATGTATAGTATAATTTCTACGATTAACGATAACAACGTTACCTAAGTAGGAGGAACTCATGAGTAAGTACCAATTTTTAGACCGTCGCGTGCCAATTGAAGACGGAAATATTGCATTAGTACAAGATTTAACTAAATGTAAAAACTGCTCCTTATGTCGTAAAGCTTGTGCTGTAGACATGGGTGTATTTGATTATTATGATTTAACAACGAATGGGGATCATCCAATTTGTATTCATTGTGGTCAATGTGCATCTATTTGCCCATTCGATTCCATTAATGAACGCTCTGAAATTGATGAAGTAAAAGCAGCTATTGCTGACCCTAATAAAATCGTCATTTTCCAAACTGCGCCTGCCGTACGTGTTGGTTTAGGCGAGGAATTTGGCCTTGAGGCTGGTACATTTGTAGAAGGTAAAATGGTGGCTGCTCTTCGTAAATTGGGTGGCGACTATATTCTTGATACAAACTTTGGTGCGGACATGACTATCATGGAAGAAGCATCTGAGTTATTAGAACGCGTTATTAATAGTGATGCAGTATTGCCTCAATTCACATCTTGTTGTCCTGCTTGGGTTAAGTTTGCGGAAACATTCTATCCAGAATTCTTGCCAAACCTATCTACGGCTAAGAGCCCGATTGCTATGCAAGCGCCTACACAAAAAACATATTTTGCTGAAAAAATGGGCCTTGATGCAAAACAAATTGTTGCCGTTGCAGTAACACCATGTACAGCTAAGAAGTTTGAGATTCGTCGCGATGAAATGAATTCCTCTGCGGAATACTGGGATACACCAGAAATGCGCGATACAGACTACTGTATTACTACACGGGAACTTGCAAAATGGTTGCGCGCAGAAGAAATCAACTTTGATGATCTTGAAGATTCTGTTTTTGACCCATTGATGGGTGAAGCTTCTGGTGGTGGTATCATTTTCGGTAACACTGGTGGCGTTATGGAAGCGGCTATGCGTGCGGCTTACAAGATGGCGACAGGTGAAGATGCACCTCAAACATTGATTCCATTTGAAGCTATTCGCGGCATGGATGGTGCTCGCGAAGCAGACGTAGTGATTGGGGATAAAACATTACACGTAGCGGCAGTTCATGGTACAGGTAATTTGCGTAAGTTCATAGAACACATGCGTGCAGAAAATATCCATTATGACTTTATCGAAGTAATGGCTTGTCGTGGTGGCTGTATCGGTGGTGGTGGTCAACCACGCGTTAAATTACCGATGGCTGACAAAGCTCGTGAAGCTCGTATTGCATCCTTGTATACTCGCGATGCAGAAGTAACTGTAAAAGCTGCTTGTGATAATCCAGATATCCAAAAATTGTATGCTGAGTTCTTTGATGGCAAACCTATGAGCCACAAAGCACATCATATGTTACATACTACCTTTGTAAATCGTTCTGAAGATTTAGGCCCTAATGGCGCTTGTACGCCTGCTACATGCCCTACATCCGTACCTAATTTGAAAAAGGCGGCAGAGGCGGCGGAAGCTAATAGCTAAGAGTTGATGGTTATTAGTTAATAAAAAGCACAAAGATAGCTAAGAAATATATAGCAGATAGTTGATATGTTAGTCAGCTATCTGCTTTTTTATCTACTTTATATAGTGGAAATATGGTCATAAAAGCTTTCACAGATGTAGATTCTATATATGCCATATACGCATAGGGGTTAAAATATAGAGATTGGTAAATTGGTTTAGGAATTACCTGTAGTATGCTATAATTAAATTGTTATTATAGAAGCAATCAATACTGGTTCGGGAGGATCTTCATGGCTTTTAAATTAAAAGGAAAAGAAGAAAAATTTTTCAGTATTTTGGAAAAGCATGCTGCACTAACCTATGAAAGTGCGGAAATGATGGAACGCGTATTTAAAGGGGATATCTCTAAGGAAGAGGCATTTCTTGAAATTGATACAAAGGAAAAAGCTGCCGATGAATTAGTAAATGAAACTGTAGAGCGTTTACGCAAAACATTTATCACTCCAATGGATCGTGAGGATATTCAGCTTTTGATTGACCAACTGGATACTACATTGGATAATATCAAAGAAATCATGGATAAAATGGTTATGTATCACGTTGGCAAACCAAGTGATGGTGCTATTCGCATGAGTGAAATTGTTGTTAAATGCGTTAAGCATATCAACAAATCCATTGGTTATATGGGTAGTCTTAAAAAGGATCATGTGAAGGTAGAGGGGCGTGTTCACCAAGTATTGAAACTTGAGTCTGAAGCGGATAATATTTATCATGAAGAAATGGCTAAGCTCTTTACAGAGTGTACAGATCCAATTGAAATTATCAAATGGAAGGAAATCCTTAGCGCTATGGAAGATGTAATCGATGGCTGCGAAGATTTGGTTGGTACATTCCGCCGGGTAGTATTGAAGTATGCTTGATGCTCATTATTTAGTATGGCTAGTTGTATTTTTAGCATTAGCCTTTGACTATATCAATGGCTTTCATGATACGGCGAATGCCATTGCCACATCCGTTTCTACACGAGCTATTGAGCCTAAAAAGGCAATTATGATGACCGCTGCTCTCAATTTTTTGGGTGCAATGGTTAGTACAGGTGTTGCAAAGACTATCGGTGGTGATATAGTAATGTCGCCATCTCTTATCGATAGTGGTATTATTTCTGCAGCCCTTATCGGTGCCATTACATGGAATCTTTTAACTTGGTATTGGGGAATCCCAAGTTCCTCATCCCATGCTTTGATTGGTGGTATCATCGGTGCTGTGGGCTGGTCTGTAGGATTTGACGCGTTGAATGAGGCGGGGATTTTAAAAATCTTTTTGTCTCTTATTTTATCTCCGATTGTAGCCATGATTGGTGGCTATATTGTGATGAAAGTATTGTTGCTTATTTTCGGTAGATTTTCTCCAATTGCTTTAAATGATCGATTTAGATCCATGCAAATTGTATCAGCAATTATGATGGCATTTTCTCATGGCTCTAATGATGCACAAAAAGCGATGGGTATAATCACATTAACTTTACTTAGCGGTGGTTTCATTGATACATTAGATGTACCGATTTGGGTAAAACTTTGTTGTGCTACTGCAATGGCTATGGGGTACTGCTGTAGGCGGTTGGAAAATTATCTCTACAATGGGAACCAAGATTTTCAAACTAGAAACTATTAATGGGTTCGCTGCTGATTTAAACTCGGCGATTACTATTTTTACAGCTACATTCTTACATTTGCCTGTAAGTACTACACACGTAGTAAGTGGTTCTTTACTAGGTGTAGGCTCTTCTAAACGCATTAAAGCCGTTAACTGGGGCGTAGCAAGATCTATGGTTATGGCTTGGTTTGTAACGATTCCATTATCTGGCATCGTTGCTGCTATTGCTTATGAAGTAGGTCACTTACTATTTGGCTAATTCATATACTTTTTATTATAGTAAAAAAAGACTGCAAAACGCAGTCTTTTTGTTTATCAAAAATATTCTTGCTATATTGTCATATTTATAAATAATTTGCTTTTCTATTTTAAAAATTCTATTTACTATATATGTACGTGATAGTATCTAAATAGTCTAAAAAAATATAGAAATAAACTGGTTTTGTAAATACTATATTCTATAAAAGAGATTTATCTATATTTGGCAACATTAATGTTACAATTCAAGTTGAATAGGGAAAAAATACTTATAAATATGTGTTTTTGTTGATTATGCATTTTACTAATAAATGAAGTTTATTACTAATTTATAGGCTGTTAAGAGGTTGTTTAAAGTGAATGGCTATTGCATACTTATGTATCCGAGGTTATACTATCGGTAGAAGGAGTTTTTTTCAAGTGAAAAGTGAGGTATGTATATGGCATGGGGTGGATCTAGACGCGGTGCCGGGCGCCCACGTAATCCTATTAAACGTATTGGTAGAACCTTTCGACTCAGTGATGAAGAGTTTCTTTCGCTAAAGCCATTGATCATGGCTATTAAGGCAAATAATGATAAACGATATAGGCAACAATATAGTCGAGAAGTATAAATAATCAGGCATTGTCACAGCATATACAATTTAATACATTTTAAATCTATTTTACAATAATTCATTATTTCTAAATCTTTCAACTACAACACATCTTTACTCTCTAAAACAATATGCTGTGTTCAATACAAGTAGTATGAAAAGGTCCCAATTCATTTGAATTGGGACCTTCTTCGTTATATATAATATAATATACAATACATATTACATATTACATATTACATATTACTCTATATCTTGTTATATTAAATTAGTCTACTTTGATGCCGTGAATTTCTTCAGCTAAACGTTTTAAAGCATCAACTGTACGTACACCCAGGTGTGATTTCGGAAAGTTTTACACGAATGAAGTGACCTTCTTTTACGGCTGTGATGTCTTGAAGTTGAGGGATTAGCCTTGATCTTTTCAATTTTTTGTTGGAAATCATCATCGTTGCGAATAGAATTACCATAGTCGGCGATAATAATATAATCAGGGTTTTGTGCAATTACTGTTTCCCAAGAACCTTTAGCCCATGTTTTATCAACGCCTAAGCCGCTCATTACATTATCAGCACCGATAAGTTTTAAGATGTTAGTAGTATAACCCTTCGAATGCTGTGAATGGTTGACCGTCTTCAGAGTCATAAATGAAAACGCGTTTACGAGGTAAGTCTTTTAGTTTATCCTGGATAGCTGCCAATGTTTTACGTTGACCTGCAACCCATTCTTCAGCTTTAGGTTTTACGCCGAAAATCTCACCCAATTTAATCATGTCGCTGAAGTTGGTTTCTAGGTCAGCTTTAGTAGATAACATGGATTCAGGAATCCAAATATTAACCTTTTGGGAAATCATTTTATCTGCAGGTATAGCTCGTTTGCTGAAAGAATCAGGCCATCCCGTAGCGAAGTCAGGCTTTACGGACATGAATACTTCATAGGAAGGCCATTTATCAGATAATACTTTTACTTTGTCGTAAGCCGCTTGTAAAGGTGGGTAGATTTCTTCTTCTTTGAAAGCCGTCCCAGCCATTTTGTCTTCAAGGCCTAATTGTAACATCATTTCCGTTGTTGCTTGGGACATGGACACTGCATGAGTAGGGGCGGATTTTACGGCAAAGTCTGTTTTTGTACCATCAAATGTTTCACTCCATGTTACAGAGGGTCCATTATCCGCTGTAGTTTTTGTAGTATCAGAACCACAACCAGCAATAGCGAATGTAGCACATGTCATAGCGATTAATAATAATTTTTTTGACTTTCTTAAATTCTGAAACATAGTAAGTCCTTTCTTTACTAATTAATAATATAAATGATAGCGCCCTTCATCCCAAGAGGTTTTGAAAGGAACTTCAAAAATTGGTTCAAGAATTTCAGGTGTGAGCACCTCGGTAGGGGAACCTTCTTTTAGGATAGTTCCGTTGTTCATGATGACTATATGATCGCAATATTGAGCCGCTAGATTTAAGTCGTGAAGGACTACAATCGTAGTGCCTTTAAAAGCACGCAATTGTTTCATTAGTGCCACTTTAGTACTTCATATCTAAATGATTAGTAGGTTCATCTAAAAGAAGTATTTGAGGTTTCTGGGTTAAGGCTTTAGCAATGAATACGCGTTGCTTCTCACCACCTGATAAATGATGAATTTCTTCATTTGATAAATGGGTGATGCCTACTTCATTCATATAATGCTCTGCAATTTTAACATCCTCAGAACTATAGGTGCCAAAGTGTTGTTTGTACGGATACCGGCCCATGAGAACGATATCTTTTACGAGAAAATCATCGATCATAGCGTCTCTAGATTGTGTTAAGACTGCTACCAATTGAGCAAACTCGCGACCTTTATAAGACTCTAAAGGTTTTTCGTTTAATGTGATTTTGTTTTTTGATGGATGAAGTCGATATAGATGGCTAAGTAGCGTAGACTTACCACATCCATTTGGTCCAATTATGGCTGTTATTTTATTGGTAGGAAATGTTACAGAAATATTCTTTAACACTTCTTTGGTTTCATAAGAAAAAGACAGCTGATTAATTTGATACATAGTATCTCCTATAGATATGATATACACTAACCATTGTGTTTATAACGATTCATGATAATCCAAATGAAGAGTGGAGCCCCCAATAAAGATGTAAGCACACCAATAGGGATTTCTTCTGGACTGTAGAGTGCTCTCGATAATACGTCTGACCAGATCATAACGATGCTACCTATGAGTGCACTAAATAGTAATGTATGTTTATGTTTAGGTCCGCCTATAATCCGAGCAAGGTGAGGGATGATAAGGCCGATAAAGCCAACTACACCAACCTTTGATACTAGTGTGGCGATCACAACAGAGGATATGATAACGATACTTAATTGTAACTGCTTAACGGAAAGGCCCATTTGTGCTGCTTCATGATTACCGAGTAGCAACACATCAAGGTCTTGATTGAACGTATAGATATATAGCATAAATAAGGTTATGATGATTGCTGTTAATGGTAAATCACTCCATTGTATGCCCTGCAAAGCTGCCAAGTAGCCAGAACATAGCACTTCGCACTTGAGCTTCGTGTTTGGCTCCGTAAATAATCATCATTGTTAAGGCTGAGAATACACCAGTCATACCCATACCTATGAGGATAAGTTTTACGGGGCTGTTGCTTTTACCAACACATAAGAGGACTAATATAATTGAAAGTGCTGCGCCTAGGGCCGCAAAAATAGGCGTATTGTACTGGCCTAAGAATGGTAGCCCACCCATGATAATAGCGAAAACGGCACCTGTGCTTGCGCCAGAAGAAACACCTAATACATAGGGATCTGCGAGGGCATTGCGTGTGACAGTTTGCATTAATAGACCTACAAGTGATAGACCTATACCTGTTAGAACAGAGTAAATAAGTCGTGGTAAGCGGATATCTGTAATAATCGTATCAGTCATAGATGCTGTAGTATTTGCATCAATCATAGACATAAGTGCTGAAATAATTTGGTCTAGAGAAATGAATTTAGCGCCAAACTGTAAAGCTGTTACTAATGAAATACAGAGGATTAGACAGAGTACAAATACTTTTTACCGAAGTCTGCATAAAATCTCCTTATTCTATTTTTATTTAGGTAGTTTAAGTCTTATCTAAGTATAGAGAATTTTCAATATATATACAATATTAATACCTGTATAGGTATTATACGTATAAGGGTTTATTAAATTATAAATAGCAAAAATCTTATGTTAGCTTTATTCATTTTTTTATAAGTTCATTGTTATTTTGATATATGAAAAATTTATTATAATAGCTATAATAGAATTATATGTACAGAAGTACGTTTAGGAGGTGTTAGTTTGATACAAGATTTATTATCTGAGGATAATGTATCCTTTCATTATCCCGCTGAGACGTGGGAGGATGTTATTCGTCATGGTGGTCAACTGATGGTTGATGCGGGCTTTACGGAGCCATCTTATACAGAGGCTATGGTTGAAGTAGTTCGCGAAATGGGCCCATATATCGTATTGGCTCCAGGTCTTGCTATGCCACATGCTCGCCCAGAACATGGTGCAAAGCGTGTAGGAACGGCTTTGGTGACATTGGAAAAACCATTGAATTTTGGCAGTCCTGATAATGACCCTGTATCTGTCGCATTATTTTTATGTGCTCCCAACAAAGATGAGCATATTCAATTGTTAACAGATATTGCCACTTTATTTGAGGATGAAGAATTCTTAGATGCGGCCGTTGACTTTGAAAGTATCGATGATGTTCAAGCATTCTTGGCAGAGCATTTAGACGAGCAATAAACGTTTAGAAGGAGGCAAGTATGATTTCTGTATTAACTGTATGTGGTAATGGTATTGGTTCTAGCTTGATGTTAAAAATGAAAATTGAAGAAATTTGTGCTGAAAATGGTATCGATGCACAAGTTGAATCTATCGATTTTAACGCGGCTCAAGGTCGTAAGGCAGACCTCATTGTAACTGTGAAAGAGTTGGCTGAACAATTTGACGATAAAAATGTTGCTATTGTTCGTAGCTATATTAATAAAAAGAAGATTACAGAAGATGTTCTTGAAGCATTAAAACAAGCTGCTCAATAATATGTAACAATTATATAGGGAGGTAGTGCCATGGAAATGGTATTAGAGTTCTTGCGTGATGTGCTGTCTCAACCGGCACTTTTGATTGGTATTATGTCATGTATAGGCTTGATCGCCTTGAAACGTCCGTTTCATAAAATAATGACGGGCACATTAAAACCTATTCTCGGGTATTTAATGTTAGCGGCAGGTGCGGGTGTTATCGTTAGCAATCTTGACCCATTGGGAAAAATGATTGAACATGGATTCCATATTACTGGTGTAGTGCCAAATAATGAAGCTATCGTAGCTGTTGCACAAAAGGTACTTGGCGTTGAAACAATGTCTATTCTTGTTGTAGGCTTATTGATGAACTTATGTATTGCACGTTTCACCAAGTTTAAATATGTGTTCTTAACAGGTCATCACAGCTTATTTATGGCATGCCTTATGTCTGCCGTACTTGGTACTGCAGGTTTATCTGGTATGGAACTCATACTTGTAGGTGGTTTCTTAATGGGGGCATGGTCTGCCATTTCTCCAGCTATTGGTCAAAGTTATACATCCAAAGTGACAGATGGTGATGAAATTGCCATTGGTCATTTTGGTAGTTTAGGCTACTATTTATCGGCTTGGGTTGCTAAATATGTTGGTAAAGCTGAAGATAGTACAGAAGATATTGAAATACCAGAAAAATGGGGCTTTTTACGGGACTCAACATTATCTACCGCATTGACTATGATTGTATTCTACTTAATTGCGGCTTTTGCGGCTGGTTCCGAGTTTGTAGCCACTTTATCCGGAGATATGAGCCCATATTTATATGCTGTTATAAGTGCTATGAACTTTGCTGTTGGTGTAACAATCGTATACTCTGGTGTGCGTATGATCTTAGGTGATTTAATTCCTGCATTCCAAGGCATTGCTACAAAAATTATCCCTAATGCAATTCCAGCTGTAGATTGTGCCGTATTCTTCACCTATGCTCCAACTGCGGTGGTATTAGGTTTCCTTAGCTCCTTTATAGGTGGTATTATCGGTATGCTTATCCTTGGTGCTGTAGGTGGCGTATTAATCATTCCTGGTCTTGTGCCACACTTCTTCTGTGGTGCCACTGCAGGTATTTATGGCAATGCTACTGGTGGCCGTCGTGGTGCAGCAGTAGGCGCTTTCCTAAATGGTTTGGCTATTACATTCTTGCCAGCTTTGGCGTTGCCAGTTCTTGGTCAATTAGGCTTCCAAAATACAACCTTTGGTGATGCGGACTTTGCCGTAATGGGTCTAGTATTAGGTAATGCTTATGAATGGGTAGGTATGGCAGGTATTTATGGCATTGTAGCTATTGCCGCTTTAGTACTCATTGTTCCTAACTTTATTAAAACAAAGGGTAAAGTTATTAACTACGTAGAAGAGGATTAATGAAAATAACTGAGCAACATCGTAATGTAGTTGTTCGATATGTATTCCTGACTATTGGGGCCATAAGTTTGCCCTTGGTACAGCAGGTATCGTACTACCACTATTGCCAACAGTTCCTTTTTATATGCTAACGTTATTTTGTTTGGCTCGTGGATCTGAACGACTCCATAAAATGTTTTTGGCGTCTAGTTTATATCAAAAGACTGTTGCTGCTTATGAACGCGATAAAGCGTTGACATTGCGGGCAAAGTTGTCCATTCTCGTATCCGTTAGTGCCATAATGACAATTGGTGCCTATTTTAGTCAAGATATGCCTATTGCTCTAATGGTTATGGGCATTATATGGGTCGCTCATGTCATAGCATTAGCTTTTTATTATTAAAAAACAAAAAAATAGAAACTTTATATCCGTAGTTTTGAATATAGCCTCATGAATTAAATTCTTACAGTTTAATTCATGAGGCTTATTTTATAGTACCCAGCACAACTTCTAGCGATGATTGTAATTGTTTTATATTACTAAAATGAGCCAGCTCATATTTTTGAAAGTAAAATGAATTATTACTATTTTTGAAGTTGACAATGACTATCAATAAGTATACTATAATATAATATTATTAATTTATGTTTATAGTATTTGTGTATATGGTGATAGTATGAATCCACATAATCATGCGGTTTCACATGCTGGAACATCTATGTCAAGACATACGATATTTGACGGTATCGATTTGATGTTCCTTGATGTGAAGCAAGAGACGATTCAATTTTATGCTAAATCACATACCAAGACGTTTGCTATAAATCACTGTGAAGAGGGGCGCATTGAGTGCAAGTTTTCATCTGGTGAGTATTTATATATGGGCCCAGGGGATATGTCCTTAGGATGGCATATTCGATCTGATTATCAACATGAAAATTACTTTCCTACAAAATTATTTAAAGGAATTGTATTATTAGTAGATGTTGAAAAGGCACAACCCGTGTTAGATGCACTTGTTAGTGATTCTCGCATTGATTTGACTGAGTTGGCCAATCGGTTTTGTGAGCATTCTGATTTTGGTATGATGATGGAAGAAACGGAAACGGTTCGTCACATTTTTTCCAGTTTATATAATGTGCCAGATCAAATAAAAGAGCACTATTTTAAATTAAAAGTGATTGAAATCTTTTTATTATTATCTGTTATCTCTACAGCTAATCCTGAAAAAGAAGTACCTATAGAAAGCAACAGGTAGATATTGTAAAAGCTGTAAGTGAATATGTATCAACACAGTTTATGAAGCGTATTACTATTGACTCCTTGTCTGAACAGTTTGATATTCCTACATCTACCCTGAAACGTTGCTTTAAAGGTGTATTTGGTACAACCATACATCAATATCTAAAAGAATGTCGTATTAATGCGGCGAAGCGATTGCTTCAAGACTCAGATCAGTCTATTTTAGAAATCGCTAATGCGGTAGGGTATGAGAATGGTAGTAAAGTTTACTAGTGCATTCAAAGAGGCTACTGGTGTAACGCCAAGTGCTTATCGTAAGGTCTAAATAATTTGGACCTTATATTATCCTAGCTAAAAATTTTTGTGCTTTAGGCTAGGTTTGATAGTCTATGAAAATTAAATATTGTCCTAAACGTATATTTTTGGTCTATTCGGAGTAGATATGTATAATACACTTTGCTACTATTAAACCTGTAAATGATTTTCAATGTCATTTGGTTGTAGTGGTAAAGTGTATTTTTATATGCATGGTTAAATATATGTGTGGAGGAAATTTAATGAATAGGAGTTGGGTGCGGGCAAGGAGATATGTCATACTATCCTGCGCAGTAGCGTGCTGGTTGCAAATGCCGGTGGTTATGGCGGACAATGCGACTGTAACAACCGATGTGGTTCATGTTCGCGGTACATGGGCTGAAGAGCAGGCAAAACAAGAGTCTCAGCAGACGACGATTATTACGAAGAAGGATATTGTCAAAAAGCAAGCAAAATCCGTAGAAGATATTGTATTTTCCGAAACTGGTGTATCTAGAACCGTCGATTCGATGGGGCGCGTCGGCGTATCTATCCGTGGAGCGGATCCTCGTCATACCTTGATTCTTGTGGACGGACAGCCTGTGATGGGCGACCTTGCCAAATATCAAGGTGCTGGTGATGAATTACAACGTCTCGGTACAGAAAATGTGGAACGTATAGAAATTATCCAAGGTGCAGCCAGTGCTAAATACGGATCCGATGCCATCGGTGGTGTTATCAATGTTATTACCAATAAACCGCGTAAGACCGCTGGCCTTCAGTTTAATGCGGGAAGGTCGTAGAACTAAAGGCGACGGTGATATCGTACCGTTTTCCAATTTCTTTATGCGCGCTGATTCTGGCTCATTAGGTAAGTTAAAAGTTAATATTCACGGTAGTAAACGTGATATTATGCCTATTTATGCTAGCGAGCGGCGTCGTATCAGCGCTATGACCAATGATGAAGACCACGGGTTTTTAAAGAATTCCCTACGATATTACGGTACAAATTCCAATATAGGTTTGGCCGCTACGTATGATATTAATGATAAACAGTCTTTGGGAGTCCGTATCGATCGGTATAATGAAGACTTGGAACGATATGTAAAGCGCAGTACTTCTTATTTGGAACCTCAGGTTCATTACAAACGGGATTTAGATAGGAATAATCTTAATTTGACGTATACTGGTCAGGACAATAAGAGTTCGTGGAAAGCGGAACTGAATTATACGCGGACCAAAGAAGATGATGTAACATTAACCAGTGACTATGGAACAGTACCTATGAAGGGAAAAATACATTAAACTATGTGGATAATGTAGATCATCGTCAATGGAGCGTAACACTCGGGGCAGATACGCAAGTCAATAAGAAACATCTCTTGTCTTATGGTATTGGGTTTATACGGGAGACAGGCGAAGGTAGCAGACTTAAAAATGCGCCTCATACCTATAAACGGCATATCGATCCCTGGGATTACGATAAAAGTCTGGCTGTAAAAAACGGTGTTCCTTCATCCACAATTTATGACCATTCTTTCAGAAAAAACGAGGCCGGTGTAGAGCAGTGGAATAAGGAGAAAGAATGGTATAACGGAGATAAAAGCAAGCCAAATACATTGCCGGAATTTACTTACGAAGAATATCTTCAATATTTGGATCCTCAGGCGGGAATTGATTCAGCGGCCGCAATGGGGCTTGTGGACGGCCCCGTGACGGAGCGTACGCTGAAAAAACGGAATCCTGAAGCTTATGCGCGATATCAGCAGTTTGCTAAACGTTTATTAGCGGAGAATAAAGAATTTATTGAAGACTATCATTTTAATAAGGAGGGCCGAAAAGATGAAAACGGTAAGTATTATCCAGCACTTTATGATGCCTATTTACCGAGCTTTTACTATGGCGCCGTACCGGATTTTGATTCTACGAAGTTGAAATTAAACGGAGCTTATTTTAAAGAAGAGTATTTAAAACGCGTTAATCAACAGACCGCAGGACGTGCGGAGATCAAGAAACAGAATTTCTTTTATTCAGGATACGTGGCAGGTTAATAAAAAAATACTACTTTATCACCAATTATAAGACTGGATCATAGTGATTTATTTGGCTCCAACTGGTCGTTTAATTTCGGCATGACTCATAATGTACATGGAAATGTACACCGCAGATTAAAGGCTAATGTGGGTACCAGTTATACGGAACCTGGTATGGGCGAGCTGTATTATAACTGGGAAATGTATGGCCCGAATATTACAAATGCCACAATCGGTGGCGGTGAAGCCCGATTAGGTTGGTATTGGGTCGGAAATCCGAACCTTAAACCAGAGAAATCCATGAATTTTGACCTCTCTTTGGAAGGGGAAAATAAAAATACCTATGGTAAAGTAACCGTATTCCATAATAATATTCGGAATTATATGTCGATTTACAATACGGGATATTTGATGGATTTTTTTATCCTCAGTATGATGAATCTACCACATATGGAGCGGCGAAATTTGCTCATGCACCAGATATGATTTACAGTTTCCGTAATATCGGCAAGGCCCAAATTACGGGACTTCAATTTGAAGTTAAACAAACTTTGAATAAACACTGGAAAGGCCCGTTTGGGATATACGTATTTACGAGCGCTTAATAAGAGCGATAAAGATATGCCTCGTGAATTACTGGATAAACCTCGTCATAAAGTGGATATCGGTGTGGATTTTGAGGATAAGGCTAGCGGATGGAGCGGTAGTCTGTGGGGAGATTATTATATTCATATGCTGGATAGTAACTCCTTGTCTGGTGGCGGTAATTATATGGTATCTTATATTGATCCTAATAATTCCGATCGTTCCGTTATCAGATATAATTTGAATAATAGAAAAACCGCCGATATGTATGAACATAAAACTTATGGCATATGGAATTTGATGATTCAAAAGAAGATTGATAAGGATTCACGAATCTATTTCGGTATTGATAATCTCTTTAATCATCGTGATGATGATCGGGCTTTATCGGCTCGAGTATATCGTATCGGATTAAATATGAAATTCGGTTTTCGGTTCAGGTGAAAGTAAAACGAAACTTACGAAGGAGCAGTTTGAATCGTTACCTCCGGTTATGCTGCAGGATTTTATTACGCGTCCTTTCGATACAGACAGAAAACGAGGTATGGAACTTGTAGGTGATTATCGTGTACGTAATGACAGTCATCTTGGATCTGATCGTCCTGCTACGCGGGTGACTGCTACAAGTTACGTATCCGACGAGGCCGCAAAGAATCTGGCGGACCGCAAGGAACATGGCTTGAATCAACGTATACGTGTCGGTGTCGATGCTCGTATTAACGATAATACGAATGTACGTGTTGTGGGTAGTGCTTCTGGCCAAGCTGGTGTAGATAGCAGTCATGAAACAGAAGGCTCTAAAGGTTTTAATCATCAACGTCTCGAAGAACTAGATGTAACACATCACGGTTCTAAATGGGATCATAGTGTTGGTCGTATTACTGAATCTATGGGGGTTACAGGTTATTGGTTTAATAAAGAATATGACGGCCTTCGTAGTGTTTGGACGAATAAGAATACTCAAGTCCGTATCGGTGTGGGGACCTTTAAACATAGTACGGGAATTAGCGACAGTGCTTATACTCATGCTATTTATACGCATTTTAAACGGGTTCCAACGGTAGAGGAATTCTTAGGTGTTACTATGGATTCGGACGGTGCCAATAAGGAACTCATCGTACCAAACGCAGGGAATACTATTAATTTCTACCAGCAATTAAAAGCCTTGCGCGATAAGGAAGGCATCTTAGATGCGGAGGTAGGTACATTAAAGAAGAAAATCGACGATATGACTTCCGATATCTGGTCTAAAGAATTTATTGACGGCATGTCCGCGGATCAACTGGCTCCATTAAAAGCGGAGTTGGCAAAGTTGGAAGCATCTTTGCCGGATGTGGAAGCTCGTGTGGCGAAAGAACGGGAACCGTTGCGAGCTGCGCAGTTTGATGTGTTGCGCCGGATGCAGGAGATCGCGGTGAAAGCTTATGGTGTGGATGCGGCTAAACAGACTGTATCGATTAAGATGCCTGATGTGTCAGTAACGTATTCTTATAAATCGCGATACTATGATGAAGATGATGAACAATGGTATGAAGACGAACGTACTTTCACTCAGAAAATAGCACCGGGAACGATTGGGCTTGATAAGAAAAACCCATTGTTTGAAATGAAGTTGAGTGATACCACTGTTCTTTCCAATGGTGGAAAAACGTTTATTTCAAATTGGTACAATCAGAATAAGGCGGCTATCGTGGAGGCGTATCGTGCCAAGGCGAAAGATATAGCAACCTATAGCTTCGGCAATAATCCGTATACGATGAAATTTGAAGATAATGCCTTTGACGGGCTGGACAAGTCTATTTATAAGGCGAAATGTCGTTGATATTAACGACTCCGGCACGTCTGGTCTTATTAACGTAAAAGGAAGTGCCTATTATCCTTCTATGATAGCTTCGTACTTTAATAGCTTGGCTCGAATGCTTGAAAAAGCGGACGGCAACAGTCGTTTGCCGAGAGAGGCGCTAGGAAAATATACAGGTGCTGTTATTCCTTCAATAGGTGTCGTATTGGAGCGGGATACAATTCCACCAATTGAAAAGGCTACCTATGTTCAAGTTAAACATATGGTAACACCTCGACTTGGCTTAGCTGCGTGGTACTTTGCGCTCCTTTGGCGGTAGTGACTATCGCTTCTATACGGCGAATGGTAATGCTACAGAAGCGCATGAATTCAACAATATGGCTAATATTTTCGGCGTTGGAGCTAAGTATCAATTAAATCATAATGTAAGTATTTCCTTCGACTATGGACAAAACCGTAGTGACTTTGGTCGCTTCATGAATGGCAATACTCATTATGACCATAAGGCTGGATCCTCTCAATTCGATATCAAGGGCCGTGACGTAGGTGGTGTACCTCATTTTTGGGCATTGCGCTTTGATGTTGGTCGTGCCGATATGAATAAACCTGGTTCTTGGAATGCCTATGTAGACTATAAATACTTTGCCCATGGTTCCTTCTTTGCTGGCAATGGTACAGAGGCTGTTCCTGACCGTTACTTAGATGGTATTAAGAGCTTTACCTTTGGTGGTGGCTATGTGCCAACTAAAGATCTTCTTTTACAAGCATTCTATACATTTGATGCAAAAGGGATCAATAAACGAGATACCTTATATGGATCTGAAAACTTTAAACTTGGGAATTATACTCGTTTCCAAATGACGTATAAATTCTAAAAATTTATATCCGATTTGTCCGAAACGTATATTTTTGGTCTATTCGGAGTAGATATGCAAGATACACTTTGCTAACATTAAAATGTGAATGATATTCAATGTCATTAATGTTGGTGAAGTGTATCTTTTTAATTTTTGTGTGGGAGATACAAGACATATGTTTAGTTATAAGTTTAGGAGGGCACAATGAACCGGTGGGGACATACAAAGCGTACCATAATCCTGTCTAGTGCAGTTGCCTTGTGGCTTAGCGCACCTCTAGTGGTTTGGGCAGATAATGCGACTGTCACTACAGATGTTGTTAATGTGAAAGGCACATGGGCAGAAGAAGAAGCAAAATTGAACTCACAGCAAGTGCAAATCATTACCAAGAAAGAGATTGAAAAGAAACAGGCGAAGTCCGTTGAAGACATTATTTTTACGCAAACAGGCGTATCTAGAACAGTTGATGCTATGGGGCGTGTGGGCGTGTCCATTCGCGGTGCAGAAGCGCGTCACACTCTTATCCTCGTAGATGGTCAACCAGTGCTAGGTGATTTTGATAAGTACTCTGGTGCGGCCGATGAAGTACAACGTTTGGGTACAGAGAACGTAGAGAGAATTGAAGTTATTCAAGGTGCGGCTAGTGCTAAATACGGATCTGATGCAGTAGGTGGTGTAGTTAATATCATCACTAAAAAAGCACAAAAGAAACCATCCGTACAATTTAATGCTGAAGGCTTGCGTCGCAAGAGCGATGGCGATGTATTTCCGTTCCAAAACTTCTTCATTCGTGCCGATTCTGGTCAAATGGGCAAGTTAAAGGTTGGTTTATCAGGTAGTAAACGAGATCTTATGCCTGTTCTAGCATCTGTTAAACGTCGTGCCTCTGGGATGGCCTTTGATTATGCAAAACATAACTTCAAGCCAAATGTACTTCGTTACTATGGTGATGCGGCAGATATCGGTCTTGTAGCGACCTACGAGGCAAATGATAAAAATAAGGTGGAATTGCGACTTAATCGTTACACGGAAGATCTTGTGCGCGATGTTAAGCACTCCGACTCCGACTTAGAGCCACAGCAACACTTCAAACGTACGGCAGATCGTAATACAGCTAATCTGCAATGGTCCTCTAGAGCTGGAAAGAGTGACTGGACTGTAGAAACTAATTACTCTCGTATTAAAGAAAATGACGTCGCCCTCATTAACTATACAGGTCGTTCCGCTTATGAAGGCTCTAATGAGTTGCGTTATATTGATAACATCGATCATCGTCAATTAGATATTCGAGTAAATGCTAATACGCAAGTCAATAAATCATTTGCTAAGCTATGGTGTTAGCTATGCTCGTGAAGAAGGTTCTGGTAGTCGCTTAAAGAGTTCTCCTAATACAAGTACGATGTACATTGATCCATGGGATTACGATAAAAGCTTGTTAGTAGACCGCCTTGATCGTCTCGTGCGACGTAAAGGCGATAATAGTGTTAAAGTTTACTCTCACATCCATGACTATAAATTCATTAATTCCGGTGGCGGCATGCCGCAATGGGATATGGATTATGAATACTATGGGGCTGAAACAAAGGCACAAAAGCCGGGCATTACGTACGATGATTATGTGAATTATGGTTTATCGGAAAGCAGACTTAGTGAATGGTCAAGCACATCGCCGAATAATCAACCCGTAACGGATGAATTTAAGAAGCGATATTATGCTTTAGAAAATCGGTTGAAATCGGAAAATCCTGAAATGGCGGCGCATCGTGCAAATATCGTAGGCGACTATTTTAAATATGGTGAGTCTAACGATCCAGAAATGCGTAAGAAAGCGCCTAAGCTAAATGGTAAGGCTTTCTTGGAAGAGTACCGTAATCGCGACCAACGCTTGACTACTGGTAGTGGTACGATTCGTAAAATAAACGCTTATATTTCTGATACATGGCAAGTCAATAAGAATTTAACATTGTCTCCAATTGTGCGTTTTGATAATAGTAGCTTGTTTGGTTCTAACGTATCTGCATCCTTGGGGTATGACATATAACGTTAACGGGTAATACACATCGCAGATTTAAAGCCAATGTAGGTACTGGTTATACAGAACCTGGTATGGGCGAATTGTGGTATAACTGGGAAATGTATGCTTCTAACCCTGTAGGGATTGGGGTAGCAAAACTCGGTTGGTATTGGGCTGGCAATCCTAATTTGAAACCAGAAAAATCAGTCAATTTCGACATGAGCTTGGAAGGTGAAAATAAAAATACATATGCACGCGTAGGTGTATTCCATAACCGTATTAAGAACTATATGTCTGTATACTTCACTGGTGATTTTATGGACTTCGCACCATATCTCAAAGGTGATGCGAAATACCAACGTGCACCGGATATGATTTACAGCTTTAAAAATATTGGTAAAGCTGAAATTACAGGGTTGCAAGCGGAAGTACAACAAAAATTCGGCAAATATTGGTCTGGTAAATTAGGTTATACATATTTACACGCCATTAACAAAAGCGATCCATCCATGCCACGTCAATTATTGGATAAACCAATGCACAAAGTTGATATTGGCATTACTTATGATAACCCTAAATCCGGTTGGAATGGCTCCATCTGGGGTGATTACTATATCAATATGCTTGATAGTAATACTCTTAATAACGGTGGTAACTACTGGCCAGATATCTTGTCTGGTGATGCAGGCGTTTATAAGAAACAAATGTATGAAAAGAAAACATTTGGCATTTGGAATGTAATGATTCAAAAACGTTTCAATAAAAATGCCATGATGTATTTCGGTATCAACAATATCTTTAACCATCGCGATGATGATCGTGCTACACAAGAACGCGTATACCGCATGGGTGTTAACCTTAAATTTGGTGGTGGCGATGGTAGTAAAACTACGGCCATCGGCAAAACTAAGAATGGTGCAAACGTTAATGCTACAGGTGCTAATATAGCTAATGGTGAAGTGGTAAATTCTGAATCTGGTGTACAAAATGTAGCTGATGTAGTTCGTTTAACTGACTTTATTCGTTCTGATTTTGATACTACTAAAGAACGTGGTATTACAATGGTTGGCGACTATAGAGCGCGTTGGATGGCACATGATGGTTCTAATAGACCGCAATCTCCATTTAGAGCAAACTCTGCCATCGGTTCTGCAAAAGCCAATATGTACGATGCTAATCGTCATAGTTTTGAACAACGCTTACGCCTTGGATTTGATGCTCGACTCAATGAGTTCACAAACCTCAAAGTTATCGGTAGCATGAGTGGCATGAGTGGAGTAGATACAAGCTGGACAAAATCTGATTCCAAAGGTCTCAACCATCAACGACTCGATACAGTTGATCTTACAAGACGCGTTAAGAAATGGGACGTATCCGTAGGGCGTTTAACTGATCCTATGGGCGTTAGTGGCTACTGGTTTGGTCAATCATATGATGGCGTTCGTGCTGTTTGGAATGGCCATGATTCTCAAGTTCGTATTGGTGTTGGTACTTTCAAACATAGTACAGGTATCACTGATTCTGCATATACACATGCAGTGCATAAAGTTATCTTTAGACCACCAACAGCAGCTGAATTGATTGGTATCAATCGTGATGATTATCCATATGATATCAACAGTGCTACAAAATCTGGTTCAGATGGTGAAAGAAAAGATTCTGATGCTCCGGCAGCACCAGATAGTCCTAATGGCATTTATGATTCGACTTATAAAGGCAAGACTAATAGCCTTTATTTCTATCAACAGCTTAAAGATTTGCAAGATGAATATGAAGCTTATAAGGCTACATTAAATCTAAATTGGAGTAATCCAAACCGCGATCAAGAAATTGAAAAGGCTAATGCTAAGTTAGCAGAAACACAACAAAAACAAGCTCAAGTTATGAGTCGTTTACAAGATATTCTTACAAAAGCGTATCCTACAGAGATGGCTGAGAAGAAATTCTCCCTCGATATTCCATCTGGTGGATATACAATGTACGAAATTACTAATAAGAAAACAGGGGAAAAACTCTATAAGACTGGTGATCTTATGTATAATGTGAACTCTCCGTTATACCCTGAATATCTAAAAGATAAGGCAAAAGGTCTAATCGTACCTACTGATAATAAAGAAGCTTTGTTGAATCCAAAGGGTTATGTTGATAAGCATGGTAATGAGATTAATCAATCCATTTCAGAAATTGCTAAATATAATGCCACAGATAATTGGAAGAATTATAATAATGGTTCGCTTGATGAGGTTTGGGTAAAACAAGCTGATGGTACATTTAAGAGATCTTATGATTACTATGGTCAACCATCTAGTGATTACGAATTTACTGGTTTCTTAGGGGCTAAGACTTATAAATATGATAGTGGTAAATACGTATTTAGCGATTATGATGCTAAAGAGGCCTTATATAAGAAGAACTTTACAATGTCCTATAACGATTATGGTGAAGGTGGTTCTTATTATGGTTGGGGCATGCCAAATGCTATGTATAACTATATGTATAATCTTGAAAATGTTGTACATGATGCAGAGTCTGAAATAAATTACCACGCGAAGCAATCGGTAAGGTCATTGGCAACTTGATCAGAACAGAAGGTGTAGTTCTTGAAAAAGATACTGTACCAGCCATCGATAAGGCCGCATTTATTCAATACAAGAAACAAATTGGTGCTCGTCTTGGTTTACAAGCTTGGTACTTACGTTCCTTTGGCGGTAAAACACATACATATTTAAATGCTAATGGAAACAGTAATGATGAATACAGCTTCTCCAATGTAGCTCATGTATTTGGTATCGGTGCTAAGTATCAACTTGGTGCTAATGCAGCTGTTACGGTTGATTACGGTCAAAATCGTTCTAACTTAGGACGTTACCTCAATGGTAATACCGTATATCAACATGAACGTGGCACAGCAGACTTTACTCTAAAAGGTCACCAAATGGGCGGCACACCACACTTCTGGATGGCTCGTCTAGATATTGGGCGTGCTGATTTAGATGTTCCGAAATCTTGGAATGCGTTCATCGATTACAAATACTTTGAACATGGCTCCTTCTTCGGTGGTAATGGTACGGGCGCAGTACCTGATCGTTATTTAGATGGTGTTCGCAGCTTTACATTTGGTGCCGGCTATGTACCGCGCAAGGACTTGCTCCTTGAAGCATTCTATACATTCGATGCGAAGGGCACTAATAAACGAGATACTTTATATGGTAGTGAAAGCTTTAAGTTAGGCGATTATACACGAATTCAAGGGACCTATAGGTTCTAATGCTCAGTCTGTAAACAGGCAGAAAGGTTACAAATATGGAAAATTTAAATTATGTCATTCACTTATTTCATAGTGGCGGGTATGTAATGTATCCATTGTTACTCTTGTCTTTCATGGTTATCGCTATAGCTGCAGAACGTGCTTTCTTCTATCGTAAGTATGCAGGCAAAACATTTGTTGTAACTCATGCAGTAAATGAATTCGCAAAACTACAACGTTGGGATGAAATCGATAAAGTCATTAAAGAGAACCCTTCTATTGCAAGTCGTATTGCGGAAGCAGGTTTAAAAAATGATTCTAGTGAAGAAGCAATGAAGACAGCTTTTGCTGATCAAATGGGGGTTGATGCAGTTGGTTTCCGAAAATATATGGACTACTTAAGTGCAACAGTTACAATTTCTCCATTATTGGGCTTGCTTGGTACAGTAACAGGTATGATTGGCTCTTTCAGTATCCTTGACTCCGGTGCGGGTGCATCTGCCATTACTGGTGGTGTAGGTGAGGCGCTTATCGCAACAGCATCTGGCTTATGTGTGGCCATAATGGCATTTATCGTATACACAATCTTTAGTCATCGTTTGGATTCCATTATTAACCAAATTGAAAATATGTGTGTAAATATTGTTACAGCTAAACGAGAAGGGTGGAAATAGTTATGAACTTGCAAAGCTTTCGTATGAAAACTAAGCCGGAATTCATGATTATTCCAATGATTGATATCATTTTCTTCTTGTTGGTATTCTTCATGATGAACAGCTTGCAAACAGTGGCTCAAAAAGCCTTGTCTGTACAATTACCACAGGCTACTAGTGCTTCTGCACCGGCTCAATTACCAGTGGTTCTAACATTAGATGCAGAGGGTCATATTACGATTGATAACAAGCCAATGAGCATTGACGATGCTGAGGCAATGGTAAAACAACGTATCCAAGAAAACCCTAATGCTAGTGTTATCTTACAAGCTGATAAACGAGCGGCTCATGGTCAAGTAGTAGCAATCATGGACATGTTAAAACAATCTGGCGTTAAACGCTTAGCTATTGCAGCTGAACAGAAAGGATAACTATGGGACTAGGCATATCATGGAAAAAAGCAGCCATTATATCCGCCGTAGTTCATCTTATTGCTCTCTTTATTGCTGTAATCTTTTTTGTAGTGGTTCCAGCCATTCAAGAAATGGATACCTATGAAATCGACCTCACACAAAGTGTGCTCGATGATGGTGGCAGTGGACATGCTGGTGGTGGCGGAGGCAACAGAGCCGATCTGTTCCCTAAACCATTGTCAGCAGATGAAGTAGCGGCAAGAACAAAGGCTGTTGTAGCAAATGTTGAACCATCTACCGCAACAGATATTCCTGATGCAGTAGATGTGGCAGCTAAAGCAAGCGAAAATAAAGGCAATACATCCGGTGATAATTCCGCTGTTGGTGGCACAGGCCCTGGATCTGGTGGCGGTTCTGGTGGTGGTCATGGTACCGGCGAAGGTACTGGCGTTGGTGATGGTAGAGGCCATGGTACTGGTACAGGTGATGGTACCGGTGAAGGTGATGGTCATGGTACAGGTAAAGCAGCGTTCAATGTAGAGGGCTTTTATGCAGCTGTAGATAGCCAAAAACAAATTCCTTATGCGGCTATTAAGCGTAAAATGAACGTAGATGTTACAATTAATGTAATGGCTAAATTAGATACTAATGGTAATTTAATAGACGTATATCCAACTAGTGGTGGGGATGAGATATTTGTAGAAGCGGCTCTTGATGCAGTGCGACGAGCGACTCCGTATCCAAATGAAACAGGGGATATACAACCAGTAGAAGTTCCTGTACACTTTGTAGTACAGGCCGATGGCGAAGATGAAGAAGAATAAATATATCTAAGTAATAAAGGAGATAAATATGAAATCTATTATTTTATATTCTTCCCTTACGGGAAATACTAAAAGTGTAGCGGAAGCAATGGCTTCCGTTATGCCTGAGGGAACACCTTGCGTTTCTGTAAAAGATGCACCTGAAAATTTAGCTGATTATGATACAGTATTCGTAGGTTTCTGGGTGGATCGCGGTACAGCGAATAAAGAAGCAGCAAAATTGATTGAAACTTTAAAAAATCCTAATGTGGTATTCTTTGCCACACTAGGAATGTATGCTGATTCTGATCATGCTCGTGAAAGTATCGAGAAAGCATCTGAATTGTTGCCTAACAAAGAAGCTCTTGTAGATGGCTTCGTATGCCAAGGTAAAATCGATCCTAAAGTAATCGAAATGATGTATAAAAATGTTCCCACCTGGATCTGCACATGGGCAAAGCCCAGAGCGCGATGCGTTACATAAAGCGGCGGAAACTCATCCAGATGAACAAGACTTTGCAAATGCAAAAGAATTTACAAAATCTGTACTTGCAAAGTTACAAGCCTAATTTCTGAAAGGGGATTGGAGTATGAGTTTAGCAAGTTTTTTTGAATCCATTCCGGAGAAACAACGAAATCTACAATTAGGTTTCAAATGCGATAATCCGATGAGTGGTGCATTTCCTCATAAACGGGTTGTTCATGCAGGCCTTAATGGTACGCTCGTTTCTCCAAAAGAAACACAAGCCGTTTGGGATACATTAATGAATGGTGCTCCTAAAAAGGGCGAAATGCAATGCGCTTACATTCATATTCCGTTTTGTAAGACAAAATGCACATATTGTGGTTTCTTCCAAAACGGTACGAGTCAAAGTGTTGAAGACCAATATATTGATGGTCTAATTAGTGAATTAAAGCTCGCTAGTGAGCGTCCGAGATTAAAAGATGGTTTTGATCCATGCCGTGTTTATCGGCGGTGGCACACCAACCTCTTTATCACCTACAAACTCTGAAAGATTGCTCAAAGCAATTAAAGCGTACTTGCCATTGGCAAACGATTATGAGCTTACCTTAGAGGGTCGTATTCACGATTTGATTCCTGAAAATCTTGAAGTTTGGATGGCAAACGGCGTTAACCGTATGTCCATCGGCGTACAATCTTTCAACACAGAAGTACGTCAAATGGTAGGCCGTTTAGATACAAAAGAAACCGTATTAGAACGGCTAGCTGCTTTAAAAGCTTATGGTCAATGCTCTGTTGTTATTGACTTAATCTATGGCTTGCCTGGTCAAACTATGGAGGTTTGGGAACAAGATTTAGCAGATTTGGTAAGTTCTGGCGTTGATGGTGCAGACCTATATCAATTAAATGTATTTGATGGTAGTGATCTCAATAAAGACATTGAAAATGGGAAGGTTCCTGCTGCAGCAACAACAGCGATGCAAGGGGATATGTTCGAATTCGGTCGACAATACCTAGATGCGCGATCTTATCGCCGATTGAGTGCCGCACATTGGAGTGCTAATAATCGTGAGCGTAGCCTATATAACACTCTAGCTAAATCGGGTGTCCCAATGTTCCCATTTGGTAGTGGTGCAGGTGGTAACGTCGATGGCTATGGCATGATGTTACATCGCGCATTAAAACCATATGAAGATATGGTAAGCCGTGGTGAAAAACCGTTTATGGCACTAATGAAACAAAGTGAATTACAACCTATCGTTAATCAAGTAGTAAGCCAACTAGAACAAGGTTTCCTCAATATTATGAGCTTAGTAAAGATGGATTCAAGATTAGATGAATTGAACTGGCTCTATAAATTATGGGAAGAACGAGGTCTTGTTGTTTATAATGGTTTACTTTACAAATTGACTGCAGCCGGTGAGTTCTGGACTGTAAATCTTACACAAAGTACATTAGAAGCTGTTGAATATATCTTGACTGGTAAGAACTCCTTCGCTGTAGAAGCAGTAGCGGCTCAGGATACAAAAACAACTTCTAAAGAGAATCCTAATCAACAAGTACGTGGCATTGGTCAAGGAAAAGCGAATATCTCTGTGCCAACGGATGAGGATTCTGAGACACAACGTAAAGAGGCTCTTATTACTAAGGCGAAAGCTGAAATTTCCAAGAGCGGTGCTTCTGGAGAGTCTGCAGAACGAATGGTGCAAGCTATGTACAATTTGAGCGCTGACGAAATTGAATATATGATGGAACGTATGATGTCCTAAACTATTATGTTACACCTCAATTCTAACAACCTCTGGGAATAACTAATTTATAATAAACAAGACATAATACGTAACATATAGGTGCTCTTTGTAGTACAAAGTAACCCCAGCCTTTGGTCTGGGGTTTACTTTTTATAGCGCGAAAGGTATTCTGTAGATATAAGACTTAAAGGGCTTTTAAAACAGTATAAGAATAGATATACAAACCTATAAGGCTATAAAAAAACTGATTACTGTTAAAAATCATAAAATTGATAAGAAAGATATTGAATCTATAAGATGTAAAGTAATATTGCTTATATAGCTAATTGTAGGCTTAGGGGGTTAGTATGAGTACATGTCCTCAAAAAGAAATAGATATATTAGGTATTGGAGCTAGTACATTAGACCGTTTTATCGTGGTTGATCATTATCCAACAGGTCGTGAGGTGCAGCAAGTTTTATCCTCGACCAACGATGGTGGTGGACCTGTAGCAACTGCCTTGGCCGTTGCAGGTAAATATGGTGCACGTACGGCCATGATTGATAGTATCGGTGACGATATGGTAGGGCAGCATATTTTAGATGATTTCAAAAAATATAATGTTAATACCGATTCTATTCATATTGAGGGACAGGCAAAAAGTGGTGTCGCTACAATCCTCGTAAAGCATAGTACTGGCGAGCGTGCCGTATTTTTTGAGCGCTCTACTGCGCCAGAGCCAGTATTTTTAGATGCTCATAAGCAATTAATTAAAGAATCTTTCATTTTACATGTCAATGGACGGCATCGACAATTCATGTGTTCTGCCATGGCATTAGCACAAGAGGTTGGTACTATTATCTCCCTCGATGGAGGTGCACAGCGCTACGATGAAGAGATGAAATCTATTACAGAGGCAAGTCATATTGTTATTGTTGCTCGTGATTATGCTGAAAAGTATACGGGCACTACTGATTTAGAAGAGGCTTGCCGTATTATTCATGAACGTGGCGCACTTATTGCAGGGGTTACGGATGGCGCTAATGGTAGTTATTTCGTATGGCCTGATGGAACTTTCTATCGCTGCCAGGCATCCCTCAAGAACATGTAGTTGATACAACGGGGGCTGGAGATAGTTTTCATGGTGCATTTCTTTCAAAGCTTGTTACATTATTGAGTGAGTTAGCCCCAGTAGAAGGGGTTAGAGACCTCTACATATGGTATAGATTTATTACAACATTGTGGACATTCTGATTTAGAAAAAGCTGCTATTTTTGCGTCCGCTGTAGCAGCTTTAAATACGCAAGGGATTGGTGGCCGTAGCCCTTTACCAAGTTTACAAGTTGTACATAAGTTAATGGGATTGGAGTAAATCAGTATGTGGCACGATATTTCCCATTCTCATGTACAACGGTACATGCAACAAAATCCCTATCGATTATTAGCGTTTAGCTTTCTAGGCGTCATGATTATAGGTACCATATTGCTTATGTTACCGATGGCGAGTGCTCAGGGGCAAACGACGGCTCTTGTAGATGCCGCTTTTACAGCCGTATCTTGTGTTTCGGTAACAGGGCTGGCCACTGTAGATACTTATTATCATTGGTCTTTATTTGGTAAGATTGTAATGGTTATCCTTATTCAGTTAGGTGGGTTTAGGAATTGTATCTTTCACAACCATAATTGCTTTGCTTCTAGGTAAACGAGTAGGCCTTAAAAATCGTGTGCTTTTGTCCGAGGATGTCGGACAGGATGGTATGACTGGATTACTACATATTACGAAAAAGTTAACGCTTTATACCTTTGCTATTGAAATTGTAGGAGGCATAATCTATACGATTCAGCTATATCCTTATATTGGACAGGCTGCATTATATACAGGTATCATGCAAGCTATTTCCACCTTTTGTAACGCTGGATTTGTATTTTTTGATAATGATCTACCGTATGCCATGGTAGGGGACATATTATTTAATATCAATACGGCCGTGCTAATTGTGATCGGTGGTTTTGGCTATTTAGCGGCCTTTGACATATGGTCACACCGTAAGGTGAGACGATTTGTTGACTTAAAACTTCACACTAAGATTATGTTAGTAGGCACAGCGATTCTTATCCTATTAGGAACTATCATTTTTTTAGGTGTGGAATGGTCAAATCCAAAAACCTTTGGGTCATTACCGATTTGGAATAAAATAATGGCCTCTTTATTTCAAGCGATTACGCCGCGTACAGCGGGGATTGCAACGGTTGATTATAATGCATTACATCCAATTACCTTGTTTGTTACCATTATTCTCATGTTTATTGGTGCTGGCCCAAACTCTACCGGTGGAGGCGTTAAAATTAGCACCGTAGCAGTAACCATACTTGCATCGCGTACCTTGTTTAATAACCGTCCAGATACAGAGATTTTTGAACGTCGTATTTCATTAGTAACCGTGCTTAAAGCCAACGGGATTATATTTTTATCGCTTCTTCTTATTTTAATAGCCACATGTTATCTGGCCTGGGATGAGCCTTATGATTTTATTCGATTGTTATTTGAGGTTACGTCTGCCTTTGGGACTGTAGGCCTTACGACGGGAATTACGCCCTGATTTATCTGAAAGCAGTAAATGGGTGCTGATGCTTGTTATGTTTACAGGTCGTGTGGGTGTTATGACCGTTATTGGTACATGGGCTCTTAGGACATCACCAACGAAGCCAATTGGGTATGCAGAAGAGAATGTATTGTTGTAATTGAGTAGAATAGTTAGCCTATCAGGAGATATAGCATGAAATATAAAACAATAGCTGTCATTGGTCTTGGACAATTTGGTACGACCATCGCCAAGATGTTAGCCTCTATGAATCATGAGGTTTTAGGTGTAGATATTAATCCAGAAATTGTACAAAAGGTTTCCCCTTATGTTACACATGCTATCGTAGCAGATACTACTGATGAAGAGGCCATTAAAGCCTTAGCTTTGAGCCAATTTGATATAGTTATTGTTGCTATTGGGGATAATATCCAGGCTAAATCTTATGACTTCGATGTTGTTGAAAGAAATGAAAATGCCTCATGTGGTTTCGAAAGCTGAAAATGCACTCCAAGGTAAGATGCTCAAGAAGATGGGGGTAGATATGGTTATCTATCCAGAATACGATGTGGCACAACGGTTAGCTCAATCGTTGACACGAGAACATGTAATGGATTACTTACAGCTATCTAAAAGCATTAGCCTTATTGAAGTTGATATGCCAAAATTTTTGGTAGGCACCTGCTTAAAAGATTCTAATCTGCGTGAGAAATATAATCTTAATGCTGTAGGGATTAGACGTGGGGAGGATTTAGAGGTCCCTCCTAATCCGTTTACGATTCTTTCAGCAGAGGAAAAACTATTAATCATAGGAAATAATTCTGATTTAGATGCATTAACAGTGTAGTAAGTATACGAAAGAGATATAAATATATCGAAAAAAATATGATATAATAAGATAGAATTCAGTATAGGCCATACGTATTCGTATGGCCTTTTAATATAGAAATGAAGGTTATTATGACAGAGGAACAATATATAACGGCGCTGACCAATAACCCACATGGGATTCGAAATATTCCAAATCCTACAGAAGCTATGCAACTTACATGTGTGGGACAAAACGGCATGTTGTTACAATATATTAAAGAACCTACTCAAAAGGTTATTGAAACGGCGCTTTCACAAGCACCACGAGCTATACAATTCGTTGAAAATCCTACAGAAGAATTGTTAAAAACCTTTAGTGGAAAAAGATTGGGCAGTTTTAGAATATATCGACAATCCGTCTGATACATTAATTCAAAGTGCGTTAGCTCAATCAGGTTGGGCTATTCGCTATATTGCAAACCCATCTGAAGAATTGCAATTAGAAGCGGTGAAGGCGAATTATGATGCCCTACAATATATTAATACTCCAAGCGAGGCTGTGCAGTTACAAGCCGTGCAAGAGAGTTACTTAGCCTTGCGCTACATTGATGAGCCTAGCGTAGCTGTACTAGAAGCAGCAGTAAAGCAAGATCCACAGGCAATGCGTCAGATTACAAACCTCACTAAGGACTTGGCCTTGCATCTATTTAAGGTAAGTGCGGCTATTGTCGGTTATATACCTAATACATTGGGTGTTACAGTAGACGAAATCAAAGCTATAATTGTAGATGCTATTTCCGGCGATACAGTTGATGAAGACTATATACGCGAGTTAATCAACAATAAAGCTATCGGTGGACGTCAATCCAAATGGCCCTATTGATATATTGTCACTTATTGATAGGTATGGTACTAGAACTGTTAAGAAAATTGCAGTAGGCGAATATTTGAGATATTAGAACGGAGATACAATGAACTTTATAGATACAATGGCAAGCGTTGAATTAGTGCTTGCTGCTAAATCAAGTACCCTTTGCTCGTTGGTGAGACTGGCATTGGTAAAACCTCTCTCGCAGCGCGCGTTGCAGAGGTACATGATTGGGAATTAGTAACTATTGACGGAAACCTCTTAAAAGAAGGTGAAATCGGTGGTTTGCCTACAGTAGAAACGGTGACTCATACGGATGGTCATGGCAATACACGGGATGTGAAAACTACAGTATACGCTGTGCATCATACATTGGAACATGTGGCACAAGCCGTAGATAAAGGGCGTCAAGTATTGCTGTTTATCGACGAAATTAACCGCGCAGAACATGCAGTTCAACAAGAGTTGATGAACCTTATTCTAAACCGTGAAATTAATGGCTTTTTCTTTAAGTGATCAAGTGCGCATCATCGCCGCTATGAACCCTGAAGATTCCTTTGATTACCAAACCATCGATATGGATCCGGCACAACAAAAACCGATTCTGTATGGCTTTATATGAATGCTGATTATATGCAATGGATTGACTGGGCTATTGGTGCTGGTATTGAAGAAAAGGTTATTGAATTTATTTCTTCCTATCCAGAATATTTAAATCAACGTCACGAAGACGATATCGATGCCACACCTCGTTCCTTTGAACGCGTGTCCGGTCTATATAGAATTTATAAGAATCAAGAGGGCACAAGCTATAGTCGCGACGTATTTATGAATGTTATCCGCGGTAACGTAGGTAAACTCATTGCGGAGGCTTTTGTAAACTTTATCGAGTCCGATCAAGAACCTCTTATTACCTTTGATGATGTATTAACAGCGGTTCAAAAACCAGGTGCTATTATGTCTATGGCTGAGCAGGTTAAAGGTGAAAGCCCAACTCGCCTTTATGTAGCAGCAAAAAATATGTTGCATCGTTTAAATCGCAATAGCAATGCGCAGGAAGTACATCACTTTGTGGAGTTTTTAACCTTGTATCCAGGGGATTTGCGCGTAGCGGTTATGAAAGATCTTCGTAACACGTATGAGCGCGTTTACGCTTATGCTATTGAAGATGACCTTTTTGTAGATACTTTCTTTGAAGCGCAAAAATAATTCTATGTGTGTAGTTAACCAAATCAAAGCTATATATAGATAATCGACTGTAGTAAATTATTAATTATTATGCTAATTGATATATGGCATATGACATATATTAAATTTGTTTTCTAAAGAAAAGGAGGTGTAAATATGCAACGAAACTTAGATAAGGACGATATACGTGATGCGTCGGATTTACTGACTCATATCGATGGCTGGGAAAAAACGGGTTCTTATGATGCGGAGGCTATCGAGGCTCTTGATCGATGGCATGCGAAACGAGAGCGCATATATCGCGAAGCAGAGGCTTTGTATACGCAAATATACGCATCCTATGAGGCCTATGTAGATAGCTATGAAGAACAACATCATAGCATGGCGCCTGAACGTATAGCGGCTGATCTTATGAACCATAATATGTCGGATAGCCATATAGGTACTATCGGTCGTGCTCTTGAAGACGTACAAGTGGAGGGGACAGACCTTTCCGTTATGCAGCAAGCGATAATGACACCTGCCTATGAGCAACGGTTGTGGAACATATTACATGATGTAAACAGTCTGCTCCTTGAAGAGGACCAATTCTTTGGTTACTTTTACTTACAAATGACTCATCGCATTCGCTTTGATATGGCCAGTGCTTTTGGTATTAATCTTAAACAGGGCGGATATGTATTATATGTAAATCCCTTTATCTTGTTACGCCAATCACCTGATGTGATGAAGGATGGTATTAAGCGTGAAGTTCTTCATATCATTTCTGCTCATTTGATGCGGGTAAAAGCACTGAGCCAAGGCTTTCACAAAACAGCAGTCCATATGGCTATGGACATGGTCGTAAACGATTACCTTGAACATGTAGACCGTGATGCCGTAACGGTAGCCAATGTAAATGCGCGCTTTGGTTTGTTATTAAAGCGTTTCCGTACCATTGAATACTATGCGAAGGCTATTGATAAGGTCATGAAAGAAAAACCAGACCTCTTTGTGCCCATCGATAATGCAGATACAGCGGTTGCTATGGAATTTGATCCTCAAACTAGCTCATGATATTTGGGATGAATCTGATTCTATTGATACAGATACGATGGACCAAATCACGGAGCGCTATATCAACGAAGCCTCAAAGGGTGATATGGAAGGCTATGTGAAAAGTCTTATTGATACATTCCAAAAAACGCGACGCGCTTTGCCGTGGTATTTTTATCTCAAAAAGTTGATGGGCAAGGTAGCGAGTGGATACAAAAAAACGACGATGCGTCGTAATCGTCGTCAGCCTGAGCGTTTGGAATTGTCTGGTACATTGCGCCAACATAAGGCAAATGTATGGGTAGCTCTCGACATGAGTGGCAGTATAACTGATGTAGAGTTTACGAATGCCTTAGAGCAAGTGTTACAAATCGTGCATGCCTACAACCATCGCATTACCGTTGTAGAATGTGATAATGAGGTGCGCCGCACCTATACGATGGAATCTGTAAAAGATGTAAAACCTCGCCTCGATGTGCGTGGTGCAACGGCCTTTACCCCTGTATTCTCTCTGGCTAATCAAAACCGTGTAGATTTACTTGTATATTTTACGGATGGCAAAGGGGAAGAGCGACTTCGAGAGGCGCCAAGGGGCTATAAGGTGCTGTGGGTGTTGACCGGTGAGAACCCTCAATTATCTTTGCATACCCCATACGGCCTGGTTCGTGAACTCGGCTATGTTGGTGTTGATGAAACTCAAGATATTGATGAGTTTGTACGCATGGCTAACCGTGGGGGCTTTTCTATGGCAAATCAAGAGATTTAGTCTATTAGAATGCAATTTTTTATGGGTTTGATCTTGAACCAAGACTATATACAAAAATGACGCAATCCTTTGGATTGCGTCATTTTTAGGTCTGTAGATTTTGTATTAGCTGTTAAGCTCAATAGAAGAACCTGGATCGATAATGAGTGCTGTTTGGTTATACTTACCTTCTACAAGACTTGTAAATACACCTGGTTCGCGGTCGATAACGGGCCATGTTTTGTAGTGAATTGGAATGGAAATACGCGCTTTTACATAAGAAGCAGCAAGAGCTGCATCTTCAACCCCCATTGTGTAATTATCACCGATAGGAAGAAGGGCGTAATCAATTTCACCAAAACGATTTAATAATTTCATATCGCTAAAGAGTGCTGTATCACCAGCGAAGTATAGGATATCTCCGTAGAAATCTACGATACAACCTGCAGCGTGACCGCCAGGGATGCCAGAGCCGTGGAAGGCAGGAACCATTCGAACAGAACCGAATTCAAAGTCGAACTTGCCACCTAAATGCATGGCGTGTGTACGACAACCGGCAGCTGCCGCTTTACCCGCTACCTCAGCAGTAGAAATAACGAGTGCATCATTTGCTTTGGCAATAAAATCTGTGTCGCCATAATGATCATCATGACCATGACTGACAAAGATATATTGGCATTTGATGTCTTCTCTTTTAGCGATATCCCATGTATTACCGGTCAAGAATGGGTCGAAAATCATGGATACATCGCCACGTGTGAGCATAAAGCAAGCGTGACCAAAATAAGTTAGTTTTGTTTTCATAGGAACACTTCCTTCCTTGTACATACAATTCTTAATTCTATTGTATAATATAATAAATGAAAATAAAACTATTGGTGATAATTTATACATAATTAGTAAGGATATATTATGGATTTAACACATTTTGATCAAGATGGAAATGCTTGGATGGTAGATGTATCAGATAAGGATATTACAACTCGTACTGCCGTGGCAGAAGGCTTTATTGCTATTAATGATGCCATTTATGAGCGTATCGAGGCGGGAACAATAAAAAAAGGGGGATGTTCTTAGTGTGGCTCAATTAGCAGCTATTATGGGGGCGAAACAGACGAGTAATCTAATTCCCCTTTGTCATCCGTTTTAGCATTAACTAAGGTAGAGGTGCATTGTACTCTTGTTGATGGTGAAAGTCCTGCCTGTACGGATGCTACACATAATCGTGCTGTTAAGGTTCGGGCTACCGTAAAAACGACAGGAAAGACAGGTGTTGAAATGGAAGCACTTACAGCGGTTCAAGTAGGACTTTTAACAGTCTACGATATGTGTAAAGCTATTGATAAAGGGATGATTATAGGCCCTACATATCTTGTAGAAAAAGAAGGCGGGAAAAGTGGACATTTTGTCCGTTCCTTTGTAGAATAATATAGATATAAAGAATAGGGGATTGAAAAATGGAAATAGTACTTTATGAGCCTGAAATTCCAGGTAATACAGGAAATATAGCGCGTTTATGCGCCGCCAATCATATGACCTTACATCTGATCAAACCCCTTGGCTTTTCTATTGATGACAAGCATGTAAAACGTGCTGGCCTTGATTACTGGCACTTGGTAGATGTACAGGTACATGAAAATATTCAAGAATTATATGAGAAATATCCTAATCGTAGATATTTCTATGCCACTACCAAAGCAAAGCATACTCATTCCGAGGTGAAATATGAAATTGGTGATATGCTCGTTTTTGGCCCTGAAACAAGAGGATTGCCTGAAAGTTTATTAGATGGTAAAGAGGATACATGCATTCGTATACCCATGGTAGATGAAGCACGCTCTCTGAACCTATCTAATGCGGTGGCAATCATAGCTTATGAAGGTATGCGTCAACTTGATTATCCAGACCTTAAGGCTGAAGGCAATTGGATTCAATCAAAATAAATAGACTTTTACAATTGAGGAATATATTATACGTATGTGTTAGGAGACCTACCAAATCTATATGACCGGTAGCGATTTTAACGGTGTTGTTTGGAGGAGGATATTATGAACTACGATAAAGCTCATGATTTAGCTCACGCAATGCGTGAATCCGAAGAGTACAAAGAGTTAATGGCTGCTCAGGAAGCAGTGAAAGCAGATGCAGTAGCAACGGGTTTGGTTCGCACATTTATGGCACAACAAATGCAATGGGAATATGCTAAGTTGTCCGGTGCTCCAGAAGCAGATGAGTTGCAGAAGAAACAAGAGGAATTGATGCCTCAAATTCAAGAAAATGCTGCAGCGACTGCTTATTTGCAAGCGCAAATGCGTTGGAGCCAGATTTCTAATGATATTTACAAAATCATTAGCGAACCAATCACTGAGGGGATGAAAGTGTTAGATCATGGCGAACAACAACCACAACATTAAGGTATTACAAACAGCTTTATTAGAAAAATTACCAAGTACACGTGTACGAGAGCAGGAGCTCCTTTGTCATCATACGACATTCAAAATTGGAGGACCTGCAGACTTATTTATTGAACCTACTACGATGGCAGAACTTAGTTTTACGCTTCGTACCATTCACGAATTAGATGTGCCTGTAACTATTATTGGTTGTGGATCTAATATTTTGGTGAAAGACGGAGGTATCCGTGGTGCTGTTGTATCAGTTCGACATATGACTCAAATCATGGACTGTAACGAAAACACATTGTGCATTGGTTCCGGGTATATGTTAAAAGATGCTTCTGAATTTGCTTGGGAGAATAGTTTATCTGGTCTTGAATTTGCTATTGGTATTCCAGGCACACTTGGTGGTGCCGTATTTATGAATGCAGGTGCTTATGACGGGGAAATGAGCCATGTAGTTACTGCAGTGAGAGCCGTAGATTTCCAAGGAAATATTAAAGAGTATGATGCATCTCACTTGGACTTTGCTTATCGTCATAGTGTATTCCACGATAATCATGAAGTTATTGGGGAAGTCATTATGACACTCAAACCAGGCGACAAGGATGCCATCAAGGCGCGTATGGATGAGTTAACAGAAAAACGTGAATCCAAGCAACCTTTGGAATATGCCAGTGCAGGTTCAACCTTTAAACGTCCACCAGGGTACTTTGCAGGTACATTGATTGAACAAACAGGCCTAAAGGGGTTGTCTGTAGGTGATGCGCAAGTGTCCCACAAACATGCAGGCTTTGTCATTAATACAGGCAGTGCTAGTGCAAAGGACGTACTTGATTTGATTGCAGAAGTACAGCGTCGTGTGTACGATAGACATGGCGTACACCTTGAGCCCGAAGTACGTATGATTGGTGAAGACTAATATCAACTAAATACTAATATAAGATTTCTTATGTAACGTTACTCTTTTTAGGGATGATGGATTCATAAGAAATCTTTTTTTATGTCCATTATAAGCGTATGATATTTATATAGTTAGTCTATATTTGGGAGGCGATGATATGAATACTTTGTTGGCCCAAGAGATTCATGATAAAGCACTAGCATGTGGGTATGACGATTGTGGTATAGTACCTCTTGATGCACTTGATTTTTATAAAGAACGAATGATAAAGCGTTTAGAAGATGTACCTGAAAGTAAAAAGGTATATGCACATAGTAATGCCTTTTTAACATTGAAAGAAAACTATCCTTGGGCACAATCTATAGTGGTTTGTACTGAATATTTTGGAGCGTATAAGTTTCCTGCTTCGCTTCAAAAGCGATATGCAAAAGGCTTACTACTATCGTTAGCTAATATCCCTGATGGGGTCGAAGTCAAACAAAGGCGATCTTTTGAAACATGGTTCAATGATAAGAACATCCGATTTATTGGTGGTGAAACAGCAAAGCCTACTGGTGTTGTTCCTTTGCGCCCTGCTTCTGTAGCGGCAGGACTTGGAATTTATAGAAAAAACAATTTCTTTTATGGACCTAAAGGCTCTAATTATGAATTGGTAGCCTATTTAATTGATCAGCCTTGTGAGTATATTCGTCATCTAGAGATACCACCATGTCCAGAGACTTGCGATTTATGTCAGCAGAAGTGTAAAACGAAGTCTCTATCTGCACCTTTTACAATGAATCCATTAACCTGTGTATCTTATATCAATACCTTTGGTGATGGTAAATTGCCAGAAGGTGTGACAGAGGATATGTTGGAAGAGTGGATATTAGGTTGTGATAATTGCCAAGACTGCTGTCCGTTTAATAAAAATCATGATTGGAGTATAGGTAAAGATTATCCTGGGCTTGATGCATTAGAACTTATACTACAGCCAGAATATATTTTGAAAGCCTCTGATGAGGAGATTATAGAAAAGTTGATTCCTAAATTCTGTTTCCATTTAACAGATAAACAAATTCCGTTGTTGCGTAAATCTGCTAAAGCGGGCGATAGAGCATAAATAGGTTGTGTCCTAAGATGAGTCAAAAGTATAATCGAATGTTGAAATTGCCATGATTAGAATAGGTGTACTATTTTGACTTTTTTCTATAGACTGCGTTATAATTAACTGTTGCCATTTTTGGAAAATATACCTGCATAGCTACTTTTATCAGAGGCTATGTGATATAGAATATACTGAAAGAATTAAAGGGAGGATCTTATGATTCGCGAAAATCTTCGTAATGTAGCGATTATCGCCCACGTTGACCATGGTAAAACTACTTTGGTGGACGCATTATTAAAAACAAAAGCCATGTGTTCCGTGAGAAATGAAAAAGGTAGCAGAACGCGTAATGGACTCCAACGACTTGGAACGTGAACGCGGTATTACTATTTTGTCTAAAAACACTGCTGTAATGCATGATGGTATTAAAATCAATATCGTTGATACTCCAGGCCATGCTGATTTCGGCGGCGAAGTAGAACGCGTACTTAACATGGTTGACGGCGTATTGCTTCTCGTAGATGCTTATGAAGGTCCAATGCCTCAAACTAAATACGTTTTGCGTAAAGCCTTAGAACAAAAATTGAAACCAATCGTAGTAATTAATAAAATCGACCGTCCTGATCAACGTGTTAAAGAGGTTGAGGACGAAGTTCTTGAATTGTTTATGGAGCTTGAAGCTGATGATGATCAACTCGATTTCCCTGTAGTATACGCATCTGCTCGTTCTGGTGTGTCCAAAACTAATTGGGATGATGAAGCTGTAAACATGGAGCCGTTATTCAAAACATTGATTGATGAAATTCCTGCACCACAAGGTGATATGGAAGGTCCTCTTCAATTTATGGTAACTACACTTGATTACGATAACTTCATCGGTAAAATCGCCGTAGGTCGTATCGTTCGCGGTAAAATGAAAACTAACCAACAAGTGGCAATCATGAACGGTGAAAGCACACGTAAAGCGAAAATCGGTCGTGTGTACACATACAATGGTTTGAATCGCGTTGAAACTGACGAAGCTGAAATGGGTGATATCATTGCCTTTGCAGGTATCGATGATATTAACATCGGCGAAACAGTAGCGGATGCTGAAAATCCTGAAGCATTACCATCCATCTCCATCGACGAACCAACATTGTCTATGGTGTTTTCCGTAAATAACTCTCCATTCGCAGGCCGCGAAGGTGAATTCGTTACATCCCGTCACTTGCGTGATCGTTTATTCCGTGAAGTAGAAACTAACGTTTCTATGAAAGTAGAAGAAACTGATTCTGCAGATGCGTTCAAAGTATCTGGTCGTGGTGAATTGCATTTGGCAGTATTGATTGAAACTATGCGTCGTGAAGGCTACGAATTACAAGTAGGTAAACCTCGTGTAATTTTCAAAACTATTAACGACCAATTGTGTGAACCGCTCGAAGCATTGACCATCGACGTACCTCAGGAATTTATGGGTACCGTAATGGAAAATCTCGGTCAACGTAAAGCTGAGTTGACTAATATGGTTGAATTGGCCGGTTATCTTCGTATGGAATTCGTAGTTCCGGCTCGTGGCTTGATCGGTTTTCGTGCACAATTCTTAACAGCTACAAAAGGTAATGGTATCATGAACCATGTATTCCATGGTTATGCACCATATAAAGGTGAAATCCCTTCCCGTACACGTGGTGCTTTGGTAGCATTCGAAAATGGCGAAACTACTCCATATGGTTTGAACTCCGTTCAAGATCGTGGTACATTGTTCGTTGGCCCTAACCAAGACGTGTATGCAGGCCAAGTTATTGGTGAAAATACACGTGAACTTGATATGGATGTTAACCCATGTAAGAAAAACATGTTACCAACATGCGTTCCAGTTCCTCTGATGAAGCGGTACGCTTGACTCCACCTCGTATCTTCTCCTTGGAACAAGCTCTTGAGTGGATCAACGATGATGAACTTGTTGAAGTGACACCTGAAAGCATTCGTATGCGTAAAACGATTCTTGATCGTAACGCACGTGCGAAAGCAGCAAAGAATAAAAAATAATATCTTATGCAGATATATAAAGGCGCTCCTTAAGGAGCGCCTTTTTATCTAATCTATAAGTATTTATCTAACATATTCTTACAAGTCATATATTCATGAAAAATAGGTGATAATTTTATCATTTATGATTATTGGGTATAAAAAAATAAGTTAATATACTAAATACGCATAATAACTTGCTGATAGGGGTATTGGTATATACGAAATATTTGTAACGCTGTATAATAATAACAAGTTTATTGAAAAAGTTATTGATTATGGAGGTTCTTATGAATAAGAAAATCTTAGCTTCTTTATTTGCAGTAGGTTTAGCTGCAGGTTGTGTGTGCTCTTCCGTTGATGCGCATGGCGTATTCTTTGCTAACCGCTTAGATGAAAAAGCGCTAGTACTTGGCGAAGGCCCTGTTGATGATGCGTATAGCCCAGAAATGGTAAAAAGCATCATTGGCTTAGATAACAATGGCATGGTAATTCCTGTACAAGTTATTAAACATGAAAAAAATGTAGTAGTTGTACCAAATGATAAATTGGGTATTACAGTAACTGACTTTGACTATGGTTATTGGACAAAAGACAAAGATGGTAAAACTGTTCATAAACCAATCTCTGAAGTACCAGGTGCTCAAAAAAGTACACATGCCATTAAATATGACGTTCACTACTGGAATGCAGAAGCAAAACCTTTCAATAATAAAGATGCTTTCATTCAAATCATTCCATCTGTTAACCCATTAACTCTTAGAAAAGGTGATACATATGAAATCCAAGTCTTGAAAGACGGTAAACCATATGCAAATGCACCTCTTATTAAAGACGTAATTAATGATCTTACTAACGAAAGCAAAGCTGATGAAAACGGTAAAGCAACTGTTGCAGTAAGTGCTAACGGCCTTAACGTAGTAGGCGTTGAAGTGGGCTTCCCAACTCAAACTAAAGGTGAGCAAAATAAATACTTCAGTGCATTGTCCTTCATCATCAATCCTGAATAATATAGGATATACTATTTACTAAGTGTGTGAAATAAACAAGACCTCCTAAGTTGGATTTAGGGGGTCTTTTTATATAATTTTTAGGGTGTACGTATAAATGCGTTCTGTGAGAGCCTCGTATTAAGCGAGGTAAGAAAGAGAGATTTTTATGAAATTACAACGAAATGTATCAGCTGTGATGGCTGCATTGGTATTAACTGGAATGACCTGCTCTGCATTTGCTACAGAAATTAATGCCACAAGCGATAAAGCGGAGGAATTGCTTGGCTTAACAATGGGGTCACCGGTACAAACACAACCAGAAGTTAAGCATATAGAAGATACCTTGACGGTTAATGTGCATGGTAAAAGCTTAACAGATACAGGTAAAACTAAAAATGTATCAGGTATTTATAATGGATTTGGATCACAATTGACGGTGGATAAAGATTTGATTGTACGCCTTAAAAATGATGCACCAGCCTCAAAAAGGGAACTCGGTCATTACTATATGAGCGCTGTGTATGCTGGTTACGGTGGTAAAGTGCCAAGACTCAGCAAGGACAATCCTGATAGAGATTATGGAGATACTAATATTCACGTCAAAGGCAATGTAGATATCGATGCTATCGGTGTCGGTTTACAAGCTAATCAACGTGGTCATATTATTGTTGATGGTGGTGGACGTATCATCACGCATCCTTTAGAAACTTCTGATACTTACTCTGTGGTGGCAGAAGAGGGTGATGTATACGTTAATACTGGCTCTGATGGTAAACATCCAGGGTCTAAAGAATTGGTCGCTGTTGGGAATGTAGGGTTAATTAATAAGGATTATGGACGTGATCCAAATCATAACGAAATGCCAACGAATATAGCATTAGCTTTTACAACACCTAATTCTAAACTTACGGGTGCTGTATTAAATGAATATGCTGAAAGCAATAAGAACCCTCATAATTCTGGTGCTGATATTTACTTACAAAATGGAGGGACTTGGAATAATGAATGGATTGGTATGGAGCGGCCTACCCCTAAAAGAGAACGTCCATCTGGGGATAATGCAGCATATCTATACAAGGGCAGTAAGGTTCGTAATCTCGTAGGTGGATCAAATCCAGCGGCAGCCGGTATCCTTCATCCTATCGATGCACGGCCTATTACAATTCAAAATTATAGCGGCTATGTGAATGCTGTTTATAAGGCCGGTGTTCCAGCTAGTGAAAAAGGAAAGGGGAATATTGTTGTTGAACATGCTGCAGATAATAGCCATATTACCTTGCAAGGCGATGGAGCTAATTTGACTAATGATGATAGCTACCGAAAGGAAATACAAGCCTTAGCTGATAAATTACAATATACTGGCAATGATAAAAAACTGAGCACAACAGTTCAAATCAATGAAGGGATTACTCGTCCAGGTGCTGTTGCAGAACTAGGTGCAGATCATTTTGACTCGCAGGGGCGTCTTGTTGTAAATAATACAACAAAGATTAATCGTGCTAATGAATCATCCTTAGTGAGTGGTTCAAAATCTGCTCTTACATCGACTGCTATGGCATGGAAGAGTAATACCAATGATTTACAACGCCGTTTAGGAGATTTTCGTTTAGCTAATACAAACCAAGGTGTATGGGCAAAATATATAGGCGGTAAATCTAAAATCACAGACGGTGCTGATGCACATATGACGTATAATGGGGTACAAGTCGGCTACGATCATAAGGCTTCTAATGGTTGGATTTTTGGCGGCGCTATTGATTACAGTACATCTAGTAATTCATATGCCAACGGTAGTGGTGATGGCAAACTTGGCGGCATCGCCTTGTATGGTACAAAAAAACATGATGATGGTCGTTATTTAGATATCATTGCACGTGGTAATAGATTATCCAATGATTATAAGCTCTACTCCGTAGGTGGACAACGTGTGAACGGTGATTACCATACATATGGCACATCCTTAAGCGCTGAATATGGTAAACGTATTAAGAAGGAAAATGGCTTCTACATCGATCCTAGTGTAGAATTTATTGTAGGCCGTTTGAATGGTGTATCCTATGATGCTTCTGTTGTCGGTGGTGGTTCTATGCATGTGAAAGCTGATGCTGTGAACTCTGCTGTAGGCAGACTTGGTATTGGCATTGGGAAAGAAACAGAAAAATCCAATATCTTCGCTAAATTAGCATTAGCGCATGAATTCTCTGGTAAGGTAAATACAACATATTCCGCACCAGGCAATCCAACAGTACAAACAACAGTAGATTTGAAGGATACATGGCTCGATGCTGAAATTGGTGGGTCTTGGAGTGTCCGTCCTAGTACATATCTATATGGTACATTCACTAAAAACTTTGGTGCTACTGTAGAAAATACATGGCGCATTGATGCTGGGATACGGCATAACTTCTAATTAAATATATGAAAAACTCTGTAGTAGCTTGAAATAGAGTTGTTACAGAGTTTTTTTATTATTGTCTTTAGACTGGTTTGCGACGTAGTCGCGAATCATAAAACCACCCGCTATGCGGGTGTGGAAACAAAAGTTATACAAAAAAATCACCTTGCTTAAGTATAATGTAGGGTGTTCAAACCGCATTATATACAAAAGAAAGATGATTTTATATGGCAACAAAGACACAGAGTCTTGCGCACATAAAAATGGTTATGTAAATACCACATAGTATTTACACCTAAGTATAGACGTAAAGTTATATATAATCAATATAGAAATAGTTTACGTGGAATATTGAGGCGTTTATGTGAATATAAGGCCGCTAAGATTATAGATGGGGAGCTCATGGCAAATCATGTGCATATGTTAGTATTAATCCCATCTAAAATAGCAATTTCATCTTTTATGGGATAGTTAAAAGGTAAAAGTGTACTTATGATGTTCGATAAACACGCAAACTTAAAGTATAAATTTGGAAATAGACACTTTTGGCCCGAGGGATATTATGTTAGTATGGTAGCTTTCAATGAGGCAACAGTAAAAAAATATATATGTGAACAAGAGTTACATGACCAAATAAAGAATAAGTTAAATGTAAAAGAATATGAGGACCCTTTTAAGGGTAGCAAGTAATACATATCCCCTTTAAGGGGATGGTTACGAGTCAATGGCTATGCGGCTTGAACGTAGTGAAAGCCAGCGCCTTTTAGGCTCTGGTTTAGTACTATGGGATTATAGACAGTGAGTAAACCACCCATTTTACAGGTGGTTCTGATTTTGGTAGACGTTAACTTGTTATATTAAATAATATAATTGTAGTATTTTTGATTACTGTTGTGAAATAAAAATTATCTGCTCTTATATAGTTGAATAGAATATGATTGAGTGAGATAATTATAAAAAGTGAATGGGTTTATATTTTAGCTATAAAATAAAGATCAAAAATAAATAATATTAAATGTGTTGGGAGATAAAAGTAGATGGAGAAGTATAGTGAACCACAGATATTTATAGTTAATAATAGAGATATTGCAAATAAATTAAGTGAATCTTATAATGTTGAAATTGGAAAATCTAGGTATAAAAAAAGATTGTAGATTTCGGTGAGTATGCCAAAACGAGATATGTAAATCTTGAGTATAAAAATAGTAGATAATTTGCATGAATATAGTGTAATTATTATTGATTTACAAAAATGAGAATGAGACTAGAAACTATATTAATAACAAGAAAGAAGTAGAGAATGCGGAATATTTATTTAAATTAAACTATCCTAATCGCATATTTAATCCGACTCCTTTAGTCTTAAATATTATGAAAGATGAAATGAGAGTTCCCACATTGAAAAATTATTTTTGCCGGATGTGATTATACAGAAACATATGATATTGTTAAAGTTTTTAGCTCAGCAAGAATATAGTCGCCCAAAAAAATTATAAATATAATGTATATGATATTATCCAATCTACTACAATTTTAAAAACTGGAAGAAAAAAATTATATCAGAAAATACTGAACTTTCAAAATTAGTAAAAAAATATGCAAAAAGAATACAAGGTAGTTTTTGATCTACCATATATAAGGGATAGTGATTCTCAAAAATTAATTATAGATCCCAAGTTTATTCCATTATTGAAGAATCAAGATGATGAAGTTATTTCCTATATAGGTTATTCTAAAAAAATTCAGGCTATGAATTATTGCTTCCGGTGTGTGATAAAAAGATGAGTTAATTGATCGTTTATTAACATCTTATTTACCAGAGAAATTACCTAAAATTTTCCCAGAATCAAAAAGAATTTGAATGGATAAAAGGTAAAGAGTTTTTGTCATAGTGAAATTTTTTTGAAATCGAGGCAAAGAGAAAAAGTACTTCAAGAAGAATATGAATCAAAAAAATTGATTTATTGAATCAAAAAAATTGATGCAGTTAATCAAAAGTATAAATTTTTGCATGATTTGCTAACTGCAACCGGCGAGGAGTTGGTACAAAGCCGTATGTAAATATTTTGAATGGCTTGGATTTAAAGATGTACAATCAATAGATGGAAGTGAGGATATTTTTTTAGAGAAGATATACAGATTTTTAGAAGATGATAAAATATATATAGTTGAAGTTAAAGGGCATTAGTGGGACGTCTACAGATTCTGAGTGTTCACGAGTTGCAAAAGCATAGACGTAGAAGAGAAAAAGAAAATCCTGATAAAACAATAATTCCTATATATATTGTGAATCATCAAAGATATATAAATCCTTCATTAAGACAAAATCCTCCGTTCAGTAGTGATCAAGTTGATTATGCAAAAGAATGATGAAAGAGGTCTTCTTACTACATGGCAGTTATATAAACAGTATAAATTGATTGAAAATAAAATATTTACAAAAAGAAGAAACTAGAGAAGCTTTTAAAGGACTGTGGGATTATATCCTTGCTACCAAAGAATTTAAAAATCCATTGGAACATATTTTAAATACTTTAAGAAGCCTAAAGCTGGAATATTGATACTTGAAAATATCAAAAATTAAAATTGGAGATAAGGTTTATGCTAAAAAGGATGAACAATGGGTATATACTAAAAATTAATAGCATTCAGGTAAATAATAAGAATGTTGATTATGCCGAAGGTGGCGAGGTAGGGATTGTTACAGAGGCTGAATTAGGAAATGGATATGAACTTTTTATAAAAATGATATAATGACTTTTTATTCTTTTCCGTAAAGTTGACAGTTGGTTTTTATATGTTTTTTTGAAATATTATTTTAGTGGTTTTTCAAGGTAAATTAAAAGATTATAACATTTCGATAGAGTGATAGGAGAAGGGTGGGTAGGAAAAATTTTTTTAAGGTGTTTGTTATGGTTAATATTTTATTCATCTGTCATGGCAATATTTGCCGTTCTACGATGGCAGAGTTTTATATGAAGCATATCGTTGAGCAGGCTGGACTAAGTGATTCTATTTATATTGAGTCTGCAGCTACATCTCGTGAGGAGATAGGGAACGACACTCATTATGGGACTAAAGATAAATTAGATGAAATGGGTATTCCTTATACTCGCCGCAAGGCACGTCAAGTGACGCTGGATGATTATCATAACTTTGATTATCTCATCATTATGGATGAAAATAACGGGCGGAACTTACGTCGTATCATTGGTGATGATGTAGATTTTAAGGTGTACAAGGCGATGTCGTTCGTTGGTGAAAACCGTGATGTAAAGGATCCTTGGTATACGGGAAACTTTGACGAAACCTATGACGATATAAGTTGTAGCTGTGATGCTCTACTAGCAGTGCTTAAAGAGAAACTTTAAGTGAAATATATATACTGATGGGCTCCTCAATGGTAGATGAAATTTTAATCTACATTGAGGGTTTTTCTATAAGCCTATCTGCCTCATATACTTTATACTATCGAACCATAGCGTAATATGGTATAATTTTTAGGTATTCATGCGCCTATAGCTCAGGGGATAGAGCGCCGGTCTCCGGAACCGGGTGCGCAGGTTCGAATCCTGCTAGGCGCACCAAATAAAAGGCTTCTCGAAATTTCGAGAAGCCTTTTTTGTATGTATTAATGGAAGAGAAATACATGGCGATATATGCATGAATTAGTTAGAAATAGATAAATACATGAGCTGAGGTGCTGATAAGATTTCGATATAGAGTTTTATATTTAATAATATCGAAATAATTTAATAAATGTGATTTGGGTAACACATTTTGTTTTGAGAATGATGTACAATAAAGATAGCTATATGAAAATCTGAACATCCTAGCCGGAACACTAGGACATATAGGGGAGCGTTAAATTACGTAGTGAATTTAACTAAGTGAATATTACTTATATATGTATCAATAGCCCATCCATTTAGGTATGTGGCTATTTAGAGGGGATAATATGACAAATAAAATACAAGAGCTTACCGTCAACGAAGTTTGGCGTGATGAGCAAGACGCATGGAACCATCGTTCCGAGTACTTTGTAGAAATGCACAAGCGCGAGGATCGCAAAGCACAGGTCACTGACTTTTTAGCCTTCTTAAAGGATGAGAATTTATTACCTGCAGCGAATGGTCGTACGCTTGATGTAGGCTGTGGTGTTTGTGATTATGCATTGGGCTTAGCTCGTGAAGGCTATAAAGCGACTGGTATTGATTTATCTGATGGTATGATTCGTGGTGCTAAACAATTGGCAGAGGCAGAAGGTTTAGATCTTAGCTTATATATTGGACCTTGGTCTGATGAAACTCGTCGAGAACTCGGTTGGGATAAAAGCTTTGACTTAGCATATAGTATCTTCTGCCCAATTATGTTTGATGTAGAAAATATTCGCGCTATGAATGATGCAAGTAAGGATAAATGCTTGTGGATTGCTTTCAGCGAACGCAGTGACGAAATGGTAGATATGCTATCTGAACATTTCTTTGGTCGTGATTCTTTCCCATGGGATGGCAAGATGAAAGAGTGTTTAGATGCAATCCATGAGATGGGGCATAATGTGAAAGTAATTTATAAAACAGTTCCTGAAACAGAGATTATGTCTCTTGAAAAGGCAGTTAATTATTTTACCATGCGACTTCATAATAATGGATGGGGAGACATGGAAGACATGAAAGAAGAGATTAGAAATCTCATTGAACCACTAGCTATTGATGGAGAAATCCATAATAAGACCGTTGATAAGGTGGCATGGGTTTCTTGGTCTGTGAAATAGGAGATTAGTATGACAGTTGATGAGAAACGTAAGTTAGAACTAAAAACTATGTACCAAATTATTGGCATCTATTGTCATAATAAGCACCACACTCCTAAAGGGCAACTTTGTGAGGAGTGTCAGAAAGTTTGGCAATATGCAGAACATCGTATAGATGTATGTCCTCATATGGAAAGCAAAACCTTCTGTAGCGTATGTAAAACGCATTGCTATGCTCCTACGTATCGTGAGAAAATACGTGAAATCATGCGCTATGGTGGACCTAGAATGTTATTTGTATCACCCATTCAAGTTGTTCGTCATATGTATTTAGAGTGGAAGGATAGAAAAAGGAACCGTACATCTTATGAAAACTGATATGATTGTAAAGACAGGCGTATTTGTAGCCTTGACGGTCTTACTATCTTATATATTTGCTATTCATACTACATTTATACATATTACCTTTGGATTTTTATCAACCGCTATATTTGGCATTCTTTATGGGCCTATGGCAGCAGGTATAATGGCTGCTATTGCCTGTTTTATAGGTATGTCCCTATTTGGGCAAGGGGTATTCTTTCCCGGCTTTATCGTATCTGAATTTCTTGTAGGCTATGTGTATGGATATTTTTTACACGGTCGTAATGTTACATTTAAACAATTACTTTTTACCGGAAACGATTGTTACTGTATGCATACATCTGATATTGAATACAATGTGGCTTACAATATTTTATAACAAAGCAGTATCTGCTATATTTATTGGACGTCTTATTAAAAAAATATCATTTGTTTCCCTTTAGAAATTGCACTGATTTTAATTGTGTATAAGGCAGTTAGCAAGTTTATGGTACAAAAAAAGCTATAATCTTACAGTATACTAAAATGCACCCCTAACATTAGATTATATGTTAGGGGTGCATTTTTATTTGTAAATATAGCCTTTTACGCGAGTGCTTTGTCCAATACAGCTTTGATTAAAGATTTTGTTTGGTCATAGCTTTCACCAGGTTGCGCCTCGTATTGTTTTTTTCGAGGTCGAACCACAAGTTTGGATAGTATTCATATGGGTGAGTTTTGAAGAGCTCATGAGCATCTTGATCTTCAACCCAGTTGATGTGAATATCTGCGTATGCAGGATTTTCTGCAACGAGTTCATCGATAGCACGGAATGCATTGGCGCAATAAGGGCAACCGTTTAAATGGAAACCTAAGATTTCTTTCATGATATTCAGTCCTTTCAAAATAGAATCTACATATATTTCTATAATTTGAGATTTTTATACATATTCATGTACCACAACATATGGTACACTACTGAGTATAACATATCTAGATAAGATATTCAATTTTTTAGATATATCTGATGTCAATATTGAGAATTCGATATGCATGCATTATATAAATAAGGAGATACCTATGATTTCAGGCGCACAGTATTTGGTAAAAGCCCTTCAAGAGGAGCAGGTAGAGTTTTTATTTAACTATCCTGGGGCCGCAACCATCGATATCATGGATGAATTATATAAACAAGATCAAGTAAAGGTTATTTTGCCTCGTCATGAACAAGCCTTAGCTCATGCTGCAGATGGCTATGCTCGGGAGTACTGGTAAAGTAGGGGTGTGTATGGTAACCTCCGGTCCAGGTGCTACAAATCTTGTGACTGGTATTGCCACAGCGTATGCAGATAGTGTGCCCCTCGTTTGTATTACTGGACAAGTTGATTTAGCCTCATGGGCAATGATGCTTTTCAAGAGGTAGATACTGTTGGCATCGTCCGCAATATTTGTAAATATGCCGTTACTGTTCGTGACCGTAAAGATTTAGGTCGTATTTTGAAAGAGGCCTTTTACATTGCTCGCACAGGTCGTCCAGGCCCTGTTGTAGTAGATATTCCTAAGAATATTCAGAAGGCTATGGGGTCAGATGAATATCCAACAGAGATTAATATTCGCGGTTACAAACCAAATACCACTGTTCACGTAGGTCAAGTTAAAAAGGCCTGTTCTATTATTAGTAAAGCTAAAAGGCCTCTATTCCTATTAGGCGGTGGGGTAAGTATTAGTGGGGCCAATGACCTTATGATGGAGTTGGTTGAAAAAACAGGGATTCCTGTTGTAACAACCTTGATGGGAAAAGGTGCTATTGATAGCCGTCATCCATTGTATCTTGGTAATGTAGGGATTCACGGTGGCTATGCCCCTAATGTGGCTATAACTGACTGTGACGTGATGATTTCTATTGGTACGCGCTTTAATGATCGTATTACCGGTAAACTAAGTACCTTTGCACAAAATTGTAAGATTATCCATATTGATGTAGATGCGGCATCTATTTCTAAAAATATTAAGGTTGATATTCCAATCGTAGCAGATGCTAAATTGGCTATCGAAAAAATCTTAGAATATATTGAACCTCACGACCTTGGCGAATGGCCAAAAACAATTACAGCAACTTAAGGCAGAGCGTCCTGTCACTCAAGCTGACGAAGAGGGGTTAACACCTCAAACTGTTATCGAGTACATCAATCATCACTATGAACATCCTATTGTTACAACCGATGTGGGTCAAAATCAATTGTGGACTACCCAGTTCCTTGATGTGAAAGGTCAATATCAAATGTTGACGTCTGGTGGCTTAGGGACTATGGGCTATGGTTTTCCTGCTGCATTAGGGTGCGCAAATGGGAAATCCAGATAAGCGTGTTTTTGCCATCTGTGGTGATGGTGGCGTGCAAATGAATATCCAAGAGTTTGCCACTGCTATGTACTACCGTTTGCCTGTGACGTTAATTATTTTAAATAATGGCTTCCTCGGAAATGTACGCCAATGGCAGCAATTATTTTACGATAAACGTTACGCTTGTACGAACTTGATGATGGATGAAAGTGCCATTGTTACGCGAGACATAATCGACAATGATGAGTTTGAGTATGTACCGGATTTTTGTGAAATTGGCGGAAGCTTATGGCGCAAAAGGCAATGCGTATTACTAAGGTAGAGGACATCGAAAAAGGGTTCCAATTGGCAGATACTTTCAAAAATGGTCCAACCCTACTCGAGTTCATCATTCCAACGGAGCTCAATGTGTTGCCAATGGTACCAGCAGGTAAGTCTTTAAGTGATATGTTGTTGAAGGATAAAAAATAGGAGGGGCTATGGAAGTACAAATGAAAAAACGCTGTATTTCAGCGTATGTAGAAAACCAAATCGGTGTACTAGCTAAGATTTCAGGCCTCTTTGCAGGCAAAAATTATAATCTTGATACATTGACGGTAGGGGAAACTGAAGACCCTACCATGTCTCGCATGACTATTGATCTTACTTGTGATGATTTGACGTACGAACAAATTATTAAGCAACTAAATCGCAGTGTGGAGGTTATTAAAGTTATCGACTTTACTGACATGCGAATTACGAAAAAAAGAATTACTATTTATCAAGGTCAATAGCTGTAAAGAAGCGGACAAACAAGAAATTTTCCGCATTGCCCAAACCTTTGATTTGTTAGTTGTGGATTATAATCGTAAATCTGTACTTGTTCAATGTGTAAAAACTGTATCTAAAAATAATGATATGATTGCCTTATTTAAAGATATGTTCGTGAACCGTATTGAAGTCGTGCGCGGTGGTAGTGTTGCCATTGAAGCCTTATCCACACCTGACAAATAAGGTGTGTACTCTAAATGTACTTTTATAAGCGTTTTAGGGTCTATTCAAATATATATACATGTATTTGAATAGACCTATTTTTGTAGCTTAAAAGCGTGTATAAATTAATATGATATAATGTCTATATCGACCATTATTGATATAGAGACTTTGGTTGTGTGCCAAGGTCTTTTTATATAGGAGGTACTATGAGTTTATTAGATGATATTTTTAGCCCACAATAGAGAATATGTAGAAGATCAAAATACAGGTTATGTAGATACAGATACAAAGTGTAGTAAAATGCCTAGTCGTGAAATGGCAATTGTTACATGTATGGATACACGTCTTGTTAACTTCTTAGAAGATTCCATGGATATTGGGCGCGGTGAAGCGAAAATCGTAAAGACTGCAGGTAACTGTATTACAGGTCCCTTTTGATGGCGTTGTACGTAGTTTACTTGTTTGTATTTATGAGCTAGGCGTTAACGAAATCTTTATCATTGGTCATCACGAATGTGGTATGGCAAAAACTACAGCAAAAGATCTAACAGAAAAAATGTTGGCTCGTGGTATTGCACCAGAAGCGATTCACATGGTGCGAAAAGAAATGGAGCGTTGGGCTGATGGTTTTACCCATCCTGCAGAGAATGTAGAAGAAACAGTAGACGAATTGCGTATGAACCCTTTAATTCCTAAAGACGTGCCAATTCATGGTCTTATCTTCCATCCTAGAACGGGTGAAATCGAAGTCATTGTTAATGGCTATACACAAATGAAACAATATTACGAAAAGAATTAGAATTATATGAACAAAAAAAGATTAATTATATCCGTACTGACCATTATTGCCTTGATCTGTGCTGTTGTAGGTGGATATGTCTATAAGGATGCCATACAGAGTCGCATAGCTAGAACGGCTGCCGTTGTAAGTGGACAAGATATTAAGCCACTCCTAGATTCTGAAGGCCGTTATATTCGACAAATCGTAGCTCAAGATAACAGCACGAGTCGTACTATTATGTGGCAATCAGATAGCAGTGAAGCTGATGCGGTAATAGAGTATCGTCTTGTTGGATCCGATACGACTCAAACGATAAGAGCTACAGACAAAGCTTTTACCGATGATGGTAGTACTACCTATATCCATGAGGGGACATTAACTGGTTTGGCGCCTAATACTAATACGAATATCGAGTTGGTTATGGTAGTGATCGCCGTAGTGATTGGTACTCCCTGGAAACGGCTGGCGCCAGTGTGTATGATGTTCTTATCTATCCAGACTCTCAGTCGGGGGATTATTCTCAGTGGGAAGAGATTGTAAAGGACTCAGCACATCGTAACCCTAGGACAGCCTTGTATATTAGCATGGGTGACCTTGTAGATAATGGAGAGCATGCCTATCAATGGCGCACTTGGTTAAATTCCATTAGACCGTTGAGTGCTAATGTGCCGTTAGCAACGACATTAGGCAATCACGAGATGTATACATTAGATTGGAAAATGCGCGAGCCTTATGCGTATTTGAATTACTTCGCAGTACCGCCTAATGGGAATGAAATTTTTAATCGTCGTTATTATTCCTATGACTTCGGTGATGTGCATTACGTTGTATTAGATACAATGTTATATGAAAGCAATCATGAGGATAATCATGATACTCATCATCCTGATTTGTACGATGTAGAGGTTCAGTGGCTACGTCAAGATTTAGCTGCTAATACTAAAAAGTGGACTGTAGTCCTCATGCATCGTGATCCATTCCAATATGCCTTTGACAGACCAGGCGCAAGTCGAGATGTAGGTTTCGATGATGAGGGCGTATTATTTATGCCTATCTTCGATGAGTTTAACGTGGACTTAGTATTATCTGCTCATTTACATACATATCGCAACCGCGGTCATGTACGAAACTTTGATCGAAATCCAACTGGTCCACTATATATCCTTACAGGGATAGCTGGTGATGCACGACGTCCTAAGTGGAAGCAACATCCCTTAGATGTATATGTAGCACCTCAGCCTGAAACGAATAATTATATGTCTATGACCGTAACACCAAATAAGCTGATTATAAAAATCATTTTTTTACCTGATGGTACTCAGCTTGACGAATCAGTCATTGAAAAAAATAAGAAAAAGACACCTTCTTTGGAAGGTGTCTTTTTTTCTAATCAAAGGTAGCAAGAATCTATGAGTAAAATTGATTTACAATATAACAAATAAAAATACAGTGAAATTTGTATAAAATACTTGCTAATTATGGTAGGTAGTATTATAATACGTGTATAGATTATAAAAAATACACAAAATATGTATAAAAATATACATACAGTGTATAAAGGAGATAGAGTAATGAATGCATTACAAGATTTAATAAAAACTTATGCCTCCCAATATAAAGAACAAGTTGTGGAATGGCGCCGACATATTCATAGTCATCCAGAATTGTCAGGTGAAGAAAAAAATACCTCTTTATTTATTCAAAAGGTGCTTGGTGAACTAGGAATTCCCTTTTGTAAACGATATTTCTGATTATGCTGTTATCGGTAAAGATAGAAGGTGCTCATACAGGCCCTGTTATTGCATTGCGTGCCGATATGGATGCGTTACCCATACATGAAATAACAGGCTTGCCCTTTGCTTCACAAAATGAAGGTGTTATGCATGCGTGTGGTCATGATAGCCACATGGCAATTTTACTTGGTGCAGCGGCGATTCTACAATCTATTAAAAATCAATTACATGGGACGGTGAAACTCGTATTCCAACCTTCCGAAGAAGAAGCTTTATTCCCAGGGGCTCAAGGTATTGTCGATAGTGGCATCCTCGACGATGTGGATGAGATATATGGACTTCATGTGTGGCCTCAATTGCCAGTGGGAACTGTAGGTCTTAAAAAAGGTAATCTTATGGCTGCATCCGATCACTTCCTCGTACACATTAAAGGGCAAAGCTACTCATGGTGCAGAACCTCATAATGGGGTAGACGCAATTGTAGCAGCCGCAAACTGGATTGTAAATGTGGAATCCATGGTGGCTCGCGAAACGAATCCCATGGAAAATCTCGTGTGTACAATTGGAGTGATTAATGGTGGTGATCGATACAATGTGGGCTGTGGTGATGTGTATCTTGAAGGTACTTGTCGTACCTATGAACCAGAAAAACGTGATTATATTGAGCGACGTTTGGGTGAAAGCTTACAGGCCCTAGATGTGATGTTTAAAACGGAAAGCACTTTGGATTATAAACGTGGTCATGGTGCTACTATCAATAATCCAGAGGCCATCGATTACGCCACATCTATCGTAGAAAAATATTTTGGTAAAGAAGCTGTGGTCCATCCTGAATTTCCGTCTATGACGGCAGAAGACTTCTCGCCTATCTTCATAAAAATCAAAGGTGCTTTTCTTTGGTTAGGCACTGGCTTTGAAGGTAATCCAGCCTTGCATAATGCAGCTTTCACCATCGATGAAAGTATCCTTGAACCTAGTATAACAATGATGGCAGCTATTGCCGCCGAATATTTACAAGAAAAGTAGTTAAACACATAGTTTGAAATAAGAGGTTATCATGAAAAGTTTACAACATACATCATTTAAAAACAATGCTTCAATACGCACCAGAAGAAATTAAATACTTTCTTGGACTTAGCAGCAAAATTAAAAAGCCGATAAAAAAAGTGGGCAAAGAAATCAAAAACATTAGTAGGTAAAAAACTTTGCATTAATTTTTTTGAAAAAAAGACTCAACACGGACGCGTTGTGCTTTTTGAGGTAGGGGCTGCTGACCAAGGTGCTCATACAACATATCTTGGCCCTACAGGTTCCCAAATGAATAAGAAAAGAATCCTTAAAAGATACAGCTCGTGTTCTAGGATCCATGTATGATGCTATCGAGTTTAGAGGTTTTGATCAAGCCGATGTAGATACATTAGCTGATTATTCTGGCGTACCTGTTTGGAATGGGCTTACCGATATGGATCATCCTACACAAACATTAGCAAATTTCTTAACCATACAAGAAAATATCGATAAACCGTTGAATAAAATTTCCTTTGCTTATGTTGGACACGGTCAATCAAATATGTGCAATGCCTTGATGAGTGGTGCCGTTAAAATGGGGATGGATTTCAGACTCATTGGCCCTAAACAATACTGGCCAGCTGGTCCATTCTACGAAGAGTGCTTAAAAGTGGCTAAAGAAACGGGTGCTACTATTACTTGCACAGATGATGTAGCTGAAGGCGTTAAAGGCTTAGATGTTATTTACACTGGTGTGTGGGTAACGATGGGTGATACTTACGATATGTGGGAAGAACGTATCAATACCTTTAAACCATTCCAAGTAAATGCAGAAATGATGGCATTAACTGGCAATCCAAATACTAAGTTCTGCCACTGTTTACCTGCGTTCCACAACACAGAAACACAAGTGGGTAAAGATATTTATGAACGGTTTGGCATGAATGGCATTGAGGTGACCGAAGAGGTATTCGAAGGTTCAAACTCTTTAGCGTTTCAAGAAGCAGAAAATCGTCTCCACACGATTAAGGCAGTTATGGTTGCCACCTTTGGAGATTATCCATTGAAATAAATTCATCCTCCTAAATGGTGATGAATCGTATAGTTTGTTTTCTATTTATATTGGATAAAGGGCTATATAAATAGGTGTGAGTCACCAATAGGTGAGAATTGAGGTTTATTATGACACCCCATAGAGTATTTATTGTTGGTCATGAAGGCACAACTGGTCTTAGAATTCATGAACGATTATCCGATCGAAAAGATATAGAACTCTTAGCGACTGCTGATGAGGATCGCAAAAATGTAGAGGCCATTAAAGTGGTTGCAAAAAAAGCGGATCTTGTATTTCTTTGCTTACCTGATGTGGCATCTAAGGAAATTATGGCCGCTATTGGTGATTTTCCATGTAAGGTTATTGATACTTCTACAGCGTTTAGAACTACAGCTGGTTGGGCATATGGGTTCCCAGAACTTGGTGAAAGCTACAAAACAGCTATTGCAACTAAAAAACATATTGCAAATCCTGGCTGTCATGCGAGCGGTATGATTGCTTGTATAGCGCCTCTTGTAAAAGCAGGGCTCGTGCCAGTGGATTATCCTTTCACCATTACATCCTTAACAGGCTATAGCGGTGGTGGTAAAAAGATGATTGGCCAATATGAAAGCAATCCAAAAGACTATTTCCTTTATGCTCCTCGTCAATATGGGCTTGGTCAAGAACATAAACATTTACCTGAAGTACAACATGTATGTGGCATTATTGAAGCACCAATTTTTATGCCAATCGTTGATGACTACTACTCTGGGATGGAGGTTACCGTAGGTATTCATAGTCGTTTATGTCATAAACCTGTGTGCATTGATAAGGTACAACAAACGTTAGAATACTTTTACAAAGATAGTACAATCGTTACAGTTGCACCATTTACTGAAAATAGCAATAGCGGTATGTTAAACGCTAATCAATTGAGCAATACGGACAGTATGAAAATCTATGTCACTGGTAACGATGAACGCATCATGGTTCACGCCATTTTCGATAATTTAGGTAAAGGTGCATCGGGTGCCGCCGTTCAATGTATGAATATTGCATTGGGTTTATCAGAGGATACTGGTTTAGTATTAGGTTAGAGAGGAATCTATGAAGAATGTAACAAATGCAATGCGGGCGCATATCTTAACGGCGGCCGTTCCATATATAAAACAATACACAGATCAGTACGTTGTCGTTAAATACGGTGGCAATGCCATGGTGGATGAAGAGTTAAAGAAATCTGTTATGAAGGATTTACTATTACTTCAATTAGTGGGGGTCAAAGTAGTCCTTGTTCATGGCGGTGGCCCAGCTATTAATAGTACTTTAGAGGCGATGCAAATTAAATCACATTTTGCTAATGGTCTACGAGTTACCGATGAAGCAACAATGGATGTTGTACAAATGGTGCTAGCCGGCAAGGTGAATAAAGGGCTCGTGGCGGATTTAACGGATCTTGGTGGCAAAGCTGTTGGCCTCTGTGGCGTAGATGGCAACATGATTCAAGTTCATAAACAAAACGAAGAACTTGGTTATGTAGGTTATATTGATACTATTGATACGAGCATTATCCATGACGTAATTAGCCGTGGCTATATTCCGGTTATTTCTTCTATCGGCATGGGAGCCGATGGCAAGACCTACAATATTAATGCGGATACGGTAGCTGCGAAAATTGCAGGTGCCCTCAAGGCGGAAACCATGGTAGCTATGACCAATATTGATGGTGTATTGCGAGATGTGCATGATCCAGATTCTTTAATTTCTAAAATTACGATGGCCGAGGCCGCTCAGTTAAAAGCGGATGGTGTCATTGCAGGCGGTATGATTCCAAAGGTAGATTGCTGCTTAGAGGCCATAGAAGCTGGGCACAAAAGGTATTTATCATCAATGGTGAAATTCCACATGCCATTCTTATCGAGTTATTAACCGATGAAGGCCTTGGCACAATGTTTGTTGCTTAATATAGTAGACATAATACTGGTAATCATCTATTGGGTATCTTTTACATAGATAGACGACGGCATGACCGTACATTTGGAGGATATAATGAGCAATGCAATCGATTTTGAACAACAAGATAAAGAATATATAGCCAATACGTATGGTCGGTTCAACGTATGCTTTCAGAAAGGGAAGGGTTCTCTCTTGTGGGATGTAGAGGGTAAAGAATACATTGACCTTGGCTCTGGTATTGGTGTAACGGCTTTTGGTGTTGACGATGATGAGTGGACTGACGCTGTTACTAAGCAGTCTCATGCGTTGAATCATATTTCTAATTTATACTATTCCTTGCCACAGATTGAACTAGCGAAACAGCTCTGCGCGAAAACGGGGATGAAAAAGGTGTTTTTCTCTAACTCTGGTGCGGAGTCTAACGAATGTGCTATTAAGGCAGCTCGTAAATATAGCCATGATAAATACGGCGAAGGTCGTCATGTAATTGTTACCTTGGTCAATAGTTTCCACGGTCGTACTATTACTACCTTGTCTGCTACAGGACAAGATGTATTCCATCAACATTTCTTCCCATTTACGGAAGGCTTTATTCACACTCCGGCCAATGATATTGATGCGGCTTTGAAAGTCCTTGCTAATCCAGCTGTTTGTGCTATCATGATGGAACCTATCCAAGGTGAAGGTGGGGTTATGCCCTTAGATAAAGAGTTTGTCCAAGCGGTAACAAAATATGCGCATGAACACGATCAACTGGTACTTATCGATGAGGTACAAACTGGTAATGGTCGGACTGGTAGTCTATATGCATACCAACAATTTGGCATCGAACCAGATGTGGTATCTACTGCAAAAGGCTTGGCGGGAGGTCTACCAATGGGGGCTACTTTGTTCAATGAAAAGATGCAGTACGTTTTAAATGCTGGTGCCCACGCTACTACCTTTGGGGGAAATCCAATCTGCGCGGCTGCAGGGAACACTATTATTAGCCGGTTAACTCCTGAATTTCTCGATTCTGTAAAAGTAAAAGGGGAATACGTAAAATCTACCTTAACTGGTAAACCTGGTGTCATTGGTGTTAGTGGTATGGGGCTCATGCTCGGTATTGAGACTACAGTAGATGCAAAAGCTGTCATTGCAAAATGTTTAGAAAAGGGCGTAGTATGCTTATCTGCTAAAAATAAGGTACGACTTTTACCAGCCCTTAATATTCCACAAGAACAATTAGAAAAAGGCGATACGTATTTTTGGCTGAAGTGATTGAAGAATTAGCTGCAAAATAAGAATTCGTCTAGCTTTCATAAATATTGTTTACTATAGTTATGTAACATTGAACTATGGAAATAAACCGATGATTATATAGACTTTAGTCCGTATTCATGTTACCCTAGAAGAAACAGTCTATATTGGAGGAGTAAATATGAATACAGAATCCTTACGTAATGAAGTATTGGTTCCGGCGGTAGCAAAAAACGTTGGACATTGCTGCAAAAGCAAAACCTACAAAAGAAGAAATTATCACAACGGCGAAAAATCACCGCTGCTGTGACAGTTGCAACAGCTGTTGTATCCTTAGCGGTACAAGCAGTATTGCGCAACCGATAAGAAACTGAGAAAAACGACATGGCGCTGCCTGTCGTTTTCTTTTATATTTATCCTGTTATTCCCCTAAATAAGGGGTTTTTCTTGGTGCAAGTAGGTTGTGTATTTATAAATTCGTAGACTGTATAATCGTTATATATTAGCGATGCATATTGATATGTAATTGATATACTGATATTAGAGGAGGCGATACGATGCATAGTCGCGATTTAATAGAGCAATATAAAAGCTACGTTCAAGATTGGCGTAGATATTTTCATAAACATCCAGAGCTCAGCAATGAAGAGTTTGAGACGACAAAGATTTTTGGCTAAAGAATTAGAATCGATGGGCGTAGAGGTTCATGTAGATACAGAGCGTGGTATCGGCTTGATCGGTATCATCCATGGTGCTAAGCCTGGAAAGGCTATCGCGTTGCGCGCCGATATCGATGCATTGCCTGTTTATGAACATAATACAGTGGACTATAAATCTGAAGTAGAGGGTAAAATGCATGCTTGCGGTCATGATGGACATATGGCTATTTTATTAGGTGCGGCTAAAGATGCTAATGTCTATGAAAGACCGTATTGAAGGCGATGTGTATTTAGCATTCCAACCTGCGGAAGAAACTGGCGCAGGGGCTCCGGATTTCATCAAGTTTGGTGACTGGTATGATAAGGTAGGCGCTATCTTTGGTGGTCATGTGTGGATCGATTTGCCTGCCGGTCTCGTATCTGTTGAGGAAGGCCCTCGTATGGCTGCGAGTAGCCAGATTACTATTAACGTAAAAGGAAAACAAGGTCATGGTGCACAGCCACACCAGGCGGTCGATGCTATCGTGGTGGCTAGTGCCATCGTTATGAATTTGCAAACCGTAGTGTCTCGTAATGTTAGCGCGTTAGACTCTCTTGTACTAACTATTGGGAATATTCATTCTGGCTCTGAATGGAATGTTATCCCTGGTGAAGCTAAAATGGGGGACCATTCGATTCTTTGATCCGGGCCAAGAAGAGTATTATGTTGAATCCATACGCCGCGTAGTAGAACATACGGCTGAAGCCTATGGCGCGACTGCTACATTAGAATATGTAAAAAAAGTACCCCCTACTATTAATGATCCTGAATCCAGTGAACTTGCAGAACGTGTTGTTATTGATACATTAGGTAAAGACAAACTTTCTAAGATGCGTAAAGTAATGCCGGGGGAAGATTTTGCATGGTATTTACAAGATAAACCAGGATGCTTTGCCTTTATTGGTATTCAAAACCCTGATGTAGAAGCTACCTTCGATCACCATAATAATAGATTTAATATGGATGACTCCGTACTATCTGCGGCATCAGCGGTGTATGCGGAATATGCCATTGCTTGGTTACAAGAAAATAAATAAATTTTAATCTGATAAACCCCTTTTACTTTTTTTCGTAAAGGGGTTTATTATATTCCAATATTAGTCATATGTAATTAAAATGGTTTCCTGTAATAGCGCATATTTTAGCGCTTTGCGGATAAAAAGGACCTTTCTTCGCCGGACGGTTCTAGAAGCCAGAAAGGATGTAATGAACGATCAAGTTTCTATTTCAACAGCAAATATTCGTGGTGCTTTTGGGGCATTTTTTATCCCCGGCATGTACACAGCTTTATGGGCTGGTTTTTGTGCCATATTTAAAAAGCAAAAGCTTAGTATTGGTGAAGATGTATTAGGTTCCATGATTTTGTTGCTCGGTGTAGGTTCTTGTTTATCCATGGCTATAGCAGGTAAGCTTGTAGAAAGCTTTGGGTGTAAGAGAGTCGTTTTGTTAGCTAGCTTTATTGGTATGGTATCTCTTGCCATCGTTACTATGTGTCCTACTATTGCTACAACAACAGTAGCCCTGTTCTTTTTTGGTATTGGTGTAGGCCTTAGTGGTGCTTCTGCTAATTTACAAGCTATCCTAACAGAAAAGGTGAGCAAAAAACATTTAATGGGCGCCTATCACGGTGGCTGGAGTTTAGGTGGTTTTGCTGGTGCCGGTGTTTTACTTGTGCTTTTAAAAATCTTATCGCTGCCTGTTAATCAAAGTATTTGGGGGCTTCTCATCGTACTATTTATTGCGATGGTTGTAGTTAGCTAATTTATGTTGACCTTTGGTAGTGATCCAAATGCAAAGGTTACTAAAAAATCTAAAAGCCCATTGTCCTTTCATCCAATCGCTCTTATTTTTGGTTTATTGTCCTTTGTTTCTTACTTGGTAGAAGGTGCTGTAGGGGATTGGAGTGCATTATATTTATTTGAAGATAAAGGGATTGTTATTGAAGAGGCTGTTATGGGTGTAATGCTCTTTAATGGTACTATGTGTATAGGCCGTTTGCTTGGTAATAGATTAGGTAAACACTTAACATCAAAGCAAGTTGTTGTTGGTGGCTACTTACTTGGCTCTATTGCGATGGGGCTTATCGTGTTCTTGCCAGGTCATGCATCCATGTATACTTACTTATTATTGGGTATTTCATTAGCTATGATAGTACCAAACCTATTCTCTGCAATGGGGGAACAAAATGTCATTCCTATGACACAAGCGGTCGCAACATCCACAATGCTCGGTTATATGGGGATTCTGATGGGACCTGCCTTGATTGGCTTCATTGCGCACGGTACAAGTCTTACAGTAGCATTTATCGTATTGACTACATTGCTTGTTGTAAGTGCAGGTATTGGTAAATACGCATACCATTTAATGAGTAAAGACTGTGGTCTTAGTGAAGAACAAATTTAATAGTCTATAATTAAGGAGCTACGATTTTCGTATCGTAGCTCCTTTTTCATATTTTTATATTTTATGTATTTTCACGCATTAAAAAAAGCCACAGGTTTTGAACCTGTGTCTTTTAGCATTATTATATATTGATTAGATTAGCGATCGCCATTGAAGATAGAGTTTTTAACAAGTACATAGTCTACTTTGCGAATGGCTTGTAGAGTCGTACCGCCAGCGTAAGAGATAGCGGATTGTAAATCTTGTTCCATTTCAGTTAATGTATCAAAGATAGAACCTTTGGAGTCGATGAAGATCTTTTTGCCTTCTACGTTTTTGCGCTCACCTTTTTGGAACTCAGAAGCGGAACCAAAGTATTCTTTTACAGCTTTGCCGTCAACGATTTTTTCTTCCCCTGGGGATTCTTCATGACCAGCAAATAGGGAGCCAATCATAACCATGGTAGCACCAAAGCGAATGGATTTTGCGATGTCGCCATGGTCACGAATACCGCCGTCAGCGATGATAGGTTTAGTAGCTGCTTTTGCGCACCAGCGAACAGCAGCTAATTGCCAGCCACCAGTACCGAAGCCGGTTTTCAATTTTGTGATACATACTTTACCAGGACCGATGCCTACTTTAGTCGCATCAGCACCAGCATTTTCTAGTTCACGAACTGCTTCTGGAGTGCCTACATTACCAGCGATAATAAAGGTTTCAGGTAAGTTCTTTTTTATGTATTGGATCATTTCGATGACCGCATTGGAATGACCATGTGCAATATCAATAGTGATATATTCTGGGGTTAAGTTTGCTTTCTTAAATTCATCAACTAAAGCAAATTCTTCAGCTTTTACGCCGATAGAAATAGAAGAATATAGGTTAAGGTCGTGCATGCGTTTTACAAAGTCCATACGACGTTCTGGTTGGAAACGATGCATGATATAGAAATACCCTTCACGAGCTAATTTTTCAGCCAACTCTTCGTCGATAATAGTTTGCATATTAGCAGGTACTACTGGCAAGCGGAATGTGCGTTTACCTAATTTTACATGTGTATCACATTCGCTACGACTGGAGACAATACATTTGTTAGGAATCAATTGCACGTCTTCATAATCAAAGATGTTAGTTGTATTAATCATAGTTTCTATATCTCCTTCGAGTATTACATATTGAACCTGTACCATTATACAAGAGACTCATAAAATTTTCAATACGTTCCGAATATTTTGTTTGGTGTAAGGGATAAACTGTAGTACAATACAAGTAGATTGTATAAATAATATATTCATTTATAGATATATGGTAAAAGGAGGTTGATTAATGTGGAACAGTCTAAAACCCGTATGCTTGCTGAAGCTGGCGTAGCAATTGCCATTGCTCAAGTGTTGTCATTTATTACGATTTTTCATATGCCACAGGGGGGCTCTATTAAGGCGGCAGCTTTGGTACCACTCATGATTTACGCATATCGTTGGGGCGGAACACGAGGTATCTTCGTAGGTGTTGTATATGGTATATTACACTTTATTTTAGGCTTTAAATCATCTGTTCATTATTTAAGTATTATATTAGACTACCTGGTTGCTTACGGTGCTATTGGCGTTTGTGGTTATTTTAAAGATTCTCTTTCTGGACTTATCACTGGATCCATCGTAGGTATTGTATTGCGTTGGGGAGCATCTGTTACGAGCGGTGCTGTAGTCTTTGCTAGCTATGCTCCACAAGGGCAGAATCCTTGGGTTTATTCCATGATTTATAATGCATCCTATATGGTACCAGATGGCCTTTTAAATATTGCAGTTTTACTATTCATCTACCAAGGTGTCAAACGAGGTTTACAACGTCGTGGATAAATTAGGTTTAATTATTTTGGCTGGAGGACTCAGTACTAGAATGGGGCAACCTAAAGCTTTGTTGCCTTGGATTAATGGTGAAAGTCTTATATCTCATGCCCTTCGTAAGGGATTAGATGCAGATGTTCAAGATATTCTTATCTCTATAGGTGATGACGAGCAATTAGGACTTGCTATCCAGACTCATATTATAGATACATTGTCGAACGATGAGAAATAAGGTTTCTATTGTTCGAGATTCTGTTGGGCGATGCGGACCTTTAGGAGGGCTGTATAGTACTCTAGCGGTTGGTACTAGTTCTGCTTATGCGGTAATGGCAGTAGATATGCCATTCATGGAAATGGATTTGTATTATGATTGGCTCTATCAAGTAGAGCATAATGATTGGAATGCCATTGTCCCATATAGTGAAAGTGGAAAATCTGAGCCGATGGCCGGTATTTATAGGCCATATATTGCGTCCTTAATTCAATCTATTCTTGTTGGCGAAAATGTATCCTTGCATCATGCTCTTGACGTCATTGGGCATATTGAGTCCATTGATGCTACTGACTATAGCTGGGAATTAAGTAATATTAATCGCTTTGAAGATTATCAATGGGCGCGAGCTTTGGCGGAAAATGAATTTCGCCGTGTACCTTTAATTAGTGTGGTCGCATCAAAACGTAAAACAGGTAAGACAACTGTTGTAACGCGTCTTGTGTCTGAGTTACAAAAATATCGGTTTATCGGTTGGTGTAGTAAAAAGCGATAAGCATGGCTTTCAGATGGATCATGAAGGAACAGATACAGACCTTGTCTATAAAGCTGGAGCTGATGCGGTTGCAATTGCAGGGCCTACTGAAACAGCGATTCGTATACGCACGAAAGAACAATCCAACTTGTATGAAATATCACAGTTTATGCCTGTAGATATAGTTATACTAGAAACGAGATCCCAAGGGATTGCCCCAATTATAGAGGTTACTCAAGAGGGATATACGGAAGAGCTAATCTCGGATCCGATGGACCGAGTGGCGACGATAGAAATTGGCAAATTGGATCAAGACGTACCTGAATTGGTACGCCACATACAGGAAATGATGAGGAGTTTAAATGGCCGTCGTTACTGTTGAGAAGGCTCTCCAATTATGGGATGAAGCCTTACAAACGCAAGTTCATAAAGTTGAAACAATAGATGTTAAGGCTGCGAAGGGGTACGTGTTAGCAGAGGACATTATTGCACCCACAGACGTACCTGCATTCCCAAAATCTGCTATGGATGGTTATGCCATCGCCTACGAAGAAGGTCGTAATGAATATATCGTTGACGGTATTATTGGTGCTGGTGTTGTATGGGAACATCCCGTAGACGTTGGTCATGCGGTGCGTATTATGACTGGTGCACCGGTACCAGATACATGTGATACTGTCATCATGCAAGAACAAGTGGTTGGCACTGGTGAACCACAAACTACAATTACGATTCAAGGCAAATATCATTGTGGTGATCATATTATTCCACAAGGTGAGGAGTGTGTTGCCGGCACCATTGTAATCCCACGTGGTACAGAGGTAACATCTACAGTACAAACCATTTTAACGGGGCTAGGTATGACGGAGATATCTGTTCATGCTATGCCTCGTGTATTAGTTCTTACCTCTGGTCATGAGGTTATTGAACCTGGTGAAAGTTTAACACCTGGTAAAATTTACAACTCTAATCGAGCTATGATTTGTGGGCTTTTGGAGGATTTAGGGTTTCACAAGATAACACACTATCATGTAAGTGATGCTCCGGAGGAGCTAGATTCTGAAATCAATCATGTTTTGAAACTTAGTGAAGAAGCAGATATTATTATCAGTTCTGGTGGTGTATCGGTAGGTCTTTTTGATACGATGCCTCTTATTTATGAAAAACTAGGAGCAAAATCTATCTATGCCCGTATTCAAATGCGACCGGGTGCAGCATCTTATGGTGCGGTTACCCCAAAAGGTCAGATTATCTTTGGCTTGTCCGGTAATCCAGGGGCTGCTTTTAATGGGTGGCATTTAATTGTAGCACCTACCTTGAAGCGTTATAAAGGGTTGGCTAATTGGACGACTCCAGTGGTGGCTTGTGTAATGGATACAGAAATCTTCAAACGTAATGCTTTTGATCGTTATGTACAAGGGAAAGTCATATTTTGCGGTGGAGCGCCACGTTTTGTGGCTAATCGTCACTTTAATAGTAGTAGTATGTTAGGGCTATATACTGTGAATGCGTTGGCATGTATTCCACGAGGAACTCATGAAGTACATCCTGGTGATACATTTAATGTGTATCTATTAGGCTTGCTGCCTGCAGTTTAGACCCTTTTGATTTTTAGATTCTTACTTTAAGGCGTTAGATTTTTTAGAGTTATAGAGTTTTTGAGTTATAGATACAAATATACTAGTTAAAAAAACTATAATATTTATAGCTAATCATAATGTAAAAAGACGAGGTTTCTTAGGAGGCCTCGTCTTTGCGTTTATTCAAAACATTTCGTTTATCCAAAAATAATTTTAATTTTTGTTACCAAAGACACTGAAATTAAATCTCAATTAAATTATAATAAAAATTAAGGGAAGGATATTTTTTTAGTTATATCAATTGGTTTTTGATAAAATTGTTTTAATCTACTTTTTTTATTTACTTTTTACTATTATATAGCTATATAAGGAGTGATTTCTATGAGTAAGACTTTCACAAAAAATATCCCAGTAAACGAAATTTTACATCTAGGTGAGCACCTAGAGTATAAAGAGGGTCAAGTGATTAGTATTACAATTGCTCAAAATGAGCGACTCAGCATTACACTATTTGCGCTGCCTAAGGGGGAAGAAATCTCTACGCATGTAACAGTAGGTGATGCGATTGTGCAAATCCTCGATGGTGAGGCGCACATCGTTGTTGGTGATGTGGAACATACTGTGAAAGCTGGTGAAACCTTGATTATGCCATCGGAAGTACCTCATAGCCTAGATGCAAGAGAAAGCTTTAAGATGCTGTTGACCGTAGTTAAATAAATATATCATAATAAATGCATCCCTTGGATTAGGAAGGGATGCATTTTTATATGCTTTGAAAAATGAAATCGTTAAGATGTGCCTCATAATTAGTTGTACTCGGGAGAATGCTAGATGGATTACTTTCATTATACCTATAAACACAATCATATAGATTTCAATAGTGATATATACAAGGTTAGTACATATCATTACAACTGGCACAGTGGCGTTGAAGTCTTGATCTTGTTAAAGGGCAGAATCGATATGAGTTGTAATAGTGAGGTTTTTACAATGGAACCTCTTGATACCATTATTATTTCCCCTCAAGTGGGTCATGCTACATTGGCGTTGGAAGAAGATACGACAGCTCTTGTTATTCATGTCGGAAAGGATTTCTTTCAGCAGTTTGATCCTAACTTTGGAATGTATCAATTTGTATTACGTTCTGATGAAAGTAATCGGTACAACTCTTTCTTTACCACATTGCGTCATCATGCGGCTATGATGATGTTATTGATGGTGAATGGTGAAAGTCCTACTAATCGATTAGATGTGGAGTATCATTATTTATCTTTAGTTAGCGATATATATAAAGAAATTAATAAGGTTAAATCTATTCATGTACATACAAAGCCTGTCGATATAACAGTAGCCACCTTCGATAAAATGATTGCTTATATAGATGAGAATTATCAGCAAAAAATTGAATTAGAAAATCTTGCAAAAGATAGGTGGCTATAATGTGAACTATACATCACAATTTTTTAAACGCCAATTAGGTGTCTCCTTCCTTGAATATGTATTACGATTAAGATTGAGGGAGGCTACAGTTCGTTTAGTTAATTCTAATGATGCAGTTGCACATATTGCAAGTAGCTGTGGTTTTGCGGATATTAAAGCTTTTAATGTAGCTTTTAAAAAACATTTCCATACCACGCCATCTGAATATCGTAAGCAAGCAAACGAAATAGGACGTAAAACAAAATTACATGATTGGAAGGAAATTATATCAACACAAGAACAGGATATTATAGAGATACTACAATCTTGTTTACCATATCAAGATGATTCTACTAATAAGATTAGATTAGAAGTGGCTAATCAAAAGTTAAATGACGTTAGAGAACAACTTGAGATGGTTGTAAAAAAATTACAAGATTAACTGGTATTGTTATATACCATTGTAACTGATTATAGTTGCATATTTTTTTGAGATTAAATTTGAGCGGATATACAATCATTAGGTTTAGGTGATTTTGTATATTTGTTAATCCTATTAAAAATATATGGTGAAAGAGCACTACGATCCGATGGTAGTGCTCTTTTTGTACAATCATATAGGTGAAATTGTATTTTTTTAATGGGTTAAAAGAGAATAATTAAGGAAATTTTGTATGTGTTTAACAGACTTTTACCATTGAAAATGAACTTGTAAATTGGATAGTTATATCCTAAAAAAAGAGTACAATGAAATCATCGAAAGGAGCTAAGGTTTCGAAACATAAATAATCACGTCTTAAATAATGAAGTCCATTTGGAGGTTTACGATGAGTACGAAGGAACAACAAGTACAAGAAATGACAAATAAGATAGCTAATTTCATTTCTTATATGGCAAAGGTATTGCCTGATGATGTACAAGAAAAAGATTCATGAATTGGCACAGGATGAAAAAAATCCTATGGCCAAATCTATTTATGAAACAATGCAACACAATATGGATTTAGCAGCTCAGCTTAATCGTCCTTCTTGTCAAGATACAGGTGTATTACAATTTTGGGTAAAGGTTGGATCTAATTATCCCTTACTAGGAGAATTAGAAGATATTCTAAGAGAAGCAACTTATAAGGCTACACAAGAGGCTCCATTACGATTGAACTGTGTAGAAACTTTTGATGAGTTTAATACTGGTAAAAATATTGGCCTCACTGCACCTTATATTCACTGGGATATCATTCCTGGTCGCGATGATGTAGAAATCTTCCCTTATATGGCTGGTGGCGGGTTGTTCCTTGCCAGGGATCAGGTAAAACATTGATGCCAGGCGAAGGCTATGAAGGTGTTGCTAAGTTTGTTCTTGATTTGATGACAAGCTATGGCTTGAATGCGTGTCCTCCACTATTGGTAGGTGTAGGGATTGCTACAACTATTGATACCGCTGCGGGATTATCTAAAAAGGCATTAATGCGTCCTGTATCTTCAAAAGCACCTAATGAAAAAGCGGCTTACATGGAACAATTATTAGAGGATGGCATAAATAAAGATTGGTATTGGGACCTCAAGGTATGGGTGGGGATAAAACTGTACTAGGTGTGAATATTGAACATGGTACACGTCATCCATCTGTTATTTCTTGTGCTGTTAGTGTAGGTTGTTGGAATCATCGCCGCGGCGATCTCGTCTTTGACAAGGATGGTAATTGCACAGTTAAATCTCATAAAGGAGTGACATTATAATGGCTAAGAAAATATTAACTACACCAATTCAAAAATCTGATTTAGAAGGCATTAAGCCAGGTGATGTGATTTATTTGACTGGGCATATTACAACTAGTCGTGATATGGGCCATCGTCGTGTGGTAGAAGAAGGTAAAACGCTACCAGTTGATGTTAAAGATGGGGCTATACTTCATGCAGGACCAATTATTCGCACTATAAGCGATAATGAATTTGAAGTTGTATCTGTAGGTCCTACTACATCTATGCGTATGGAAAAATTCGAATATGAATTTGTTAAAAAGACGGGGGTACGTCTCATTGTAGGTAAAGGCGGTATGGGTCCTGAAACAGCACGTGCCTGCAAAGATTTTGGTGCACTACACTGTGTATTCCCTGCAGGCAATGCCGTACTTGCAGCTACAGAAGTCGAAAAAGTAGAATCTGCTAATTGGCGTGAATTAGGTATGTGTGAGACTTTGTGGACTTTTAAGGTTAAAGAATTTGGTCCGCTCATCGTATCTATTGATGCAGACGGCAATAACTACTTTGAAAATAAAAAAGTAGAATACAATGCGAAGAAAGAAGAAGTGTTAGAAGAGATTTATAAACACGTAAAGCTTCATTAAATAATCTCATTGTGAGCTTAACTTAATAGGGGGATTATACGGATTTTGTACAATCCTCCTTTTTTGTACCCTTTTTTAGGTATATTACACGTATTGGGAGGTATATATGGATACGAGTGTAATGATAACTCTTGGCTTCTTGGTATTTGCCATCGTCATGTTTGCGTGGGAGAAAATCCCTTTGTCTATTACCGCTATGGTTGTAGCAGTAGGCCTACACTTAAGTGGGGTATTATCCGCTAAAGAAGCGTTCGCAGGTTTTGTGGATCCAAACGTCTTACTATTTATGGGCATGTTTGTAATTGGTGAAGCTTTCTTTGCAACAGGTGTCGCTGTAGGTGTAGGTAATGTAGTTCATAAGTTTGCTAAAACTGAAACATCCTTTGCTCGTTGCAGTTATGATGATTACAGGTATTTTATCTGGCTTTCTTATCTAATACTGGTACAGCTGCTGTACTGATTCCTGTAATTATCGGTATTTGTAAAAAGAGTGGTTTTAAACAAACTAAGTTATTGATGCCTCTCGTATTTGCGGCAGCCATGGGTGGTAATATCTCACTTATCGGTGCTCCTGGTAACATGATTGCTCAAGCAGGATTACAACAAGCAGGCTTAGGTTCTTTTAATTTCTTTGATTATGGTTTAGTAGGCTTTACCAATCCTTATCGTAGGTACTATATTCTATGCTACAATTGGTAAACGTTTCTTACCAGACGCTCCAAGTCACCAACCAGATGGTGCTTTTGAAGGTAATGATGATTATAGTCATGTGCCATCTTGGAAGAAATGGACTGCTGCGATTATATTGATTCTGACAGTCGTTGCTATGATTTTTGAAAAACAATTAGGTGTAAAACTTTATGTAAGTGCTTGGATAGGTGCGCTTGTTTTAGTAGCTACTAATGTTATTAGCGAAACGGCAGCTGTTAAATCTATCGACATGAAAACAATTATGCTATTTGCTGGTTCTATGGCTCTCGGTGATGCAATGGTAAAAACTGGTACTGGTAGTGTAATTGCTGACATTATTGTTAATAGTCTTGGAGCAAGCCCATCTCCAATCGTTGTGTTAGTAGTAATCTTTGTGCTTGGTGTGTTTATGACAAACTTTATGTCTAATACAGCTACTTGTGCTTTACTAGTTCCAATCGGTCTTAGCCTAGCTTCTCAACTTGGCTTCGATCCTAAAGCAGTTCTTGCAGCTATCGTAATTGCAAGCTCCTTGGCATATGCAACACCAATTGGTATGCCTGCCAACACTATGGTATACAATATAGCTGGTTATAGCTTCATGGATTATGTGAAAGCTGGGTTACCACTTATCGTTGTATCTAGTATCGTAGCACTTATTTTACTTCCAATCCTATTCCCATTCTAATAAGATAAGTATTTGGTATATATTGAAAGCCCTGATGTATATTTACGTCAGGGCCTTTTCTTGCTTACCTGCATATATTGTGCTTGTTTTGTTATATATTAGATAGATTACTAAATTTGTTAGACATAAGTATTAGACATTAGAGAAACTTTCACATATAATAGAGTAATGTAAGTGTACAAATATACATTCACAGTAGACATATATTACAAAAACGTATACGTCTATCTAATAGTTGTTATATAGGTTTATGTGGCCATGGTGCCGAGGAGGCTTTATGTTAAGCGATATTGAGATTGCCCAACAGAATAGAATGGAAAAGATTCAGGTTATTGCCAATAAATGTGCTTTAACACCTGATGACATTGAACAATATGGTCATTATAAAGCTAAAAATTTCTTTTTGATGCTATTCGTCGTTTAGAATCTAAGCCAGATGGTAAGTTAGTGCTAGTCACAGCGATTACGCCAACACCAGCCGGGGAAGGTAAGTCTACAACGAGCATTGGTCTCGTACAGGGGCTACAAAAAATCGGTAAAAATGCAATTGCTACATTACGTGAGCCATCCTTAGGACCTGTTTTTGGGATTAAAGGTGGTGCAGCAGGTGGTGGTTATGCTCAAGTTGTACCTATGGATGACATCAATCTTCACTTTACAGGTGATATGCATGCTATTACAGCGGCTAACAATTTATTATCCGCTATGATCGATAACCATATCCATCAAGGAAATGAATTGCAAATTGATTTGCGTCAACTATCTTGGACACGTGTTTTAGATATGAATGATCGTGCTCTTCGCAATGTGACAGTTGCACTTGGTGGCAAAGTATGTGGATTCCCTCGGGAAGATCATTTATGATTACCGTTGCTTCTGAAATCATGGCTATTCTTTGCTTAGCTAAGGATTTAGAAGATTTGAAAGAACGTTTTGGTCGCATCGTTATCGGTTGTAACTTAGCAGGTGATCCTGTTTATGTTCATCAACTTGGTTGCCAAGGGGCAATGGCGCTTCTCATGAAAGATGCTATCAAGCCAAATCTCGTACAAACATTGGAACATACACCAGCTATTGTTCACGGTGGTCCCTTTGCAAATATCGCTCATGGTTGTAACTCCATTGTAGCTACAAAACTAGGACTTAAGCTTGGTGATATCGTAGTTACGGAAGCGGGCTTTGGCGCTGACTTGGGTGCTGAAAAGTTCCTTGATATTAAATGCCGATACGGCGATATTTTTCCCTGATGCAATCGTTATCGTAGCTACATTACGAGCTCTTAAAATGCATGGTGGTGTACCAAAACAAGAGTTGAATACAGAAAAATGTTGAAGCCGTAACTAAAGGTTTCAGCAACTTACAAAAAAAGCAATTGAAAACATGCGTTATTTCAATGTGCCTGTATTAGTGGCAATCAATAAATTTGCTAGCGATACAGATGCAGAAATTGCTGAGTTGACTCGCCTATGTGATGAGTTTGGCGTGCCTGTAGAGCTTAATGAATGTTGGGAAAAAGGGCGGCGAAGGCGGCACTGATATGGCAAAAAAAGTCGTAGAGTTACTTGAAGGTCCCTAAGCCAACACCTAAATTCGTATATGATTTGGAAGATAGTTTAGAGGATAAAGTTAATAAAATCGTTAAAACTATTTATGGTGGCGATGGAGTTATCTTTACGGACAAAGCTAAAAAGCAAATTAAACAATTAGCAGATTGGGGGCTTGATCGTTTGCCTGTATGTATGGCGAAAACGCAATATTCCTTATCTGATAATCCAACATTATTAGGGGCTCCAACAGGATTCACTATTACTGTATCCGATATTCGTGTTGCCAATGGGGCAGGCTTTATTGTATGTCGTACAGGTGATGTAATGGTAATGCCAGGCCTTCCTAAACGTCCTGCTGCTCTTAATATGGATATTGAAGCAGACGGCACAATTAAAGGCTTGTTTTAATAGAAAGTGTTTTTACATGAGGCTATGTTATGAAATTAGTAGAACAACGAGTAATAGATTTTGTGGCTGCTACTGCCTCTAAAGAGCCAACGCCAGGTGGTGGTGCTATTGCGGCATTGACTGCCGCAACGGGGGCGGCTTTAGCAGAAATGGTAGCAAACCTTACATTTGGTAAAAAAGGTTATGAAGTGGTTCAGACCGAAATGGAGGAGCTTCAAGCTAAAGCAGAAGCGATTCGCAAGCGCATGCTCGAATTATCTCAAGCTGATGCAGATGTATTTAATATCTTTATGAACGCCTTAGGATTGCCAAAGAATACAGATGAAGAGAAGGCTGCGCGTACAGCTGCTATTCAACAAGCATACAAAGATGCTGCTATGGTACCTTTTGAAATTGGAGAATTAGCGAATCAAATATTTGATTTAGCAGAATTAGCCTCTCGTAAGGGGAATCAAAATCTTATTACAGATGGTATTATTGCGGCTATTAATGCGCGTGCTGCGGTGAAATCGGCTTTTTTGAATGTGCGTATTAATTTATCTGGTATTAAAGATGAAAGTTTTGTAGCAGAACTAACATCTAAGATGTATGCCATTGAAAAAGATCTTGATGTTAAAGAGTCGTCTATCATAGGGTTATATGAATAATAAGAGATTATAATATAAATCGAATAATATAACCGAGCAAACTATAAAAAGTTCGGGAAATAATATAAAGAGAGCCTATTAATACGTATAAAATAATAGACTCTCTTTTTCGTATTGTTATAATCCGAACGATAGTGTAAAATAAATGGGTGATATTTCGAGGTTTTATGTAGGAGACATTATGACAGATCAGAAAACCAAATAAATACAGTCGATAGTATGTTGCCCATACCACAGCTCTTTGCCTTTGGTTTACAGCATGTACTTGCCATGTATGCTGGAGCTGTCGCGGTACCGATTATCGTGGCACAGGCGATGAATTTACCTGTGGAGGACTTGATTCGTCTTATTACAGCAGACTTGTTTACTTGTGGCATTGCGACCTTAATTCAAACATTAGGCTTCGGTAATATAGGTGGGCGTATCCCTATGATCCAAGGTGTTACCTTTGCATCTGTCGGACCTATGACTATGATTGGGGCACAGCATGGTATGACTGCCATTTACGGCGCCATTATTGTAGCAGGTTTATTTACCTTTCTAGTAGCTCCATTCTTTAGTCGTCTAATTCGACTGTTCCCCCCTGTTGTAACGGGAACCATAATTACTCTTATTGGGATTAACTTAATGCCAGTTGCCATTAATTGGATGGGGGGCGGCGTAGGAAATCCAGAATTTGGAAGCTATACAAACATAGGACTTGGGTTTCTTACGTTCTTAATTGTTGTATTTGTATACAAGTTTGCTAAAGGTTTCTTAAGTAATCTTTCTGTATTAATCGGTTTGATCGCAGGCACAGCAATTGCCTTTGCAATGGGGCGTTGCTAATTTTGATGAAGTTGGTCGATCTCAATGGGTTGCTTTCATTGAACCATTCTATTTTGGTTTGCCAACCTTTGACTGGGCTTCTGTACTATCTATGATTATCGTCATGCTCGTTGTCATGGTAGAGACTACAGGTGATAGTATTGCTATTGGTGAAATTGTGGATAAGCCAATAGGTCGAAAAGAATTGGCTTCTGTTATTCGTGCCGATGGTATTTCTACTTTAATAGGGGGAATTCTTAATAGTTTCCCATATACAGCCTTTGCTCAAAATGTAGGACTTATTGCGGTTACAGGTGTTAAAAGTCGCTTTGTAGTAGCTGCATCTGGAGTAATCTTAATTTTGTTAGGTTTATTTCCCTAAACTAGCTGCTATAGTTGCTAGTATTCCAAATGCAGTGCTTGGTGGTGCTGGTATTGCTATGTTTGGTATGATTGTTGCCAGTGGTATCCGCGCTCTTGGCAAGGTTAGTTTTGATGGTAATCATAACTTGATGCTTGTGGCGATTAGTATTGGAGTGGCTATGATCCCTATTGCGGCGCCGAACTTTTATGCTAATTTCCCTGATTGGGCACAAATTATATTAAAATCTGGCATTACCTTTGGTAGTATTATGGCAATCTTGCTTAATTTATTACTAAATGGTGTTAATAAAGGTGACGAAATTAAAGAAATGGGTCGTCGATAATAATAACTAGATGAGAACTCTACCTCTATCGAGTAGAGTTCTTTTTAGTGAATAAAATCACAGGGAAAAAAACATTAGAATATTATGCTATAATATATAGATAATTGTAGAACTATTTTGTGATGCTTTCATAAAATAGAAATATTAATCTGTATTTACAATTAAGTGTTTATAAAAAGTTATGTATATGGAATGTTCCCATAAGAAGGGAAGGGCTACGTGGCAGACGGAAAAATTATTGCTATCTCCATAAGTGAGAGAAAAGGGCAAAAAAAACATAATATTGAATCCGCCAATCTCATTGTTGATCATGGGATGGAGGGAGATGCTCATGCAGGAAATTGGCATCGCCAAATCAGCTTGCTTGGTATTGCGAGTATTGATCACATGAGGGCACAAGGTGCAGATGTCAAACCTGGTGATTTCGCTGAAAACATTACAGTAGAAGGCATGGTTCTTTATGAATTAGCTGTAGGGACTCACTTACAAGTAGGTGATGATGTGATTCTTGAAATTACTCAAATTGGCAAGGAATGTCATCAAGGTTGTGAAATTATGAAACAAGTTGGTTCCTGTATTATGCCTACACAAGGTATCTTTGGTAAGGTTCTTAAAACTGGTATGATTCATGTAGGTGATGAAGTATCTATTATTAAATAATTTCGTATTAGTAAATGAGGTGTGTTATGAAAGACGCATGGGGTCGTACAATTGAATATGTACGTCTGTCGTTGACAGATGCGTGTAATTTTTGTTGTCCCTACTGCCGACCTGCAGAAATTACTCCTCAAAGTCAAACACAACTATTATCTGTTGATGAATGGATGAATATATTAGGGAGCCTTCCATCATATTGGTGTGAAGGCAGTACGCCTCACAGGCGGTGAGCCTTTGCTCTATCCACATATCGAAGAGTTACTAGGTCGTATTAAAGAAACAGGTTGGTTTGAAGATATTTCTATGACTACCAATGGTAGTTTATTAGCCTCACGAGCGCAACGGTTAAAAAAACTTGGCTTGAATCGTGTGAATATTAGTTTGGACTCTCTTGAAACTGAAGCTTTTGCCACCTGTGTTGGTAAAGCGGGACAGTTGGAGTCCGTCCTCGACGGTATACGTAGTGCTATTAATGCTAACTTTAAATCCGTTAAGATTAATACGGTTTTATCTCGTTATTGGTCCGATGATGAAGTTAAATCTTTATTACAATATGTTGAAAAATGGCCTGTTGTTTGGCGATTTATTGAATACATGCCGTTCCAAGGTGATGCCTTTCATGGGCCTACCTTTGATGAATGGAAGGAACAACTAGAACGCGTTAGTGGCGGATCTCTCACAGAGGTTCATTCTGTTTATGGCTTTGGTCCTGCTACATATTTGGCACTACCTAGTGGTAAGGCTGTAGGCTTTATATTCTCTATGTCTCATAGCTATTGTGACACTTGCAATCGTGTACGTCTTACATCTGACGGTCAAATGCGATTGTGCTTGTTGCGAGATGATGAGGCTGATCTCGTATCACTCGTACGCAAAGGTGTATCTATAAAGGACTTAGCTAATCATATTGAACGTGCTTTGCAACGAAAACAAGAACGACATGATGGTATAGGTATGGATCAACCTGAGCGTCCAATGTGGCGAATCGGAGGGTAGTATGGGATTTTTTGATTTTTTAAAGCCTAGATCAAAGGAGAATGTTGAATCATGCTGGCCTGGAGGCAAGATGCTTCAAGTCCATATAGAATACAATACACAAGAAACCGTATTTACTTATTTTGGTCGTTATGGGTTACAGTTTAGCGTTCCTAAGTCTAATTTGACGAATGTTATTGTAAAAGAAGTAAGTCGCACTCATAGTGTGCTTCAACTATATAGTGGTGAAAACTGCGTAGGGACTAGTGATCTACTCCCTACTGAGGCCTGTAATATTATGAAGGATTGGGTATTACAATATTAATAATATGAATGTTGATATTTTATAGGAGTGTAATAAATTTTCTTTACATTCCTATAAAAATAAGCATATAATTATTCATGTCATGGACCACTAGCTCAGCTGGCAGAGCACCTGACTCTTAATCAGGGTGTCCAGGGTTCGAACCCCTGGTGGTCCACCAGAGTAAAGAACTCACATTTTTGTGTGAGTTCTTTTTGTGTAAATATTTTTCTTTTTAGCTTTTTACATATCTTTTTAGCCTTTATATAGTTATTTACATGGTTAAAATACGTTGTGGTTTAATCCTATTTTTTTCTCAAACGAGTAGTCATTGATTTAATTAAGTTTATAAACTTTGATATTAATTGAATATAGTATTGATACAATATAATATATTTTATAGACAGTAAAACTATAATAGCTTATGATGGTTTGTATAATAGTTTTTCTCATTAGGAGGTACCAAATGGCAGTAGATGTTTCTAGAACACAAGATGTGTATAAAGATGCTGGCCAAAGTGTCAACTTCACCACTTTGTTATTAAACCGTAAAGATCATGAGGCAGAGCTTGAAGTGATTCAAGATATGGCAGATCGTATTCAAGCCATTAAACGTTCTGTTAGTATTCGCGCTAATGGGGAAGGTTTGGGCATTGCCTTTGGCTTTAGCCGTAAGGCATGGGATTATTTGTTCCCTAATGCACCGGTACCAAAAGAGTTAGAAGACTTCGAAGGCATAAAAGGTGATAAACAAGATGTACCAGCTGTAGCAGCTGACTTATTTTTGCATGTCCGCTCTAATGATGAATCTGTTACTTATACTGTAGTAGATCAAATTATGGAGTTCTTACGCCCTATTACATCTGTTGTAGATGAAACCCATGGCTTCCACTACGAACAAGGTCGTGCGATTATTGATTTTGTTGATGGTACTGAAAATCCTGTTGGTCAAGAGGCCGTAGAGTGGGGTGTTATTGGCGATGAAGATCCTGAATTTACTAACGGCTCTTATGCATTTGCACAGAAATATGAACATGATCTTGATGCATGGCGTGCACTTCCTACAGAAATGCAAGAGAAATTCATTGGCCGCCGCAAATTTAGTGATATCGAATTAGAGGATGACGAAAGACCCGGCAGCTCACAATGTAGTGGCTCAAGACAATCGTGATGATGAAGAACATAAGATCGTTCGTATGAATGTTCCATTTGCTCAACCTGGTCAAGGTGTTCGAGGCACATACTTTATAGGTTATGCTCGTTACTGGGATGTGACCAAAACAATGCTTACCAATATGTTTACACAAAATGATAAATTGCTTGATTATTCCAAGCCTATTACTGGCATGTTATTCTTCATCCCATCTCTTGATACATTGGATGCTATTGCGGAAGGTGAACTATAACCGAATTCTGATTAATATTGGAAAGCTGTATATTCACTTAATTAGTTAGTAATATTTGGTTTTATTTACTCAGATTAAAAATTTATTATATAATTCTATAGAAAGCGCCCCAAGTGGGCGCTTTTATGCTATAATAAATCTATTAAACTCGTAAAAATCCATTGTAGTTATGAATGAGGTATTCCATGAATTATACTAGCACCCGAGGTACCGTTGCGGTAAATGAAACATATGCATTGTTGCACGGCTTAGCAGAGGATGGTGGCCTATATGTACCATCTTTATTTCCTACAAACTGCTTAACTTACAATGATGTGAAAGATAAAAACTACCAAGAAGTAGCAGCCGTTGTTTTAGCAAAGTTGTTTCCATGCTTTTCCGAAGCTCATTTAAATGAAATGATTAATTCTGCTTACTGCGATGCTAATTTCAGCACCCGCGATATTGCACCATTACACTCTTTATTGGAAAAGGTTTCCGTATTGGAACTATTCCATGGCCGCACACAAGCTTTCAAAGATATGGCATTATCCTTATTTCCATACCTTTTAGTAGCTGCTAAGGAGGCTGAGGGCGAGAAAAAAGAAGTACTTATCTTAACTGCTACCTCTGGTGATACTGGTAAAGCGGCTCTTGAAGGCTTCAAGGATGTACCGGGAACTCATATTCAAGTATTCTATCCAACTGATGGCGTTAGTCCTATGCAAGCGGAACAAATGCAAAAACAAGAAGGGGAGAATGTTAATGTTACGGCTATTCATGGTAACTTTTGACGATGCTCAGCAATTCTTGAAACGCCTCTTTGTTGATAAAGCGACTGCTGAAGAGGTTGCTGAAAAAGGGGTTATGTTCTCCAGTGCGAACTCTATCAATATTGGTCGTTTAGCTCCACAAGTAGTTTACTATGTAAATGCCTATGCTGAACTGGTTGCACAAGGTGCAATCCATGAAGACGAAGCTTTCAACGTTGTAGTTCCAACAGGTAACTTCGGTAATATCTTGGCTGCTTACTATGCTAAAAAAATGGGGATTCCTATCGGCAAATTGATTTGTGCATCTAATCAAAATAACGTACTTACTGACTTCTTTGAAAACGGTACCTACGATATGAACCGCCCATTCTATACGACGATTTCTCCATCTATGGATATTCTTGAATCCTCTAACTTTGAACGATTCTTATATTATATTTCTGGTGAAGATAGCGAACGTACAGTAGGATGGATGAAAGATCTTAAAACAACAGGCAAATTAACTGTTAATGAAGAAGAGTTCAAACGTGTTAAGACTGATTTTGCTGGTGCCTATGTAGATGATGAAGAAACGAAAAGCAATCATTGAACAAGTATACAATTCTTACGGTTATGTAATGGATCCTCACACGGCAGTTGCTATGGGGGCGTATATGAAGGAGTTGGAGAAGCATCCTGAAGATGGCGCTCGTCATACAGTGATTGCATCTACAGCACATCCATTTAAATTTCCTACACCAATCTGTGAGGCATTGGATATCAAGGTGGGCGAGACTCCTTATGAAAGCTTAGATAATATCTCTGCTGTAACGGGTGTTGCCTTCCCTAAACAATTGGAAGCATTACAATCCAAACCATTGCGCTTTACAAAAGCAATCGACAAAGAGAATATGAAACAAGAAATCTTAGACTTTGTAGATACATTCTCTAAATAATACAATGCCGCCTTTCCTTAGAAGGGCGGCATATCTATATGTTTTTTTATTGGGTAATCATTTTTTTATTGATTAACCAATTAAATTCATTTTCTCATTAAATTAACATTCATCATATATGATATGGAATTTTGTTAGTATGTATTGATGTACTCATTATTTATAGAAATATGGGTTTATAATTATATGAGAAATATAATTATAGGAGGGGCTATGGCTAAAAAGGGCCTTATATATGCATTGTTATCCGCACTTTTATTTAGTACGATGAATGTATTCGTAAAACTGTTAGGGACAAATATTCCACCTGGGAGATCGCTTTTTGCCCGTGGGTTCTTTGGGACTGTTGCGGTGCTCATTATTATGTATGTGAAGGGCATCCGTTTTTCAAAAGAGGATCGGGGGCTCCTCGTCATGCGTGGCTTATACGGCGGTTTTGGTATGGTATGTAATTTCATAGCATTGGTACACATAAAATTATCTGATGCAACAATTCTATTTCAGACGACAGGAATATTTGTTTTTATCTTTAGTGCTCTGTTTCTGAAGGAATCGATACCTAAAGGGGCTGGCAAATGGCTTGGAGTCATTTTGATTGCTGTCTTAGTAATGGTAAATCCTTTTAGTTATGAATCATTTTCTTGGTATGCATTGGTAGCAATTTTAGGTGCTGCTTTAGCTGCGGCGGCCTATACGACGATACGAACCATTAGTAAACGCGGACAAACATAGTAATTTTGAAATCATGGCCTATTTTCATGATTACTGGTATGATTGCGGGCCTCGTCACTACTGATAAGCTCGTTATGCCTCAAGGTACAGATTGGCTCATTATCTTTGCTATCGGTGGTATTAGTGTAGTGGCTCAGTTTTTCTTGACTGGCGCCTTTGTTACGACCAATGCTGTAGTGGCTCAATTCTTGCAATACGTTGGCGTATTTATTAGTTCCTTCTATGGGTTCTTGATCTTTGGTGAAAGCTTATCCATAGCAACAGTAGGAGCTGGTATTGCTATGTTTATATCCTCTGTCATGTTGGCGCGTCTTAAAGAACAGAGTGGTCCATTAAGAGAGGGCAAGGTTATAGAGGATAAAATTCAAATAAATGTCGAATATATACAGTATCAGACTGTATATGACAGTGGGGTGCTGATTACATTCGTGATTGGCACCTTTTTACATAAAAGATAAAATACAGGGGTATTAGTTAGTGATTTGTTGTAATGAAATATACTAGAGCTCTTTCATTTTGAAAGTAGCTACAGACGGAGGAGCTATGTATATAAAATGGATGCATATTGAAAACTATAGGAACTTAGCCGATGTAACGCTAAGCTTTCACAATGATATTAATTACTTTGTCGGTGAAAATGCGGTAGGTAAGTCTAATTTTTTAGATCTCTTAGAAATTATCATGGAGTGCCATGGTTTTATTGAAAGTGATTTTACGGATGTAAATAAGCCTATTCGCATTGATTTTGAAATATCTCTAGGTGAGTTAAATTATAAAAGCATGTATACTGCTGATGAGGGACCTACCTACCGTTTACGACTTGAACAAGTTGTACAAGAGGTATATCCACGATTATACAGAGTCACTGATGCAGGGATTGAGCCTATGCCGTTGTCTATGATTCGCCATGCTTTATATGTGTGTCATCGCGATACCTCAGAGCAGGAACTGTTTTCTATACCGTCCTCTATATATGTAGAATTAGGACAGCTATTACAAGCTTATGTGTCTCGATTAGAAATGCCTACTGATGATTTTCAGCGTGAAATTGTTAGTTTACGTAAGGATTTAGATCCTTACTGTATGCTCAATATTCAACATCTTGTAGAGGTATTGTCTACATCCTCCGCTATGGAACGTAAGTATTCTGCTGATAATGTACGATTGATTATGGCTGTGGCTCTCAAGATTTTGAGCTCAAATCTATATGAAGGTGAGTAGTGCGACTACAAATCTAGAATCTTTACTTGTATATGATGGAAAGGGTCGCAAGTTTTTACCAATCTTTATCAGTGTGGATGAGCCTGAGCTACATTTAAGTCCGTATTTGCAACGGGCTGTGCTCAATTATTACCGTCAAATTGCAACTAATGAAAATGAAGAGTTTTTAGCATTGCTGCGAGATATTTTTAAAATAGATGGATTGTTAGGACAGCTCTTTGTGGTTACTCACAGTACGGATGCGCTAGTTGACGATTATCGTCATATTATTCGCCTTTATCGGGATGAAAATAATATGGTCTGTGCAGCGTGTGGAGTTACTTTTAACTTCCCTAAAGAGGTAGAGAAACATTTGATTATGCATTTTCCAGAGGCTAAAGAGGCGCTCTACGCTCGGTGTATTATCATTGTAGAAGGAGAGACTGAGTACGGTAGCTTTGCAGGCTTTTGGTAAAACGATTGGGGGTGGACTTTTGATTACTTTGGCATCTGTCTTATCAACGCTCGAGGAGAGTCTTCTATTAGTAAATTACAAAAATTATTTAATAGATTCTCTATTCCAACAGTAGCTCTCTATGATCGAGATGTAGAGGGAAAGTATGCAAAAGCACATAGCAATATATTTTACACACAAGAAATTTGTTTTGAAATGGATTTTGTATCGTATTTGCTTGCGATGCACAAGCGTTCCATAATGGATGCCATTATCAAGGATATTATTGATGATGCTCGGCCAATGGTAACAAAGGACATGGCACGTCGTGGTTATGCGAAACTAGGTATTACTAAAAGTCAAATTGTACAACGATGTTTATCGAATATTTCGGATCGTAAGTTAGATGATTTACATATTTATTACTTCTCTTGGTTCTATGCCAATAAAGGGGTAATTGTAGGGCGTCGTATTAGTCAATTCTTAGATGCTTCCATGATACCACCTGCATTTATTGCAGTAATAGAGCGTGCTAAACTTCTTTCACTAGGTTTAGGTTAATGGAACAATACATTAATACTTCTAATTAATAGAGTCTGACCAAAGTTTGGTTAGGCTCTATTTTCTAGTATGTATCAAAGCGTTTTAGAGTGTAGGCATAGAAAATATGGTGCAAAAAATACGCATAATACGTGATTTATTACAATAATAGATAGAATTATGAAAAAAACTATATTAACTAAATTTTAAAAAAACTACATCGAAATTTCTTGACATCTTTTTATCTTTATTTTATGATTAGTACTGTTATTAATGCATTCTCAATTAAACGTATCTAGGAGTATGAAAATGAAAGACTTTTTAAACGACTTTAAAGCATTTGCTTTTAAAGGCAATATGATGGACCTAGCTATTGGTATGATTATTGGTGCTGCTTTCACAGCATTGGTTAATTCTGTTGTAAACAACCTATTCATGCCTGTTCTCAGTATATTCACAGGTGGTATTGATTTTAGTAATTTGTATTTGCCATTGAGCACAGGTTCTAAAGATGCATTCATGGCTGGCGCTGATATTGCTACAGCTCGTGCAGCTGGATCTGTATTGCCATATGGTACATTTATTACTGATTTGATTCAATTCTTGATTTTGGCATTTGTTGTATTCTTGATGGTTCGTGGCTTTGGCTAAAATGATGAAATCTGCGAAAGAAGAGGAAGTTGCAGAAGCACCTGCAACGAAAGAATGTCAATTCTGTAAATCTGAAATCAATATCAATGCAGTTAAATGTCCTAACTGTACTGCAGATTTGAACTAGTTCAAATTTAAATTATACATAAAAGGAGTGAGGTTTTGACCTTACTCCTTTTTGTTGTATTACGTTAGCTTTCTAGTATAAAAATATAATTATAATATATAGAATTTTTTTAGGGAGGGATATACATGGAAAAGAAACCTCTAGTAGTAGTAAATGGACTGGTTCGCAAAGATGCGATTGCATATTTAAAAAGAGCATGTAGATGTGCGCCAATGGACTGAAAAAACAGTGATGCCTCGTGAGGTACTGAAGGAATGGCTCGTTGATGCAGATGGTTTATGGTGTGTACGACCTTTAGATGTAGATGGTGATCTTGTAAAGAATGCGCCAAATTTAAAGGTTATAGCACAAGCGGCCGTAGGTTATGATAATGTAAACATTGATGAACTAACAGTGGCAGGTATTCCTTATGGCAATACGCCAGGTGTTCTCAATGAAACGGTAGCAGAACTTGCATTTACGTTGATTGCCACGGCTAGTCGTCGTATTATAGAAAATGCTAACTTTGTAAAAGACGGTCGTTGGGCTCAAAGACCTTCTAATATTAAAGGTTTTGATTTAAGTCGTCGCACTCTTGGTATCATTGGCATGGGGGCTATCGGCGTATCCATTTCTCGACGTGCCCGTGCGTTTGGTATGACTGTTGTGTATCATAATCGTAATCAACGTTTGGATGATAAGATTCATAAGACTACTTATATGGAGTTAGATGACCTATTAGCCACTAGTGATGTAGTATGTGTTATGGCTCCATTGACAGATGAAACATATCATATGTGTGATGAAGCGTTCTTCAAGAAGATGAAGAATACAGCTTTATTTGTTAATGTTGGTCGTGGACCTATCGTAGATACTGATGCACTTATCAATGCTCTTAAAACGGGTGAAATCGATTATGCTGCCCTCGATGTAACGGATCCAGAACCATTACCAGCGGATCATCCATTATTAGAGGTAGAAAATTGCCTCATTGTACCACATATTGGCTCTTACACAGATAGAACTCGTTATGACATGTCTATTTTGACAGCGGATAATATTATTGCCGGCGTTCATAAGAAACCGTTAAAAACATGTGTAAATGAAGAAGTAAATTATAAGAAACCTCAAATGGATGTAGAGTCTGCGCTAGAAGAGCTTAAAAAAAGGCTGGCGTTGATTTAACTGATTTCGACTAACAGTGCAAGACATTAAAAAGATATGCGGTTTTATACAAAATATGGTAAAAATAAAAGAATATTTTTTTCCTATGGAGGTAAGAACGTTGGAACATAAAGACATTGAAAAAAGATGTAGCTCCTGAAGAAGTTGTATCTGTTAACTTTATTGAAGCTATTATCAACAAAGATAACGAAACTGGCAAAATACGGTGGGCGTGTATTGACTCGCTTTCCACCAGAACCAAATGGTTACTTGCATATTGGACATGCTAAATCTATTTGCCTCAAACTTTGGTATTGGTAAACAATACAATGGCTTAACAAATCTTCGCTTTGATGATACAAATCCTGTAAAAGAAGATGTCGAATATGTAAACTCCATCATGGAAGACGTTAAATGGCTTGGATTTGATTGGAATGAACAACCACGCTATGCATCTGATTATTTTGACCAAATGTATGAGTATGCTAAGAAATTAATCACCCTTGGCAAGGCTTATGTAGATGATCAAACTGCAGATGAAATTAAACAAAATCGTGGCGATTTCTCTACTCCTGGTGTCAATAGTCCATACCGTGATCGTAGTGTAGAAGAAAACTTGGCATGCTCTTCGAAGAAATGAAAGCTGGTAAAGTATAAAGATGGGGAAAAGGTATTGCGTGCAAAAATCGATATGGCGCATCCTAATATCGTAATGCGTGATCCCTGTTATTTATCGTATTGTAAATACAGAGCATCATAATACGGGTAATGAGTGGAAAATTTACCCTATGTATGATTTTGCCCATCCTATTGAAGATGCTATCGAACGCATTACGCATTCTATTTGTACATTAGAATTTGAAGTTCACCGACCATTATATGATTGGGTGTTAGAGGAATGGGATGATACTGAAATTCCACAACAAATTGAGTTTGCTCGCTTGAATGTAACTAAAATGGTTATGTCCAAACGTAAATTGCGTGCTCTTGTTGAGGCAGGCCTTGTAGCTGGTTGGGATGATCCCCGTATGCCGACAATTTCAGGTTTGCGCCGCCGTGGTTATACACCGGAATCTATTCGTGATTTCTGTGAGCGCATTGGTGTAGCGAAGGCGGATAGCGTTGTAGATATTGCGTTGCTTGAGTTCTGTATTCGAGAGGACTTGAAACTTAAAGCTAAACGCCCTATGGTTGTGGTAGATCCTGTAAAGGTTATTATTACAAATTATCCAGAAGGCAAAACAGAACTTTGTACAGTTGAAAATAATCCTGAAAAATGAAGAACTTGGTAATCGTGAAGTTGTATTTGGCCGTGAAATCTACATTGAACGCAATGACTTTATGGAAGAACCAGTTAAGAAATTTTTTTCCGCTTTAGCACCAGGTAAAGAAGTACGCTTGAAAAGGTGCATACTTTCATTACATGCACTGATGTTATTAAAGATGAAAATGGTAATATTACAGAAATACACTGTACATATGATCCTGAAACTAAGAGCGGTAGCGGTTGCACACGTAAGGTTAAGGGCACATTGCACTGGGTTGAAGCATCTACTGCAGTAGATATTGAATCTCGCTTATATGATTATTTACTTAAAGAAGATTCGGATGGTAAAGACTTCTTAGGTGATTTTAACCATGACTCCTTACAAGTATTCCATAGTAAAGGGGAAGCATGTCTTGCTACAACTGTACCAGGGGATCGTTTCCAATTCTTGCGTCAAGGTTACTTTGTAACTGATAAAGACAGTACTTCAGACCATATTGTGATGAACCGTATTGTTGGTTTACGCGATAGTTGGGCTAAGGCACAAAAGAAATAATATAACGCTTATTTTATATTACTATAATGTTAAAGAACCGCTCCTGGGTGGGCGGTTCTTTAACACTGGGTTATTACTATAAATACTTTAATGACAATAGATGTTTAGAATAGCCTAAGCCATTGTTTGGCTTTAATCTCTAGATGTTGTATTGCTAGCTTATTATATTAAAGCTTTGATGAGGAAAAAAACATGAAGAAATTAGTATTACTTGCTACGGTAGCGGCTGTGTTGGCATCTGTGCCAGCTACTGGTTCTGCAGCAAATATCAAGTCCATTTTAAATAGAAGTCAAACTGTAACATATCAAGGTGTTAAATTGCCTGAAGGTGTTACTATGTATCAAAATAATCCTAAAGCATTATTTGCAGGGGAGGGAAAACAAAGACGTTAAATCTGTACTTCTTGAAGCAGGTGTATCTTCTGCAGATGTATATACATTAAATATTAAAAACAGAAAACGAAATGCGATATGCTGTTTATGCTAATGTTGTATTAGGATAAACAATTATCTGGTCGTATGAGTGAAGCAAAACATATGAATACAGATTCTTCCTCAATTGGTAGCATTGGCCGCTGCTATTAACAAGGGTGAGAGCCCTGCGCTTAGCACTTTTCACGGTAATAAATCCATTAGTAAAAACAAGGCAATGCCTATGAAAGGCACATTGAAATATAAAAGTGTAGCTAATAATAATTCTTATAATGAGATATTACATATTAGTATTTCTGAAGATAAATATACAGGACCAAATGCTCATTTAATCGCTGTTGATGAAGCTAATGATAGTGTTGTATTCCCTAAAGTTAAAGGTTTATTACATACCAAATAATAAATAATTATTGAAAAATATATCAATTATTCTTGACAATTTTTTTCTCATCAAGAGTACTATGAGCCTATAGGAATTATTCTCATTAGAGGTAATTCTAACGATGTGCAACAGGCAGGTACTATTATGATGAATTCAATTGACCATATCATTGGATATCATTGTGCACCGGCAATTCGAGGTATTAAGCTATCGAACTTGGTTTCTATTCCACGGGACATGAATGAACAAATCCAATTTGTATTGATAGAGTATAATAAAGCGTTCAATGAAAAAGGATTGTTCTTCTTTGAATTATGTCGTTGTAAAGCGCGAAGACTATTATTGGTATTCCGTGAGAAGCAATTAAGAGACTATGTACGCCAACCTGCGGTGATGTTATTTTTGAAAGCCTACGGTTATCATGATCAAATGAGCATTATGGAGATGCTTGAACATCTTAGATATCGTATGGAAGTAAGCATTGAGTTTCCACATGAAATCGGCATTTTTTTAGGTTACCCATTAAAGGATGTGAAATGTTTTATTTCTTATCGTGGTGGAGGATACCGAATGTGCGGAGAGTGGAAGGTTTACCATGATGTGGTAAATGCGCAACGCTCTTTCTTGTGTTACAAAGCATGTCGTGAATTTTGTCAAACTCAATTGATGTTGGGAAAAACATTTAGTTCATTGGTCGCAAGAACGGCCTAGGAGGTACAAGATGATTGGTGTAATTTTTTGGTCCGGTACAGGCAATACAGAACGCATGGCTTATGAAGTAGCTGAAGGTATTAAAGCTGCAGGTCAAGAAGTTGAAGTAAAATCCGTTTCTGAAGTATCTGTTGATGAAGCAGCAGCTTATGAAAAATTAGCTCTTGGCTGTGCTGATATGGGTGCAGAACAATTAGAAGAAGGCGAATTTGAACCATTCTACACTGAACTAGAAGGCAAGTTGAGTGGTAAAAAAATAGCGATCTTTGGCTCCTATGGTTGGGGTGGCACTTGGTTGGAAGACTGGGGCACTCGAATTAAAGATGCTGGTGGCGAATTAGTGGCTGATGGCGTAGCAATCTTGGGCGAACCTGATGATGATGGTAATGCACAATGCCAAGAATTAGGTAAAACATTAGCAAATGCTTAATTTGATTTCAACTACTAAATAAATACTAATAGTTAATAATAAAAAAAGGCTGTAATGACGATAAGTCGTTATTACAGCCTTTTTGTATGTATTTATGATTGATAGGATGAAGCATAGGTCATTAAAAATTTTTAATATCATTAAGTAAATGTGATGAAAATCATAATATTTATTTATCTTTATCTCTATTCGTGTATATAAGCGCATAATTATAAATAACTTTAATGCATAATTATATTGCATTTTTGTACACATAGTCCTATAATTTAGTTAAAGAACCTAACAAAAAAATTTAGGTTAATACAAAAAATAGTTAGGGTTAATTTTATATTAGCTATTAATCGGGCTGGCGTAATTTAAATTGGAAAGGTTAATTAATGACATTGGAAGAGGGGTTATTTCAATGAGTACATTAGAGCGAATAAAAGTCATAGCCCATGGATTAGCGGCGCAATTTGGCCCATCCTGTGAAGTATTGATTCATGATTTACAAGGGGATATCAATTCGTCTCTTGTATATATTGAGAATGGAACTATAACTAATCGACATGTTGGTGATGGTCCATCGCATGTGGTTTTAGATGTGCTGAGTCATGACGATGGTAGCGAGGGTAGATTTGGTTATCTCACAAAAACTAAAGATGGCCGAATATTAAAATCTTCTACTATGTATATTCGTGATGATACAGGTCGTATAGCATACTTGTTGGGGATTAACCAAGATATAACAGAGTTTGTTATGATGCATCGGCTTTTGGATAGTCTGGTCAATACAGGTCAGGAAGATACAGGATCTGTTGAAAAAATTACGACGAGTGTATCGGAACTATTAGATGATTTATTACTAGACGTAGAACGTATAGTTGGTAAACCAGGACCATTGATGAATAAGGTGGAACGCTTAAAAGCTATTACCTATTTAAACGAAAAAGGGGCTTTTCTTATCTCGAAGTCTTCTGAGAAGATAGCAGAGTATTTTAATATTTCTAAGTTTACTCTTTATAGTGATTTAAATACTGTAAAGGAAGAATCCTAGGAGGCAAATATGGAACGAATTCAGTGGAAACGTAATACGATGGCACCATCAAGTGACAAGTTTTTGTCCGTTATGGATGTTAGAGAGGTTAAGAAAGCTAAAGCGTTTCATGAAAGTTTTCCACAATATAGCATTACTCCACTTGTATCGCTTAAGAATTTAGCATCTCATATCGGTGTTGATGCACTCTTTGTAAAAGATGAATCTTACCGATTTGGCCTTAATGCATTTAAGGTATTAGGCGGTTCCTATGCGATGGCAAAATATGTGGCGCAACAAACTGGTAAAGCTGTTGAGGATGTACCATATGATGTATTAACATCTGCAAAATTAAAAGAAGAGTTTGGTCAAGCTACATTCTTTACTGCAACTGATGGTAACCACGGTCGTGGTGTAGCATGGGCAGCCAATAAATTAGGTCAAAAATCTGTAGTATTTATGCCAAAGGGCTCTACAGAATATCGTAGAAAACAAATCGAAAACGAAGGCGCTACCGTAACAATTGAAGACTTCAACTACGATGAGTGTGTACGCTTAGCAACTAAAAAGTCTAAAGAAGTTCCTAACGGTGTTGTAGTTCAAGATACTGCATGGGAGGGTTATGAAGAAATTCCAAACTGGATTATGCAAGGCTATGGCACAATGGCTATGGAAACAGCAAATCAATTAGAAGCTGATAATTGTAAAGTTCCTACACATGTATTTGTACAAGCTGGTGTAGGCTCCCTTGCCGGTTCTGTAGTGGGTTACTTCACTAATCTATACAGCAATGTGGCTAAAAAACCTAAATTAGTTGTTGTAGAAGCGGCAGCAGCAGCTTGTTATACAAAGGCGCTGTAGCTGATGATGGTAAACCTCGTATCGTAGAAGGTGATTTAGAAACAATTATGGCAGGTTTAGCTTGTGGTGAACCGAACACGGTTTCTTGGGATATTTTAAGAAATCATGCAGATGTATTCGTTTCTGCGCCTGACTGGGTTGCACGTTTAGGCATGCGCGTTGGTGGTGCACCAATTAAAGGCGATACTCCAATTACTACTGGTGAGTCTGGTGCAGTTCCATTAGGTCTTGTAATGGCCATTATGACGATGCCGGAATATGAAGACTTACGGAAAGAGTTAGAATTAGATGCGTCTTCAAAGGTACTCTGTTTCTCCACTGAAGGTGATACAGATCCTGAAAGATATAAAAAAATATTATGTGGTATGGTGAAGATCGTTAGGAGGCATTAATTATGGATTTACAAGCAATTAAACAAGCAGCGGCAACTTATGGCCCAGCGATGACAAAGTTTTTACGTGAGATCGTAGCATTCCCAGGTGAAAGTGCTGAAGAAAAAGATCATGTAAAACGTATAGAACAAGAGATGAAAGATCTAGGATTTGATGAAGTTGAAGTAGATCCTATGGGGAATATTCTTGGATATATGGGTACAGGAAAAACCCTCATTGCCTTTGATGGACATATTGATACAGTTGGTATTGGCAATCGTGATAATTGGGATTTTGATCCATACGATGGTTTCGAAGACGAAACTAAAATTGGTGGTCGTGGCGTATCTGACCAATTGGGTGGTATCGTATCCGCTGTATACGGCGCTAAGATTATGAAAGATTTAGGACTTCTAAGTGATAAATATCGTGTACTTGTTGTAGGCACCGTACAAGAAGAGGACTGCGATGGCCTTTGCTGGGAATACATGATTAAAGAACGTAATATCCGTCCTGAATTTGTAGTATCTACAGAACCAACTGATGGCGGTATCTATCGTGGGCAACGTGGTCGTATGGAAATTCGTGTAGATGTACAAGGCGTATCTTGCCATGGTTCTGCTCCTGAACGCGGTGACAACGCAATTTATAAAATGGCAGATATACTTCAAGACATCCGTGAATTGAATGCTAACTCTGCTGATGAAAGCACAAAAATTAAGGGCCTTGTTAAAATGCTTGATCCAAAATTTAACCTGACCACTATGAAGAAGCTCGCTTCTTAGGTCGCGGTACAGTAACTACTTCCCAAATTTTCTATACTTCTCCAAGCCGTTGTGCAGTAGCTGACTCCTGCGCTATTTCCTTGGACCGTCGTATGACTGCTGGTGAAACTTGGCAAAGTTGTTTGGCAGAAATCGAAGCATTACCACATGTTAAAGAATATGGTGCGAAAGTATCCATGTACGAATATGCTCGTCCATCTTGGACTGGTTTAACCTATCCAATCGAATGCTACTTCCCAACATGGGTAATTCCTAAAGATCATAAAGTAACAGAAGCTTTGGAAGAAGCATACACTAGCTTATATGGCAACGAACGTATTGGTGCAGAAGATACAGTTGAAATGCGTAAAGCTCGCCCATTAACTGATAAATGGACATTCTCCACAAATGGTGTATCTATCATGGGTCGTAATGGCATCCCTTGTATTGGCTTCGGTCCTGGCGCAGAAGCACAAGCACATGCTCCTAACGAAATTACATGGAAACAAGATCTTGTAACATGTGCCGCTGTATATGCATTGTTACCATCCGTATACTGCAAAGACTAATATCACATACATTGAATTAGATCTATTTTAACGAAAATAACTGAAAATAGTTGATATTAAGAATTTCATATGGTACCTCAACATTTGATGAGGCATCGTATAAAGTTAGATCCTAAGTAGCCCTTTAGGGAATTGAAAGAGAGGACTTACAGATGACAGACTTCAATAAAAGTATTGAAACACTACAAAAGTTAGATGTTAGTAAAATGTACGGCGAAGATTTCTTCCTAACTTGGGAAAAATCTGATGACGAATTAAAAGGTGTTTGGGCAGTAGCTGATGCATTGCGTGCTCTTAGAGAACGCAATATCTCCACTAAAGTATTTGACAGCGGTCTTGGCATTTCTTTATTCCGCGATAACTCTACAAGAACTCGTTTCTCCTTTGCTTCCGCTTGTAATTTGCTAGGCCTTGAAGTTCAAGATTTAGATGAAGGCAAATCTCAAATCGCTCACGGTGAAACAGTTCGTGAAACAGCTAATATGATTTCCTTTATGGCAGATGTTATCGGTATTCGTGATGATATGTATATCGGTAAAGGTAATGCTTATATGCATCAAGTTTCCGATGCAGTTAAAGAAGGTCATGAAGATGGTGTACTAGAGCAACGCCCAACACTTGTAAACCTACAATGTGATATTGACCATCCTACACAAATCATGGCTGATACAGCTCATATCATCAAAGAATTTGGCGGTGTAGAAAACCTTAAAGGTAAAAAGATTGCTATGACGTGGGCGTATTCTCCATCCTATGGTAAACCTTTATCAGTACCTCAAGGTGCTATTGGTTTATTCACTCGTTTAGGTATGGAAGTTGTATTAGCACATCCAGAAGGCTACGAAGTAATGCCGGAAGTTGAAGAAATCGCTAAGAAACAAGCTGAAGCTAGCGGCGGTTCATTCCGTAGAACTAACGACATGAAGGATGCTTTCAAAGATGCAGACATCGTATATCCTAAGAGCTGGGCTCCATTCGGTGCAATGGAAAAACGTACAAAACTGTATGGTGAAAATGATCATGAAGGTATTAAAGCATTAGAAAAAGTTCTTCTTGAAGAAAATGGTAAACATAAAGATTGGGCATGTACGGAAGAGATGATGAGTCTCACAAAGGACGGCAAGGCTCTTTACTTACATTGCTTACCAGCAGATATTACAGGTGTAAGTTGTGAAGAAGGCGAAGTAGATGCAACAGTATTTGATCGCTACCGCATACCTCTTTATAAGGAAGCAAGCTACAAACCATATGTTATTGCAGCTATGATTTTCCTTAGCAAATTTAAAAATCCTGTAGAAACCTTAAAAGAATTAGAACGGAAGGGAACCGAACGAGTTCAACCGTAAAGTAAAGTTTAGGGGCCATCCGTATTGATGGCTCCTTTTATTCTTAATAGTTTGTTATGAGGCATAACATGAAAAAGAGAGTTGTAGTAGCACTAGGGGGAAATGCATTAGGCAATTCCTTACCAGAACAGAAAATTGCAGTAAAAAGTACAGCTAAAACAATCATTGATTTAGTAGAAGCTGATTGTGACGTAGTGGTAACACATGGTAATGGACCTCAAATTGGTATGATCAACAATGCGATGGCTGCATTGACTCGTGAAGTAGAAGGTCAACCAAACACTCCATTATCTGTATGTGTAGCAATGAGCCAAGCTTATATTGGTTATGACTTACAAAATGCTCTTCACGAAGAGCTTTTAAATCGTGGTATTAAAGATTTGCCAACAATGACTATGGTTACACAAGTACTTGTTGATCAAAATGACCCAGCTTTTCAAAATCCTACAAAACCAATTGGTCATTTTATGACTCAGGAAGAAGCTGAATACGCAGAAAAGAATTACGATTATGTGGTAAAAGAAGATGCGGGTCGTGGTTATCGTCGTGTGGTGGCATCTCCAGCACCAAAAGAAATCATTGAACTAGAAGCAATTAAAGGTTTAGTAGGTAAACAATTAATTGTTGCTTGTGGCGGGGGAGGTATCCCAGTAACTAAAGAAGGTAATGAACTTCATGGTGCAGCTGCTGTTATCGATAAAGACTGGACTAGTAGTTTATTGGCCCAAGAAATTGATGCTGATGTTCTCGTTATTTTAACAGCTGTTGAAAAAGGTTGCCATTAACTTTGGTAAAGAAAAATGAAAAAATGGCTTGATGAAATAACCGTTACACAAGCTAAAGAATATGTATCAGCTGGTGAGTTTGCAGAAGGCTCGATGAAACCAAAGGTAGAAGCCGCTATAGCATTTGCAGAATCCAAAAAAAGGCCGTGTCTCAATTATCACATTATTAGAGAAATCTAAAGATGGTATAGCAGGAAAAAAACAGGCACACGTATCGTATTATAATAATATATAAGTTTATAAGTATGCATTTCAACGAATCGTTGAGGAGGTGCCCACATGATTATATTAGGAAAAGGTACTGTTATTACTCGCGACGCTGATAGACCTATCATTTATGATGGTGCTGTTGCTATCGACGGGACTCAAATTGTTGATATTGGTAAATATGATGAATTATGCAAAGCTTATGCAAACGCAGAAATTATTGATGCTCATGGTGGCTTGATTATGCCAGGTTTCATTAATGCACATCATCATATTTACTCCGCTCTTGCACGAGGCTTATCGTTGCCAGGTCCAGCACCGACTAACTTCGGTGAAATCTTGGAAGGACTTTGGTTCTACTTAGATAATAAATTGACGGCTCCAGATGTAAAAGCAAGTGCATTACTTACGTATTTAGGCTGTATCGAAAATGGTGTAACTACTATTTTTGACCACCATGCAAGTTATGGTGAAGTTCCTAACAGCTTATCCATCATTGCAGATGTAGCTAAACAATTCGGCGTTCGCTCATGTTTATGCTATGAAGTATCCGACCGCAATGGCGTAGACCAAATGAAAGCCGCTGTTGCAGAAAACGTACGTTTTGGTAAAGAAGCAAAACAAGATCCATCCAGACTGGCGGCGATGATGGGCTTGCATGCATCTTTCACATTGAGCACGGAAACATTAGATTATGTGAAAGCTCATAATGAGGATCAGTTGGGTTATCATGTTCATGTTGCAGAAGGTCCTGAAGATGTGGCCGATAGTAAAGAAAAGTATGGCATGACACCTGTTAGACGCCTCGTAGAGGCAGGTATTTTATGCCCTAAGAGCATCGCTGGTCACTGTGTACACGTAACTGACGAAGATGTGGCATTATTGAAAAAATCTCAAGCTAAGGTCGTACATAACCCAGAAAGTAACATGGGTAATGCAGTAGGCACGACAGATATCTTAAACTATTAGATGCAGGGATCACTGTTGGGCTTGGCACAGATGGTTATACAAATGATATGCTCGAATCTTATAAAGTAGCGAATTGTCTCGTGAAACATGAGCAACATAAACCATATGTAGGCTGGGGCGAAGTACCTCATATGCTATTTGAAAACAACCGCAAAATGGCTAATGAATTCTTCGATACTACGGTAGGCATCCTTAAAAAAGGTGCTGCAGCTGACGTAATTGTTCTTGATTACGCAGCACCAACACCACTTGATGAAAACAACATCAATGGTCATTTACTATTCGGTGCTAATGGTATGTATGTGGTAACAACTATTAGTGATGGTGTACCACGCATGATTGATCGTAAATTACAAGGCATTGATAAAGCTGAAGTAATGAACGAAGTTTTAGCAACATCTAAAGGTTTATGGAAACGACTAAACCCATAACGCAAACGCTTTAAAGGAGTGTGACATTATGAGTGACATTATGTATCTGGTAAGTTTCGGAAATTTGATGAACCACATTATGACTGAGTACAAGATGTACAATCGTATTTACAATGTAAATAAAATTCATCGTACGAATCATAATCAACGCTTATCTATCTTTGGTAAATCTATTGAAAATCCTGTAGGCCCAGCAGCTGGTCCTAATACACAGTTGGCACAAAACATTGTGGCATCCTATGTAGCTGGTGCTCGTTGCATTGAATTAAAAACCGTACAAATTATGTATGGTGAAGAACTAGGTATTCCTAGACCTTGTATCTACTCCGTAGACGAAGCATATAACGTAGAATGGTCTTCTGAATATAGCTGTGATGAAGCTGCTGATGAATACATTAAAGCTTGGTTCGCATTGAAATTAATCTCTAAAGAATTAGGATTAGGTGATCCAGATGGCTTTTTATTCATCATGAGTGTTGGCTACAACTTGGCTGGTATCAAGAGCCCTATGGTTGATAAATTCATCAACACAATGCGAAATGCATCTCAATCTCCTATGTGGGATACATGTAAACAATGGTGTCTTGACCATGTAGATGAATTTGAGCATATTGATGCTGATTATATCAACTCTATTAGTGATGAACTTTGCCAAGCAATTACATTGTCCACAATGCACGGTTGCCCAGCAGAAGAAATCGAATCCATTTGTTCTTACCTTATCAGTGAAAAAGGTCTTCACCTATACTTAAAATGCAATCCCTACATTGTTAGGTCCAAAACGCATTAGAGAATTATTGAATAACGCTGGTTTTGAGTACATTGACTTTGAAGATCATCAGTTTGAAGTTGACCTTCAATTCGATAAAGCTGTTCCAATGTTAGAACGTCTTATCGCTCTTGGTGAAAAACACAATAAGATTTTCGGTGTTAAATTGACAAATACATTCCCTGTACAAATTCACAACAATGAATTGCCAGGCGAGCAAATGTATATGTCTGGTAAATCCTTGTTACCTGTAACAATTGGTGTAGCTGAGCTCCTAAGTGCTCAATTCGGCGAACGTTTACCAATGTCTTATAGCGGTGGTGCTGTAAAACAAAACATCAAAGCTATCTTTGATTGTGGTATTTGGCCTGTAACAGTATGTACAATTCTTCTACAAGGTGAAGGTTACAATACTTTCAAAGGCTTAGCAGACGAAGTGGAATCTACTGATTACAATGCTGCTTTAAAAGTTCATAAAGAACTTATAGCTAAACTCGCTAAAGACATCGCTGAGAACAAAATCTTCAAGAAGAGCGATGCAATGAAGAAAAAACGTGAAGCAATGCCATCCTTCCCAGGTACACGTAGTTCAGACTACCACTGCCGCGTAGTTTGTGGTGCTTGTGTTCGCGTATGTCCTAATAGATGTAATGAAGTCGTTACTGTAAATGATGCTAAATTGATCATCCATGTTGATCAAAGCTGTAATGAATGTGGTAACTGTGCGTGTCATTGCGTAGAACCTTGTCAACCATACAAGGATCGCATTACATTCTTCCACAATGCTGAAGCTTTAGCAGATAGTACAAATGATGGTTTCTACATCAAAGGCACTAGCTGTGGTTATCGCTTTAAAGGTGAAGAAGCCGTATGTGACATTGATGCATTACCTGAAGAATTGAAAGGAGTTGTACATGCCTTCTGTAAAGAGCATGTGTACTATGTATCATGATTATCATACAACAAGGGGAATTGGTCTTAACTGACAGAATCCTTACCGGAGATATATTAATTGATGGCCACAAAATTGTCGCCATTGATGAATACCTTTCTGTTCCAGAAGGGGCTAAAGTTCTTAATGCAAAAGGTTGCTATGTGTTCCCTGGATTTATTGATCCTCATACACACTTTCAAATGACAAATGCCTTGGCGTCTACTGCAGATGATTTTGATAGTGGTACAAAGGCTGCTATTCTTGGCGGCACTACCTCAATCATCAACTTTGCTTCTCCTGAGGATGGATCCCTTTGTAAAGGGTTTAGAAGTTCATAAGGAGCGTGCCTTAGGGCATTGCTCCTGTGACTACAAATTCCATATGGAGCTTGTAGAAATGAATGAAGAGGTATCTCATGAAATACCAAAGGTTGTAGAAGCTGGTGTATCGTCCTTTAAAGTGTACTTAGCGTATGGCTTCCGTTTAACAGATCGAGAAATTTATGATGCTATTGAAGCTATAAAACCAACGGGTGCGCTTGTAGGGGCTCACTGTGAAAACGGTGATCTTATCGATGCCTTTGTAGCAGATAAACGTAAACGTGGTGAATTAGATGTAGACAATCATCCACTCACAAGACCGGCCATGATTGAATCGGAAGCGATTAAGCGATTTAGTACAATTGGTGCTGCATTAGAGTATCCCGTGCATATTGTGCATGTAAGTTCTAAAGAAGGCGTAGATGAAGTTCTACGTGAGCGGGCATTAGGACATCAAGTCACTTGTGAAACATGTCCACAGTATTTGGTGCTTGATGAATCACGATATAAATTACCTGATTTTGAAGGGGTTAAATTTGTGATGAGTCCTCCACTTAGAACGATACAAGACCAAATGGCATTGAAGCATGCACTAGTAAATGGTGTATTCCAAACCATTGGTTCCGACCATTGTAGCTTTACCTTTAATGATCAAAAATTAAAGAGTCGTTATGACTTTACCCGAATTCCTGGAGGTATTCCTGGAGCTGAAGAACGGGGTATCATTGCTTATGATGTGTTGGTTAACCAATGCAATATGAGCGCTGTAGATTTTATGAAATTAGTTAGTGAAAACCCAGCAAAGCTATATGGCATGTATCCCAAGAAGGGTACATTAGCTGTAGGTAGTGATGGGGATATAACAATTGTAGATAAGCATATAGAACATATGCTTTCAAAAGAGTCCGCCCATACAAAGGCTGACTATATACCTTACGAAGGAATATCTGTAACTGGCAAGGTTCGAGATGTTATCCTTAGAGGTCACCATGTGGTACAAGATGGATCCTTAACAGAATCATATCTTGGTGAATGTATTCCTTAATGAGAGGAGGGCTATATATGTACCGCTTTCAAGTGAATGGCACCCAATATGAGGTTCAAGAGGATCAACGTTTAATTGATTTCTTGCGAGCTGATTTAAAGTTGACGGGCACTAAAGAAGGTTGTAGTGCTGGTGCATGTGGTACGTGTACAGTAATTATAGACGGGAAAAAAGCAAAGGCTTGTGTAAGCAAACTATCTCAATTAGATGGTAAATCAATTGTCACGATTGAAGGTTTATCTGAACGAGAAAGCAGTATACACCTATGCTTTTGGTGAATGCGGAGCGGTGCAGTGTGGTTTCTGTATACCAGGTATGATTATTAGTGCAAAAGTATTGATTGACGAAAATAATGACCCTACACCTGACGATGTTAAAAAGGCGATATTAGGTAATATTTGCCGTTGTACAGGCTATGTAAAAATTGAAGAGGGCATTATGCTAGCTGCAAAAATGTTCCGTGAGAACTTACCAGTTCCAGAAAAGGATACAAATGGTAATGTAGGCGCTCGTTTACACCGTGTAGATGCTGAGGAAAAAGCATTAGGTACTGGACAATATGCTGATGATATCTATATGGATGGCATGATTTATGCCAAAGCATTGCGTTCTAAATACCCACGAGCTAGAGTTGATCGTGTTGATGTGTCTAAAGCTCTTGAACATCCAGCATGTGTAACGGCATTGACTGCTAAGGATGTACCATTCAATAAGACTGGTCATTTAGTACCGGATTGGGATGTACTTATCGCCGAAGGTGATATTACACGTTATGTAGGCGATGCAATTGCACTTGTTGCAACTACAGAAAAGAAATACTTAGACGAAGTATTGGCTCTAGTTGAAGTTGATTATACTGAATTAGAACCCGTACTAGATCCATTGGAAGCACTAAAACCAGATGCTCCTCAGTTACATCCAGAGGGAAATGTATTATCTCGTCAAACATTATCTCGTGGCGATGTAGATAAGGCTATTGCAGAGGCTGCTTTTGTAGTAACAAATCATTATTCTACGCCTCAAACCGACCATGCATTTATGGAACCAGAATGTGCCGTTGCATATCGTGAGGGTGATGAAATTCATCTGCATTCAGGTAGCCAAAATGTTTATGATGATCGTCGTGAAGTTGCTCGTATGCTTGGTATTCCGAATGAGGCTGTAAAGGTTCACAGTATGCTCGTAGGTGGTGGCTTTGGTGGTAAAGAAGATATGACCGTACAACATCATGCATCACTCGTAGCTTGGCTTACAGGAAAACCAACTAAGGTACTTTTCTCCCGTCAAGAAAGTCTCAATATTCATACTAAACGTCATGCGATGGAAATGGATATTACAACAGCTTGTGATGCAGAAGGTAATCTGGTAGCAAGTAAGGTAAATATCATTTCTAATTGTGGCGCGTATGCATCTTTAGGTGGTCCTGTACTTCAACGTGCTGGTACTCATTCTTGTGGCCCTTATCACTTTGATAATTTTGCCTTTGATGGTGTATGTGTTTATACAAATACTGTTCCTGGTGGTGCATTCCGTGGGTTTCGGCGTAACACAAACTATCTTTGGTCAAGAGCAAAATATTGATGAATTAGCTGCGTTAGTAGGCATGGATCCTTGGGAATTCCGCTATAAAAATGTTGTACGCCCTGGTGACTCATTACCAAATGGCCAAATTTGTTCCAAAGAAACCGCTTTAGTAGAATGTTTGGAAGCTGTAAAAGATGCATATTATGCCTCTGATCGTACTGGTCTTGCGGTATGTTTGAAAAATAGTGGTATTGGTGTAGGACTACCTGATACGGGTCGCGTTATTTTAGAAGTACGTGATGGTAAAGTTCGTATTCGTACGGGTGCCGCTTGTATTGGTCAAGGCATGGCTACTATGGCAACACAAGTACTTTGTGAAACAACAGGCTTAACGGCGGATAAAGTATTTGTAGAACGTCCTGATACAGTACGCACACCAGATTCTGGTACAACTACTGCATCTCGCCAAACGCTCTTTACCGGTGAAGCAACGCGCAAAGCAAGTCTTCGCTTAAAAGAAATGTTAGATTCTAAAACATTAGAAGAACTGAATGGCGTAGAGATTTATGAAGAGTTTCCTCGGTGAAACAGATCCATTTAATTCTGATAAATCGCATCCAAAAAATCACGTTGCCTATGGTTATGGTGCATGTGTAGCAACAATTGGTGAAGACAATAAGGTTGCTAATTTACATGTAGCATACGATGTAGGTCGTGTAGTGAACCCTCAATCCTGTACAGGTCAGGCCGAAGGTGGTGCCATTATGGGAATGGGGTATGCAGTTACAGAAGACTTCCCTTATAAAGAAGGGTATGTAACATCTAAATACGGTACGCTAGGACTTCTTAGAGCTACCCAATGTCCTCCAATTCATGTAAGTCTTATCGAAAAAGGGACACCAGAACAATATGCATACGGAGCTAAAGGTATTGGCGAAATCTCTAGCATTCCGATTGCACCGGCTATTGCAAATGCGTATCGTCGTATCGACGGAGAACCACGTAGGTCCTTGCCGATTAAACATACAGGTTATAAAAAATAGAATATTTGCTTAATGGTAGGGGCTTTTGCCCCTAGCCATCAAGGTTCCCACGTGAAGTCGATGAGATTTCTAAACTCTATCATGTACGATAGTATGACTATATTGTTTAACTAGTAACTAAAACGTAAGATATGAGGTGATTCTTATGAGTAAAGGTGCATCTGGTGTCGACCATGTAGATGGTATGCTGCCAATCCCGCAGTTATTCGCTTATGGTTTACAGCACGTTCTGGCTATGTATGCTGGGGCAGTAGCTGTACCAATTATTATTGCACAAGCTATGCATTTGCCAATTGAAGATTTAATTCGTTTGATTACAGCTGACTTATTTACATGTGGTGTAGCTACATTGATTCAAACATTAGGATTCGGACCAGTTGTCGGGCGTATTCCTCTTATTCAAGGTGTTACATTTGCTTCTGTAGGCCCTATGATTATGATTGGTCAACAGCATGATATCAATACGATTTACGGTGCGATTATCGTAGCTGGTCTCTTTACATTCCTTGTGGCACCATTTTTCAGTCGTTTGATTCGGCTATTCCCACCTGTAGTAACAGGTACTATCATTACTATTATTGGTATCAACTTGATGCCAGTAGCTGTTAACTGGATGGGGGGTGGCGTAGGCAATAAAAACTTTGGCGATCCACTATACATAGCTCTTGGTGTAGCTACATTTGTTCTCGTTATATTAACTTATCGATTTGGTAAAGGTTTCCTTGGTAATTTGGCAATCTTAGTTGGGCCTTATTCTCGGTACAGCCTTAGCTATGATTGTTGGTATTACAGATTTTTTTCAGAGGTAGGGACGTTCTCAATGGATTTCTGTTGTAACACCATTCTATTTTGGTCTTCCAACCTTTGACTTTGCTTCTATTGTATCTATGATTATTGTAATGCTCGTAGTTATGGTAGAAACAACTGGTGATAGTATTGCGGTAGGTGAAATCGTAGATAAACCTATTGGTCAAAATGAATTGGCTGCGGTACTTCGCGCGGATGGCTTATCTACTATTATTGGTGGTATCCTTAATAGTTTTCCGTATACAGCATTTGCTCAAAACGTAGGTCTTATTGCTGTAACACGTGTTAAGAGTCGTTTCGTTGTAGCAGCATCTGGTGTAATTTTAATTTTATTAGGCCTTTTCCCTAAATTAGCCGCTATCGTAGCTTGTATTCCAAATGCTGTACTAGGGGGCGCAGGGATTGCTATGTTCGGCATGATTATCGCCAGTGGGATTCGTTCTCTTGGTAAAGTTAGTTTCGATGGTAACTATAACCTGATGCTAGTTGCCATTAGTATTGGGGTATCCATGATTCCTCTTGCAGCACCTCAATTCTATACACACTTTCCAGCATGGGCTCAAATTCTTTTGAAATCTGGTATCACAGCTGGTAGTATAGTAGCTGTTATTTTAAATGTAATGTTTAATGGTTTTGGTTATAAAACTGTTAACGAACCTAATCGTGCGACTCGTAAATATCGCCACTTCACACGATTCAAAGGTTATCCTAAACATTTCTACCAATAAGATATAGTTAGACGAGTTTACTCTCATGCGATTATATGTATTGTCTCTCACAGTAGAAACCTTGTTAGTATAGGTAAAACATCAATATATATGGTTTTCGTTTGTTAAAAAGATCTCACTCTGATTTGGAGTGAGGTCTTTTTATGGAATCGTATACTACTTTGGTATATAATTAAATAATATTATTGCAAAGGAGACGCATTATGAAAGACGAGCGATTTATAGTTACATATAGAATAGAAGCGAGTACATATGAAGAAGCAAAATCAATTGCTTGGGCTGTTCAAGTGGAGCAAACTATAGAATTTCCTTATGAGTTTGTAACGGATCCATACATTAAAGAAACTATTACTGGTCGACTAGAATCTCTTGAACCTATAGTAGAAGACTCTCCTTATATCAATGTAGGTGTGATGCCAAATGCTGTAATTGACACCTCTCGTTACTATTTGGCTCGTATTTCATATCACGTAGATACCACGGCCTTAGAGGCTACACAATTTTTAAATGTTGTCTTTGGTAATTCTTCGTTACAGCCACATATTTGGGTAGTAGATATTGAACTATGTCCAACACTTTACGATGTGTTTAAGGGACCACAATTTGGCTTACAAGGAATTCGTCGATTAGTGGAAACCCCGACGCGTCCAATGATTCAAGCCGTTGTAAAGCCGATGGGCACACCGAATGGAGAATTGGCTCGTATGTGTGGCGCTATACACGTGGTGGGTGCAGATGTCATAAAGGATGATCATGGTATTTCTAATCAGTCCTTCTCTCAATATAAAGATCGTGTAAAACGATGTGCTGCTATGGTACAGGAAATGAATGCTGTACATGGTACACATACTTTATATGCTGCAAACGTATCAGGTGATGGTACAGATGTGTTAGAACGCGCTTATTTTGCCAAAGAGGCTGGTGCTACAGCTCTCATGGTGGCTGCAGGTCTCGTTGGTTTCGGTTGGTTACACAAATTAGCTACTGATGAAAACTTACGATTGCCCATTATTCATCATCCAGCTTATTCTGGTGGATTTGTAAGCCCTGGTGTATCTGGAGTAGCTGACTATTTACAACTAGGTTTATTACCTCGTATCTTTGGGGCTGATATGTCAATTTTCGTATCTTATGGTGGACGCTTTACTTTTACAGAGGAACAATGCAAGAGAATTTCCTCTTACATTAAACGACCAATGGGCTTGATGAAAGCAGCTTGCCCGGCACCGGGTGGTGGTGTTACAGATGCTCGTCTTAATGAACTCGTTGAGCTGTACGGAAATGATACTATGTTCCTCGTTGGCGGTGACATGTTCCGTCGAGGACCAGATATTGAGGCTAATATGTCGTACTTTGTAGAGCGTTTGACTAAATTATCTGAAAGAACGTAATAATAGCTTGAATTTAAATGAGTTAATACAATGTTTAACTAAATAACTAAGCTATTGACTTTTTACAGAAATAATAGATTTATGATTAAGTATATGGAGTGTTTTGATGAGTGAATCATCACCGTTGGAGGTCCATGTCCTTGCCAGTGGTAGCAAGGGCAATTGTACAGTAATAAAAAAAGGGAACTCTGTCATATTGCATGATGTAGGCATTAGTTGCCGGCGCATTGTCAATGGGTTAAAAGAATTGCATATAGACATGGCTCAGGTGGAGGGCATATTCGTCAGTCATGAACATAGTGATCATATTGCGGGACTACAACAATTACTAAAACGATTTGATCTTCCTGTGTATACGAAGCAGGGCACATGGCGTGAAATTCAAGATAAGTTAATCGTACCGAAGAATCGATTGATTGAGCTTACAAAGGGCAGTTTAACGTTGGGCGGTCTCACCGTAGAGCCGTTTTCGGTAAGTCATGATGCGGCTGATCCAATTGGAATAAATGTGTTTGCTGGGAACGATAAGGCAACTGTTGTTACTGATACAGGTGTGATTTCAGATGATATTTTACGCAGGCTTGATGATACGACGCTGTTAGTGCTAGAGGCAAATTATGATCCGCATATGTTGCGTTTCGGACCCTATCAGCCGTTTTTAAAACAACGTGTGGCTAGTGATGAAGGTCATTTGAGTAATGAAATGGCTGCACAAGCTCTACTCATGATGAAGCGTCCTAATTTTATGCAAGTTATATTGGCTCATCGATCTGAAAATAATAATAACGCTGTCCTTGTTACTCAAACCATTGGTAAAATGCTTGTGGATGGTGGTGTTCGTATTGGACCTGAAATGAAGCTGCAACATGGTCAACCTAATGAAATCGTGTCCATCCAATCTGTGAAGAGGTAAAAATGAGATTTTATATAGTCTGTATTGGTAAATTGAAGGATGCTTATTTACGTGAGGGTGTAGCAGAGTTTGTGAAACGTATGCGTCCCTATGGTGGTATTACAATTACAGAGCTGAATGAAAGTAAAATTGGAGATAAGCCGAGTGATGCGGATCGCAAACAAGTTGTTGCCGAAGAAGGAGACCGTTTATTAAAAGCGGTTCCTAAAAATGCGTATACCGTATTACTTGATGTGTATGGCAAAACGATGTCCTCTGAAGAACTCGCTAAGACGGTATCTAAACTTGAGGTGGATGGTGTGAGCGATATGGCCTTTCATTATTGGTGGTGCCTTTGGGGTGAGTGATACATTACGTCAGACTGCAAATTATAAATTATCCTTTTAGCCCTATGACTTTTTACACATCAAATGGTTCGATTGTTACTCGTAGAGCAAATATATCGAGCATCAAAAAAATTAATCGCAATGAACCTTATCATTGGTAGAAGAAGTAGATTTAAAAAAATTATTTGTATAATACTTTCAGAAAAAAAGGAGTTTTATTATACTGTGCGAATAGTATAATAAAGCAAGATGTATTTGTAAGGAGGAATTCACTATGAAAATCCAAGAAGTAATGAATAAATACCCTGTTACTGTTGGCAAAGATGCGCCGATTTCTGATGTAGCTGATTTGTTGGTTAAATATAATTTAACAGCTGTGTCCGTAGTGGATGATGATAATAAGTTGTTAGGTATTATCTCTGAAGGTGATTTACTATATAAAAAAAGTACGTCCTCATGTGCCTCATTATGTTAATGTATTAGGCGCTAGCATCTATTACAATGGCATTGGCGAATACAATGCTCAATTTAAAAAATTATTGGCATCTCACGTTCATGAGTTGATGACTGATGAAGTAATTACAACCACACCGGATAAAGATGTAGAAGAAATTGTATCTGTTATGCTTGATCAACATTTGAAAAATGTGCCAGTTGTAGATAAAGAGTATCGTTTGATCGGGATTTTGTCTCGTCGTGACATTATCAAATTGATTGCTAAAGATAACTAATTAGCATAATTATGTAAAATATGTAAAGACCACCCATTTTGGGGTGGTCTTTTAGTGTATATTGAGAAGAATTGCATTGACCTTGCATTTATGTTATTATTAGGAGTGCATAATATACTACAGAAATTTGGGCATATTGCCCTTCGAGGAGGACATATTTTAAATGAAAGCAACTGTAAATCCTGTTGATCAACACGTAGTAACGTTAACTATTGAAGTACCTGCAGCAGAAGTAGATAAAGGCATTAAACAAGCTGTAAAACGCATTGCAGGTCAAGTGAACATCCCTGGCTTCCGTAAAGGACATGCGCCTCGCCGTATTTTGGAAATGAACTTCGGCAAAGAAGCTATCTTGGAAGAAGCGTTTGAAGTATTGGCTAGCCAAAACTATAGTGCTGCACTTCGTGAAAATGATATCGTGCCTGTATCTGAACCTGAAATCGAACGAGAACAATTCGAAGAAGGCAAAGATTTGATTTTCAAAGCTACTGTAACTAAACGCCCTGAAGTTAAACTTGGCGATTACAAAGGCTTAGAAGCAGAAAAACAAGATGCTACAGTATCTGATGAACAAATCGAAGAACAGTTGAACAATATTCGTGAACAACAAGCAAAAATGGTTGTTGCTGAAGAAGGCGCTACAATTCAAAAAGATGACTTCGCAGTAATCGACTTTGCTGGTTCCGTTGATGGTAAACCTTTTGATGGTGGTGAAGGTAAATCCTACCCATTACAAATCGGTTCTGGTAGCTTCATTCCTGGCTTCGAAGATCAATTAATTGGCGCTAAAGCTGGTGATGATGTAACTGTAAAAGTAACATTCCCTGAAGACTACTTCGTAGCAGAACTTGCTGGTAAAGAAGCAGAATTCAAAACTCATATCCATGATATTAAACGTAAAGAATTGCCTGAATTGAATGATGAATTTGCAAAAGAAGCAAGCTCTTACGAAACTATTGAAGAATTGAAAAAAGATCTTCGCACTAAAATGGAGGAAGAAGCTTCCCGTCGTGCAATCGATACTTACAATGCTGACTTGATTCAAACAGCTGTTAAAAATGCAACTGTAGAAATCCCAGAAGTAATGATTAAAGATCGCGTAGAACAAATGATTCAAGAATTGGCTATGAATATGGAAGGCCGTGGCTTGAAACTTGATGACTACTTGAAATTCTCCAATAAAACTATCGAAGATTTACGCTCTGAATACAAAGATTCCGCAGCTGAAAACGTACGCGCTGATTTAGTATTGGATGCTATTGCAACTGCTGAAGGTATCGAAGTAACTCCAGATGATATGAACCGTGAAATCTTCATTATGGCTCAAAACTTTGGGGCAGATCCTAAAGAAGTTTGGGATATTATTGCAAAAGAAGGTCGTGTAGCTATGTTGGCAGGCTCTGTAGCTCGCAAAAAAGCAGCTCGATTCATTATTGATAATGCAAAAGGCGCTGAAGCGGCTGAATAATAGTTTGCTCAACTAGGTACATGAAAAGGTGATTATATGTATGTACCAATCGTAGTTGAACAAGGTGAACGCGGAGAGCGTTCCTATGATATTTACTCTCGCTTGTTAAAGGATCGCATTATTTTCCTTGGTGGCCCCATCGATGATAATGTGGCAAATGCGGTTATTGCGCAAATGTTATTCCTAGAAGCAGAGGATCCTGATAAGGATATCCATTTGTACATCAATAGCCCTGGCGGTGTTGTAACCGCCGGCATGGCTATTTATGATACGATGCAATATATCAAACCAGATGTGTCTACTATTTGTGTAGGCTCTGCAGCGAGCATGGGTGCTGTGCTTTTAACAGCTGGCACTAAAGGTAAACGATATGCGTTACCTCATGCGCGCATCATGATTCACCAACCATTAGGTGGTGTACAAGGGCAAGCATCTGAAATTGAAATCCATGCCCGTGAGATTCTTCGCATGCGTGAAGAGTTAAATGGTATCTTAGCTTCTCGCAGTGGACAAGATATTGAAGTAGTAGCTCGCGATACAGATCGCGATAACTTCATGAGTGCTCAGGATGCCGTTGAATACGGCTTAATCGATGAGGTACTCACAAGAGAACCTGTAGAAAGCAAGTAATGGAGGCGCCCCTTGGCAAAAGATAAAGATACTATGCGCTGCAGTTTTTGTGGACGCACAAGCGAAGAAGTCCGCAAATTAGTGGCGGGGTCCTAACGTGTATATTTGTGACGAATGCGTTGAAGTTTGTGAACGCATCATTGCAGATGAGTTGGGTGCGGTTGAGACGGACGACTTCAATTTAAAAGAATTGCCAACGCCTAGAGAAATTAAAGCTCATCTTGACGAATATGTTATTGGTCAAGATGATGCTAAAATCTCTTTAGCTGTGGCTGTATATAATCACTACAAACGCTTACAAACAGATAATGTAGTAGATGATGTAGAATTACAAAAGGCTAATGTATTGTTCATTGGTCCTACTGGTAGTGGTAAAACACTATTGGCTCAAACCTTAGCGAAAATGCTAGAAGTACCATTTGCTATTGCAGATGCTACAAGCTTAACTGAAGCTGGGTATGTGGGGGAAGATGTAGAAAACATCCTACTCAAAATTATTCAAGCTGCAGATTATGATATAGCTCGGGCTGAACGTGGCATTATCTATATCGATGAAATCGATAAAATTGCTCGTAAGTCTGAAAATCCTTCTATTACACGTGATGTGTCTGGTGAAGGTGTACAACAAGCATTGCTTAAAATCTTAGAAGGTACCGTTGCTTCTGTTCCTCCTCAAGGTGGTAGAAAGCATCCTAATCAGGAAATGCTTCAAATCGACACTACGAATATTCTCTTTATTTGTGGTGGAGCATTTGATGGTATGGACAAGGTTATTACTAAGCGTACCGCTAAGAAAACACTTGGTTTTGGTGCAGATGTACAGCGTAAAGAAGAACGTAATATATCGGCTATCTTAAAAGATGTTGTACCTGAAGATTTATTAAAATTTGGTTTGATCCCTGAGTTTATTGGACGTTTGCCTGTAATGGTGACATTAGATCAATTAGACAGAGATGCATTAATTCAAATTTTGACAAAGCCTAAAAATGCATTAACAAAAACAATATGAAAAAAATTCTATCCCTTGATGGTGTAGAGTTAACTTTCACTGAAGATGCATTAGAAGAAATCGCTGATGAAGCATTACAGCGAAAAACAGGTGCTCGTGGTTTGCGTGCTATCATTGAAAAGGTGATGAAACGCGTAATGTTTGAGGTTCCTTCCATGCCGGAAGTAACTAAGTGCATTGTGAATCGTGAATCCGTATTAAGCACAGGTGAACCTATACTCAAAAATGAGGCAGACCAAGACATCCAGTTGAAATCGTAATTCGAAGAAACTCATTTCTGTGTAGGAATGAGTTTCTTTTCATAATATATATACCTGGAGGAAGTATGAATTTACTCGAAGTTGGGATCCCTACCGTACCTCTCAGAGGCATGGTAGTATACCCGAATATCGTGATTCACCTCGATATCGGTCGAGACAAATCCATTAAGGCGGTGGAAGCCGCAATGAATGAGGACCGCATTTTAGCCGTCGTAACTCAAAAAGATGATGCTGTAGATGCACCAACAGTTCATGATTTAGCCCAAATGGGTACATTAGTAAAAATTAAACAAATGTTGCGCTTACCAGGTGGTATAGTACGTGTTCTTGTAGAGGGCATCACTCGTATTCGTCTTATGAATATTACTAGCATGGACCCTTATTATATAGGAGACTATGAACGAGTGGCGTCTGAATTTGAAGACGATGTAGAGCTTGAAGCTTATCGTCGTTTGGTTCAAGCTAAATTTGGCGAATGGGCAGAAGAAGCTAAATCAGTTACTGATGAAGGTGTAACGCGCGTTATGGAATTACGCAATCCTTGTGAATTAGCTGACCAAGTTGCATTTCTATTGCCTATTAATAATTTGAAACGTCAAGAGTTACTTGAAGAATTATCTGTAGCTCGTCGTCTTAACATGATTGTAGGCATTTTAAATATGGAATTACAAATCTCTGATTTGGAAAATTCCATCAATAATCAAGTGCGTCAATCTATGGAAAAAGCGCAGAAGGAATATTTCTTGCGCGAAAAAATCCGCGTTATCCACGATGAGTTGGGTGATAAAGGGAGATCCCGAGGAGGAGGCAGAAGAACTACGAGTTAAGTTAAAAGCACTTAACCTAAGTGAAGACGTACATACGCGTATTGATAAAGAAATTTCTCGTTACAGCCGCATGCCTCAATTGATGCCGGAAGCAACAATTTTGCGCAATTACCTAGATTGGGTATTGGCATTACCGTGGAATGAATTAACGGAAGACCGCTTAGATATCAAGGGCGCTCATGCTATGCTCGAAGCCGATCATTATGGCCTTGAAAAGGTTAAGAAACGCATTTTAGAATTTTTAGCGGTTCGTAAATTAACCGGTAAAAATAGTGGCTCTATTCTTTGTTTAGTAGGCCCACCAGGCGTTGGTAAAACCTCTTTGGCTACCTCTATTGCTAAAGCAATGAATCGTAAGTTTATCCGTGCATCCTTAGGTGGTGTTCGTGATGAAGCTGAAATTCGTGGACATCGACGTACTTATATTGGTGCTTTACCTGGTCGTATGATTCAGGGGTTAAAAAATGTAGGTACTAAGAATCCTGTATTTTTATTGGATGAAATTGATAAATTAGCATCTGATTATAAAGGTGATCCATCTTCAGCGTTATTAGAAGTATTGGATCCAGAACAAAATAGCACATTTAGTGATCACTTTATCGAAGTACCGTTCGACTTCTCTGAAGTTTTCTGGATTACTACGGCTAATGTAGCATCTAATATTCCTGGTCCATTGTTAGATCGTATGGAAATTATTGAGTTGTCCAGCTATATGGAAGAAGAAAAACTAGAAATTGCTAAGCGTTACTTAACACCTAAGCAAATTAAGAAAAATGGCCTTGAAGATTACAAGGTTAAATTATCTGATGCTGTGTTAAGAAAGGTAATTTCCGAATATACTCGCGAAGCAGGTGTTCGTACTTTAGAGAAAACAATTGCTAAGATTTGCCGTAAGATTGCTTTCAAAGTAGTTGAAGAAGGCGGAGACGCACCAAAAGTCACTACTAAGAATCTGCACGAATTCTTAGGCGCACCAATCTTTGTTGACCAAGAGCGAGAAAAGAAAGCACAAGTTGGCTATGTAAATGGATTAGCTTGGACATCTGTTGGTGGTGTAGTATTACCATGTGAAGCTACAACTATGAATGGTACCGGTAAATTGGCTTTAACTGGTAGTCTCGGCAAGGTTATGCAAGAGTCTGGTCAAGCGGCTATGAGTTATATTCGCCATAATGCAAAAGCTTTAAAGATTGAAGAAGATTTTTATAAAAAGCTTGATATTCACGTTCACTTGCCAGAAGGGGCAACCCCTAAAGATGGTCCTTCTGCAGGTATTACAATGACATTAGCTATGGTATCTATTTTGACTAACCGCAAGGTTCGTTCTGATATTGCCATGACTGGTGAAATCACATTGCGTGGCCGCGTATTACCAATAGGCGGCTTAAAAGAAAAATTATTAGCAGCCTTGTCTCATGGTATAAAAGAGGTATTGATTCCAAAAGGCAATGAAAAGGATATTGCAGAATTACCTGACATTGTGAAAGAAGGCCTCATCATTACGCCAGTTAAGACAATGGATGAAGTATTAGCAAAGGCACTTGTGTAATGCAAAAGAAGAAAAAATCCACTAAACCAATGGGCCCAAAACCACAATATACACGAAAAGAACCAAAGGGGCCTCGTATTATAGCTGCAAAATATAATACTTCCTGTGTGAAGGCGGATCAATATCCTGAAGGGGATACCGTAGAAATCGCCTTCCTTGGACGCTCTAATGTGGGCAAGTCTTCGTTGATTAATTCTTTATGTAACTATCGTGGGTTAGCCCTCGTTAGTGGTCAGCCAGGTAAGACTAAGACGATAAACTACTTTGATATTGAATCAAAAGAGGATATTTCTGACACCGAGGAACGCAGATATAACTGGTTTCTTGTGGACCTTCCTGGTTATGGTTTTGCAAAGACAAATAAAGGAAACCGCAATCTGTGGTCTTCCTTTATTGCCGATTATATTTTACATTCTGAACGATTGATGTTGTTGTGTTTGCTTATCGATGGTCGCCATCCTGAAATGACCATTGATAAGGTGGCCTTTGATTGGCTCGTCGAAGCCGGTGTTCCGTTACAAATTGTAGTGACCAAGGCCGATAAATTGACGGCTAAAGAAAAGTCTGCAAACTTGTCTATTATTAAAGAACTATATCCAACGGCTACCCCGCCGATTTTGTACAGCTCTTTAAAGCATACTGGACGTGAGCTTTTACAACAACGAATCAATAAAATTTTGGTAGGAGATGAAGCATGAGTCAAACGAACGAATTAGAGATTATGGAACGCATTGCTCTAGATTTAGAGCGTGTCGAAGAGTCTCTTGCATCATCTTTTAATACCGGTGCAGAGGACTTCAATGCACTGATTCGACCGTTATCAGCAGCAGGTGGTAAGCGTTTGCGCGCTCAATTGTGTCTATTGATTGCTAATGCAGGTACATCTATAGAGCGTCAACGCATTAAAATTGCTGAGGCTGTTGAAATGCTTCATTTAGCAACACTTATCCATGACGATGTTTTAGATCAAGCTGAAATTCGCCGTGGGGAGGATACAATTCACATGCATAAAGGTAATAAGGTAGCTATCCTTAGTGGTGATTATTTATTTGCCAAAGCATTTAAAATCGTATCTGAAATGACGAATATGAAGTATCTTCAAGTATTCTCTCATATTATTACATGCCTCGTAGAAGGTGAGTTCATGCAAATGGAAGATGTATATCGCATCGATCAAGGCATAGAGCGTTATATGACAAAGACGCAAAAGAAAACAGCAGACTTCATGGAAGGCTGTATGGAGCTTGGTGGTCTCTTAGGAGATTGGCAAGAGGATGAAATCATAGAGTTGAAAAAATATGGTCATGCATTAGGCATGGCATTCCAAATTACAGACGATATTATGGATTATCGTGAAACAGCGGAGACAACGGGAAAGCCTGTAGGGAATGATCTTCGAGAGGGACTATTGACGTATCCGTTATTAAGTATCGTTAACGATGGTAATAAAGATAAATTGCTTGAAGATATTAAAGGCTTAAATAATGGTGGTAATGAGCAAGACATTATTGATTATGTTATTGCTCAAGGTGGCATTGATAATACATTAGCTGTAGCTGATAAATATTGTAAAGATGCTCTAGCGGCACTCGCTGCAGTGCGTGATTTCCCAGGGAAGGAATTCCTTGTGATGGCTGTAGAAAATCTAGCTGATAGAAAGGTATAATATGGAACCATTCGAACCAAAATCGGATTTCGAATATCCCATGCAAAAACCTTCTTTTGACAGTGTAGTTCGTCAAAAACGGCGTGAAGCAGAACAAAAGTCTGAGCAAGAACGATATAAGGTGGCAACTCAACACATTCCTGAGGATGTGGAAGATGAACCAGTTTATACGGCTATAGAGCAGAAGATGATGGATGAAGCAAGGGAATTGTCCCTTGTAGGACATCTTTCAGAGCTGCGAAAACGGTTGATTATAATAGCTGTAGCAGTTATTGTGGGAACTTGTATTTCTTATTATTATGTAGACTTATTATTGGAAATACTCCTAAAACCGGCTGGCAAGCTTTATTATATGAGACCCTACTGAAGCATTTTTTACATATATGAAGGTGTCTGTTGTAGGTGGCTTAGTCATAGCCGCTCCCATTATATTGCATCAGATTTGGCTATTTGTTAAGCCTGCACTAACTGTACGAGAAAAGCAGCTATCTAACTGGATCTTACCAGTAGCAATTGGTCTATTCGGGATAGGTATTGTATTTTCTTATTTTCTCGTATTGCCTGCAGCAGTGAAGTTCTTTATGGGCTTTGCTACAGATGAATTACAGCCGATGTTTTCTATTGGTCAGTATATGGACTTTGTATTATCCTTTGTACTACCCTTTGGATTTAATCTTTGAGTTGCCGTTGATCTTAATTATTTTGGGATATTTCAACTTAATTACATCACGCTTTTTAAAAACGAAGCGAAAGATATTTATTCTTATATCCTTTATCATAGGTGCTGTCATTTCACCTACACCGGATATGTTCTCGCAAACGATGATTGCATTACCTATGATATTGCTATATGAAACAAGCCTATTTGTATTGGCTAAAATTATGAAGCGCTAAGGAGTCTTTTAGGAGGAACGATGAAAACCTACGAAAATTTAACCACATATAATCCTGGTGAAATAGAAGGCAAATGGTATTCTTATTGGGAAAATCAAGGATACTTTCACGAAGAAGTAGACACGAATAAAGAGCCATTTAGTATCGTATTACCACCTCCTAATGTAACTGGTATGTTGCATATGGGGCATGCCCTTGATAACACATTACAAGACATCCTCATCCGTTTCAAACGCATGCAAGGCTACAATGTATTGTGGATGCCAGGTACAGACCACGCTGGTATTGCTACACAAATCAAAGTAGAAGAGATGCTTGCTAAAGAAGAAGGAAAAATCTCGCTATGATTTGGGCCGTGAAAAATTCGTAGAGCGCGTGTGGGAATGGAAAAAAGAATATGGTGATACTATTGTAAAACAAATCCGTAGCCTTGGCGCATCCTGTGATTGGAACCGTGAGCGATTTACTTTGGATGAAGGGTATTACCATGCAGTGCGCGAAGTATTTGTAAGCCTTTATGAAAAAGGTTTGATCTATCGCGGTGAACGCATCATCAACTGGTGTCCTCGTTGTGCCACTGCGTTATCTGATGTTGAAGTTGAGCATGAAGACGAACATGGCCATTTATGGCATATTAAATATCCTGTAAAAGGTGAAGATAATCGTTTTGTTGTTGTTGCTACAACTCGTCCAGAAACAATGTTTGGTGACGTAGCAGTAGCAGTAAATCCTGATGATGATCGTTATAAAGATCTCATTGGTAAAACATTGATCTTGCCATTTGTTAATCGAGAAATTCCTGTAATTGCCGATGACTATGTAGATGCTAGCTTCGGTACAGGCTGTGTAAAAAAATTACACCTGCTCATGACCCTAATGACTTTGAAATGGGCCAACGTCATAATTTGGAATCCATCGTTGTTATGAACAATGATGCAACAATGAATGAAGGTGCTGGCAAATTTAATGGCTTACCTCGTGAAGAAGCGCGTAAACAAGTAGTAGCAGAACTTAAAGAATTAGGCCTACTTGAAAAAAATTGATGATCATGACCATGCAGTAGGTCATTGCTCCCGTTGTAATACAATCATCGAACCAATGGTATCTAAACAATGGTTCGTAGATATGAAACCATTGGCAGAGCCCGCTCTTAAGGTTGTTAAAGACCACGAAGTAGAGTTCGTTCCTGAACGTTTTACAAAAAACATATGTGAACTGGCTTGAAAAATATCCGTGATTGGACGATTTCTCGTCAATTGTGGTGGGGCCATCGTATTCCTGCATGGTATTGTGATAACTGTGGTGAAACTATCGTTAGCCGTGAAGATATTACAGAATGTCCTCATTGCCACGGTCATGTTACACAAGATCCAGATGTTCTTGATACATGGTTTAGCTCTGGTTTATGGCCGTTTGCCACAATGGGTTGGCCTAAGCAAACTCCAGAACTTAAACAATGGTATCCAACAAGTGTGCTTGTAACTGGTTACGATATTATCTTCTTCTGGGTTGCTCGTATGATCTTTATGGCTCTTGAGTTTGAACATGAAATTCCATTTAAACATGTATTTATTCACGGTCTTGTCCGCGATAGCCAGGGCCGTAAAATGAGTAAATCTTTGGGCAATGGTATTAATCCGCTTGAAGTTATCGACCAATATGGTGCTGATGCATTGCGCTTTACTCTTGTAACTGGCAACACACCTGGTAACGATATGCGTTTCTATATGGAACGTGTTGAGGCTAACCGTAACTTTGCCAATAAGATTTGGAATGCATCAAAATTTGTATTGATGAACCTTACAAATTATGATGAAAGTTTCGTTCCAACAGCAGATGATTTGACATTAGCAGACCAATGGATTGTTCAAAAATACAATGAAACCGTACAAAGCGTAACATCTAATCTCGATAAATTCGAACTTGGTGAAGCTGCAAGTTCCGTATATGATTTCATTTGGAATACGTACTGCGATTGGTACATTGAATTAGCGAAACCTCGTTTGTATAGTGAAAGCAACGAACGTGATCGTCGTACAGTTCAATATTTACTTGTAACAATCTTACGTCATATGCTCGAATTATTACATCCATTCATGCCGTTCGTAACTGAACATATTTGGCAACATTTGCCACACGAAGGGGACAGCATCGTTGTTACTAAATGGCCTGAAGCATTGAAATTTGATAATCTTGAAGGGGGCAGCACGTCAAATGGAAGTTATGATGGATGCTATCAAAGGTATTCGTAACATGCGTGCTGAAATGAATGTGCCTTTAGGTAAAAAAGCTGAGGTTATCGTAGCGCCAACAGATGAAGCATTAGCTAAAACTGTAGCAGAACATAGTGACTACTTCGTAACATTGGCTTGGGCTGAGAAAGTAACAATTCTTGGTACCGATGATCCAAAACCAGAAAATGCGACTGTAACCGTTGTCAATGGTATGGAAGTATATCTCTTACTTAAAGACTTGATTGACGGTGAAAAAGAAAGAGAGCGTATTGCAAAGGAAAAAATCCAAATGGAAAAAGAAATTTCTCGTTTGGAAGGTAAATTGTCTAACCAAGGCTTCTTAGCAAAAGCTCCTGAAGCTGTAGTAGCAAAAGAAAAAGAAAAGTTAGAAGAATATAAACAAAAACAACAAGCGTTATTGGAACGTGAAGCGTTCCTTGAAACCTTATAATAGGAGGTTTATATGACATATCAGGAGGCCTTAGCCTATTTGGAGCAGGCATCTTCATTTGGTATTAAACCTGGCCTTGAACGAATTACGGCTCTTATGGATGTGTTAGGGAATCCACAAGAAGATTATAAAATTGTTCATGTTACAGGTACAAATGGTAAGGGCTCGGTTACCTCATATATTTCCTACGCACTGTTTACAAGTGGATTACGGGTGGGGCGATTTACATCGCCTCACCTTCAATCCTATACGGAGCGTATTCAAATTAATGATGGAAATATAACAGAGGAAGCCTTTGGAAATTAATTAGTCGCGTAAAGATTGCAGTAGATACTATTATTAGTAATGGAATAGAAGCGCCAACACAATTTGAAATATTAACAGCTGCCGCATTTTTATTCTTTAAGGATCAAGGTGTCGACTATGCTGTAGTAGAAGTTGGTTTAGGTGGCTTACTAGATTCTACTAATATCGTGACTCCAAAAGTATCTGTTATTACTAATGTAACAATAGATCATCAAGCATATTGTGGTGATACTGTCGAGGAAATTGCACGCCATAAAGCGGGGATTATTAAACCTAAAGGTGCCTGTAGTGACAGCTGCACAAGATACACCTCTTAATGTTATTGAGGACGTAGCTAAAAAACAACATGCTAAGCTTTATGTTTTTAATAAAGATTTTGGTATTGATAGCCGCAGCGCTGTAACGGGTGGTCAAATGATTACGGTTAGTTCTAACGATGCTGCACCTGCTATGTTGTTTACGACGATGGCTGGCATTCACCAATCTGTAAATCTCGCTTGTGCATTGATGGCCGTACGCCTGTTGATGAAAGAGGATACGAACATCAGTGAAGAAACGATGCGTGAAGGATTTGCCCGCACTACGTGGGCGGGGCGCTTTGAAGTTAAACGAGGCTTAGATCGTACCTTTATATTTGACGGTGCTCACAATGCGGCAGGGGCTGAGTCTTTTGCCATGACGTACAATGAACTATTTAAGGACACACCGAAAACGGTGGTAATGGCTATCCTTAAAGATAAAGACCAAGAGGCTATTATTCGTGAAGTGGTTAAATCTGGCGACACAGTCCTCGTTGTACCTGCACCAACAGATAGAACAGAGGTACCTGAAAACTTGGTTGAAGTGATTCGCCGTACTGTACCTAAGGTGACGGCTCAAACTGCAGAATCTGTTGAGGCTGCATTAGCATTGGCATACAAACATACAAAGACTGGTGATATCATTGCTGTATGTGGTTCTTTATATATTCTAGGGGATGCTCGTCAGTGGTTTCCATGAGATGAGTCATTGAGGTGAGAATATGGAACTCTCACTCATTCCTAATCAGAAACGACTTACCTTTTATATTGAACGATTAATCTATGGTGTTGTCATTGCGATGCCTCTTCAACCAATGGTAGGAGATGTACTTCTCTGGTTGGCTATAGGTTTGGCATTATATGATTTAATTTCTAGTAAATCATTGAGTTTGCCGACAGGCTATCTATCTTGGACTGTTATGATCTTTGTTATCTGGACAGGTATATCGTCGTTAATGTCCCCAAACTGGGATTGGTCTATTCAGAGCTGGTTCTACCAAATTGTAGCGGGTGGGGGCATGTACTATTTAGTTCGTACCTATATTCGAACACCTAAACAGTGGAACTATTTTCTTCGTGCTTTTTAGGTACAGCCGTTCTTGTATGCATTATTGGGGCCTATCAGTATATATTTGTTCCCAATATACATATAAAAGAATGGGTTGATGCAGCACAATTCCCTAAATTGATGCGTCGAATGGCGTCTACATTGCAAAATCCTAACTTGTTAGGGGCCTATCTATTGATGGTACTAAGTGTATGTATTAGCTATATTCTTGTTTATATGAAAGAGAATCGTACTCGTGAAGTTGTTACAATGCTGATTATTGGTGTTGTATTATTTTTAACGATGTTATTAACCTATTCGCGTGGTATTTGGATTAGTTTTGCGGCCATGATTCTGTATTGGGCTATTTTCGTAGAACGAAGACTATTCTTATCCTTGTTAGTGGTACCGTTAATTCTATACTTCTATGAAGGGGAAGTTGCTTCACGACTTTGGTCTATATTCCAAGGTCATGATACGTCATCAGATCTTCGCTGGGCTCTATGGGATAGCACAATGTATATCGTACGAGAAAATCCAATCTTTGGTATTGGGTGGAATACATTCTACTTAGTTTATCCAGAGTATAACTATTACATTCAAGGTCCTAATGTGTTGATGTATCATGCCCATAATTTATATTTAAATATATTGGCTGAAACAGGTATTCCTGGCTTGCTATCATTCCTAGCAGTTATCGTCGGTCATGTTATTACATCTGTTCGTTTGAAAGGGGATATGTTCCGACAAGCTGCACAGATAGGTATAGGGCGCTTTAGCTATCGGAGTTCTTTTTAGTGGATTGTCTGATTTTGAGCTCTATAGCCATCAAGTTACTATTGTTTTTTGGCAACTCCTTGGTTGGGTTGGGGCCTTTGTGAAAGTACAACTTTCCACAAAGGCCCATATGTAAAAGGTATATTTTTGTATAATTAGTAAGTTTTATGGTAGCGATACAATTTCATAGTATGGTATAATTTATACATACCTTAGCAGGGTAAGCTTAAGTATATTTAACCGGTTTTCTAATGTTAGAATAATTGAACATTATTGCTTGCATTTGAAAACCGGTTTTTGTATATCTATATTTTTATAGGAGGTGTAGCGGTCAGTTTCTGTATATGTATTATTTCTTTTATTATATTGATAAGGCTCTATATGTTGTATTGAGATAGTTCGATATACATAAAAACAACAATATATACTATTAAATTGATAATTCCTGTGAGTTATATCGGTGTGAATAAAACTTATGTAAAAATGTAAAAAAACCTATGCGTTTTTGGTCATAATGCACAGTCGGAGTGTGATAAAAAAATACATTTTAGTCATATAAGTTGACAATACATTGGATGTGGACTACGATGAAGTCGGTTTAAGGAACGTATTAGACCAAAGAGATTCAATTGTCGTTTAACAATGTTACTCTTAAAGGAGATGGTTATGGTGATAGACATCAAAGACCGCGTAAAAAAATGTGGACCTGCAAGGTAAAATTGTCACTGCTTATGATGCAGCTCAGTTGATTAACCCTAATATTTTATGCATATAAGTTGACAATGCGATTGTAAAAAGCATACGATGAAGTTGGTTTAAGGAACGGTTTAGACCAAGAGATTGATCAACTGTCGTTTAACAAGGTGATTTTAAGGAGATGGTACGATGATAGACATCAAAGATCGCGTTAAAAAAATGCGACCCTCCAAGGCAAAATTGTCACAGCTTATGAAGCAGCTCAAATGATTAACCACAATGATAAAGTTGGTATTTCCGGCTTTACTCCATCTGGTTATGCAAAAGCTGTACCATTGGCTTTGGCTGAACGAATGGAAAAAAGAACCATTCAAAAATTGATTTATGGACAGGTGCTTCTGTAGGTGATGAAGCTGACGGTGCATTAACACGTGCACATGGTATTAACCGTCGTTTCCTTTATCAAACAAATGGGGATACACGCAAAGCTTTTAAATAGCGGCGACATCAAATACGTTGATATGCACTTTAAGCACAATGGCACAAAATGTACGCTATGGTTTCTTTTGGTGATTTAGACGTAGCTATCGTAGAAGTTTGTCAAATCAATGAAGATGGCTCTTTAGTACCTACAACATCTGTTGGTAACTCTCCAACATTTGTTAGCCAAGCTAAAAAAGGTTATCGTAGAAGTAAACGTATCTCAACCATTATCCTTTGGTTGGTATGCATGATATCTACGAACCACTGATCCACCATATCGCAAAACCAATTCCATTGGAACATGCTGGCGATCGTATTGGTACTGATGCAATTCCTTGTGACCCAGACAAAAATCATTGCAGTAGTTCCTTGTGATGTTCCTGATACTACAAGACCTTTGGCACCTATCGATGATGATGCAAAAGCAATGAGTCAACATCTTATCAAATTCTTTGAACAAGAAATTGCAGAAGGTCGTTTACCTAAAAACTTGCTTCCATTGCAATCTGGCGTAGGTTCTGTAGCAAATGCGGTAATTAGTGGCTTGGCTCAAGGGCCTTTCACAGATTTATCTATTTATACAGAAGTAATTCAAGACGGTATGTTTGACTTGATCGATGCTGGTAAAGTAACTGTATGTTCCGGTACTGCATTAAGTCCTTCTCCAGATGGGTTGAAACGTTTCTATGACAACATCGATGAATATCGTAAAAAAGATTATTCTTCGTCCACAAGAAATTTCCAACAACCCTGGTATTGCTCGTCGTATTGGTGTCATTGCCATGAATACCGCTATCGAATTTGATATTTTTGGCAATGTAAACTCTACTCATATTATGGGTAGCAAAATGATGAACGGTGTTGGTGGTTCTGGTGACTTTGCACGTAGTGCATATCTCACTATTTTCTGTACTAATTCCGTTGCTAAAAAAGGTGGCGACATCAGTTCTATCGTTCCATATGTATCTCATGTGGATCACCCAGAACATGACACTATGATTTTCTGTACAGAACAAGGTGTTGCTGACTGCCGTGGTTTGAGCCCAGTGGAAAGAGCTCGTTTGATCATTGAAAAATGTGCTCACCCAGACTACAAACCAATGTTAACTGAATACCTCGAAAAAAAGCACTAGCTGCAACTAAAGAATGCCCATACACCAATGTTGCTCGACGAAGCTCTTTTCTTGGCATAAACGCTTCACAGAAACTGGAAGCATGAAAAAAATAACCTGTTTTTTTAGGGAGGATGATGAAAACATGGCTTACGAAAAACCTTAAAAGCCCAAATTGCTGAGTACAACAAACTTTGTGACGAAAAAGTGTGCAAAAAAACTCCAGAACGTCAAAACTTGAAAATACAACCGCGTGTATACACCAGTTGATATTGAAGGCTTTTGATTATGAACGTGATTTGGGTATGCCTGGTGAATATCCATATACTCGTGGCGTACAACCCTACAATGTACCGTGGTCGTTTCTGGACTATGCGTATGTATGCAGGCTTCGCTACAGCTGAAGAATCTAACAAACGTTACCGCTACCTAATCGAATCTGGTGCAACAGGTCTTTCCTGTGCATTTGACTTGCCTACACAAATCGGTTATGACTCTGATGACGTTATGGCTGAAGGCGAAGTTGGTAAAAGTAGGTGTAGCGATTGACTCCTTGGCAGATATGGAAATCTTGTTCAACGGCATCGACCTTGGCAAAGTATCCACTTCCATGACAATCAACGCTCCAGCATCCGTTTTGTTGGCAATGTATATCGCAGTAGCTGAAAAACAAGGCGTACCTTCCACAGAATTGAAAGGTACAATTCAAAATGATATTTTGAAAGAATACGCAGCTCGTGGTACTTACATTTTCCCTCCAAAACCATCCATGCGTTTGATTACTAATATCTTCGAATATTGTTCTCAATACGTTCCAAAATGGAATACAATTTCCATTTCCGGTTACCATATCCGTGAAGCAGGTTCCACAGCAGCACAAGAAATCGCATTTACAATTGCTGATGGTATCGCATACGTAGAAGCAGCTTTGAAAGCTGGTCTTGATGTTGATACATTCGCTGGTCGTCTTTCCTTCTTCTGGAATGCTCATAACAATGTACTTGAAGAAGTTGCTAAATTCCGCGCATCCCGTCGTTTATGGGCAACTATCATGAAAGAACGTTTTGGTGCTAAAAAACCAAAATCCATGATGCTTCGTGTACATACTCAAACAGCTGGTTCCATGTTGACTGCACAACAAGTTGATAACAACATCGTTCGTGTTGCTCTTCAAACTGCAGCTGCTGTAATGGGCGGTACTCAATCCTTACATACAAACTCCCGTGACGAAGCTTTGGCTCTTCCTACAGAAGCATCTGTACAAGTAGCTCTTCGTACACAACAAATCGTGGCTTACGAATCTGGTTTAGCTGACGTAGTTGACCCATTGGGCGGTTCCTACTATGTAGAAGCTATGACTAACGCTATCTATGACGAAGCTATGGCATACATCAAGAAAATTGATGAAATGGGCGGCGCTGTAGTAGCAATCGAAAAAAAGGCTACATCCAAAAAAAGAAATCCAAGAATCCGCTTACAAATGGCAAATGGAAGTTGAATCTGGCTTGCGCACAATCGTTGGCGTAAACAAATTCCAAGTTGAAGAAGAAGCTCCAAAAGACTTGCTTCGCGTAGACGCTTCCGTAGGTGCTAACCAATCTAAGAAAACTCAAGCAGTTCGTGCTAACCGCGATCAAGCCGCAGTTGATAAAGCCTTAGCTGATTTGAAAGCTGGCGCAGCTGACGAAAAACGTTAACTTGATGCCATTAATTCTTGCAGCAGTTAAAAACATATGCTACTTTGGGTGAAATTTGTAATGTATTGCGCGAAGTATTCGGTGAATACCAAGCTCATTCCACATTATAATATCGGCTAATTTCGGAGGTAATTATCATGGCAGAAAAAAACGTATTAGAGTAATCGTAGCAAAAACCAGGTCTTGATGGTCATGACCGTGGTGCAAAAAGTTGTAGCACGCGCACTTCGCGATGCTGGTTTCGAAGTAATCTACACAGGTCTTCGTCAAACTCCAGAACAAATCGTAGAAGCAGCACTTTCTGAAGACGTTAATGTAGTTGCATTATCCCTTCTTTCCGGTGCTCACAACACATTGTTCCCTAAAATTGTTGAACTTTTGAAAGAAAAAGGCATGGGCGATGTACTTGTAATCGGCGGTGGCGTTATTCCTGATGCTGATATCCCTGGCTTGAAAAAAGCTGGCGTAGCAGCTGTATTCACACCTGGTACTCCAACTGGTGATATCGTTAACTTCATCAAGGAAAACGTAAAATAATTAATTGGGCAAGAGAGGGGCTCAACTGGAATAGTTGGCTCCCCTCTATTCCCATATTCGAAGATAGGTGGTGAGGCGAATGGATTTAGTTAAAGGCCTCTTTGAAGGCTCAAGACTAGCCTTAGCACGGTCCATCACTGCTGTAGAAAACGAGTATGAAAATGCCATCGATATTATGAAGGCAATTTACCCTAAAACGGGTAATGCACGTATTCTCGGTATAACTGGTGCCCCTGGTGCTGGTAAAAGTACTTTGACAGATAAGGTTGTTAAACATTATCTAGATCAAGGTAAAAAAATCGGCATCGTTGCCATCGACCCAACTAGCCCATTCTCTGGTGGTGCTATCTTGGGGGACCGTATTAGAATGAATGATTTAACATTAAATGAAAATGTATTCATTCGAAGCATGGGGACGCGTGGTAGTCTTGGTGGTTTATCCAAAAAGACTGCAGACGTTGTAAAATTAATGGATGCCTTTGGCATGGATTTGATTATCATTGAAACAGTAGGTGTAGGTCAATCCGAAGTAGATATCGTAAAAAATGCAGATACTACATTGGTTGTTCTTGTTCCTGGTCTCGGTGATGATATCCAAGCTATTAAAGCGGGTATTCTTGAAATCGGCGATGTATTTGCTATCAATAAAGCTGACCGAGATGGTTGCGATCGTTTGAATGTAGAAATTGAAATGATGCTTGACCTAGATTCTCGTGAAGTAAAATGGCGCCCACCAATTAAGCGCACAATTGCTAGTAAAGACCAAGGCGTAGATGAACTTATCGAAGCCTTAGATGAACATTTTGAGTATCTTGAAGATTCCGGTGAATTGGAATCTCGTCGGGCAGAACGTACTCGCGATGAAATCATCGCAATGATTAATGAACAAATTGGTCGTTATGTAGCTGATAAAATCATTACAAGCGACGAATTTAATAGCCAAGTGGCAGCTGTTAATGAACGCGAAAGCGATCCATACACAGTTGTTAACGGCGTAATGACAAACGTGCTAAAGTAGACGGCGACTACATAGCATTAGAGATTTAGCCTTATAAAGGAGATAATCGAAAATGGCTTTTAAAAGTATTACAAGTGGATCACATCGGTATTGGTGTTAATGATTTAGCAGCAACTAAAGAATTTTACAAAAATGCTTTGGGAATTCAACATCTTCCTGAAGATGAAGTAGTAGAAGAACAAAAAGTAAAAGTATCCTTCTTCCCATGCGGCGATGCTGAATTAGAATTCTTGGAAACTACTACTCCAGATGGCCCTATCGGTAAATTCATCGAAAAAAATGGCGGTCGTGATGGTATCCAACACGTTGCTTTGCGCGTAGATAATATTGAAAATGCTATTGCTGATCTTGATGGCGAAAGGTATTCGTATGATTGACGAAAAAAACCTCGTTATGGTGCTGGCGGTTCCTCTATTGCATTCGTTTTACATCCTAAAAGCTACAGGTGGCGTATTACTTGAACTTTGTCAACGAATGAAATAAAAATATTATTGTAACAAGTTTTTTTATGGAGGTGCTGACATGCAAACAGTGCAAGAAAAAAATTGAGTTGTTGCACGAAAAAAACTAGCTAAAAGTTAAAGCTGGTGGCGGTGAAAAAAACGCGTTGAGAAACAACATTCTCAAGGTAAAATGACTGCTCGTGAACGTTTGGCTAAATTATTCGATGACAACTCTTTTCGTTGAACTTGATCAATTCGTTAAACATCGTTGTGTTAACTTCGGTCAAGACAAAAAAAGAATTACCAGGCGAAGGTGTAGTAACTGGTTATGGTACTATCGATGGTCGTTTGGTATATGCATTCGCACAAGACTTCACTGTAGAAGGTGGTTCTCTTGGTGAAATGCACGCTGCTAAAAATCGTTAAAGTACAACGTTTAGCAATGAAAATGGGTGCTCCTATCGTTGGTATCAATGATTCCGGCGGGTGCTCGTATTCAAGAAGCTGTAGATGCTCTTGCTGGTTACGGTAAAAATTTTCTTTGAAAAATACAAATGCATCTGGCGTTATTCCACAAATTTCCGTAATCATGGGACCATGTGCAGGCGGTGCTGTATATTCTCCAGCATTGACTGACTTCATCTACATGGTTAAAAAAACACATCTCAAATGTTCATCACTGGTCCTGCAGTTATTAAATCTGTAACTGGTGAAGAAGTAACAGCTGAAGATCTTGGTGGCGCAATGGCTCACAACTCTGTGTCTGGTGTTGCTCACTTTGCAGCTGAAAATGAAGATGATTGCATCGCTCAAATCCGCTACTTGTTAGGGTTTCTTACCTTCTAACAACATGGAAGATGCTCCATTGGTAGATACAGGTGATGATCCCAACTCGTGAAGATGAAGGCTTAAACAGCTTGTTACCTGATAACAGCAACATGCCTTACGACATGAAAGATGTTATCGCAGCTACTGTAGATAATGGCGAATACTATGAAGTACAACCATTCTATGCTACAAACATCATTACATGCTTCGCACGTTTTGATGGACAATCTGTTGGTATCATTGCTAACCAACCTAAAAGTAATGGCTGGTTGCTTGGACATCAACGCATCTGACAAATCTTCCCGTTTTCATCCGTTTCTGTGATGCTTTCAATATTCCAATCGTTAACTTCGTTGACGTTCCTGGTTTCTTGCCTGGCACAAATCAAGAATGGGGCGGTATCATTCGTCATGGTGCTAAAATGTTGTATGCTTACTCTGAAGCAACAGTACCAAAAAAATTACTGTTATCACTCGTAAAAGCATACGGTGGTTCTTACCTCGCTATGTGTTCCCAAGATTTGGGCGCCGATCAAGTATACGCTTGGCCTACATCCGAAATCGCTGTAATGGGTCCTGCTGGTGCAGCTAACATTATCTTCAAGAAAGATGAAGATAAAGACGCTAAAACAGCTAAATACGTAGAAGAGTTCGCAACTCCTTACAAAGCTGCAGAACGTGGCTTCGTAGATGTTGTAATCGAACCAAAACAAACTCGTCCAGCAGTTATCAACGCGTTTGGCTATGCTTGCAAGCAAACGTGAAAAACCGTGCTCCAAAAGAAACATGGTAATATTCCATTATAATTCGATTCGGTAAATCATATCATCGAATTTGGGAGATACCTTTCTTTACTACTTTTTTTAGAAAGGGGAATGATTATGGAAGGACAAGCAGTTACTACCAATCCCTTGGTTAATCATGGCCATTAATATGACAGTTGTATTTGTTGTGTTGATTCTTTTTAGGCGTTTTTGATGACAATCGTTCATTTGATTGACCCTACTAAGAAGAAAAAAAGAAGCACCAGCAAGTGCTCCTGTTGCAGCTCCAGCAGCTACTCCAGTGGCTGCACCAAAGTGCATCTGCTCAAAATGAGGATGAAGTAGTAGCAGCTATCGTAGGGTGCCATTGTGGCGATGGGGTACTCATCTGAACAAATTGCATCTATTCGACCTACAGCAACCAGTGCTAAATGGCGCTTGGAAGGTCGTTTAAGCGGTAGAGGTTAATAATATTTTTAGGAGGCATTTGTAATGAGCAATGCTACAACAACTAACGGTAAAGCTCCATCTCAAGATGTAGTAGCAGTTATCGTTGGTGCATTATCAGCAATGGGTTATTCCGCTGATCAAATTGCGCACATCCGTCCAATTGTAAGCTACAACTGGAAAATGGAAGGTCGCGTACGTGGTACTCGATAAGATTATCGCTTTTAGGTAATCGATAGGATTATCAGAATTTATATGTGTAAAATGAAAATTTTATAAGTATTGTGTAGACACTACACATTTTGGAGGAATTTAAGATGAAAAAATTCAACGTTACAGTAAATGGCACAGCATATGATGTAGAAGTTAATGAAGTAAAAGGTGCAGCTCCTGCAGCAGCTCCTAAAGCAGCTCCAGCAGCAGCTCCTAAAGCAGCTCCTGCACCAGCTCCAGCTCCAGCTGCAGCAGCAGCTCCAGTTCCAGCAGGTGCTGAAACTGTAAAAGCTCCAATGCCTGGTAAAATCTTATCTGTAGCAGTATCCGCTGGTCAAGCAGTTAAAAAAGGCGAAACTTTGTTGATCCTTGAAGCTATGAAAATGCAAAACGAAATCGCAGCTCCTCATGATGCTGTAGTTTGCAGAAGTTCGCGTAGCTGCTAACCAAACTGTATCCACTGGCGATGACATGGTTGTTCTTGGCTAATACCAAGTATTGTAGTATGGCGCGGGTACGCCGCGTCATATAACAATTTTATATTTGTGAAAGGGGAACGCATATGGAGGCTTTTGCTGTTGCGATTCAATCTGTTATAACTGATAGCGGGTTCCTCGCATTTACAACAGGCAATGCTATTATGATTCTTGTAGGTTTGATCCTATTGTACTTGGCATTTGCTAAAGAGTTTGAACCATTATTGTTGGGTCCGATTGCGTTTGGTTGTGTACTTGCTAATATTCCTCGTAACGGTTTCGAAGAAGGCGTTATGGCGCTTATTAGTGCAGGTATCTCTCAAGAAATCTTCCCACCTTTAATTTTCCTTGGTGTAGGTGCAATGACTGACTTTGGTCCGCTCATTGCTAACCCTAAAACATTGCTTTTAGGTGCTGCTGCACAAATCGGCGTATTCGTTGCGTTAGGTGGCGCAATGATGCTTGGCTTTACAGCTCAAGAAGCTGCAGCTATCGGTATCATCGGTGGTGCTGACGGCCCTACATCTATCTACTTAGCTACTAAACTAGCTCCTCATTTATTGGGTGCTATCGCGGTTGCCGCATATTCCTATATGTCCTTGGTACCGTTGATTCAACCACCTGTAATGAAATTATTCACTACGCAAAAAGAACGTGAAATTGTTATGGAACAATTGCGTGATGTTACACGTTTTGAAAAAATCGTATTCCCAATCGTTGCAACAATCTTCATTTCCTTATTGCTTCCTTCCATTACATCCCTTTTAGGTATGTTGATGTTAGGTAACTTGTTCCGTGAATCTGGCGTAACTGATCGTTTGTCCGATACATCTCAAAATGCGTTGATCAATACTGTTACTATCTTCTTAGCAACTGGTACTGGTTTAACAATGAGTGCGGAACACTTCTTAAGCGTGCAAACACTCCTTATCATCTGCTTAGGTTTGGTTGCATTCATCGGTGGTACAGCTGGTGGCGTATTATTTCGGTAAATTGATGAGCTTAGTAGATGGTGGTAAAACAAATCCACTTATTGGTTCTGCTGGTGTATCCGCGGTTCCAATGGCGGCTCGTGTATCCCAAGTAGTAGGTGCGAAAAGCTAACCCAGCTAACTTCTTGCTCATGCATGCCATGGGTCCAAACGTAGCTGGCGTTATTGGTACAGCAGTAGCAGCAGGTACAATGCTTGCTATGTTGTCTAGCCACTAATAGTTTAATAATTATTCACCAAGGTGTGCCTAATTAGGGTACACCTATTGGTGAATAAAAAAATCCCTTTGATATCGTATGTAAACATGCAGAAAAAGGGGTATATTTAGCAATAAATGCTTTGTCAGATCGGTCATTAGGGTGATGAGCAAGAATTTCACTAAATAACCTTCTAGTGCTTTTAAATATAGTAGAGGTGGTCATCTTGTTATCAATTGAATTAAAAAAATACTGATTTGTTTTGTATGGGCATTTATTGTTTTTTTTTAGTTACTGCACTGATTATCGGTGTTGAACGCAAAAGCTACAATGGTTTCAAACGAAGAACTAAATATTCTTGGTTTAATCGCCGAGGATTTTCTAGGTGAAAGCATTATTTTTTGGGTATCCTAAAACAAGAGAGGGATATGGGATTACTTTTTAGATGGCTTCTGCCATTGGTATCGTAGGTTATATTTTATACCTCTTATAACTATATCAGTGCATTTCTCTGAAGGGAGATGATGATGTATGGGTACTGCAGAACAAACCTTAATCGTCCTTGCAGTCATGGCTGTTTTATTTGTTACGGAAATTATTCCTTTAGCTATTACTTCTTTAGGCGGCGCAATTACACTTGGCCTTATGGGTATTATTACTCCTAAGGTTGTATTCTCTGGTTTATCTGATAGTACAGTTGTGTTGTTTGCAGGCATGTTCGTTGTTGGTGCTGCATTGTTCTACACTGGTTTGGCTCAAAAAATTGGGGAAACCGTAGTATCTCATGCAGGGACTAGCGAAAATGGCTTGATGCTTGCGATTATGCTTGTAACAGCTACTATGTCCGCATTCTTATCTAACACTGGTACTACAGCTGCTTTACTTCCTGTAGTTGTTGGTATCTGTGCTGTTGCTAAGATTCCTGCATCTCGCCAATTGATGCCTTTAGCATTCGCTGCAGGTATTGGTGGTATCATTACAATGGTTGGTACACCTCCAAACATTATTGTAAGTGGTACATTAACTAAATTTGGTGAACAACCATTTGGTTTCTTCGAATTTGCTTGGATTGGTATTCCTTTGACTATCGCCACTATCGCATTCATGATGCTTATTGGTAAACATTTATTGCCTAAACATGAAATTCAAGATGCTGGCGACGTTGAACAAGAAGTAGCTGCTGAAGATATTTCTAACGATCCTAAGAAACAATTATACTCTGGTCTTATTCTTTTAGGCGTAATCATCGCTATGATTTTAGGTGACTTCCTAAAAGGTTATGGTATCAACTTACCATTGAGCATGGTTGCAGTTATTGGCGCAATGCTTTGCGTATTAACTGGTTGCTTGAACGAAAAACAAGCTTACACATCTATTGACTGGGTAACAATCTTCTTATTTGCTGGTATGATGCCAGTAGCAACTGCACTTGATCAATCTGGTGCAGGTAAAATGATTGCTAATGCAGTAATCGGTGTTATGGGTTCTGATCCTAGCCCTTACTTTGCAACAGCTGTATTGTTCATCTTGTCTTGTGTTATGACTCAATTTATGTCTAACACTGCATCTTGTGCATTATTGGCTCCTATCGGTATCTCCATTGCTCAAGGTATGGGCGCTGACCCTCATGCTGTATTGATGGCTATCGGCGTTGCTGCATCTTGTGCATTCGGTACACCTGTAGGTACACCTCCAAATACATTAGTACTTGGCCCTGGTCAATACAAATTTACTGACTATGTAAAAGCCGGCGTTCCATTGATTTTAGTTTGCTTCGTAGTAAGCTTAATTATCATTCCAATGGTATGGCCATTCTTCCCTGGTAAATAATAGGGAATAGGTTACTCTACTATACAAGCACACACGAGGTCGAATCGTAAGATTCGGCCTCGTTTTTTATGATTTTAGCCTATATGATTTTAATATAGATTACATATAAGTGTAATCAAAAGCAATATGAATTAAACTAATTTGCATGATTAATTTTACACAATTGACTACATCGAAAAATATGATATAGTATATTGTGTAAGATATAATAATGTAATGTTGAATAAGGAGGTCATCTATGACAAAAAGAAAGATTTAACATGTTAGTTGGTTCTATTGGTGCATTTATTGGTGTATTTGTATTTTTAGCCTATATCCCACAAATAATTGCTAATCTTCATGGTCAACCTAGTCAACCATGGCAACCATTATTTGCAGCAGTATCCTGTTTGATCTGGGTATTATATGGTTGGACAAAATCACCTAAACGTGATTATATTTTAATCGTACCAAACCTTGCAGGCGTTATTTTTAGGTACACTAACATTCTTAACATCTTTCTAAGTGCTATAAGAAAAAAATAGTATTATTGTTATATAGTGAATAATAGTAAAGATATTACTTTACTTTATAAATATAAATGAGGTCGAATCGTATGATTCGGCCTTTTTTTAGAGTGAAGTTTATATGTTAGATTAAAAAATATAGATAAGCGTTAAATCTGTTGTAATAAAAAAATAGTTTTTTTATGATAATAAATATTGATAATTAAATTCCTAGTATAATGATTACGTATTTTTATAAAAATTGATAATTAGTAGCATTCTCAATTATTGAATATCATATTCAATTAATTAAATGAAAAAGTAAATATCAAAAATACATATAAACATAGGCTTTTGTATGATAAAAAAGGAACAATTATTATGCAAAAATATATACAGATTTTTTTATCATTTTCATTTGACTTTCAAATTAGAACTGTGTGATAATGAGAACATAAGTTGAGGCAAGTGCCTTTTCTAAATGATAATAAAA